>Ga0182016_10001508_pt1 | contig 28374 bp, 24 predicted proteins | sample 712S2MmetaG_FD_120491 | JGI IMG/M metagenome (GOLD analysis project Ga0182016, IMG submission 120491) | Permafrost microbial communities from Stordalen Mire, Sweden - 712S2M metaG | ecosystem: Environmental > Terrestrial > Soil > Wetlands > Permafrost | place: Sweden: Stordalen | collected...
GACAGGCCATAATCCTAACCCATTGAGGCACCCTTCCTGTGCCGGGAGAATAGGACCAAGGCCGGTGCGGGAGTTACTCAAAAGAAAACGCGGAACTTGTCAACTGAATATATGATCACCAAAATGAAAGTGTTGCACCTGGCCGTCCTGGCCACCCTCGCCGCAAGTCTCGCCTCCGCGCGAGCCGCCACCACCGCGCCCGCCGCCGTCACGAACGCGACCGTCTTGAACAACATCAGCGTGCAATTGACTGTCTTCTCGCAAGCGAACCCGTATCTCTCCACGAACAAGACCGGAACGTTGATCACGGCCAAGAGCGGCCAGAGCGCGTTCACCACCACAACCCTCTTGGAAGCGGCGGCGGCGGACACGGGCGACAGCTTTGATCCCGCGACCTCCAAGCTCATCTCGGCCAAGTCCTACATGAACACCAACGTCTATACCTACGTGACCACCAACGGGGGTGTCGTGACAACCAATTACACAGACAACACCAATTTGTTGGCGGATTTGTTGAGGGCAAAGATCATCCCCATCGCAACAAATGTGGTGTTTACCAACTCCACGACCCAATTGGAAGTCATTGACGCGGCCAACAAAGTCTATCCCTTGACCAATGGCCACTTTGGTTTCAATTTTACCGCCTATGCGGCCAACGCCAGCGAGCAGGCGGTCGGCGGCATGCCGGTCACGGGAACGGAAGCGGGCACCGCGTCAGGTATCGGATCACTGACGGTCAACTCGGCAACTAATTGGGTTTTCGGGTCAGCAAGCGGTTTCGGAACGGCCGCGTTCAAGTCGGAAAACTTGCAGACCGGCAAGAATCCTCTTTATGTGGATATTCGCAGTTCGAGTTCAGCGGTGGCCGGGGCTGGCTATACGGGCGGGACCTACACGACGAACTTGGACGGCGTGGCTGATATATTAACCAATGCCACGGTGGTGGTGGTCAAAGGAACTGTCACGGAGTCCCTCTGGAAAGTGCTCGTAAACCAATAAGCCTTACAGAACGTTTTCAGTGCGGCACAGTGGCTAGGCCGCTGTGCCGTTTTGCTTCATGAGAATTAAAATCATGGCAACGGCAGGCGCGGTGGGTTTGGCAATCATCGCGGCGGCGGTCTACTACCGGTTTTCCGCCGCGCCTCCTCAATCAGCGCCCATCCCGGCTGCCGCGGTGGCCGTCGAGCAAGGCGCTGAGGCCACGCCGGCTATCCCAGCTCCCGCGCCGCGCACCCAAATAATCTCCCGCCCTCCGAGCATGACGACAGCCGTGGCGGACCGGCGGGTGGATTTGACCGCGCCGGACCATGCGGATTATGTCCAGGAACGCAAAACTGAGTTGCTGGAGTTAACCACTAGCCGTGATCCTGCCGCTTTGCCGGCCATTCTCTCCACGCTGAACGACCCGGACCCGGAGATTCGCCAGGCGGCCCTTTCCGCCACCGTGCAGGTGGGCAACAAAGACGCCATTCCCGTCTTGCAGAACCAGCTTGCCTGGGCGGATGACCCGCGGGAAAAGGTGGCCATCCAAGACGCGATCGATTTCCTGCAATTGCCGCCGGCCGACCAAATCAAAAGCGAAGCCATCGCCGCGCAAACTGGCGCGCAGCCGCCGTCTCCCGCACACGATTAATCCTCAACCTCGGTTTAATAAAATATGAAAAAACTCAAAATCCTCAGCCTGGCCGCGCTGGTTTGGATGGCGGCCGCGACCGCCCCCGCCGCCTCGAACATCACCAATGTCATCCAGGACATTTCCATCGCCTTCACCCTCTACCCCTCCAACAGCACGACGGCCAGCCACGGAGGCGCGTTTCTGACCTCCACGGTGAAACCCGCTTCCTTGGGGACGGCGGCGGTGCTGGCGGCCTTGCGCAAAGCGACGGGCGCCAGTTTTGACGCCGCCACCGCCAAGCTCGTGTTGTTGACACAATACACGGACACCAATGTCTATACCTATACGGTCAAATATGCGCTCCCCGGCCAAACGAATTTGGAACAGGTTCAGGTGCCCACCACGGAAGTCTATGCCAGTTTCACGAATGACGCGGCGGTCTCTCTGGCCAATCTGGGCCTGACCAATGCTTCTGTCGAGAGCGTGGAAACCAATTTCACGACCGCCATTGTCCTCACTAATCTGAGCACCACCCCAATTTACGCGGTGGAGGACAAGGGCGCGATTACTCTTTTGACCAACCTCACCCCCTACGCCCCTTTCTCCTCCGCCTCCATCAATGACCAAACCACGCTGAACCCGGGCAACAGCACGACCAATTATTATTCGGTGTTTGGCGATTACAATGAGTTTGACACCAACGGCAACGCCCTCTCCGGCGGGAGTCCGGACATCGGCCTCTACAACGCCAGCAACGACTGGTTTTTCAGCGGCACGACCTTTGCCATCGAAGGCGCGGCCGTCTTTGGCACCTCCATCGGCACCACCTACGCGCTGGATAGCGGCGGCAGCAGTTTCTACGGGCCCTACAGCGTGGCTGGATCAGGGAACGGCACGGGCCTTTACTTCGCCTTGAACTCCCCGGGCGACTGGGTGTTCAACGCCTCTTTGTCCGGTCCAATCACCGTCGCCACGAAAAGTTTGGGGGCCGCCGGCAACTCGGTCCCGATCAACTATCTGACCGGCACCTTGAATGCCACCGGCGCGGGTTGGATGGGTGGAACAGCAAGCAGTTTTGTTGATACAAACACTTCGCCGCCTACTACCAACGTCTGGGTGACCAACTCCGTGCCTTTCGTCTTAAAGGGAACCGTCTCCCTCGGCGCGCCGACGATTAAAGCGGCGCCATAGGCAATTCCTGCTCTTGGCTCTAACGGGACGGCGGAAAACTCCGCTGTCCCGTTTTTTCTTCTTTGTGGGTGGGGCGGCGGTGCTCCGCCGCCCAAATCATGTGACCAGCGCCGGCTTGGCCCCGCCAACAGAACATGATCTCCTCATAATTCCGGCCAGGGCATTTTGTGCGGTTTATTCTCTGGGCGGGTGTTATGAATTGAGATGATGACCAATGAATTGCTTCGCCGTTACGCAGTGGATGGTTCCGAAGCGGCCTTTACGGAACTGGTCCGCCAGCACATCAATTTGGTTTATTCCGCCGCCCTGCGGCAAGTCAATGGGGACGCGGGCGCCGCGCAGGACATTACCCAAGCGGTGTTCACCGACTTGGCGCGCAAAGCCTGCCAACTGGCCAGTCACTCGTCTCTGACTGGCTGGCTTTATACCAGTGCGCGCTTCCAAGCGGCTAAATCGCGCCGATCCGAACAGCGTCGCCATACGCGCGAACAGGAGTCTCATACCATGAACCAATTGCTCCAAACCGGTGATCCCGAGGATGCGTGGCTGGACGTGCGCCGGGTCTTGGATGATCTGATGCACGAGCTTAACGACACGGACCGCGAAGCGATCTTGTTACGCTACTTTGAACGCAAAGCCTTGGCGGAAATAGGCGCGCGGTTGGGACTGTCAGAGAATGCGGCCCGCATGCGCGTTGATCGCGCTTTGGAGAAACTGCGCTCCGAGCTTTCCAAGCGGGGCATTACTTCCACCGCGGCCGCTCTGGGTCTGGCCCTGACGGAGCGGGCGGTAGGCGCGGCCCCCGCCAGCTTGGTTGCCGAAGTAAGTCAATCTGCCTTGGCGTCGGTCGGCGCTAACGCCAGCGTGGCCTCGAGTCTCTCGAAACTTCTGGGTCCATCCTTGCTGAAATGGGTGGGGGCAGCCGCGCTGGCCAGCCTTGGGGTGGCGCTATTGATTCGCCACGTTGTAACAGCGGAAGTGCCTGCGCCCGTGGCAGCGAAAGCGCCCACGGCCACCCAACCGGCGGCCAACGTGCCATCACAAAGTCCGCTGCCGGCGGCTTTATCAACAGTGTTGGCGGCCCCGCTCGATACCACGAACAAAATGACCCTCCACATCGTTACCGCCGACAGCGGAAAGCCGGTTCCAGATGTGCAGGTGGATTACTGGGTTTGGGACGGTAAAGTCCACCACAAAAAGCCGCTTCCTGCCAACAGATTAGGCATTTGCGAAGTTCCGGTCCCGCGCAGCACCATTACTAAACTCATCCTCGTCAGCGAGCGGGACGGATTCGCGGACACTCGATTGCAATGGCATACGGATCAGGGCGAAAAAATTCCGCAAGAATATACCCTGCGTCTCCCACGGGCGGTCACAATCGGTGGAACAGTTCTCGATGCCGATGGCAACCCGGTGTCAGGAGCGAAAATCGGTTTCAACAACCGACCCAATCCAAACCCTGATTCCGAATTGCTAACCGAGACCTGCAATTTTGGTTGGCCATTTTGGATTGAAGTCGCTTCCGATTCCGCAGGGCACTGGGAAATCAATCGAATCGCCCAGGAAACCGTGCAAACCCTTGACGGCGGCGCGGATCATCCCGAGCACCTTCCGGCAAGCGTGTCGGTCGGCGACAATCCGGCAACCGTGAAGCAATTGCTCTCGGGAACTTACATTTTTCATCTTGGCCGGGCGGCGGAGGTTCACGGCGAGGTAAGGGATTTGTCTGGAAAGCCGGTCTCGGGGGCCAGAGTGAGGGTCGGCTATGCCGCCATGGTCGGCACGCGGCGAACGAAAACTGACAGCCACGGGTCTTTTTCAGTGGGCGGCTGCAAAGCCGAAAAGACGCCCTTGAGCGCCGATGCGGACGGGTTTGCCGCGACGACCATGGAGGTCGATCTGACAACCAATCGCGGGCCGTTCCACCTTGTGCTTCAACCCGGAAAACTTCTTCGCCTGCGCGTGGTGGATGCCAGCGGCAAGGCGATTTCGAACGCGACAGTCTTCCTCAATAACCTGCCTCAATTCAATGGAGTGCAAGAAAAGGCGCCTGCCATCCAAGCTGATTTTGAAAAAAAGACGGACGCCGATGGTCGCGTCGAATGGGAAAGCGCACCGGACGCCGATCTGAGCTTTGACGTCCTGGCTGGCGGATACAACCGAGGCAATATACATTTCCAGCCCGACGGGAACGAGCACACCATCACCCTTTCATCAGGTTTAACGCTATTCGGCTCAGTCACGGACGCCAGCACCGGCCAGCCTCTTCCCGCATTCCAAATTATTGTGGGCTGGCCGACGACTAATTTTCAGACAGGCGAGGTTGGCGCGCAATGGTCCACCCTCGACCGGTTCTGGTTGAAGTTCGAAGGTGGAGCCTTTCGCCATCTATTCGACGAACCGGCGTTGGGTGGCCCCAGCCCGGGCTTTATTTTCAAGTTTAAAGCCGACGGTTACGCCCCATTCATTACCCCTTCCTACAGCGGTGGTGAAGGTGAAGTGCAATTGAATGTGGCCATGCAGCCAGCCGCTGACTTAAAGATCACGGTGTTGCTCCCTGATGGCCGGCCTGCGGTTAAAGCTGATGTGGGCCTCGTGGCCTCTGGCACATTTCTGGTGTTGCGTCCAGGTGGGTTTTCGCACGACAACCTTCAATCCGTCGATTCCCTTCTGGCCACAGACGCGGCTGGTCATTTTTCTCTTCCTCCCGATAATGCGCTCAAAAGCGTTATCATCGCGCATCCGGAAGGTTTTCTGGAAACGACGCCCGGGGCGCTGGCGGCCAATCCCACCGCCCAATTGCAAGCTTGGAGCCGAATTGAAGGAACGCTGTTCTGCGAAGGCCAACCCGCGCCTGGCCGCGACGTTCGTCTCCTCTTCGCGAAACAGGACGGCCATCAATCCATCCTCACGGATTTTGAACAATACAAAATCACGACGGACCACGACGGACATTTTGCTTTTCCGCAAGCGCCTCCGGGGGAAAGAAAGCTGGTGCTGATGGTTCCCTTCGACGGTGGGCCGGGTCACAAAGGCTGGTCCGATCGCCCCCTGACCAATCTCGACCTTCCTCCAGGGGAAACCATCACGATCACGCCCTCCACGACCATACCAGATGGAACCGTTATAAGGCCTCCGGCGGGTTTCCGCTAATACGGGCACGCAAAGTGGTCCCGATCCATCGGGACCGCACTCCGAAACGCCGGCGCGATTTTTGCAGGCCCAGTTCAAACGCGAAGCGTCGTGGACTGCGCCAGTCCTCTGGCGCTTTTCGATGAACAAAAATGAGCATGCACACGCACCGCCGCACAGCCCATTTTTTGCCTTGCTGAGGCGTTGCAAACTCCTCAGGATACCAAGTGTCCCCTTCCGAGGGAGGAACCCGACACAGGTGAGCGCTAACGCAGCCATGAGACTGACGATGATGCTGTTGACAGAGGCAAAGGCCGCCTCCATTTGCCTGCTTCTATTAAGCCCCGGTTTTGCGCCGCCTCCAAAATGATCCCCCCTTTTTCCGCCGGCATCGAACGGTGGCGGTCACGAAATTTCATGGCTGCCACTCTGATTATCGCACTGTCACTACGCGCTCAGGACGTTCCCGCACCGATGCGCGGGCCTCTTCCGCCGCGTTTGGGCCAGGCCGTCCATGCGCCGCGCGATCCTTCCCTGCTGCCGTCACCCGGGCTGCGCAGACTGGACGCCACGCCAGCATTTACCGTCAACAGCGCCGCGCGCGAGCAAGTGCGCCAGTTCTATAACTCCGTCTATAACGCCTCCGAAGGCGTCGCGATGAATTCCACAGCCGAGACGGCTGATTGCGTGGCCGGGACGGAGGCGGAGGCCTTCCAAACTGCCGTGCTTTGGCGCATCAATTGGTTTCGCGCCCTGAGCGGCATCCCCGCAGACATAACTTTCGACGGCTTTGAAGACACGAACGATCAAGCGGCCGCGCTGATGATGTCAGCTAACAACCAATTGCAACATGACAACATTCCTACAACCTGGAGTTGCTACTCTTCAGGAGGAGCCAGCGCCGCCCAGGAGTCGAATTTGGCGCTCGGGATCAATGGGCCGGATGCCATCACCGGATACATGTGGGATTATGGCAGCGGAAACGGGGATGTTGGGCATCGCCGCTGGCTGCTTTATCCGCAAACGCAAATCATGGGAACCGGAGATGTGCCGGCCCAAGGCAATTATGCCGCCGCCAACGCCACTTGGATCGTCGATGATAATTACGGCGGAGAGCGTCCTGCGACTACCTATCCCTTTGTGGCCTGGCCGCCTCCTGGTTACGCGCCTTACCAGGTGGTGTATCCTCAATGGTCGTTCGCGTTGTCTAATGCCAACCTCGCCGCGGCCACCGTCTCCATGACAAGCAACGGCGCTCCCTTGCATATCTCCCTTCAGCCGTATGTCTTGGATTTCGGCGAAAATACTTTGGTCTGGTATCCCAGTTCGCTCGATCCGGATAGTAACACTGTGACCTTTCCCTTTAACGGCGTTGACACCGTTTATGGGATCACCATTTCCAACGCGCAGACCGAAGCGGGCCGTCAGACCTATAATTATCAGGTAACGGTGTTCGACCCCGCTGTCGCCGGCACGGACTATGTTGCCACAGTGATCAGCGGGACAAACCAGGCGGGCGTTAATCAAAGCAATCCTTATTCCTGCAACGCGTCCGCCAATCCAGCGGCCACTGGTTACCAATGGCTGGCGGCACAATTGACCAACGGCGATATGACCGACAAGGCGCTGAACGGGCTGATCAACTTTACCCTGTCCCCCTCGCCCTCCTATTCAATTATCACCAATCCCCCCATTGGGGCCGGAAAATCCTTCCATTTGGCCCATCCCAATCCCGTGCCCCAATTGATGCAATTGACGAAAGTCCTGCTCCCCGCCACCAACACCCTCCTGAGTTTCCAGAGCTTGCTCGGTTATGCCACGACCAATGAGGTGGCCCGGGTGCAAGTATCGACCTTCCCAGGTTCTTGGGTGGACATTTATCAGCAGACTGGAAAGGGCGGTTCGGGCCAGACTTCCTTCGCTTCCCACTCTTTATCCCTGGCCAGTTATGCCAGCCAGATAATATTGCTGAGATTCAATTACGATTACATGGGCGGCAATTATTATCCAGACACCACCCCAAACGTGGGCTGGTCCCTGGAGAACATCATCATTACCAATGCCCTGCAGTTGACCGATTTTGTGACCAATGCCACCCCTTCGACGAATTTCAACTTTGTCCCCGGTGCCGTGGGTGATTGGGCGTTGGCGGTTCAGCCTGTCATTTTTGACCAATTTGGCCTGGGTTGGTCGGGAGCGATTGAGATAACGGTCGTCACAAATCAATTGCCAACGGTAATTCTCTTGGGTTCACCCAATTTGGCCGCAGGGCAGGCGCAGATTCCGTTCACACTTTTGCAAGGTGTGGCTTCCTCCTTCGACCTGCTTCAGGCCAGCCAAGTCATCGGTCCATGGACAACCAATGCCGGCGCGGCCTTGGAAACGATTGTGCCTGGCCGCTCCTATCAATTCAACACGCCCTTCGCCGGCCAAACCATCTTCTACTCCGTCCGGGGACATTGACCTGGCAGATTCTGTTTTAACGGCCTTTGGGGCCAGTCGCCCGGTGATTCTCATAAATTCATCAGGCCATCAGCGTGGCTCGCCAGGGTCAGGAAGTTGTTGCTCCATGTTGCAGATCGTTGTCGTTCCATCAGCTTACGCATTCTGAATCCGCCACCAAAAAAGCAAAAGAGGCGAAGCTTTCGCTTCGCCTTCTTGGAAATCAATAATTAACCGTCCCCATCAACTAGGGGGAAGCGTAGCCGCGTCCGCCCTGTTGCTCCTGGGAGGTGGAGCCTGATGAATAAGTGTTTGGGTTGGAAGTAGAACCAGTAAACGGAGGTCCCAAAACCGGGTCAGCAACCGATGGGCCAGAAACGGCGGTAGAAATCGCCGCGCCTGATGATTGGACAGGAGCAGCTACTCGGATTGACGCACCCGAAAGGGTCGCCTGATTGTAGCTCTGGGTCAGAATGACTTGCACGGGCAGGCTGCTTTCGGCGGAATATTGGGCGGTCAAGCTCTGAATGGGCGCTTGCAAGGCAGGGATACTATCGGACACGGCGGCCAAAACTTCCCGGCTGAAGGAAGGCGCGCCTTGCGCGGCCGCATTGGCAATAATGCCGTAATCTTGCGGAGAATCCAAGAGCAAAGCTTTAACAATACGACTCGATTGGGCCGGAGCAGCCGCAGCGGCGGCTTTGACAATCAGGCCAATGCGCCTTGGCTGGAGCTTGGCGGCGGCGGCAGTGACGGAGACGGCACTTGCAGGATTCTGGGTCACGACCGCGGAAACAACAGAAACTGCGGCGGAAGGGTTCAAACCAATAGCGCTGCGGACAACGGCCACCGCGACGCTTGTCTTGTCGGCGGGAGCGGCCTTGGCCACGAGTGTGGCGGCGTTGGCGGAAAGCTCCGAAGCATTGGAGCCGGTCAAGGTTTTTGCCACATCGGCGGCATTGGAGGCTAAGAGGACAGGAGAAACCATTAGCCCTGCCAGCAAAGCCATTTGACCTAACGCACTAACAATCTTCATTTTCATAATTTTTCGTTTCAAGTTCCGACTTATCGAGCCACACTTATTCTGTCGCGAAAAGAATACATGCCAGCCTCACGAAGTCAAGCGAAACAAAAAAAATATTTTGATGCATTAATGAATCGCCTCAGGCAAATGCGGCACGAATATTGCTTTCGCGTTCCATTCTTGTGACTTTTCCGTTCTGCCCTGATTGTGTGTTGTCAAGCGCGTTGACACACGAAAACGCCTTATGTAACCTGCTGCGCGAAAGTGATCGGTTTATGAGCAGTTTCCTCAATCAGCATGTGCTGGTGCTCAACCGCCTTTGGCAGGCGGTCAATGTCTGCACGGCGCGCCGCGCTTTGGCGTTGCTGTTTGAGGGCCACGCCCAAGTCGTCTTGAGCGATGGCGACGGGGTGTTTCAGACTTTCAGTTTTACCCAGTGGCGCAACTTTTCCGCGCAGCAACCACATCCGGAAACCATCGCCACCGTTTCCTTCAAGATCCGCGTCCCGCGGGTCATCCTTTTGGTCATGTTTGACCGAATGCCCAAGAAAGAGGTGAAATTCACCCGGCACAACATTTTTGAGCGCGACCGCAACACTTGCCAATACTGCGGAGGAGTCTTTGAGCGGAAAGATTTGAATCTGGACCATGTCATTCCCCGAGATCATGGAGGGCCAACGACTTGGGAGAATATTGTATGTTCCTGCATCTCCTGCAATACACTCAAAGCCAATCGCACTCCCCAGGAAGCCGGCCTCCATTTGGTCCGCAAACCGAAACGCCCTAAATGGCGGCCTTTTGTCCAGGTTAGCGTGGGCATTCAGCACGACAGTTGGAAACATTTCCTGGACTTGGCTTACTGGAATGTTGAATTGGGCGAGGATGCCGGATAAGATCCGGTTTTGGCCGTAAATATTTTGACCTCAACTTCTTCAACACCTCGGTCGGATGGGCGGCAGCCGGATCAATTGCGCCCCCTCCGCTTTCAAAACGGCATTGCTCCGTATGCCGCCGGTTCAACTTTAATCGAATGGGGCAATACCCGGGTGCTTTGTGGCGTGACCATTGAGGAGACGGTGCCGCGGTGGATGAAGGAACAAGGCGTGGTCGGCGGCTGGATGACCGCCGAATACTCCATGCTCCCTTATTCCACCCTCACGCGCAAGCCGCGGGACATTGTCAAAGGCAAAATTGATGGCCGCTCCCAGGAAATCCAACGCCTGATTGGCCGGGCCATGCGCGCGGCGGTGGACCTGCAGACGATCGGCCCGCGAACTCTTTGGCTGGATTGTGACGTTCTGCAAGCCGACGGCGGAACTCGGACCGCAGCCATTACCGGCACTTTTGTCGCTCTTTCGCTAGCCATTAATGCCTTGCGCGCCGCGGGCAAGATCTCTTCCGAAGTCGTCCTCCAGCCAGTGGCAGCCGTAAGCGTAGGCATCGTCAACGCCCAACCCCTGCTGGACCTTTGTTACGTGGAGGACGTGGCGGCGGCGGTGGACATGAACCTGGTCATGAACGCCAAGGGGGAGTTTATCGAGGTGCAAGGGTCCGGGGAGGAGTCCGCTTTCAGCGAGCAAGAATTGGCGGCCATGCTGGCCTTGGGCAAGACGGGCATCCGGGAGCTGCTCCGGCTGCAACAGGCCGTCCTTAATTCCACGACAAGTCATCCGGCGAATCCGCCAGCAGCCGGCTCTTAAACCCTTTTTGCCGCAGGATCGTCCGCCAAAGCTGGGCCGGTTCCGCGGAAAATATCAGTTCGATCGAAGCCGGATGAACCAGCCAATCCTGGCGGGACATCTCATTATCGAGTTGCCCGGCGGACCAACCGGCATAGCCCGCGAACATTCTGAGCTTCTGCGATTCGGAAAAGGACTCGCTCAAATCCAGCAAGACGTCCAGCGAATGGCCCACGTTTAAGTTCAGCATGACGTTGGCGTCGCGCAGAACGGCGGCGCTATGGAGGAAGCTCAAGGTTTGCGGTTGAACAGGGCCGCCTAAATACAAGGGCTGATCCTTGACCGACGGGGGCAAATTGGCCACGAGAGCCTCTCCCACGGTCTTTGAGGTGGTGCGATTGAGCATCAGTCCAAACGCGCCTTCCGGATCATGTTGGCAGACCAGGACCACACTCCGGTGAAAAAAAGAACCGTGCAATTTGCCGCCATCCAGAATCAACTGGCCCTGTAACGATTTGTGCGTCTGCGGCATGGATCAGTCACGGCTGGGCGACCGCGCGGTTTTTTTCTTTGACCAGACCGCGCGCCGTCTCCACTAGTTTTGCCGCAGTCAGACCGTGTTTCTCATATAAGTCCTCAGCCAAATAGGCGGACTGGCCGAATTCTCCTTGGATGCCCAACGACTTCATTTGATGCGGCACCCCGGCCTGGGAGAGGGCATGAGAAATCTGCGCCCCCATCCCGCCGATTACTTGATGATCCTCTATAGTAATAATGCGTCCACCACACTGCCGAACCGCCGGCTCCAGGGTCGCCAAGTCCACCCGGTTAATGAAGGGATTGGCTACGACCATCGCGCTGATTTTTTCCTCGCGCAATTTCCGGCCCGCTTCGATGGACCGTCCCACGAACGGCCCGCAGGCCACGATGACCACGTCACCGCCCTCCGCCAATACCTCCGCCTTGCCCCATTCATATTTCGCGTTTTCCGCCCAGCGCACGGGATAATTTTCGCGCCCCACAAAGAAAAGAACCGATTCCCCATCGTGACCGTTTTGGCGCGCTTCTCCCACACGCTTGATCGCTTGGTACATAAGCGCTTCCGCCTCATCCGCGCAGGAGCAGGAGACCACCACCGTATGCGGAATGGCCGAGGTGGCGGCAAAATAGGTGGTCGCCTGATGCGAAGCCCCATCGGCCGCGTCCTGAAAACCCACATGCGAGAACACCGCGATGACGGGGGCTTGCGAAAGGGCCGCCATGGTTAGCGGCAGGTTTCCTTTGGTCACGCCAAATTGGCCAAACGTGTCCACAATCGGAATAAACCCCAGCTTGGCCAAGCCTCCCGCCGTGCTGATCATGTTGGCTTCCGCCACGCCCACTTCCACAAAGCGATCCGGCAGACTCTTTTGGAATTGGCTCATGCCCGTGGACCCTTCCACGTCGGACGAAATGGAATAGACCGGCCAGCCTTCTTGCGCCGCCCGGACCGCGCCTTTGGCCAGGCCGCCCTGCACCTTGTCCTTCTTCACCGCTGGACCACCCGCCGCTCCGGTGGCCGCCGCTTTTTTCGCCGCGTCCTTTCTAGCCCACTCGTCGCGCAGCCGCTGCGCCCATTCTCCCAATTGGCCCGCGCCTCCTTCCACTCCCCAATAAATCTCGTTGACGAAATCGACGATTTTCTCGGCGTTAGCCAAGGGAAAGCCGTGGCCGCCGGAGGCGCTCTCCACGGTGGAGCGCACACCATAACCCTTGACCGTCTTGCACCAAACACAAACCGGCGCTTTCGGATTGGCCCGGACCTGCTCCAGCCCGCCTTCCACCGCCAGATAAACCGCCTGAAGATCGTTGCCTTGCGGTACTTCCATTACTTTCCAACCCAGCGCGCTTAAGGAAGCGAAAGAAGGCGCCATGCTGAACGCGTCGATCGAAATGCGCCCGGAAAGCTTGGTGTCGTTATCGGAAAGAACCATCAGAAAGGGGTTGAGCCGCCCTTTGGCGGCCAGCCCCGGAATGGCGGCGAAGGCTTCCTTGGCCTCGCCTTCCATCGAAGCGCCGTCCGAGACCGTGCAAATCGTGACGCGGTCATTCTTGGAAAGGTGATCCGCCAGCGCTAATCCTTGCGACTGGGCCAGGGCCGAACTGAGCGGCCCATTGCTCAAGAGCACCCCTTCCGGATTAAGATGCGATTCTCCGTGACCGGTCAACTTGCTCTTGATGCCGCGAAATCCCTTCAGCGACTCGATCGTCATGCCGTCAAAACCATAATTGCTGCGCAGGGCGTAGATGCCGTTTTCGGTGTGGCCGGCGTCATTGACAAAATTATAAGCCTCATGCCAGGGGCGGCCTTTGGTCGCGAACATGAGGCCATGAATGGCAGCCATGATTTCAGCGAAAGCCGACGGCCCACCCCAATGGCACGCCGCGCCGCCATTGACCGCCTCCATGTCCATCAAGGCCACCAGCGCGCGGGTCGCGCGGGGATCGCCCAAAACCACCGGCTCGCCCCGGCTGTTTTTGACCGTGACCGCGAATCGCGGGGGACCGGGCGGCGTGGGCGCCAGTTTGGATTTTAAGGAAAGTGGCGCGAGCGGGGGAGCCGCGACCTGTTTGACAGCGGATTTATCCTCAGACATAAAATTTCACCGGCCCTTCTGTAAAATGGTGCGCGCGGCGGGAGTTGAACCCACAACCTGCGGCTTCGGAGGCCGTCACTCTATCCAGTTGAGCTACGCGCGCAGCTCTGTTTGAGCCATATCGTCACCCAATCCCCGCCGCAAGGCAAGACGGGGAATTTGGCAGGGCTGGCTTGGCTCGTTCGATAGTCCAATCATTGCTTGGCGGGTGTTTTCAAGAAACCTTCGTTTCGCAGCCAGGCCGCGCACGACTGCGTCCAGGTCGAACAGGGTCGGGCGCTGGGACGGACCGCAAAATCGTGCGCCGTATCGGCATAGACATGCAACTCGGCGGAAACGCCCGCCCGCCGCAACGCCAAATACATCAGCACGCTGTTCTCGGGCGGGCTGATGATGTCCGCGCCGCCGTGGGCCAGGAAAACCGGCGGCGTTCCGGGTGGAATGACCCAACCCGGAACCAATTCGTCCTTGTCTTTCGCTTTCAAATATCCCGGATAGACCACGACCGCAAAGTCTGGACGACAACTGACCTTGTCAACGTCATCGACCGGCTCATAAGTTCGCTTCTCAAAACCGGTCGCGGTTGCAATCGCCAAATGGCCTCCCGCCGAAAAACCGACGATGCCGATCTGACGAGGATCAAGGCCCCACTCCGGCGCTTTGTCGCGGACTAAACTGATCGCCCTTTGGGAATCCTGCAACGGTCGTCGGGCGGGCAGCCCTTTTGGTTCGTCGGGCCGCCGCGGCACCCGGTACTTGAGGATGATACCCGTGACGCCGATGGAGTTGAGCCACTCCGCGACTTCTTCGCCTTCCAGCTGCCAGTAAAGGTCCCAGTAACCGCCTCCGGGACAAATCAGCATCGCGGCCTTGGTATCTTTGTCTTTGGGTGGATGGTAGAGCGTGAGGGTAGGTTTGGTGACGCCGGTGACAAGCCGGGTTTGCTCCGTCACCTCCACCTGGCTGTGGTCGAGCTTCCCTGACAAATGGATTCTTTCGTCTCCAACGGAAGCGCTCTCGTCGGGCGCTCTGCCCGGCCAAACCGGGACGACCAGCGGAGCATCAGCCGCCAAGGCCACGCCGATGGCGGCGGCCTGAAACACCATCGCCCAAATCAACGCAAAAAAGGTTCGTCCTCTCATAGTCGCGGAGACCCGAATACTTTCGCATAAGAAAAAGCGCCGTGAAAGCCTTATTCGTCTCCACGCGGTAAGCCAGCGGGATTTCAACGCCAGAGCACGGCGCGGCCAACCGCAACCAAAGCCTTTAGACTCGCGCCGCGGAGACCGCGGACAAAACTTTTTTTCTTTTCTCCGCGAACTCCGCGCTCTCCGGGCGAGACTTGGTAGCGTAAAAATGTTGCTAACAAGACAAAACTTTTCAGGCAAACTGGAATAAGTTTGCAAAAAGAGCGTCCAATAGGTGAACTGAACTCATGAACACGAAAAAACACCGGGCGATCTCGCGTCGTCGCTTTCTGCGGAAGGCCGGCGGCGCGGTCGGGGCGGCGTTGGCGATGCCGGCGATCATTCCGGCATCGGCCCTGGGGCATGGCGGGGCGATGGCCCCTTCTGAACGCATCACGATGGGGTTCATTGGCGTCGGCGGCCAGGGTGGCGGTCATTTGCTCGGCGGCGCGTGGACTTATCTCACGGGCGGTTATGCGAGCCGCGAAGATGTCCAGGTTCTGGCGGTGTGCGATGTCTGGCGCGGCCGCCGCGAATCGGCCCGGCAAAAAGTCAACGAGCGCTACGCCGAGGCTTACGGCCAGGGCAATTACAAATCCTGCGAGGCTTATACGGATTTTCGGGATGTCCTCGCCCGCCCTGATATTGACGCGGTGCTCATCGCCACCCCCGCCCATTGGCACGCGACCATGGCCGTCATGGCGGCGGCAGCGGGCAAGGACATTTACTGCGAAAAACCAAGCGCGACGACCATCCGCGAAGGGCAAGCCATGCTTGCGGCGGTGCGGCGTTATGGCCGCGTCTATCAGGCCGGCACGCAGCAGCGCTGCGAGTACGGCGGCAAGTTTCGCCAGGCCTGCGAGTTCGTGCGCAGCGGACGCATTGGCCGGCTCAAGGAAATTTACGCCTACCGCGATGGCGGCGCGATTTTTTGGCCGCGCCGTTTCGGCCCCGCGCAGCCTATTCCCGCGGACCTTGATTGGGACCTTTACCTCGGCCCCGCTCCCATGCTTCCGTACGATGGCAATGTCGGCGCGCATCGCTTCGACATTGGCGAGCTGAACTGGGGCCAGCACCATTACGACATCGTCCAGTGGGCGGCCGATGCCGATGACACAGGCCCGGTGGAGATTTTCATGGAAGAAGGTCGTTCCTGCTATAAGTACGCCAGCGGCGTGGTCGTCTATGGCAAAGGCTACCCTGGCGAACCGGTCGGGGGCGATGGCGGCGCTTGCTTTGTCGGCACGGCGGGCCGGATCGCGGTCGATCGCGACGCGCTCGTTTCCGATCCGCCGGACATCGTGCGCGAACCGTTGCGGCCTGAGGAAGTTCATCTTTACAATACCGGCAGCCATTCCGGCAACTTTCTGGAATGCATCCGCACCCGCAAGCGGACCATCTGCGACGCCGGCGTGGCCTACCACTCCAACACCGCGATGTTGCTGGGCGGCGTGGCCAAACAACTCAACCGCTCTCTCAAGTGGGACCCGGCCGCGGGCCACTTTATTAATGACGAGGAAGCCGACCGGTTGCTTTCCATCGCCAAACGTCCACCCTGGAATGTATGATGAAACGAACCCTCTTCCTTGCCTCGGTGCTGGTTTTCGCCGGTTGGAGAGCGCTCGCCGCCGGCGAAGAGCAACAATTTATTGCCGTCCTGCAGTCTGAGCATTCGCTCCAGGAAAAGGACGCGGCTTGCGCCCAATTAAAATGGATTGGCACCGACGCGGCCGTTCCGGCCTTGGCCGCTTTGCTGACCGATGAACAACTCTCCCATTCCGCGCGCTACGCGTTGGAGTCGATGACCTCGCCCAAAGCGGAAGAAGCGCTCCTGGACGCTTTGCCGAAAACAAGCGGCCTCACCCGTATGGGGATCATCCAATCCCTCGGCTTCCGCGCGGACGAAAAGGCGGCCGCGCCGCTCATCCCCTTGTTGAGTGACGCGGATGCGGCCACGGTGGCGGCGGCGGCGGAGGCGCTGGGACATGTCGGCGGCCACGAGGCTCTGGCGGCCTTGGAAGCCGCGCGTCCAAAGGCCACCGGCCCCAGTTTGCTCGCCGTGGACGATGGCCTCCTGCGCTGTGCGATTTCTTTATCGGATGCTGGAAAACGCGCGGAGGCCCAAAAGGTTTTCCAGGAACTTTATGACAACGACAAAGCGGAAGCGGTCCGCGTGGCCGCGTTTCACGGCTTGCTAGAAACATCCGACAACCCGGTTCCCCTCATGATCACGGCGATCAAAGGCGGCGACGGTCCCAGCCAGATGACCGCGCTGCAGTTGGTGCGGGAAATCACAGCGCCCGGCGCCACCGAGTCGTTCGCCAATCTGTTGCCCGAGGTGCCGTCGCCCGTCCAAATCTCCATTATTGACGGATTGGCGCAGCGCGGCGATCCGGTCGCCCTGGCCGCACTAAACCCCATGACAGCCAGCGAGGTGGCCGAGGTGCGTTTGGCCGCGCTCGCCGGCTTGGGGGAGATCGGCGATGACTCGTCGGTTCCGGTCTTGAGCAAATTTGTCGCTTCCGGCTCCGCGGCCGAAAAAAAAGCCGCCCGCGCCGCCCTTTTGAAAATACGACGCGGTAAGGTCACGGACGCGCTGCTGAACGAACTGGCCAATACCCAAGGTTCGGCGCAGTTGGAATTGGGCCGCTTGCTCGGCGAACGGGACGATCGCGCCGCGGTTCTCCGCTTGTTGCAAATGGCCGGCGGGAGCGCTGCCGCGCGCGCCGGCGCGTTGCAGGCTTTGGCCATGCTGGCCGACGGTTCCGCCATTGCCCCGCTCGTGGAACTCGCCTCCACCGGCACGTCGGAAGATGACCGCGCGCAGGCGGCGGAGGCGGTGGACGCGATTTGTCAACGAATGCAGGCGAAAGGCGCGCCGGTCCATGACGAAACCTTGTTCAAGGCGCTCCAGGGCGGTTCGGTGGAGGCCAGGGTGGTTCTGCTGCCAGTGTGCGGGGGCTTGACCGATCCATCCGCCCGGGAAATTCTGCGCCAGACCATCCGCGAAAACGACGCCCGCCTGCGCCAGGCGGCGTTGAGCGCGCTCTGCGCCACGCACGACCCGGAACTCTTGCCGGATCTGGTACGCTTGGCCTCGGCCAGTCAAGAGGATCAAGCGCGTGTGCTGGCCATCCGCGGCTGCGTGCGATTATTGACGCGGGAAGAAGGCGTCAAGTTTGAGCCATCCGCCCGCCTGGAGGCTTTTAAATCCATCCTCGGCGCCGGCTTGGGCGCGGATGAAAAACGCGCGGTTCTGGCCGGCTTGGCGACGGTGCCGGACCCCCGGGCGCTCGATATGATCGTTCCTTTGACCGATGATCCCGCTGTGCGCAAGGAAGCGATCCAGGCGGTCATTCAAATTGCTCCGACCCTGCCGGACGCGCCCGCTGCCGCCGCCGCGTTGCGTCAAGCCCTGAGCAAAACAGAAGATTCCGAAACCCATAAAACCGGAGAACGCGCCCTGAAAGCTCTCGCCGGCAAAACTCCCGCAGGCAAATAGTTATGTCCCGCACTTCTCAAACCTTTCTCGTTTCCGCACTACTCCTCGCCGGGCTGCCCGCGGGGGCGGCGGACGCCGCCACGCACACTTTCAAAAAAGTCGTCTTGACTGATGAGTTCTGGTGCGAGGGCGCCAATTACGGCGACTTTAACCATGACGGGGTCATGGACATTGTCTCCGGCCCGTTTTGGTACGAGGGGCCTGATTTCAAGCAGCGCCACGAGTATCGCCCCGCCACCGCCACTTTTGTCCGCCAGAAAAGCGACGGGACCTCCGAGACGCTCCCCGGGTTTGAGGGCGCGCTCGGCGTAAAGAATAATTATTCCGACGACTTCCTCACCTACGTCTATGACTTCAATAACGATGGTTGGCCGGACATTCTGGTCATCGGTTTCCCGGGTGACGCGGTCTATTGGTACGAGAATCCCAAAGGCGCTCCCGGTCCCTGGGCCAAACACCAAATGCTGGATTCCGTCGATAATGAATCGCCCACGCTCCTGGACATCAACGGGGACGGCAAGCCGGACCTGATCTGCAATTCGCACGGCTACTTTGGTTACGCCACGGCCGATTGGAATGACCCCGTCAAGCCCTGGACCTTTCATCCCGTGACCCCGAAAGGCGACTGGGCCAAGTTCACCCATGGAATCGGCATCGGCGATGTCAATGGCGATGGCCGAATGGATTTGTTGGAAAAAGACGGCTGGTGGGAACAGCCCGCTTCTTTGGCCAACGATCCGGTCTGGACCTTTCACCCCTTTCCTTTTGCCCCGGGGGGCGCGGCGCAAATGTTCGCCTATGACGTGAACGGCGATGGTCTGAACGATGTCATCACCTGCCTGAATCCTCATGGTTACGGGGTTGTTTGGTGGGAACAGAAGCGCGAGAACGGCGCGGTCACTTTCAAGCAGCATTTGATCGTGGGCCAGGATGCCGCCGGCAGCCCGCATGGCATCCACTTTTCCCAACCGCATTCCATGGCCCTGGCGGACATGGACGGCGACGGTCTTCTTGACATAGTCACGGGCAAACGCTTCTGGGCGCATGGCCGGGATGGCGGGGATCCGGAGTCCCACGGCTCGCCCGCGCTGCTTTATTGGTTCCAATTGGTGCGGCAAAAGGATGGCCAGGTGGATTTTGTCCCGCATTTAATCGATGACGATTCCGGCGTCGGCACGCAAGTGGTGGTGGGAAATATATCCAATGCCAAATATCCCGACGTCGTGGTGGGCAATAAAAAAGGCACGTTCCTCTTTAAGCACGAAGTTAAAGACACGCACGCGCTCGTGCCGTTGAAAACGAAGTTGCCCGCTCCCGCCTTTATCGGGACGCCCAAGAACCTCTCCCCCGATCTGGACCTTGAGCCCGCCCTGCGGGAACCGCCACCAGCCCTCATGCTGCCGAGTGACGCCCGCAATATCGCGCCCGCCGCGAAAATTTCCAGCAGCGACAAACGGGTCAACGCCAGCGATCTGGCCAAGATTACCGATGGCGACAAGGAAGCGACCGATGAGGGTGTGGCCCTCCTGCACAAAGGCGTGCAGTATTTGCAATTTGATTTTGGCACGCCCAAGGAGCTTTTTGCGGTCGTCGTCTGGCACGCGCATGATACTCCGAAAGTTTTTCGTTCCGTGATTGTCCAGGCCGGCGACGACGTGAATTTCACCTCGAACGTCTTCACTCTTTTCAACAATGACCGGAGCAACAGCGCCGGCCTGGGCGTGGGTTCCGACCGCCAGTACGTCGAAAGCTTCCGCGGCAAGACCATCGACGCCAAGGGCGTCAAGGCCCGCTACCTCCGCTGCTATTCCGCCGGGAGCACAGACAGCGCCATGAACGAATACACCGAGGTCGAAATCTACGGTCGATCCATCAATTAAGCCGTGCGCCAGCGAGCAATCCGCGAAAAGGGTCCGGCGTTTGCGCTCGCTTTCATCCTGTCCGCAACGGCTTGGGCCGCGCGCGCGGATGACGTGGATGAGGCCGTAGCGGCGGAGATGCGGGACCACCAAATTACGGGGCTTTCCCTGGCGGTTATTGATCGAGGCGAAATCGTCAAAGCCAAGGGTTATGGCTCTACTGACCGCGCGGGCACGAACGCCGTAACGCCCGAGACGCTTTTTCAGGCCGGCTCGGTCAGCAAGTCTTTGGCGGCGCTGGGCGCGCTCTGGTTGGTGGAGCAGGGGAAATTGTCGCTGGATGATGATGTGAATTTGCGGTTGCGCACCTGGAAGGTGCCGGAGAATGAATTTACCAGTGAGAAAAAGGTCACGCTGCGTGAGATTTTGAGTCATACGGCGGGGTTTACCGTGCATGGGTTTCGGGGTTACGCCGCGGGTGAGCCGCTGCCGACCTTGGTTCAGGTGTTGGACGGACTCCCGCCTGCGAACAACAAGCCCATTCGCGTCGATCTCACCCCCAAAAAGACTTGGCGCTATTCCGGCGGCGGTTACATCGTCATGCAGCAGCTCGTACTCGATGTCACGGGCCGCGCGTTTCCGGATTTCATGGAGGAAACCGTGCTCAAACCACTGGGCATGACTAACAGCAGTTATGCACAACCGCTCCCGCCCGAGCGAGCCGCGCGCATGGCCACAGGATACGGCGAACTCAGGTTGGCCGTGGACGGCGGCGCGCATGTCTATCCTGAAATGGCGGCGGCGGGCTTGTGGACCACGCCCTCGGACTTGGCGCGTTTCGCCATCAGCATCCAGCTCGCGGCGGCAGGAAAATCGAACCCGGTCATTTCCCACCGCATGACCCTCCGCATGCTCACCGACCAAAAGAACGGCGACGGCCTGGGCGTTTTTCTCATCGGCTTGGCCGGGAGGCTCTGGTTTTATCACAGTGGACGCAATGACGGTTTCGACGCGGAGGTGAGGGCCGGTGTCGAGACAGGACAAGGAGTCGTCGTCATGATTAATGCTAACGATAACTCCGGCGTCGTTGGCCGTCTGGAACGAGCTGTGGCAAGGCAGTACGGCTGGTTTGGGCTAAACCTTGAGTGAGTAAAGGAGGCCTCACCTAATCCGGAATATGTGGATGAAAACCCGGCAGACTAAGCATTTGAGACAGGATTTACAGGATGAACAGGATGGATTGCTGACCCACGAACCACCACCAAACGGTGAGGCCTTGTCTTTGCGGTCCGGCGCGATTTCTATCCTGTAAATCCTGTTCATCCTGTCCAATCTTGCTGGTCTTAACTGCATTGTTCCGGCTAATATTCATCGCCGACGCGGGCGTGGGTTCCGAGCACCAGACAGCAACTCCAGTTTCACTCGCGGTGCCGCAAGGGCTTTTGCGTGATTTGGCCGGTGGCGGGCGTGTTGGAGTAAATGAAAACTCTTATTAAACCGCACAGATTCCTGACAGTCGTTCTTTCTCTTACCGCCACTTTGTTTTGGCTGGGCTCTTCGTCCGCGTCCGGCCAAAGCGCATCTCCTAAGGAAGAGCTTTACAAAGGCTTGGACCTGCAAATAAGCCACGGTCTGTTAATGAATGATGGGCGGGAGCCCGTTCACGGCGAGGCGACCCTGAGTAACATCGTAACCTACTTGGCGGCGATGCAACGCAGTGCGGCGGAACACTCTCCCATTCGGGAAGCCAACATCGTCCTCGGCGATGGTTTGGGTAGCTTGAAGATTGACGATCTCCAACTGCAACATGCACCGCTGGACCTGGCCTTGCAGGCCCTGAGTGTCGCCAGCGGGGATAAGTTCACCGTGAAGGAAGTCAGGAGCAAGGAAACCCCCGCGCTCCTCTACATGCTCGAAACCAACAAATCGAGCGCGCCGGAAACCAAAGTGGAGGCCTTCAATCTAAGCGGCTATGTTCAACACATTAAACGGTCCACGTCCGATACCAACAATTGGGAACGAGTTATTGGCAACAAGATTGGTGATCTCCAAGCCATCGTGCAGCAGGTTGTGGATGAACAACGAACCTTGGAAAAGATTTCCCGAGCCTATCTGAAGTTCAAATTCTTCGTGGATTCTGATTTGCTCATTATTATTGGGCCGCCCGATGCGGTGGCGACGGCCGGCAAAATCATCCGTGCGCTCCCGGGCGAAGATGATCAGAGAGGGCTTAGGTATCTGCTCGCTCCCGAGGGGCAAGATGCGCTTGACTCTGGGGCCAACTTGCAAAATGACAAATTCCTGCAACAGTTAGCCAAACCGTGACCGCGCCTGATCCAACCGCCAACTCACTGCTGACGGTGAAACTCCCGGGCCTTGCCTCTCTGGCGGAAAGCCGCGAGACACCGCGCCCGCTGGAGCCCATCATGGTTTTGACACGGCAAATGGCGGCGGGCGATGAGGAGGCTTTTTGCCAGTTTCACCAGCTTTACTTTGATCGCCTTTACCAATTCCTGCTCGGCGTCGCGCGCGGGCAGGAGCAGGAAGCGCGCGACGCCTTGCAGGAAACGCTGGTGCGGGTCGCCCGCGCGGTCAGGCCGTTTTCGTCCGAGGAGGTTTTTTGGTGCTGGCTCAAAGCCGTGGCCCGCAATGCCGCCCGCGACGCCGGCCGCAAACAAAACCGCTACTTTGCCTTCCTGCAACGCTTCGCTTTTCACCCGCCGCCGTTGCCCGCGGAAAGCGATTTGGGCGGCGTCCTGCAAGAATGCCTGATGGAACTGGCCCCCGAGGACCGCCGGCTCATCGAAGGGAAATACCTGGAGGGCGAAACGGTCCGCGAACTGTCCGCGGGTGCCGGCTTGACCGAAAAGGCGGTGGAGTCGCGCCTGCTGCGTTTGCGGCGGCTGTTGCGCGAACGTCTCTTAAAAAAATTGCGCGAACCATGAACACCGAGAAACGTCTCCTGCAAGAAGTGCTGAGCGACGAGGAGCTGGCCGCGCTGCGGCAATCCAGCCTCGCCTGCGGCCTGGCCGCGCTCCGCCAACGCCGCCGCCACCGCCGGCAATTATGGGTCGCCGTCGCCGTAACACCGCTCGTCGTCTTACTGGCGATCTGGCAATTCCGTCCCCCACCACCTCACCCGGCGGTGGCCTTCAATACCGACCCGCCGCCACCCGCCGAGACCAGAAAAGTCAAATATATTGACCAGCGGGAGCTGTTCGCCCTTTTTCCCAATCGCCCCATCGCCTTGATTGGCCCCCCCGGCCACCAGCGCTTCCTGCTTTTGGATGAATTGCCCCGCATTGAGGCGCATTAACCTAAGTCTCGCGTTTGGATTTCAAGAAGAACGGGCGAGCCACAGAACGACACGGATTAACACTGATTTTTTTTTTGAATCGCGTCATCCACCCGGTGGGTCGCTCCTTTTCTGTTCCCATCACTTTCTGATCTGTGCCCGTCTGTGTTAATCTGTGGCTTAAACTGATTTTTTCGGCTTAATCAGCCAGCCGAGCAGTTTCGCCGAGTCGAAGGCCCAGGTGGCGTGGCACGGCAAAACTCTTCGTTCCCTTTGCTTCCTTGGTGTTCAAGTTCATCTTGCCCGGAACTCGCTGTCGCATGGAACTCGATGAAGAGAAAACAGAAGGCAATGAAGTTAACAAAGTTCTCTTTCTTCAACCTCCGTTCTCTCCGTGCCCTCCTGTTCAAAAATCTCCAGACGGGCGTTGCCCCGTCTTGGTCACCCCGGCGTGTCGCGTTCCAGGGCGGCGAGCGTTTCCGGGTCGCGCACATCGACCCAGCGGCCTTGGATTTCCAAGCCTGCCAGGCGATGGCCCGTCTCCGCCAGACCCGTGATCGCGTCGGTCAATTCATATTCGCCGCGCGGGGATTTTTGCAACCTCGCGGTAAAGTCAAAAACCACCGGCTGGAAGATGTAAATGCCGGCGTTGTACCAGGCGATGCTGCCGGGGGGCAGTTCGCCGGAGCGCCGCAATTCCTCCAATTGCGCCGGGCTGGGCTTCTCGATCAAGCGCCGCAGACAAAAATCTTTGTCAAAGAATAGAATGGCCCCTTTGGTCACATCCTGGCTGCCGGTGCAGGTGATCAATCCGGAAAAGCTCCGTTCCTTGTAACGCGCCTGCATGTCCTGGTAGGTTTGCGGGCGGACCAGAATGTCGCCATACGTCAAGAAAAAGTCATCTTGACCGACAAAATCCCTGGCCACCTCCGGCGCTTTGCCCGTGCCGTCCTGCGTCACTTGCCGTCCATAATGAATCGCGGCTCCCCACTTCGCGCCGTCGCCAAAATAATCCTCCACCACCTCGGCCCGAAAGCCGGTGACGATGAAAAACTCGCGCACGCCCGCTTGGAGCAATCCTTCCAGAATGTGCTGCAGAATCGGCTTGCCCTGGACATAGAGCATGGGTTTGGGCAGTTCCTGGGTTAATGAACCCATGCGGGTTCCTTTGCCCGCGGCTAATATCACGGCTTTCATGAATCCTTTCCGGGTTGCAGGCGGATGATCTCCGCCATGATCTCATCGGCCACTTGCTGATAAATCTCTTTGACGCGCTGCTTGGAACACGTGGCCGCCTCGGCCCGCAAGGCGGCGAAGTTCATGGGGTATCCATACTTGACCATCACCGGGCGCGGGCGCGGGAACCACATGTGCGGCCCAAAGGCCTGATGCGTGCCAAAGACGCGCGCCGGCACCACGGGCGCGGTCGATTTAATCACAGTCAAACCTATGCCGGAGCGGGCCGGATTGAACTCGCCGTGCCGCGTCCGCGTGCCCTCGGGAAAAAGGATGATGGCGCCCCCCGCCTCCAGTCGGCGCAAGATCAGCTTCAAACCACGCCCGCTCCCCCCATCGCGATCCACGGGCACGACTTCCCAAGAGCGCAGAAGCGCCGCGAGGATCGGCACTTTGAAAATGTTATCGCGCGCTAGGAAATTGATGTGCCGGGTCACCCCCGCCCCGACGAGCGGCGGGTCCATGTAACTGGCGTGATTGGAGGCCAGAATGACCGGGCCGCGATCCGGCACTCGTTCCGGACAAAACACTTGCCAGCCGAAGTAATACCGAAAAAGCAGACGGAAGGCGCGCCATCCCATCCGGTAACTGAAGTTCATGCGGGAACGATCCGGCACCCCAGCCGCGCCGACGGCGGGCTCCTCACCGGGCCTTGATTCCGATCTGGCCTCCGGGGCGTTCACTCTTCCAACTTCCGCGATCCGGCCATTAATTCCGGCAGTTCATGTTCCAGAAAATTCCCAATCCGTCCCAAAGTCAAATCCGCCGGCGGACAACTGGCGATGATTTTTTGGTCCAGCGCGTAATGGCCCTGCCGGACAAAAATAGTCGTGACGCGCGAGTGCCACACTTTCTTGATCGCGGTCAACAGCCGCAGTTTGTCGTCGATGACCACATAATGCCGGGCAGGATAACGGCGCGCCACGTCCGCCAGCTCCAGCTCCTTGTGGACATAACAAAGGACCTGCCCGTTGACCGCCTGCAACAAGCCCGAGCGGTCCACCTTGCGCGGTTGGAAAACCACATCGCCATCCGTGAGCAAGGCCACCGGGCCCCACCCTTTGGCCTTCTCCAGCACGTCGAGCGAATCCGGATAAAGACGCGTGGCGAACGGATAATTGATGAGAAAATGGGAGACCGTAAGCAGCCGCAAGTCATGCGGATAAGCGTTGCGAAAACGTTGCAACGCGCCGAGGTAATCCGCGTAACCCAGCTCGGTCCGCAATTCTTCAAAGATCGCCCAATAATGACTGGCCCCCGCCGGGCCGACTTCCTTCTCCAGATGCTGTTGCAAATCCTGCGTGACGCGATCGTTGTTGAGCAGGGTGTTATCGACATCAAACAAAAAAACCACCGGATGGGCCTTCTTGGTCTGGCCGCGCGCGGGCGTTTTCATGGGATTTTTCTCCAGGCCCGCCCGTCACGGGCCAGCAGCTCATCGGCTTCTCTGGGCCCCCACGAGCCCGATTTGTAATTGGGAAAACTGCGCGGCGGCAGCGCCTTCCACACGTCCAGGATGGGCGTGATCACGCTCCAGCCCGCCTCCACCATGTCCGCCCGCTGGAAAAGCGTGGCGTCGCCGGTCATGCAATCGTAAATCAGCCGTTCGTAACCGGTGCTGGGCGTGCGCCCAAAATAATCCTCGTAATTGAATTTCATCTCGACAGCGCCGATATGCACGATCGGGCCGGGAATTTTGGCCCCGAAACGCAGGGAGAGGCCCTCCTCCGGCTGAATGGACAGGACCAGGCGGTTGGCCTCCAGGTTCTCCACCGGCGTATCACGGAACAATTGAAACGGGGCGCGTTTAAATTGGATGGCAATCTCCGTCGCCCGGCTGGCCAGCCGCTTGCCCGTCCGCAAATAGAAAGGCACGTCCGCCCAGCGCCAATTGTCGATGCGTAATTTCAGGCCCGCGAACGTCTCGGTGGTGGAGTCCGGCGCCACGTTGGGCTCGGAACGATAGGCCGCCAGATGTTCATCGCCAATCTGGCCTTCGCCGTATTGGCCCCGCACCGTCATGGTCAGGACTTCTTCCGGGCTGGGAATCTGCACCGCGTGCAAGGCTTTGGCCTGTTCGTCGCGCACGGCATCGGCATGAAAGGAAACGGGCGGTTCCATCGCCGTCAGAGAGACCAATTGGAAGAGATGATTGGGCACCATGTCGCGTAGCGCTCCGGCCGTTTCGTAGTAGCCGCCGCGCTTTTCCACGCCGACCGTTTCACCGGCGGTGATTTGCACGTGGTCAATGTAGCGCCGGTTCCAGATCGGCTCAAAAATCCCGTTGCCGAAGCGGAAGATGAGGATGTTCTGCACCGTTTCCTTGCCTAGGTAATGGTCGATGCGGTAAATCTGCCTTTCTTCCAGGGTTTGTTTGATCTGGGCGTTGAGCGCTCGGGCCGATTCCAGGTCCCGTCCAAACGGTTTTTCGATAATGACGCGGGCCCAGTGACGATTGGCCTGCTCCGTCAATCCCGCCGCGCCCAATTGCCGCACGACTTCGCCAAAAAATCGCGGCGCCACCGCCAGATAATAGAAATGATTGCCGGCGGTGTTGTGCGCCTTTTCGGCTTTGCCAATTTCCTCTTTGAGCTTTTGAAAGTCGTTGGGGTCTTCGATGTTCCCGTAAAAGTAATAAACGCGCTTGAGGAACCACTCCAGCATTTCCGGCGAGACAGGGCAACTGGCGAACTGCTTGATCGACTCCGTCAGGCTTTGGCGATAGCTCTCGGTCGTTTGCTGGACATTGGCGAAACCAATGATGGCGAACTGTTCCGGAAGCAGCTTGGCGGCGGCCAGATTGAGGAGCGCGGGGACCAGCTTGCGCTGGGTCAAATCGCCGCTCGCGCCAAAAATAACCATCACGCACGAATCCGCTTTACGCGCGGAACTGTCCATTGGGTTGCTGGCCGACGATTGATTGGTCATGGCAGTGATAAAAGACACTTACAAAAGCGTCGGTGTCAACTGCCTTTGTCCAGGAAGTTGCGCTTGGCGTTGCCAAGCGGCGGTTACCCACGTGGCCCGTTAAAACATCCCGGGCGTTGATTTGAGCGTGGCAAAATAAGAGCCTACTTAAGCAAGGCTCGAAATCCGGCCTGTTCAAAGTGATGGTCCCCCGTAAGGGCATCCACAACGCTGTGATCCTCCTTCACTACAAAACAAAACGCATCGGCGAAGATAGGCTTCATCTCTTGGGCAGGCCATGCAGGTAATGGTCCAGATTCTGCGCCAAATCGCCCGGCAAATCGTCGGCCATCCCGATAAACTCCTTAAATCGGGTGGCGAACGATTCCGTCGCTGGCACCGATTCGTCGATATGAATCTCAACCTCCGTCCCGTCTGGCAGATCAATACCGTTCGGCAATGCCACTTTACCAGCGACCACCTTTCCGATGCATGTCATAGGTTTTTCAATTTTGCTCTGTTTTGATCGAGTTTCAAGCTCAATGGTTTGTTGGCCAGAGGGCAGCTCAATAATTGTGCCTGCAAAACGGCGGAGGGCCACCGCACTCCAAGACGCTGGCGCGCTTTTCGGCGACACCGGTAAAACGCGAAGCGTCTTGGACTGCGCCA
>Ga0182016_10001509_pt1 | contig 28368 bp, 27 predicted proteins | sample 712S2MmetaG_FD_120491 | JGI IMG/M metagenome (GOLD analysis project Ga0182016, IMG submission 120491) | Permafrost microbial communities from Stordalen Mire, Sweden - 712S2M metaG | ecosystem: Environmental > Terrestrial > Soil > Wetlands > Permafrost | place: Sweden: Stordalen | collected...
GCACTGCTGCGCGAGCGGATGGAAGCGCTGGGCATGAAGGTTGTGGTGGATGCTGTGGGAAATCTTCGCGGGCTTTGGAAGCCGCGGGGAGCGGGCGGGCAACGACCGACCACAGACAGGCTGATTTTGGGCTCGCACATCGACACGGTGCCCGATGCAGGGGCTTTCGATGGTGTGCTCGGCGTGATGCTGGCGATTGAGTGGGTGGGTATTGCGCGCGAGCTTCGGCTGCCGCTGGCAATCGAGGTGATTGCGTTTTCTGAAGAGGAAGGCATGCGGTATGGAGTGCCGTTTCTTGGAAGCCGCGCGGTGACGGGAACGTTTGATGCCACGATGTTGAAGTGGCGCGACGCCGACGGCGTGACCATGGACGCGGCAATGCGCGCATTCGGGCTGAACCCGGAAAAGATCAAGGATGCCGCAATTGGGGACGATGTGATCGGCTTTGTTGAGTTGCACATTGAGCAGGGTCCTGTGCTGGAGGCGGAGGGGATTCCTGTTGCTGTTGTGGAGGGAATTACCGGGCAGACGCGGCTGAATCTTCGATTCACCGGGCAGGCAAATCATGCGGGGACGACGCCAATGCATCTGCGGCGGGATGCGCTTGCGGCAGCGGCAGAGTGGATTACGAAGGTGGAGAAGCAGGTTCGCAAAGCTGCCGCGACGACTGATCCGGGGATTGTGGCGACGGTGGGACGAATTGTTGCGGAACCCAATGCGGGGAATGTGATTGCGGGATCGGCGGAGGTGAGCTTCGAGATTCGCTATGGAAGCGGCGCAGCCAGGCACAAGTGGACGAAGAAACTTATTGCCGATGCGGAAGCGATGGCGAAGAGACGTGGGGTCGGCTTCGAGTGGACCGAAAAGCTGGACCAACAGACGGTGCGGATGGATCGCGAGCTGTCGACGATGCTGAAGGCCGCGGTTAAGGCGTGCGGTTATCGAGTGAAGACAATGCCCAGCGGCGCGGGCCACGATGCGATGGTGATGGCCGCAAAGGTGCCGACGGCGATGCTGTTCTTGCGCAGTCCGGGAGGGATAAGCCACCACCCGACGGAGAGCGTGGTGGAAGCAGATGTTGAGGCGAGCCTGAGCGTGGGGCGCGAGTTTCTGATTCGGCTGGCGAACGGGGTTGGTTAGAATCGGATATCCAAAGTTCTTTGTAATATCGGCAGAAGGAAAAAAGCAGATTCTTCGCTTACCACCCCCGAACTGAAAAACGTTCGGGGCCCCGTGCGCTCAGAATGACAGTCTCGATTTGGAAATGAGCTTTGGACTCAGGGAACTACACAGGCATTTAGATTTGCTGCTATGCATTACAGGGAACGAGGTCGATTGTGCAATATTCGCAACTGATTCATCTGGGCTCGACGCGGAGCAGCCTGAGAGCGGATCACCTGCTACAGACGCCGGACACTTTTGTTCGCACTCCACTGCCGGGCGCGGAGGGCGTGGAGTTTATTTTGCACATTGCCCCGCGTGGTGGTGCTGCATTTACGCAGATGACAGCGGAGTTTGCGACTGGCGGGATGCTTGGGCCTGCGCCGGCACAGCGGTTCATCTATGTGCTGGAAGGAAAACTGGACCTGATTGCGGCGGGCAAAAAGCACGTTCTCGCTGCGGGAAGCTTTGCGTATATTCCGCAGGGCGTGAAGCACACGGTGCGCGCGAGGACGGATGCGCGGGCGGCAATTATCGAGAAGATTTATGAACCGGCGACTGATGAGAGTGAAGATGAGCCGCGGGTTGTGGTGGGCAAAGAGGCCGATGTAGCGGCGACTCCGCTGATGGGCGATCAAGGGCTGCGAGTTCGCGCGCTGATGCCGGATGGGCCGGAGTACGATTTCGCAGTGAACACGATGACCTACGATCCGGGTGCGGCGTTGAGCATGGTGGAGATCCACGTGATGGAGCATGGGCTGCTGATGCTGGAGGGCGGAGGCATCTACAGGCTCGGCGATTCGTGGTATCCGGTGGAGGCTGGCGACTTTATCTGGATGGCGCCGTATTGTCCGCAGTGGTTTGGCGCGCTGGGCAAGAAGCCGGCGAAGTATTTGATTTACAAAGACTGGCGCAGGCACCCATTGGGAGGGTGACGACAATGGCATCCGATGGTTCCGAATTGAGCATTGACGGGCTGATGGCCGAACTGATGACGCTGGCGAAGATATCGGAGGCAGAGCCGCCGGTGGTGACGCGTGTGGTTTTCAGCGGCGCGGACATGCGTGCGCGTGCCGACGTGAAGGCTCTTTGCGCAGAGGCCGGGCTGACGATCAGCGATGATGCGATTGGCAACACATTTGCGCGCTGGAAAGGCGCGGAGCCGGAGCTTGCGCCGGTTGGTACGGGGTCGCATATCGATGCGATTCCAAACGCGGGACTGTATGACGGGTGCGTGGGCGTGCTGGGTGGCCTGGAAGCTATTCGCGTGCTGCAGAAGCTTGGGTTCAGGCCGCGCCGTTCGATCGAGCTGGTGATTTTTACTTCGGAGGAGCCGACGCGCTTTGGGATCGGCTGCCTGGGCAGCCGCATGATGGGCGGCGTGCTTTCGCCGGCGGACGCGTTGAAGCTGCGCGACAAGGAAGGCCGCGGGCTGAACGAGTTGCGCATAAATGCCGGATTTAGCGGCTCACTTGAATCGGTAGCGCTGCGGCAAGGACGATTTCATCAGTTTGTGGAGTTGCACATTGAGCAGGGACCGACGCTAGAAGCTGAGGGAATCGATGTGGGGCTGGTGACGCATATTGCCGCGCCGGCGAGCATGCGCTTGGTTGTCGAAGGCGAAGGCGGACATGCAGGCGCGAAGCTGATGCCGGGCAGGAAGGACGCGCTGGCAGCGGCCGCGGAGCTGATTCTGGCGCTGGAGGCTGCGGCGAAGGGGACGGGCGCAATCGATACGGTGGCGACGGTGGGCATCTGCGAAGTGTTTCCAGGGGCGGTCAACAGTATTCCATCGCGTGTGCGGTTGGAGACGGATATACGCGATATTGACGAAGCGCGGCGCGATTGCGTAATTGACACTCTGCTGAAGGCTTGCGCAGAGACTGCCGAGCGGCGGGGCGTTTCGATTACGACAGAACTGGTGAATGCGGATCCGCCGGCGACGTGCGATGCGGCGATTCTGGCTGCGCTTGAGGAGTCGGCAAAGGCCGCGGGGAAAAGCTATAAGCGGATGGTGAGCCGCGCGTATCACGACTCGCTTTTTATGGCGCGCATAACGCCGGTGGCGATGCTTTTTATTCCCTGTCGGGGCGGCGTGAGCCACAGGCCAGACGAGTATGCGTCGCCGGAGTGGATTGGCTCGGGTGTGCACGTGTTGGCGCGGACGTTGGCGCAACTCGCGAGCTGAGGGTGCCACCAAAATCGGAGAGCGAAACACTGAGAGCTTCTTGGAAATTCAGGCGGGGCGATGTATGCTATGCCTCAACCTGTACGTCGATCCAATGCATAAAAACCCATGAGCACGAGCGAGAAAACCCGCATCGTTGGAACCGCCGTCCCCAGAAAAGAGGGCGTGGACAAGCTGCTGGGGCGTGCGCGCTATCTGGACGATATTGAGCGCGAGGGCATGTGGCATGGGGCGACGGTGCGGAGTGCGATTCCACGCGGGCTGATTCGGGCGATTGGATTTGACCGGCGCATCGACTGGAGTGAGTTCACGGTTGTGACCGTGGCCGACATTCCTGGAAGGAATCATATTCAGTTGATCAACGCGGACCAGCCGGTGCTGGCAGACGGCATGGTGAACCATTGCGAAGAGGCGATTGTGCTGCTGGCGCATGCGGACAAGCACAAGCTGCGCGAGGCGGTAGATGCGGTGAATGTCGAGTACGAGCCGCTGAAGCCGGTGCTAACGATTGAGGAGAGCGAGCGCCAGGACACAATTGTGTGGGGCGCGGACAATGTTCTGAAAAGCTTTCTGCTGGAAAAGGGCGATGTGGACGCCGCGTGGGCAGAGGCTGCGCACATTTTGGAGGGCGAGTACCGCACCGGCGCGCAGGAGCATCTCTACATAGAAAACAACGGCGTGATCGCGGAACGGAATGAGGAAAGCGGGATCACGGTGTGGGGTTCGCTGCAGTGCCCTTACTACGTGCATAAGTCGCTGCTTGCGGTGCTCGATTTGCAAGAGGACAAAGTTCGGGTGATTCAGACGGAGACTGGCGGTGCGTTTGGAGGGAAGGAGGATTATCCTTCGACGCTTGCTTCGCATGCGGCATTGCTGGCGATGAAGAGCGGCCACGTGGTGAAGATGACTTACGACCGCATGGAGGATTTGGCGGCGACCACCAAGCGCCATCCGTCGAGGGTGCGGCACAAGACTGCGCTTGATGGTGACGGAAAACTGCTGGCGATGGACATTGAAGTAGCGACGGATGGAGGTGCTTATACGACGCTTTCTTCGACGGTGCTGTCGAGGGCGACGCTGCACTCGCCTGGGCCTTATGTATGCCCGAATGTACGCGTGAGCTCGAAGGCATGGGCGACGAATACGGTTCCTTACGGGGCGTTTCGCGGGTTTGGCGCGCCGCAAGCGATCTTTGCTGTTGAGCGACACATGGACGAGATTGCCGCGGTGATCGGCATGGATCCAGTGGAGCTTCGGCGGCGGAACTTTCTACACGACGGGGACACGACGGCGACGGAGCAGGTGATGCGTGAGCCGGTGATTCTGGATAAGCTGCTTGATCGCGCACTCGCGGAGAGCGATTACTACGAGCGGCGGAAGCGATTTGCGCAAGAGAATCCGACGAGTTCGGTGAAGCGCGGATTGGGGATTGCGGCTTTCTATCATGGCGCAGGATTTACGGGGTCGGGCGAAAGATATTTGAATTCGCTGGCGGGTATTGATGTGACGCCGGATGGTAAGGTGCGGGTGCTGGTCGCGAACACGGAATTCGGTCAGGGGACCAACACGATTCTGAGCCAGATTGCGGCGGAGTCGATTGGGATTGAGTACGACGATGTTGAGATGGCGCCGGTGGATACGAATGTCGTTCCGAACAGCGGGCCCACGGTTGCTTCGCGCACGACAATGGTGGTGGGAAAACTGATTGAGCGCGCGAGCTTGCAACTTGTGGGGATCTTGCGTGTGCGTGCCGGGCTCAAGGGGGATTTCACGCGCAAGGAGTTTTTTGCGGCGTGCGAGCGGCTGCGGGATCAGGACGGGGAAGTAGTTTCGCTGTGCAGGTATGAAGCGCCGGAGGGGATCTTCTGGGATGACCAGATGTATCGCGGCGAGGCCTACCCGGCGTTTGCATGGTCAGTGCAAGTGGCGCAGGTGGCGGTGGACATGACCACATACTCGGCAGAGGTGGAGGAGTTCTGGTCAGTGCAGGAGGTGGGCCGCGTGTTGCACCCGGTGCTTGCCGGAGGGCAGATTGAAGGAGGCATCGCGCAGGGGATCGGCTACGCGCTCTACGAGAAAGTCGTGTGGAAGGATGGCCGCATGGCCAACAACCAGATGACGAATTACATAATGCCCACGGCTGAAGATGTGCCGCAGATTCACGTTTTCTTTGAGGAGATTCCGTGCCGCTTTGGCGGATGCGGGGCGAAGGGGATTGGCGAGTTGCCGCATGACGGGCCTGCACCGGCGATTTTGAATGGGATTCGCGATGCGATTGGTGTGGGGTTCAACGCGATTCCACTTTTGCCTGAGGATTTGTTTGCGCAATTGGCCACGCAGGAGTTGAAGGCAGAGGTGGCAGCCTTATGAGCGAGCGTTTGATTCCGTCCAATCCGAGTATCAGCTTCGTGGTGAACGGAGAGAAACGCACAGTGAATGCGCCGGGAATGAAGCGGCTGCTGGACGTGTTGCGCGAAGATCTGCACCTGACTGGGACGAAGGAAGGCTGCGGGGAAGGAGAGTGCGGCTCGTGCTCGGTGCGGATGAATGGCGAGCTGGTGAACAGTTGCCTTGTGCCGGCGCTGCAGGCGGAGGGCGCGACGATTGAGACGGTGGAGGGTTTGGGCGAAGCCGGGGCGTTGCATCCGATACAGAAGGCGTTTCTTGAATGTGGAGGCGCGCAGTGCGGAATATGTACTCCGGGAATGCTGATGGCGACGGCACAATTGCTGGCGGTGAATCCCCATCCAACGATCGGCGAGATTCGCGAAGGGTTAGCCGGCAATCTGTGCCGGTGTACGGGGTTCAAGCGGATATTTGACTCGGTGATTGCTGTGGCGGCGGGCGAGATGAATGCCGAGATGGAGCACGGGACGGGCGGCGCGCATGCGGGGTAACGCTGACGCGCATGAGCTGATCGCACCCGGCAGTCTTGCTGGAGTTCTTGAGTTGATTGCGGGCGCTCCGGGCGAGTGGACGCCGATTGCGGGCGGCACGGAGATTATGGTGGCTCATGCGGCGGGGCGGCTGCGCGAAAAGAAGCTGGTGAGTTTGTGGGGCCTTGGCGAGCTGCGATTCATTGAGGTTTCCGGGGATTCGATTGCGATTGGCGCGGGGACGACTTTCCGCGATCTGCGAAGCAATGGGGCGGTGCAGATCGATGCGCCTTTGCTGGCGAAGGCGGCAACGTGGATTGGTTCGATTGCAAATCAGAGCCGGGCAACGATTGGCGGAAACCTCGTGAACGGATCGCCGGCGGCGGATTCGTCTCCGGCGCTGCTGGTCTACGATGCGGAGGTCGAGCTGATCTCGATTCGCGGGAAGCGGCGGATTCCGTACAGCAGTTTTCACACAGGGTACAAGCGGAATGCGATGGCGGCGGATGAGTTGCTTTATGCGGTGCGTGTGCCGTTGAGGTTTGAGCGGCATAAGCAATATCTGCGGAAGGTGGGAACGCGACGGGCGATGGCGATCTCAAAGGTGGCGCTGGCGGGGACTGCGCTGCTTGAAGGCGAGGCAGTGAGGGAGATTCGGATTGCGGCGGCGAGTCTTGCGCCGTTTCCTACGCGGCTCTATCAGACTGAGGGGACGCTGCAGGGGCGACCATTGGGTTCGATTGCGATTCGCGAGGCGCAGGATGCGCTGTTGGAGGAGGCCAAGCCGATTGACGATATTCGCTCGACGGCGGCTTACAGGAGCCGAGTGGCGGCGAATCTGCTGGGTGAATTTCTAAATGAGTTGCTGGCTGCGGAGGCGCACCGATGAACGCGGTGCTCGACCGATGGAACAAGGCGGAGAAGAGTGAGGCGTTGCGCGCGATGATGGCGTGTTGTGGCGCGCGGCGGTGGACGGAGGCGATGGTTGCGTTGCGGCCGATTGAGAATGTAGTTGAGCTAAGCATGGCGGCCGATCGTGTATGGAGCACGATGGAAGAGGCTGACTGGATGGAGGCGTTTGCATGCCATCCAAGAATCGGGGAACGTAAGGGAATAGGTGAGCGGAAGGCAGTGCATGCTTCGGCGAAGTCGCAGGCATGGTCCAGGCAGGAGCAGTCGAGTGCGGCTGATGCAGAAGAAAGAGTGCTGGCTGAGTTGGCGGCGGAGAATGCGCTTTATGAGGAACGCTTTGGATTTACTTATATAGTGTGTGCAACGGGCAAGAGCGCGAAGGATATGCTGAGTATTCTGAATCGACGGCTGGCGACCGAGCGGGCAGCGGAGTTGCGCGAGGCGGCAGAACAGCAGCGGCAGATTACGCAGATTCGTCTGGGAAAGTGGCTGGTGGAATGAGCGGAATTACGACGCACGTATTGGATACAGCGATGGGCAGGCCGGCTGCGGGAGTGGCGGTGCGGCTGGAGAGAAAGGAAGGCGAGGCCTGGGTAGCGGTGAGCGCGAGTAAAACCGATGGGGATGGGCGTTGCCGCGACCTAGCGCAGGAGACGACGGCGGGAGTGTACCGGCTGACATTCGCTACGGGTGAATACTTCAATGCGATGGGCCGCAAGAGCATTTATCCGGAGATTGCAGTGACATTTGCGACGAGCGGCGAGGGGCATTATCACCTTCCGCTGCTGCTGACCGATAACAGCTACACAACCTACAGAGGAAGCTAACGATGGCACGATTGGGTGAGAATAGCTATGGCAAATCGCGGGTGCGGCTTTCGCGGATCACGCGGCTGGCTGACAAACATCTATTCAACGAGTGGACGGTGAAGGTGCTGCTCGAAGGAGACTTTGAGACCAGCTTTACGGAAGCAGATAACAGCAAGATTCTGCCGACCGACACGATGAAGAATACGGTGTATTCGATTGCCCGGGATTCGAAGGCGACCACGCTGGAGGAGTTTGCGATAGACCTTGGCGACTATCTGCTGGGGAACAACCCGCAGGTGAGCGGAGTGCTGGTGGAGATAGAGGAAAAGGCCTGGGAACGGCTGGTGGTGGATGGATTGGCTGAGCCGACGACATTCAAGCTGGCCGGGCCTGAGTTGCAGACGGTGCGGGCTGTTCGAGACCAAGGGAGAGAGTGGTCGATCCGTTCGGGTGTGGATGGGCTGCTGATTCTGAAGACGACGAAGTCAGAGTTTACGGGCTACATCAAGGACAAGCTGACGACGCTGAAGCCGGCTACGGACCGCATTTTTGGAACGCGGGCAACAGCGGCGTGGGACTATGCGGTTGAGAGTCCGGCATACGCGGATGCGCGGGCGCGGATTATGGCTGCGCTGCTGAAGGTGTTTGCGGAACACCACAGCATGAGTGTGCAGCATACGATCTTCGATATGGGCAAGGCGGCGTTGGATGCAGCGCCGGAGATTTCGCGGATCAAGCTGACGATGCCGAATCTGCATCATTTGCTGGCTGATTTGAGTGCGTTCGGGCAGGAAAATCCGAATCATATATTTGTGGCGACGGATGAGCCGCACGGGTATATTGAGGCGACGATTGAGCGGTAGATTTGGGATTTGACGCCACGGAGTTTGTCGTATCCCACCCTTGGCACAAGTACAAGAACGAGCCAAGAATGGGGCACCCGCATTTTTTTGGATATTGAGGCGACGTTTGAGCGGTGAGGTTAATTGAGGAGATCGAGATCGGCGGGGCGGTCGATGTCAATTTCGCCGCCGGCGAATGGGATCTCGATGACTGGGCAGGGTGGATTGATGAGGAGCGAGCGGGCTCCTTTGTCGCCTTTAAGGGCGCGCAATTGCGGAAAAGCTGTGCGGGGAAATACGGCGGGGATACCGAGAACATCGGCGTAGGTTGATGCCGCGATGGAAGGCTGGGGCTGCGCTGCAAAGGCTGAGAGCAACGCGCGCAGGTGATCGGCGCTGAGGTGGAGCTGATCGCAGGGAAGGATCAGCGCGCCTTGTGAAGTTGGGGCAAGAGTGTCAAGGGCTTTGAGGCCGGCGTGAATCGATGACGCGATTCCCTGCTCCCAATTCTGGTTGTGTATTGCGATGGCGCGGCCGTAGGGAAATTCAGTGAGGACATATTCGAAATGAGCACCAACCACTACGACTAGAGGCGCTGCGCCGGATTCTGCGGAGATGCGGATGGCGCGTTCGAGGAGTGTTTCGCCGTTGTATTCGAGGAGCTGCTTGGGTTGGCCGAGGCGGCTGCTTGAGCCGGCGGCGAGAATGATGGCGGGGATTTTTGAGCTCATGGCTGGCCTTCAGTCTCCGGCTGCAAGAGGATGAGCATCACGATTCCGACGACGGCAAACATGCGAAAGGCTGCTTCCTGGCCGTTCCAAATATGAGATTGCCACATGAGGAACCACTCTCCGCCAATGTCAAGAAATGCAACGAGCCACATGAGTAGAGAAAGCGCGAGGGCGAGGATGGGAATGCGCTTGGCCGTGTTGAATGCGGCGGCGGGCTGATGGAGGGTTGTCGCCAACTTGACTACGCCCCACCAGAGAAGGATGCAGGTGAGGAACTCCCAAGCAATGATGGAGAGGTAGAAGACGAGATGGAACCACGGTGCGGAGATGGCACGCCACATGCCGTTGTTGCCGGGGAAGGTGGTGTCCATCATGAGGACGTGGCGGACGAACTGATAGTTGGAATCGAAGTCGGTGGTGTTGTTGAATACGACAAGCGAATAGAAGAGTGCGATTGCGGCAACAAGCAGTGTCTTGGCAGCGCGCGTGATCATCGATTCCTCCCGGCGGTGGCGAAGGTCTTGAAGTAAGAGGTCAGGGCATCGAGGGTTCCGAAGTCGTATTGCGGATGGGGCGGTCCCTTCGCGGCGGGATCGACCAACTGCGGATTGCGAATGATATCGCGGAAGGTGGGGCCGTCGTCCCAGGCGCTGTTGGCGAGGTCCTCCCAAGTACGGCCGGCCATGGTGCCTCCTTCCGCGCCCATATTGTGACAGCGAAAACAATCCTGTCGGGCGATGAGGTAGCCCTGCTGCACTTGCGATTTGGCTGGCCAGTGACCGCGGGGGCGAATCGCGCCGAAGACTTCGGACTCCTGCCGAAATTCGAGACGGGTGACGCCATAGGGGATTTGGGCCTCGTCCCAATGAGAGAGGATTTTGAATGCCGGCTTGAAGACGGGATGGGAGATGAGGTATGGACCGAGGGCATCGCCGGAGGGCGATTTTGGCCACTCGTCACGGAGCTTGCCGTTGATACGGAGGACGAGAAGGGGATGATGCTGGGCGAGGTAGTCGCCGGGATAGTTGGTGCGGTATTGGTCATAGCAGATGGCAACGATGAGTGGATCATGAGGCGATTTGCCGAGAAGGCGCTCGAGGGATTCGAGAGGCACGCCGCTGATTTCTGTGTTGGGCGGGAGGTCAGTGTCGTCGCTGACGGTGTAGGTTTCCTGAGGCAAGGCGAGAAGATCTTCATAGCGAATAGAGCGGGTGGAACCCTGAGGAAGGTGGGCTAGTTCGCCGCCAACTTCGAGATCGCCGGGTGATGAGCGCTCTGGGTGGAGCAGACTGCTGGTGTCGGTTGCAGGCAATGCCGCTGCAAGCGCAGCAAGAACCAACAGCAGTGCTCGGGTCATGCCCCATGCTAACTTGGCGGGTGGTGTGAGGCCAAAAGAAAATTGACGTTTACCGTGCTACATTCAAATGCAAATGGCGGACGCTTTGACAGCAGAAGGAAACCTTAAATCACTTGGGCTGGTGCTGCCTCACTTGCCGGCACCGGGCGGAAATTACCTGTCTGCAAAGCGGGTGGGGGCGATGGTTTATCTGGCCGGAGTGATATCGTCAGGGCCGGACGGAGTGATCACTGGGACGGTGGGAGCAGACCGGTCGATCGAAGATGGCTATGCCGGGGCACGAGCTTGCGCGCTGACGCAGTTGGCGGTGCTGAAGCGCGAGTTGGGGTCGCTCGATGGCGTGGCTGAAGTGGTTTCAGTGAATGGATATGTGAACGCGGTTGCGGGATTTGCGGACTCGCCAGCGGTGATTAATGGGGCGTCGGACCTGCTGGTGGCGGTGTTTGGCGAGGCGGGAAGGCATGTGCGCGCGGCAGTTGGCGTGAACGCGCTGCCGAAGAATGCATTGGTCGAGGTTCAAATGGCGGTGAGAGTGAAAGAGTCATGAGCGAACACACATTGACAGCGGAACCGACGCACTCGGTTTGGGACCGGTCGCTTGAGCCTCGTTTGCGAATCGAGCCGGGCGACGAGGTGCAGATTGAATGCATGGACGCGAGTGGTGGGCAGGTGCAGCCGGGGATGACGACGGAAGAGTATCTGAAGATCGATCGCACAAAGATTCATGCGCTGACGGGGCCGATTTGGATCGAAGGAGCGGAGCCGGGCGATGTGCTGGAGATCGATGTACTCTTCACGCGTCATGCGGGGTGGGGCTGGTCGAGCGTGGTTGAGGGGCTGGGTTTTTTGAAGGAGCGGTTTCGCGAGCCGTATCTTTTTCATTGGCAGCTGGATGGAGAGTGGACGAGTTCGCTGCAGCCGGCGGTGGTTCCGGTGAGGCCATTTCTGGGTGTGATGGGTGTGGCGCGAGCTGACGATGGGGCGTTTCGGACGCGGCCGCCAGGGCCTTTTGGTGGGAATCTGGATGTTCGTGAGTTGTGCGCGGGGTCGAAACTTTATTTGCCGGTTTATAACAAGGGGGCGCTGTTCAGTTGTGGAGATGGGCACGCAGCGCAGGGCGATGGCGAGGTTTGCATCAACGGAATTGAGTGTCCGCTGGATGTGACGCTGGGATTTGATTTGCACAAGCAGCATTCGTTGGCGGGGCCGATTGTGGAGGCGAGCGACAAGGCTGCGGCGGATTCAACGGCGGATGCGTGGGTGGTGGTGGAGACGGGAACGGATCTGTTGGCGGCGTCGCGGGCGGCTACGGGGCGGATGGTCGACTTGCTGGTGGAGCGATGGGGATTCAGCGATATTCATGCATACATTTTGTGCAGTGTTGCGCTGAAGCTGCGGCTGAGCCAGGTGGTGAATGAGCCGGTGTACACGGTGAGCGCGGCGCTGAGCAAACAGATACTTCCGGAAAGGGAGCTGTTCCCGGCGCGATGACGATCAACGATCCAGAGGTTGTGGCGGAGTTGGCGGCGCTGTATCCGCGCTACGAGACGGCGCTGGTTACGAACGATGTGGACACGCTGGTGGGGATGTTCTGGGATGGGGCGCAGGTGATGCGGTTTGGTGTGGGGGAGAATCTGTATGGGCCGGAGGAGTTGGAGGCGTTTCGGAAGGCGCGGCCATCGGCGGGGTTGGCGCGGACGGTGACCAGACTGGATATTGTGAGCTTTGGGCGGGATTTTGGCAGCATAACGCTGGAGTTTGAGCGGGCTACGCCGGACGGATTGGTACGCGGAAGACAGAGCCAGGTGTGGGTGCGGATGGCGGAGGGATGGCGGATTGTGCAGGCTCACGTTTCACTGCTGCCAAAAGTCTAGGCATGGTTGCCGAAGGCGTATTCATGGGGGACGCCGGGAGTTGAACCTTTATTTGAAAGCGTGACTGTGAGTTGCTCGATTGGTGCGGCGAGGAATGCATCTTCGAGAGCTTGCGAACTGGGAAAGATTTTCCCTTCGACGTGGCGGGCCGGAAAAGTGAAGGTCATCTCAGGCTCGGGAAATGGCCAGGGGGCGAGCCGGAAGTTACGCGGGGCGACGGCAGAGACCAAGACCTCAGAGTTGTCGCCGTTGTTGAGTGGAAGCGGATGGAGCAGATGCGCGGGCGCCATGAAGGCGACACAGGTGAGCAGGGAGAGATTGTCGCAGGCCTGCAAGAGGCGGAAGTGCTCAAGGATGACTTGCTCGGATTTCTCGAGCTGCGTGAGGGTGGTGTCGGCTTGAATCTGTGCAATTAGCTCAGCTTGATAGTCGCGTTGGCGCTTGAGGAACGCTTCGAGGAGCGCCAGCCCATCTGGAGCGATCGTTGAACGATCGGCGTGGGCGGTAAGCAGATTGTAAGTGTGCATGGAGATGAGCAGGCCGGCGTAGGGATCGTGCTCAGCGATGATGCGGACGGCGCAATCGCGAACGGCGAGGTAGTCTGCGATGTCGATTTCTTCGAATGCGGAATACTTGCCGACGAGCTCGGTGGAGAAGGCCGAGGGCTTGCCCTGGCGCGTGATGGAGGGGTGAGCATCGCGCAGAGCCCAGCCATCGTCGTGACAGGCGATGCCCTTGAGCACGCGGTCGCGCGGGGCTGGAGAGCGGAATTGAACATTGCCCCAGGCGGCGGCAAATTCGCCGGCGAGGCGTGCGTGATCGGGATGGGTGATGAGCCACCAACCGGTTTCAGACTCCATGCGCAACATGCGATTGCTCCTTACTCAGATAGCTACTCAGATAACTGGGGGCGGCTCGACTCATGCCAGTTGTGGAGAGCGAGCCACTCAAGAAACATAACGATGAAAAAGAACGAGAAGCCGAGCGCAGTGGCGGCAACAACCAGGGCGAAGAGGTACGCGGTCTCCATCTGGTTGCTGGCATAAATGATGGCATAGCCGAGGCCGCCCTCGCCAACGCGCGTGGAGCCGGCGAAGAGTTCGCCGGTGATTCCGCCGATGACGCTGATGCCGGCGGAGATGCGGATGCCGGTGAAGAGGCTGGGCAGCGAGTTGGGCAGGCGCAGCTTGAAAAGAACCTGCGAGGGAGACGCGTTGTACATGAGAAAAAGGTGGACGAGATTCTCGTCGACGCTGACGAGGCCCTGCGTGGTGTTGGCGATGATGGGCGCGAGGCAGATGATGAAGGTGACGACGGTGACGGCGAAGATGCCAGCGCCGACCCAGAGGATGATGAGGGGGGCGATGGCGACGATGGGGACGGTCTGCAAAAGGATTGTGTAGGGGAAGAAGAGCTGGCGGAACCAGCGCCACTGCGCAAAGACCATGGCAATGCCGACGCCTACAACGATGCTGGCGGCGAGGCCGCCTGCGGCTTCTTCAGCGGTGATGAGGAGCGAGCTGAGCAGAGACGGCAGGCGGTCGTGGAGAGCCTTCGCGACGAGTAGCGGGCCGGGCAGGATGTAGGCCGGCAGATGATTGAGGCTGACGATAGCCTGCCATATGCCAAGCAAGAGAAGCAGAACGACGATGCTGTTGAGGAGGAGCAGGCTCTGCATCTTCATGCGTGGAATACCCCCCGCAACAGTCGCGAAGTTTGGGTGACTTGCTCTTCGAACTCGGGGGACCCGCGTGTTTCAGCAGTGCGCGGCCATGGCAGGTTGATGGGAATCTGGTGGGCGACACGGCCGGGATGAGGCGCGAGAATTACGACGCGGGATGAGAGAAAAACTGCTTCGGAGACGGAGTGGGTGACGAAGAGGACGGTCCACTTCTGCTCTTCGTAGAGACGCAGTAGCTCTTCGTTGAGGCGGTCGCGAGTCATCTCGTCGAGGGCAGCAAAGGGCTCGTCCATGAGGAGGATGCGAGGGCGGCTGACGAGAGCGCGGGCGATGGAGACACGCATCTTCATTCCGCCGGAGAGTTGGCGCGGGTAGCGACGGGAGACGTTGCTGAGGCCAACGAGGTCGAGCATTTTTTCGACGCGCTCCTTGCGAAGTTGGCGTGCGGCGAATTCGAGTTCGAGGCCGAGTCCGACGTTTTGTTCGACGGTTCGCCATGGCAGTAGGGTTGCGTCCTGAAAGATAAAGCTGATGAGTTCGCGGGCGTTTACAGGCGTCATGCCGTTGACAGAGATGTTGCCTTCGCTGACGGGGCTGAGTCCGGAGACGAGTTTGAGCAGGGTGGATTTGCCGCAGCCAGAGGGACCGAGGAGGGTGACGAATTCGCCGCGCTCGACGGTGAGGGAGATGTTCTGGAGGGCAACCGCAGCTCCGCGAAAGCGTTTGGTGACGCCGTCAATGGCGATCTCGGGGACCGCTGCGCCGGCCTGGGTTACCATGCCTCGCCTCCTGCGGTGGGGAGAAAGAGCACTGAGGGGTGGTCGCTGGAATGGAGGACTTGTTGCGTGGATCGGGCCCAGTTCCAGTTGTCTGCTTGTTGCGGAGGAACGGCGGTGGATGGGTTGCGGTCGTAGAGCGGAAAGGCAGAGCTCGCTATTTCAAGGCGGAGGCGCTCGCCGGGAGCGAGGACAAATGAAATTGGCTCAAGGGTGAATTCCCATGCGTGAATTTGATCGGCGGTGTAGGCAGATTCGCGAAACAGCCAGGAACTGCGCGCGATGCCGATGGAGAGGAATTCGGCGCGACCGGAAGCGGTGACGCGGGCAAGCTTGGCAGTGAAGTCGGCGTGGGGTGCGGAGGTGGTTGCGAAGAGCCGGACGCGGGGCTGGCCAAGAACGTTGAGTTCGCGAGTGAGAGGCTCGGATGTGTAGACGAGTAAGTTGTTGCCCAGTTGCATGGCTGCTTGATCGAAGGGACCGCTCAGAGCCTGCGGGCCTCCGGGAGCGACGATTGGAACCTCAGGATCGTAGACGAAGACGTCGCGGGGCTCGTCTGTGTTGGGTGCGGCGGGCGAGAGCGAGCCATCGCCTTTGCGCGAGTTGGCATTGCCGTTGCTGTGCAGATAGAGAGCGCATTTAGCGGGTTCGGGCCATTCATCCGCGGTGCGCCACTCGTTTGGGCCGAGGGCGAAATGGCGAATGCGGGGTTCACTTGCAAAATCGCCGGAGTCCTTGAGCCAGTGATTGAACCAGCGGAGGAGGATGGTGTCGGTGTCGAGGTTGGCGTCGTTGCCGAAGTTGGCGTCGCCCACGCGATCGCCCCATGGAATATGAACCCATGGGCCGGCGATGAGGTATTGATTTTCGCGGGCAAAGTGGGTGGCGGCGTGATTGCGCAGGGCTACGTAGCCGGCGATGGAGCCCTCGAGATAGGTGTCGAACCAGCCAGCGATGTGGAGTGCGGGAATCTGGATTTGTTCGACGCTTGTACTGACATCGAGCTCGGACCAGTGGGGGCCCGCTTCGCGATGAGCGAGCCAGTCGCGGACGTACGACGGCAATTGAGGGTCGGTGATGGCTGGATGACTGGCGTAGGGGACGACTGAGGACTGGGCGCGGATGTTGGCCCAGGCGGCTTCGAGTTGGTCGGAGGCCTCGCGCAGGCCGAGACGGCGGGCGTCTTCGCGGAGCATCTGGATACCCCAGCCAAGAGCGGAGCTGAGGCGCAGCGCGCCCTGATGATAGAACCAGCCGCGATAAAGATCGACGGCGGTCATGTGGGGTGCGATGCACTGGAGGCCGTGAGGCTGCTGGGCAGCGGCGAGCAACTGCGTTGCGCCCTGATAGGAGAAGCCGTACATGCCGATGCGGCCGTTGCAGGCGGGATGCTTGAGCAGCCATGCGATAGTAGCTGCGCCGTCGGGGCCTTCATGGCGGAAGGGATAGAACTCGCCACTTGACCCGCCGCGGCCACGCACGTCCTGAATTACGACGTGATAGCCATGGCGGGTGAACCACACAGGGTGAGCGTAGACGACGGTGGAGGCGATGTCGCGGCCATAGGGCTGGCGCATGAGGAGCGTGGGCCACGGGCCATCCCCGGATGGATAGTAGTGATCGGAGACGAGCGTGGTTCCGTCGGCGAGGCGGCACACGACGGCGCGATCGAGAAGAACGCCGTTGCCGCAGTCGACGAGGGGCATGGTCAGGCTCCGTGCCTTGGCTCGAAGTTATACATGGCGACGAGCAGCTCGGCGATGCGCGCGGCGGCCTCGTTGGACCAGGATTCGCCATGCTCGGCAGTGGCATGAGTGGGGTCGCCCATGACGCCGCTGGGAGCAATGTCTCGAGTGAGCCAGGCGAAGTTTGCGGCGGAGCCTTCGGGCTTGAGCAGTTCAGGAGCTTCGACGCGGGCGATGTAGTTGGAGGTGTAGGCGCTGGTGTCGACGAGCGAAGGGGTTGCGTGAAGGAGGAATGCGGTTTCGATTTCGCCGGCGTGGAAGCCATAGGTGCGTTCCTGCGGGCTGACACCCTCAAATGTAGCGCCGGGCGAGCCGAAAAGCGAGAACGTGCGCAGGCCGAACTCGGCGCGAAGATCGCGGGCCAGTACATCGACAAGTGAAGTGTTGCCGCCGTGGGTGTTGTAGAGGACGACTTTCTTGAAGCCGCTGGCGGCGATGCTTGCGCCGAGATCGCGGACAACGGCGAGGAAGGTTTGCGCACTCACCGACATGGTGCCGGGAAAGCCGATGTGCTCGTTGCTCTTGCCATAGCAGACGGGCGGGAGCGCGTAGATGGGGAGTTCCGTGGGAACGAGAGCGAGGGCCTTGCCGAGGAGAAGATTGTTGATGAGGGTGTCAGTGGCAAGGGGCAGATGGTGGCCGTGCTGCTCGATTGCGGCGGTGGGGAGCACCAGAAGCGTGGACTCACGCGGAAGTGCGTCGACCTGCTTCCAAGTGAGGTAAGCGAAGTTGCGGGCGTCGGGGATCCAGGTCTTCATTGGGGGACTTCCTGTTTGCGAAAGCTGAGCATCTTGCCGGGGTTGAGCAGGCCGTGCGGATCGTATTTCTCTTTAACGCGGAGTTGGATGTTGTCAGCACGAAAACGGCCAGCGTCTTCAAGGTAGTTGACATGGGGATTGGCCACAAATACCCCGATCGCCCGGCAGTAGTCGATCATGTCGTTGAGCCTGGCTTCGGTGGTGAAACGCACGATGGGAATTGCGCCGGGGATGACGATGCCGTCGCCGTTTTTCATGAACTCGATGTGAAAGAGGATCTCGTCACCGTAGCGCTCGCGGAGCAGGCGGAACTGATCTTCGCAGTCCTGCGGCGAGAAACCGCATTGGAGATAAGTGTAGGCGGGGTCGAATTTCATGGCCCAGAGCGTGGTGTGGTTCCAGGTGTAGTCGCTGAGCAGGGGCTGGGTGCGCGGGCCTTCGAATGGGCCAGTGAATGTGACTTCCCCACCGGCTGATTCCGCGGCTGCATGCAGGGCTTTAGCCTGACTTGACTCGATCATGATGAGAGCGAGCGATTTGCCGGCGCGGACGACCTGCTTGATGGGGGCAAAGAACGAGGGGATGGGCCACTCGAAGGCAGTAGCGAGGCGCTTGGTCCAGGAGCTGCCGACGGCGATGGACTGAGTGAAGCGAAAGGCTTGCAGGTAGGTATCGAATGCCGCGGTGAATTGGGTCCACGATTGGGCCGGTGCGAGGGGAAACCAGATGCGGGTGAGGATGCCATTGGTGCCCCAGGCGTGGAGAATCCCATGGACTTCCTGGCCCTCGTGGAGGACGACGCGCGGGGAGTCTTCCATGGTGACGACTTCAAATGCGTGGACATTGTCGAAGTCGCGCAGGCCGCCGTAGGCTACGGAGCCGATGCCGCCGGAACCTCCTGCGAGAAATCCGCCGACCGAGGCTTTGGCCAGTGTTGACGGGTACATGCGCAGCTCCCAGCCATGTTTGCGAGCCTCGGTTTCGAGGACCGCGAGACGCAGGCCGGGTTGGCAGACGGCAACTCCCTCTGGCGTGATCTCTTCAAGCTTGTCCATGAGTGAGAGATCGAGAACGATGCCGCCATTGAGCGGGACGCATTGCCCATAGTTGCCGGTGCCAGCGCCACGCACGGTGATGGGGACAGCGTGACGAAGCGCGAAGCGAAGGACTGCGAGGATTTCATCGACGCTGATGGGTTGGACAACGACGTCGGCGACTTTCGAGACGAGCTTCGGGCGCAGAATCGGGGAGTACCAATAGAAGTCGTGGGAGAGCCGGTCGAGGACGGCGGGCGCGGTGAGGACGCGAGCGGGGTCGGCGACGAGTTGGGAAAGTTCCGCGGCAAGCGAGGGGAGCATTGAAACGACCTCTCATGAATTGAACGAGAGACAGCTATTTGCGCCTGCGGGTAGACCAGAGGCGAAAAGCCCGCAGCATGTTGGGGTGAGTAAACAGAGCATAGCATTGGTCGCGAAGGACAGGACCATCGACGATGCACTTCATGTCGCTTCGATCATTCACTTCTGTTGCGGAGATGTGGATTTGATTGCAGTGGCGATTGGCGTCGTCAATGGTGGCACCGTAGACGACACGATCGAGGCTAGCCCAGAGTGCTGCGCTCATGCACATGGGGCAGGGTTCGCAGGTGGTGTAGAGGGTGTATCCGGCGAGGGAGATTGTCTTGAGGCGCCTGGTGGCTTTGCGAATGGCGCGGACTTCAGCGTGAGAACTGGGATCGAACTCCTGCTTGACGGCATTGAGGGCGCGAAGCAAAAGCTCCCCTGATTTTGTGTGGACGATGGAAGCGCCGAAGGGCCGGGGGCTGGGAGTTTTAAGTGAACGCGCGGTGAAGGCCGCGAGGGCGGACATGCGGGTGAGGTCGTGATTTGTAAATGTGTGAGGGGCGGAAGTTGACGCGGAGTTCCCAGGGGATGGCTTGCTGACGCGGGGTTTGCCGCGGGCAGAGCGGGTCGCGGGTGAGGAGGTAACTCCCATACTCGAAATTAGCATGGCGGGCAAGAGAAAAGCATCAAGGAATCTTTAGGGCAAATGGTTGTATTTTCACCGCATACAATCGGACTATGAAGCGCGAAATGAGGTCCGTTCGCAGGCTGCGGCAGGCATTGGCTGAGGGGTCAACGACGCCCTCGGCATTGGCTGAGGAGGCCCTGGCGCGGAGCAATAGGAACGCAAGCCGCAACACGTATCTGTGGCAGGATGCGGAGTGGACGCGGGGCGAGGCGCATCGCGCGGAGGCGATGGCGCGTGGTGAGGGCGGGCCGTTTGGAGATGGTCGGGACGCGCTGTGGGGGTTGCCCATTTCGGTGAAGGACTGCTTCGATCTCGAGGGTGCACCGACCAGTTGCGGGGTGGAGTTTTATCGGAAGTTTCATGGGGTTGCTGAGCAGGATTCGTGGCTCGTGGAGCGGTTGCGGAGGGCCGGCGCAGTGATTACGGGCAAGACTCACATGCATCCGCTGGCTTACGGAATTACGGGGGAGAACAGGGAGTTTGGCGATTGCGTGCAGCCGGATGATGCGACTGCGCTGACGGGTGGATCTTCTTCAGGCGCGGCGGCGAGCGTCCAGGAGGGGTCGGCAGTGATCGCGATTGGAACCGACACGGGTGGGTCGATTCGCGTGCCTGCCGCACTCTGCGGATTAGTTGGATACAGAGCGTCTATTGGAAGGGGCGACTGGCGGGGCGGGGCGCATCTGGCGCAGTCTTTTGACACTATGGGCTGTTTGTTTGCAGATCTCAGCGATGCGCGAATGATGGCGGGCTTGTTTGCGGAGGCGCTGGAAGCAAGGCCGAAGAAATTCTCACGGTTTGCTGTTGTGAGCGCTGGGCATCTGGATGATTGCGAACCGGAGGTCAACGCGAGTCTGGAGAAGTCGATTCAGACGCTCGAAGGGATGGGCCTCACGAGCACGAAGATCAACTGCGATTGGTGGGCGGACTCATTCGAGATCTTTGCGCCGATACAGGCGTGGGAGGCGGCGCGGATTCACGCAGGACATTTCGAGCAGTTTGATGCGGGTTTTCGCGAACGGCTGGAGTGGGGCGCGCGCATTGAAGTGGGTGAGATTGCGGCTCTGAGGCTGCGGCATGAGGCGTTTCGTGCGCGAATTGATGCACTGCTGGCTGAGCATGAAATACTGCTGCTCCCGGCGTCGCCTGTGGCGAAGTTGCCGGCTGGAGCCGACCACAGCGAGACGCGGGCGCGGCTGCTGCGCTACACAACGCCCTTCAGCCTGGCTGGTGTGCCGGTGGTGACAGTTCCCTGCTCTTTGGGTGGAATGCAGTTGGCGGCGGCACGAGGATTGGATGAGGCGCTTCTTCGATTTGCTGGTGAACTAGCGGGATTGCCCGCATTCGTTGCATGATAGGTTTCAAGCCAGGGAAGTAATCGGCTTTCGACGAGGTTAACGTTGAGATTGAATAGAGTCTTTTCTCAAGCCGCTCTGTTGCTGGCGATATGCTCGACCTTTGCCGGCTGCAAGAGCCGCGAGGGTGCATCGACGAACGGCCTGACACCCCTGCGGCTGCAACTTGACTGGTATCCGCAGCCGGAACATGGGGGCTTTTACACCGCGCAATTGCTGGGCTACTACAAGGCGGAGGGTTTGGACGTGACATTCCTTCCGCTTACCCAATATGGAAGCACGGCGACGATGGTGACCTCGGGGAAAGCGGATATCGGGCTTGCCTCGAGCGATCAGATGCTGGAATGGAATGCGAATGGATTGCCGGTGGTGGCTATCTGCGCGACGATGCAGCATGATCCGCAGGCGATTATGGTGCATAAGGATTCGCCGATTCATGACTTCAAGGATTTGGAAGGGCACACGATTGCGGCGCAGACGGGAGCTGTTTGGCTGAAGTTTGTGACCGCAAAATACAACCTGCGGAACGTGCGGCAGATTCCCTCGACATTTTCGATTGCGAGTTTTCTATCCGACCAGGGATATGTGCAGCAGATATTTGTAACTAATGAACCGTTCTTCGCGAAGCAGGCGGGCGCGGAGGTTCGCACGCTGATGATCAGCGATTCGGGCTATGATCCGTATCGGGTGAGCTTCACGACGAAGGAGTTTGCGGCCGCGCAACCTGACGTGGTGGCGAAGTTCGTGCGGGCCAGCATTCGCGGCTGGCTGGCATATCTTAAGGATCCCTCGGCAACTAATGACTACCTGTTGAAGCTGAACCCGGCACTGAACCCTGAGCAGGAGATTTTTACCGCGCAAGCGCTGCGGGATGGAGGATTTATTACCGGCGGTGACGCTTCAGGAGCGCAGGCCGGGCATATGACAGCAGAACGGTGGCAAGCGACTTATGAGCAACTAAAGTCACTGGGAATTCTGAGCGGACCAGTTGATCCGACCACCGTATACTCCCTGAAGTTCGTACAATGATCAAGGGAATGAGAAAGAAAGCATGACAGACCTAGAACGTATTCTGCCTCTGTGGCGCGAACTCGAATCCAGTGGGGCGGACTACGTGCTGACGACGGTCGTAGGGGTTGAGGGACCGAGCTACCGCAAGCCGGGCGCACTGATGCTGATTACAGCGGACGGACGGAGGGCGGGGACGGTGAGCGGCGGCTGCCTTGAGGCGGAGGTGGCGAACCGCGCTTGGTGGCTGACCAAAGACGGTCCAACGGTGCAGCGCTACTCGACCGCGGCCGATGATGGAGATGTGCCGTATGGTTCGGGCTGCGGCGGCACGGTGATTCTGTTGCTGGAACGGAGCGCGACGGCGCGGGTTCTGCTGGGGGCGCAAGATAAAGCGTTCACGGCACGGACTTCCCTGGCGGTGGCCACGATCATGGAAGGGCCACAGACGGGAGTTCGGGCAGTCGCAGAATTTGAGTCCAGTTCGGGCGAAGGCGCGAATCTGATCGAGGTCGCAAAACTCGCATTGCAGCGCGGAAAGTCGATGGAGAGCGTCGTGGAGGTGGGCGGAGTACCGACACGGGTGTGGTGCGACTTTCGACCCGCACGAACTGGACTATGGGTCTTCGGCGCTGGAGACGATGCGCAGCCGTTGGTGCGGCTGGCGAAAGAGCTAGGTTGGTTTGTTGTGGTGAAAGATGGACGATCGCACCTTGCCAGACGCGAGCGATTTCCGCTTGCCGATGACGCGGACGTGCTTGCGATTAAGAAGGTTAATGCCCCGACTGAGCTTCTGCTGGGGTCAATTCGACATCATGATGTCGCTGTCTTGATGAGCCACAGCTATGAACAGGATCTCACTGTACTCGCTGCGTTTCTGGCGGTCGGAGTGCCGGTGCGTTATCTAGGCGTGCTCGGCCCGCAGCGCCGGACGCGGGAGTTGCTGGCGGAGGTAGCTGCAAAGGCAAAAATTGCAGAGGAGCGGATTCCCGAGCAGGTTGAAGCGTGGCTGACTCACCTTCATGCGCCAACGGGCCTGGACCTGGGAGCCGAGTCACCGGAGTCGGTTGCACTCTCCGTGCTGGCGGAGATCCAGAAGGTACTCACTCGGGCGACTGCGCTGCCATTGCGCGAAGTCCGCGCGGCAGAGCTTCCTCGAGAAGCGGCACCGACTGCCACTTCAACTGTTTGAGATGAAGCGGCTTGCGCTCCGGCGGATTTGCACTAGAATATGTACTCCGGACGATGCCACCGCGATGCTGTTTTTGCGCGTTGAGGACGACGCTGCAAGAAGGCTCAGGAAATGTAAGCTGGCTAATGAAGGAGTCGATAGATGGGATCGGCTTTTGGCGACGCCGCAAATGCACTTAGCGAGCAACTGCCACCGCTGACGCAGCACGCCGCGGCTGTGGAAGCAGACAGATGTTTGTACTGCTTCGATGCGCCGTGTACCCACGCCTGCCCGACCCACATCGACATTCCGCGATTTATCAAAAAGATTGCGTCACAGAATCTGCGCGGCTCGGCGGAGACGATTTTTGCATCGAACCTGTTGGGCGCGACCTGTGCGCGGGTGTGTCCGGTGCAGGAATTATGCGAGGGCGCGTGCGTGCTGGGGTCCGATCACAAGCCGATTGCGATTGGCCGGCTGCAGCGATATGCGATGGACTACGCGCGGGAGCATGGAACGTATCCGAAGGTGAAGGCTGCGCGAAGCGGAAAGAAGATTGCAGTGATCGGAGCCGGGCCTGCGGGCCTTTCGTGCGCGGGTGAGTTGGCGAGGCTGGGCCATGCGGTGACGATCTTCGAGAAGCGTGCGAGACCGGGCGGACTGTCGACCTACGGAATTATCGCGTTGCGAGAGCCGTTGGAGATCGCTCTGGAAGAAACGCGGATGATTGAGCATCTGGGCGTGAAGATTGAGGTGGGGGTGGAGTTCGGCAAGGACGTTTCGCTGGCCGAGTTGCAGAAGGAATTCGACAGCGTTGTGTTGAGCGTGGGGCTGGGGCGGACGCCGGCACTGGGGATCGAAGGCGAAGAAGCGATTGTCGATGGGTTGGAGTTTATTGAGGGGAGCAAGACCGACGCCGCGAGCCTGAAGGTGGGGCGCAACGTGATCGTCATCGGCGCCGGCAACACGGCTGTCGACTGCGCAACGATTGCGAGGCGACTGGGGGCGGACCGCGTAACGATGGTGTATCGCCGCACCGATCGCGAGATGACCTGCTACGAGCATGAGTACGACTTTGCGCGCAAGGAAGGGATTGAATTCAGATTCCTGTCGCAGCCCGTGCGGGTGTTGCTTGAAGACGGAAAGGCTACAGGGCTTGGGTGCAGGCGTGTGGAGTTGGGGGCGGCAGATGCATCCGGACGGCCTGCGCCAGTGGCGATCGAGGGCTCCGATTTTGTGTTGGCTGCCGATCAGATTGTGAAAGCTGTAGGGCAGGAGAAGCCGTCGCTTGCGGCGCTGTTGGGGCTTGAGACGAAGAAGGGCTTCATTGCGGTGGATGGAAGCTTCATGACTAGTGTTCCGGGAGTGTACGCGCTAGGCGACTGCATTCGGGCTGCTGGCGCGGCTTCTACTGTGATGGCAGTGCAGGATGGAAAGCTTGCGGCGGCGGCGATTCATGCGCAACTGGTACCGCAAACGCCACAAGAAACGCTGAGGTAAACATGGCAGACCTTCGCATCAACTTTGCCGGGATTGAATCGCCGAATCCATTCTGGCTGGCGTCCGCTCCGCCCACAAACTCTGGCGCGCAGATTCACAAGGCTTTTGAAGCTGGCTGGGGCGGCGCGGTGTGGAAGACCATTGGCGCGCCGGTGCTGAATGTTTCAAACCGTTACGGGGCGTGGCACTACGGACGGCAGCGCATGCTGGCGATCAACAATGTGGAGCTGATTTCCGACCGGCCGCTTGAGGTGAACCTGCGCGAGATTGCGGAGGTGAAACGGGCGTGGCCGGATCGCGCGGTGATTGTTTCGGCGATGGTGGAGTCAAAGCCCGAGACATGGCGCACGATCGTGGAGCAGATTGAAGACACCGGGGCCGATGGGATCGAGCTGAACTACGGATGCCCGCATGGGATGAGCGAACGCGGGATGGGAGCGGCGGTGGGCCAGGTGCCGGAGTACTGCGAACAGATATCGCGCTGGGTGATGGAGGCGGCGACGATCCCGGTGATCATGAAGCTGACGCCGAATATAACAAACATTGTTTTGCCGGCACGGGCGGGAGTGGCTGCGGGCGTGAATGCGCTGTCGCTTATCAATACTATCAACTCGATTGTGGGTGTGGATCTGGACACGCTGGAACTGACGCCGAGCATCGGCGGCAAAGGTGGGCACGGGGGGTATGCGGGACCCGCAGTAAAGCCGATTGCGCTAAACATGCTGGCGGCGCTGGGGACGGACGACATTGTTTCGAAGTCAGGGTTGCCGATCAGCGGGATGGGCGGCATCGCAACATGGCAGGATGCGGCACAGTTTCTGCTGCTGGGCGCGAGCAGTCTGCAGGTGTGCACCGCGGTGATGCACTACGGGTATCGAGTTATTGAAGACCTGTGCGATGGGCTGTCGAACTGGATGGACGAGAAGGGATTCAAGACCATTGCCGACGTGAGCGGGCACAGCTTGCATCGCGTTTCGGACTTCAAAGACTTCGATCTTTCATTTCGAGCGGTGGCTCGGATCGATGAAGCCAAGTGCATTAAGTGTGACCTGTGCTACGTGGCCTGCAACGATACTGCGCATCAGTGCATTGACCTGGTTGGGCGGGATGGAAAGCTAGTGGAGCCTCGCGCCTATGATGTGCGGTCGAATGGCAAGCAGGATGCGACTGAGATGCGTCCGCAGCCGGTGGTTCGCGAGGAGGATTGCGTGGGTTGCCGGCTCTGCTACAACGTTTGCCCGGTGGACGACTGCATTCGCATGGTGGAGCTGCCTTCGGGACGGAGTCCGGTGACGTGGAGTGAATTGTCTCAGCAGCAAAGTGAGGTGACCGAGGATTGGGAGACGATGAAGGAGTATCGCAAGCAGGCGGGAATCGAGATTCACTGAGGTGTGCTGTGTGGCGAGTTGGTTGCGCGCAGAGGAGATGGCCAAGATGGGATTGCTGATCAAGGGCGGCGAGATCGTCACGGCGGATGCGCGGTTTCATGGCGACATCTGGATTGAAAGCGAGACTATCAGCTCGATTGGGCATGATTTGCCTGCGCCGCCGGGGGCGGAAGTAATTGATGCAACAGGCAAGCTGGTCTTTCCCGGCTTCATCGATCCGCACGTGCACATACATTTGCCATTCATGGCTACGTTTGCGAAGGATACGCACGCGACGGCGAGCAAGGCCGCACTGATTGGTGGGACGACAACATTTATTGAGATGGTGTGCCCTTCGCGCGAAGAAGATGCGCTGGAGGGTTACAACACGTGGAAGCATAAGGCCGAGGGCAACAGCGCATGCGACTATGCATTCCACATGGCCGTGACGCGCTGGGACGCGAAGACCGAACCTCAATTGCGGCAGATTGTTGCGGATGGGACAACATCGTTCAAGATATTTCTTGCCTACAAGAACTTTTTTGGCGTGACCGACGAGGAGATGTTCAACACGCTGAAGCTGGGGGCGGAGCTGGGCGTGATCACCACGGCTCACTGCGAAAATGCGGAACTCGTAGGGCAATTGCAGCAGATGTTGTTGGCGCAGGGTAAGACCGGCCCGGAGTGGCACGAGCCGAGCCGGCCGGAGGCGGTGGAAGCAGAGGGCACTGCGCGCTTTGCGACATTCCTTGAGCAGACGGGAGCTTCCGGTTACGTGGTGCATCTGTCGTGCGCGCCTGCGCTGCGTGCTGCGGTGGAGGCTAAGCTGCGTGGTGTGAAGCTGCATGTGGAGTCGGTGCTGCCACATTTTTTGTTGGACAAGACGTATGCAGAACGAGTGGGTGTGGAGGGGATGAAGCATGTGATGTCGCCGCCGCTCAGGGATAAGCGCAATCTGAAGGTGCTGTGGGGCGCGCTGGAGGCTGGACTGATCGACACGGTGGGAACGGATCATTGCCCGTTTGATTTGGAGCAGAAGCTGCTGGGCGCGAAGGCGTTCACGCAGATTCCGAATGGAATCCCTGGGATTGAGGATCGCGTGAACCTGATGTATACGTACGGCGTGAAGCGCGGGACGCTCGGGCTGCATCGGTTTGTGGATGCGTTGAGCACGCAGGCGGCAAAGCTGTTTGGTCTGTTTCCGCGCAAGGGGACGATCGCGGTTGGATCGGACGCGGACATTGTGGTCTATGACACGGATTATCGTGGGTCGATTTCGGCGGCAACGCAACACACCAATAACGACTACAGCGGCTTTGAAGGATCTGCGATTGAGGGACGGCCGGCTGTGGTGACGGTGCGGGGGAAAGTACAGGTGCGCGATGGGGCGTTTGTTGGTCAAGCTGGGCGGGGCCACATGATCAGACGCACGGCCAGCACAGCCTCGCGCGAGGTGAGCCATGGCGGTTGATGGGCAAGCGGCGATTGGGCTGCTGAAGGAGTTGCGTTCGCTGACAGCCGATGAGCACGGAGCGCAAAGGCTGGCGTGGAGTCCGACGTGGCTGAGGGCGCGGGAATGGTTTCTGGGCAAGTTGGGCGAGCTACCTGTGGAGCATCATTACGACGCTGCGGGGAACAGTTGGGCGACGCTGAGGGGTGAATCAGAGAAGGCTCTGATTCTGGGTAGCCATTTGGATTCGGTACCGAATGGCGGCTGGCTTGATGGCTGCCTGGGGGTGATTGGTGCTTATTCAGTGCTGCGCAGGATTTCGGATGAGTTTGGAGGCAAGCCGCCGGTCACGGTGCGGCTGGTGGATTGGGCTGATGAGGAAGGTGCGCGGTTTGGGCGCAGCCTGTTTGGATCGTCGGCGTTTGCCGGGACGCATACGATTGAGCAGGATCGCGGGAGGACAGACGCGGGTGGCAAGCGGCTGGAAGATGCGCTGGCTGAGTGCGGTGTTTTTGTGGATGCGATCGGTGAGGCTGGTGTGGAACGGAAGAATGCCGCGGCATATCTGGAGCTGCACATTGAGCAGGGACCGGTGCTTGAGAAGTTGGGAATGCCGCTTGGAGCGGTGCTCGGGACGAAGGGCGTCGAACGGCATGCAATCACGTTTCATGGGCAGGAAGCGCACTCGGGCTCGACGCCGATGAACGCGCGTCGAGATGCACTGGCGGCGGCGGCAAAGCTGGCGCTGGAGATTCGACCGATTGCGATGAAGCACC
>Ga0182016_10001510_pt1 | contig 28365 bp, 26 predicted proteins | sample 712S2MmetaG_FD_120491 | JGI IMG/M metagenome (GOLD analysis project Ga0182016, IMG submission 120491) | Permafrost microbial communities from Stordalen Mire, Sweden - 712S2M metaG | ecosystem: Environmental > Terrestrial > Soil > Wetlands > Permafrost | place: Sweden: Stordalen | collected...
CCCTCGCCGGGAGTCTTTGGGACCTTTCATCAGTCCTTCAAGCCATGGCTTGGTTACAACGTCAACTTCGGCTACACGCGCTTTTCCGAGAATTATTCCTACGGGGAGACGTTTGTCTCCACGGTAACACCGCCAGTTTCGTCGTTACCCGGTTTCGCTCAGGGATCGCTCCGGACGAACATGCTTGACTTAACTGTGGCCTATGTATTCGAGGGGCCGCGAAACAAGCGCTTTTCCACCTTTGGCCAATTCGGTGGAGGAGGACTTTTCTTCCTTCCACCTGCCAATGCCGTTTCCGCTCCATACAGCACAGTCACGGCAAAAAATCAAACCCGGCCGGCAATGGTCTTTGGCGTCGGCATGAATTACAAGCTCACAAATCATCTCGCCCTTCGCGCGGAGTATCGTGGCTTCTTCTACAAGAGTCCCGACTTCAACCTTCCTCCCTATGGCGGCGGTGAGAGCCTCCCGATGACCAGGCTGTTCACGGTCACAAGCGAGCCGGCCGTAAGTCTCGTCTATCGCTTTGGCGGGACAAAGATTCACCAAACCTCGGCAAAATCGAATTAGCCTTCGAGGGGCGTTCCGGCAGTTCGTTGCCGCAATGCCCCCAATGCCAGAGAATATTCCTGAGCAATCTCCGAACACGCCAATGTCTTGAATCCGCCGTCGCGCTTCAATTGCACCGCGATGTCCACACCGCCGAATCTGTCTCGGGCCGGTGAAGCAGGCAGGGGCTTTCAAATATCATCGATTTTGGAGTTCGTTGCATTTGCCTCAGGAGGTTTCCCGCTTGATTCGCCTTCGTCTCGCCCCGGCTCTCTATTGGCCCGCTCTGTTGTCCTTCGCGCTGCTGTCCTTCGCGCCCGCTTTTGCTTTGTCACAGGCTCCCGCGTCCTCGCAGAACGCTGCGCCAACAGCCGCACAACTCGAAACCCTCTCCGGCGAATACACTAATGCCGTCGAGCCCGACACCCCCCTCAGCGTCTATGCCCAGGACGGCAAGCTCTTCGTCGAAACCGAGCGCAACGCTCCCGTCGAACTAACTCCGGACTCCGCCGTCGAGTTCTCTCATCGCGGTTCGCAAACAACTTATCGCTTCACTCTCGACGCAGCCGGCCACCCCATCAGTCTCATTCATTCCAGCGAGCCGGATGCCGTCTATGCCCGCACCGGCCCGCCTGTCCATCACGTCTTCCATAACTACCTGCGCAGCGAAGTCATGATTCCAATGCGCGACGGCGTCAAGCTCCATGCCGTAATTCTGAAGCCCTCCGACATCGCTGCTCCACTCCCCTTCCTGATTCAGCGCACTCCTTACGGCGTGGATGGAACCAACGGTGCATCGCTCGCCTACAGCCGGCCCGAGCTGGCTCGCGACGGCTACATCTACGTTGCCGAAGACATTCGCGGCCGCTACAAGAGCGAGGGGGAATTCGTCATGAGCCGGCCTCTCGCCGATCATCGCGACCCAAAGGCGATCGACGAAAGCACCGACACATTCGACACCGTTGCATGGCTGCTGAAAAATGTCCCTGGCAACAACGGCCGCGCCGGCTTCATCGGAACCAGCTACCCAGGCTTCCTGGCCATGATGGCCGGCATCGACCCGCACCCCGCTGTCAACGCTATCTCGCCCCAGGCCCCCATGATCGATGTCTGGATGGGCGACGACTTCTTCCACAACGGCGCATTTCGCCAGAGCTACGCATACGACTACGTGCTCGGCCTCGAGTCCAGCAAGGAAGAGACTGAGGTCAGCTACGGCAAAGACAAAGACGGCAAGCCCCGCGACGGCTTCGACTACTTCCTGGAGCGCGGCTCCTTTGCCGAGGACGTGAAACAGTCAGGCACCAAGCTCCTGCCCACCTGGAAGCTCTTTCTCGAACACCCCGCCTATGACAGTGTCTGGTCCTCTCGCGGCGTCGAGCACCACCTCGACACCGTCGCCGTTCCCACCCTCACCGTCGGCGGCTATTACGACCAGGAAGATATGTTCGGTCCGCAGATCGAGTATGAATCCCTTGAACCCCACGATACCAACCATCAAAACTTCCTGGTGCTAGGCCCCTGGCGTCATGGATCGTGGAATTCGTCCGCGCGCCATCTCGGCAATCTGGACTACACAGAGCCCATCGGCAAGGAATACCGCACCCAGATCGAGGCAAAGTTTTTCGCGCATTATCTGAAGGATGAGCCCGGCACAAATCCCTCCGGTTTCGACCTCGAAGACACCGCCAGCTTCCAGACCGGCTCTAACACCTGGAAGCGTTACGCGCACTTCCCGCCCAAAGAATCCGCGCCCACCAGCCTTCATCTTCAGGGAGCGGGCCTGCTCAGTTGGGGCGACTCGACCACCCCGGCCCAAACCAGCTACGTCAGCGACCCCGCCAACCCCGTCCCCTATCGCCATCGCCCCATCCAGCCCACCTACGGCAGCGGCTCGCAATGGTACAACTGGATGACCGAGGACCAGCGCTTCGTCACCGATCGCAAAGACCTGGCCGTCTGGAAGCTTCCCGTCCTCAAGAAAGCCCTCATCCTCACCGGCGAAGTCCTCGCCGACGTATACGCTTCCACCACCGGCACGGATAACGACCTCGTCCTCAAGCTGATCGATGAGTACCCCAGCGATGACCGTGACCCCAAAATGCGTGGCTACCAGCTCATGACCAACGAAGAAATCTTCCGCGGCCGCTATCTCGACAGCTTCGACCAGCCCAAGCCGCTTCGCTCCAGTTCCATCCACGAATACCGCTTCTCGCTCCATGACGTGGACCACGTCTTCAAAGCCGGCCACACCGTCCTGGTTGAGATCCAGAGCACCTGGTTTCCGCTCTATGACCGCAATCCTCAAACATTCGTGCCCAACATCATGACCGCTAAACCCGAGGACTATAAACCCGCCACCATCACCATCTACTCCGGCCCGGACCACGACTCTACGTTGCAGCTTCCCCTGATGAACGCCTGCGATCACATCGAGTGCTTTTAATCGGAGCGTCTGAGAGTTCTTAACTTGACACAGTATCCGTGCGCACATATACTGTGTTCATGAATATCACTCTCTCCGTCGACGAGCAGATTGCCGAGCGTGCAAGGGAGAAGCTGCGCGCAACAGGCAAAAGCCTGAACCAGGAGATTCGCGACCACCTCCAGCATCTGGCCGGCGATGACGATCTGGAGCGCGACCTGGAGTTCCTTCAAAGCACTGCCGGACTCGGCAATTCGAATGGCTGGAAATACAATCGCGAAGACGCATATCAAGATCGCCTAAAGTGGCCGCGGTCATGACGCCCGACGGCCCGAAGATGAAACTCTCCCGCCTGATCGAAGCTGCCGGAAAAGGCGAAGAGGTGGTCGTCACCAGGGCTGGCAAGCGGGTAGCCACGGTACCTGCACGCTCGGCGCGGCCTCTGCGGTCCTTCCTCGATACGAATATCCTCCTCTATTGCGATGACTCTGCGTACGCCTCAAAGCAGCAGCGGGCCTTGGCGCTGATACTGGAGCATAAAGCGCAGCGCACCGGCGTGGTTTCTTTGCAGGTGCTACAGGAGTATTTCGTTAATGCCACGAGGAAGCTCGGACTCGATCCTGGACTGGTTCGGCAAAAGGTCGAGACCTACTCTCGCTTCGACGTTGTTGAGCCGGTCGCCGCAGATATTCTCGCGGCAATCGATTTCCACCGGCTGCATCGAATCTCTTACTGGGATGCGATGATAGTCCACTGTGCCAGGAAGAGCGGCTGCCGCGTAGTGTTGACCGAAGACCTGCAGCATGGCCAGGAATTCGATGGAGTAAAGATCGTCAATCCGTTCCTATAGCGCCAGAGACCCGATCTTGCGGCCTTCTTGTGTTCGCATCAGCGTAGACACAGCCGGCTAGTTCCCAGTCCGTATATTCACCAGCACCGGCGCTTCAGCTCCGTGCCCGCCCGGAGAAACGGTCTCAGTCTGCGGCGCGCGCCAGTGGTCGATATGGCTGATCCTGTGGACGCAGCCGATGGTGCAGTTGGGCGCGCAGCTTTTTGCGGTCAAAAACTCCCGCTTCACATCCGCCGTGGTGTAATCGGCAATCGGCACGCCTGGATAGCCGCGTTGCTGGCTGCAATAGTGAACCAGCCCGTCCTCGCAGATATACAGATAGCGCGAACCTGCCCGGCAACGCCAGTCGTTGGGCCGCCCCTGCGCAATCGCCTCTTGAAACTTGTCGAACTGCGAATAGTTGGTCTTCTTCCGGTTCGTCATCTCGAAGTAGACCTTGGCTTCTTCTTCCTTCAGCGGCTTCAGTTGCCCGCTGCCGTCGTGGATAATCCCGATGGTCGATTCAAAGCCCAGCGCCAGCGCGCGCTTGCCAATCACCAGCGCGTCATTGGGATCTTTGAATCCCCCGCCTACCACCGAGTTGATGTTGACGTGGAACTCGGCGTACTCGGCCAGCATCTGGAGTTTCTTGTCCAGCACCTTCAGGCTCTTCTTCGATACGTCGTCCGGCTCCAAGTTATCGATGGAAATCTGCATGTGGTCCAGGCCTGCCCGGTTCAGCCGCTCGATCCGTTGAACGTTGAGCAGGTAGCCGTTGGTGATCATCCCGGCAATCGCCCCGGTCCGCCGCATCCGCCGGATGATCTCGTCCAGTTGAGGGTGGGTCAGCGGCTCACCGCCGGAGATGCCGATCATGGCCGTGCCCAGCCGGCCCAGGTGATCGATGCGCCGGTTCATCTCTTCCAACGGCACTGGCTCCGAGACTTTGTCGTACTCGTTGCAGTAGCCGCAGCTCAGGTTGCAGTAGCGCGCCGGCACAATCTGCGCCAATACCGGGTGGCCGGTGTGAGCGAGCGCGCGAACCACCATGGCATACTCGCGCGCCTTCCGCGTAGCCGCCAGCCACCGCCCGCGCGCCGTCGATCTCCGGGGAAGAGCCATCACTCCCATTCAATCACATCGCGGTGTGAGGCGGCCATCGGGAGAGGATCACCGATTGAGGATCGCCTGAGGCGAGTAAGTGGGGCGTTCGTCAATCTATCCCCGTATTACCTCTGCTAAAAAAGCATAGGGTTCTGTGAAAACCCTTCAAAGCGAAAAGTGCCCGCTTTTAGATACTCTTCGACTGTCTCTCCTGCAATCCAACGTCGATCTAGCTGTTCAGCGACAGCGACGGCCGTCAGTGAATCGAGAAATTGAATTCTTCGAACGCTGCCGCCAACGCCCATCTACTTATGGAGCGCTGCCGCCGGCCCCGTAGCAGCTGATCCCGCGACTGGCGCACTGGCGGCCGGGTCAGCGGATTTCTTCTTGAACTTGCCCGTTATCTTGGCCCATGTGCGAAGAATCGGTCCAGGCTCGCGCGGCCGCATATGCACCGGCAACGTCGCGGGAGGAAGTTCGTCTTCTTTGAAAAATGCCATGCTGTGCGGAGTATAGGTGCTCAGAACTTCCAGCTGGCCGTCGATCGCTTCGGTCACGCTCGGATCGTCTGCCTCGCCTCTGGCCGTCTTATCGAGATCTCCCGCTCGTTCCTGCCGCGACGCCGAAACATCGATCAGCAGTTTGGCCTCCTCTTGCCGGCCTTCCGCCTCGGCTTCCTGTGCGCGCTCCAAAAGCTGCTTCGCTTCCTTGCGGTGCATTTCGGCAAGAATGCGGTATTCCTCTGCCGGCTCCTCGGTCAGGAACGTGTAACTTGGCGGTCCATCCTCATAACCATCGTCTGACATTTTCTCCTCCTCGCCGGCAATCCACCGGGAAAAATGTGAAAACTGACAGATCTTCGCTTAATGCCGAGCTATTATACATCGCATTTAGATAGTTTTTCACTTGTGTGTCGAGGTTTTTCTCTTTTACGGTGTGCGGCCCCCCACACCATCGCCGGCGCGTTTCTACCCAATCGCGCTCGCGGCCGGTGTCCATGGGCGATTCTGGCTCTCGGCCACTCCGCGATGGGTGATCGCGCCCAGCCACGTATTCAGCCCCTCGGCCAGCCCCGCATCCTGCCGGAGCGCCTCGTGCGCGCCCAGGTTCGCCAGACGCATCAGATAAGGAAACGTCGCGTTTGTCAACGCCAGCGTCGAAGTATGCGGAACCGCTCCCGGCATATTGGTTACGCAATAATGCACCACGCCGTCTACGGTGTAACTCGGATTCGAGTGCGAGGTAGGACGCGCCGTCTCCACGCAGCCGCCTTGGTCGATGGCCACATCCACAATCACCGCGCCCTTCTTCATCGCTGCCACCATGGCGCGCGTCACAATCCGGGGCGCCTTGGCGCCGGGAATCAGCACGCCGCCGATCAGCAGGTCGGCCTCCCTCGTTGCCTGAGCCAGGTTGTAGCTGTTCGAGGCCAGCGTACAAACCCGCCCTCCAAAAATCTCGTCCAACTGGCCTAGGCGGTTCAGGTTCAGGTCCACCACCGCGACTCTCGCTCCCATCCCCAGAGCGATCCGCGCCGCGTTCGTTCCCACAACCCCTCCGCCCACGATGCACACCTGCGCGGGAAGCACACCCGGCACGCCTCCCAGCAAAATTCCGCGGCCGCCCCGCTCCTTTTCCAGATACGCCGCGCCCACCTGAATGCTCATCCGCCCCGCCACTTCGCTCATCGGCGTCAGCAGCGGCAATGTGCCCTGGCGGTCGCGGACCGTCTCATACGCAATGCCAATCACCTTCGCGGCCACCAGCCTCTCGGTAAGCTCCACAGCCGGTGCCAGGTGCAGAAAGGTAAACAGCGCCAGTCCCTCGCGAAAAAACACGTACTCCTTTTCAATAGGCTCCTTCACCTTGACGATCAGATCGGATTTGCCCCAGACGTAACCGGCTTCGCCCACGATCTCCGCGCCCACATCCTGGTAATTGCTGTCGGGGAAGCCCGATTGCGCGCCGGCCTGGGTCTCGATCAGCACCGTGTGGCCGGCTTCCACCAGAGCCATCGCGCCTGCCGGAGTGACACCCACGCGAGCTTCATTGTCTTTCAACTCTCTGGGAACGCCGACGATCATTGCTCACCCTCCCGTATGGGTTGGATGCGCTCCACGGCAGAGCGTATGCAAATTTCGCCATTCGCCTCATGCAGCAAGGGCGCCGTCCGGTACCCCGGCAGCGCCCTTTTTTGCAATTTCAATTGCGATCTCTCAAACGCGATTTCCTGACCCCAGCTCGCGCATTTCTTCCATCTGGCGCTTGAACTGCTCCATCTGCCGGCGCAGTTGGTCCATCTGTTTGGGATCGATCTTGAACTCTTCAGAGTTGAAGTTCTTGCGGAACTCCTCCATCTGCTGCCGAAGTTGATCCACTTGCCTCTGGTCGATCTTGAAGTCTTCAGGCTTGAAGTTTTTGCGGAACTCCTCCATCTGCTGCTTCAACTGATCCATCTGCTTGGGATCGAGCTTGAAACCATCGGATCGCAGTTGTTCCTTCAAAGCTTCTGCCTGATTCCGCAATGCCTCGGCTGCGGCTTCATCGTTCCATGTCAACTGCTGGGCAAACTCCGGATCGAGCTCGGCTACCATCGGGCCATCGCCCGCGCCGAAAAGTTCCTCAAGCTTCAGTTCTCCCTGCTTGTGTTTCGAATCCACCTGTAGGATGAGCGTCTGCTGCTTCTTGTCGCGCAGAATGGTCACCTGCACCGGCTTGCCTTGATTGGCGTGCAGCGCGCGCTCCCAGTCCGCAAGCGTGGCAATGGTCTCCGGGCCGACCTTGAGAATCACGTCGAAGGCCTTCAGGCCCGCTGTTGCCGCTTCGCTCTTGTGTGCCACCTGCTTGACCATCAGCCCGTTGGTCACGCCCAGATACTCGGCCATCTGCGAGGTCAGCGGCTCCACCATCGCGCCCACATTCAGTGTGCTCACGAAGAACGGCATGTGGAAGCCGCCCGGCAGCGGCGCGTCGCCCCCGCCGGTGAGGATGCCCATCCCCGAACCCTGCGCAAATACATCTCCTCCGCTGCCGATCTTGTTCCAAACGTCGTGCTCCATGATGCGGCGATCCGCCAATTCAACGGCCAGCGTTTGCACATTGCCGTCGCGGCTGATTTCCACGCTGACCTTGTGCCCGGCTGGAATCTCCCTCAGCATCCTCCGCAACTGCTCGGCGCCTTCCACGTTCTGCCCGTTCAGTTGCAGCACCACGTCGTTGACCTTGAGCCCGATCTTGCCCGCCGGCGCATCGTGATCGATCAGTGTAATCACCGCGCCGCGCAATTCCTTCAGCTTCAGCGCCTGCGCCTTCTCCTGGTCCACATCCGTTACATCCACACCCAGGTAGCCCTGCGAGCCCCCGCCCAGCAGCAGCGGACTGTCTCCCCCCATCACCTGAACAATTTCTCGCATCTGCGCGCGAGCCCCAGACGGCGCAATCGCCACCAGCGCCGCAACGCCCAGCAACACGATATATCCAAAACTCCGGTACGGCCCCATAAAGTGTTTCATCGTCTTCTCCCGTATTTCCCTTCATCCGGCCCCGCACTCTGTCCTTGCGTTGCAGTAACCGGCAATCGAGGCATTGCTATTGAATCTCCGGAACCCGCCTCAAGACTTCTCTCGATACGGTCCGGATTTGTGGACTCTGGTCGGAATAAGCAACCGTGTGCAGCACTTGCCGCACGCTGGTATCGCCTTCCACGGGCTCCAGAATGCTAATTGCCGAGGTGCGAATCCGCGGGTCGGCATCGTTGAGCAGCGCCTCCAGCACCGCATCCCGCACCCGCACATCCTCGGCCACATACGGCTCCAAACCCTGCAGCGCCTTCTCCCGCACTCCCGCATTCTTGTCATAGCGCAACGCCACCATCAGCGCGTCGCGAATCCCCGCCGCCTGGCAACTGTGTCCGGCGCGGCACTCCGCCGCCATCAGCCCCACCGAATCGTCCCGCACGCCGGCAGAGGCGGAGTTTTCGCTGGCCAGCATCAGTAACTGCCGGATCGCCGGATCGTCCAGTGAGCCCTCGATCCGCTGTGGAACCACCTGGTTGTAGCGCACCTCGACGATCTCGCTGTTGGGCTGCCGCACAATGCTCGAAATGTTCGCGATCTCAGCCGGACCGGCTGCCACTTGCGGCGCGGCCTGGGCCTGCGGCGCGGCATTCAGGCCGGCAGTGGTTGTTACGGCCTGCGCGGCCCGCTTTTGCGCAAACTCATAGCCCGCCAGGCTCCCCGCTCCAACTCCAGCCGCCAGCAATAGGCAAGCGGCCGCCGGCGCGGCTCGTAAACCGGCAAAACTGTTCATGACCTGCCGGCTGAGCCTTCCATACCAGCGCACGGGCGGCAGAGCGTCCAGCGCTTCCTCTAACCTCAGGCGCGAGCGCGCCACCAGGTTTGCCGGCGGTTCCATCACAGGATGTGCATCGGCAAGAACCCGCAGCGCCAGCAGTTGCTCCCGCTCCGTCCGGCACTCCGCGCAGCCGGCAAGGTGCCTGCCCAGCTCATGGATTTGTTCATCCGGCAACTCTTGATAAGCCGCCGTCACGATCCGCTCGTGTGCAAGTTCACAATTCATCTCTACGTCCTTCCAGCCTCAAGAACCCTGATTCGCGCCGTAAAAAAATCCGCATCCCGTTCGGGAATTGCATGGGACGGCGCTTTACCGCAATTCAGCCAACTGTGTTCTTAACTTCTTCGTCGCCCGGAAGAGCGTATTCTTGGCTGTCTCTTCCGTGGTGCTCAGCATCTCTCCGATCGTGCGCAGCCGCAGTCCCTGATAATGCTTCAATTCAAAAACAATTCGCTCCCTCGGCGTCAGCTTTTCAAGAGCGCCCTGGATCCTCTCGCCCAGCAGCTTCCGGTCAAGTTCCTTGGCCGGATTTGAAAACGACCGGTCGTCGGAGACTGAAGCCAGCCGGTCGATCTCGTCTCCGGAGTGGTCCATCACCACCGCGTGGTCTTCCTTGCGCGTCTTCTTGCGCCGCAACTGGTCCAGGCAGAGATTGGTCACGATCCGGTAAATCCACGTGTAGAACGAGCATTCGAAGCGGAAATTCCCGATATACCGGTAGGCCTTCAAGAACGCTTCCTGGTAGATGTCCTCGGCGTCGTGCTCGCTCCCTGTCAGGTGCAGCGCCAGCCGCAGCACTTGGTGCTCATATTGCCGCACCAGCGTGTCGAAGGCCACCCGCGAACCCGCTTGCGCCTCGCGAATCAGCTCCATCTCCGGCGCGCGCGCCTGCATGCGTTCCTGCGCGGTTCGCGCTCCGCCCCGGTTTGCCCCGTCCGTTGTCGTGGTTGCTGCCATGCCTGGAGAGAATTGTACCCTCCGCGCAACTGGCCATGCCAAAGCCGCCGCCGCCGCTTCCGGGGAAATAGGGTAAATCGCCGCGTCCGATGCCATCGAAACCTCTTCTCCGGGTTAGAGATATGTCTGCACCCGAATAGACGGGAAAGTGGGGTTTTGGTAAGCACATCGGCCCGCCCGCCAGAGGATATCTTTGCTTCTTGAGAATCCGCCTGTCACCTCGATTTGAAAGGGCGCGGCCTGCGGGATTCTGACACCCAGTCTCGCGCAAGGCCATGCAGATCGCTATAGGCCGACCAAACCGAACGCGCCCAGCACTCGACAGCAGGTCCGTAAGCGGATGGCTCGTCCAGGCCATAGACATCCGCAATGGTCTTGTCTCCGCGTGAGTCCGGAAGTTCCGGTTTCGAGAGTGCCGGATTGCCGCTGAGCCATCCCTGTATCCCGCGCAGTATCTCCCGGTCGTTATTCATCTCAAAGGCGATGCACAAGCCGCAAAGATGCGCCGCCAACGACTTCGCCGACTCACAGTAACGTCTCGGGTGTTGCAGGCAATACGCGTCCACAGCCATCCGATGAGATCGCCAATGAGCGGCCTGCTCGAACTCCCGCGCCAGCAACTCGTCGCGAATCGCTTCGCAAACAGGTCCGCGCTCATCGACGGGTAACCCGCATCCATCGCACCGGCCGCTTGGGATATCCCGCAGTCGTTTCGCCTGCATGGGAAAATAATAATCAACGTCGAAGCCAATGGCCTGCGGACGCAGAAAAACCGTGCCGGTCCAGCGCCCTCGGCCAGCCTGAGATTCTGCGCCGCAAACTCGCCCCGGCGCAGTCCAGCGCAAATCCCCGCTACACTAGAAAACGATGACCGGAAACCTCTTTGCCGATCCCGCCCCCTCCTCTGCCAGCGTCGCCGCCGGCTGGCTCACTGCCCACTGCGATGGCGGTTCCCGCGGCAACCCCGGCCCCGCCGGCTACGGCGCTGTGATCGAAGATGCCCAGGGCCGCATTGTGGCCCGCCTCAGCCAGTTCCTGGGCCGCCAGACCAACAATTACGCCGAGTACTCCGGGCTTATTGCCGTGTTGAAGTGGGCAAACCAGAACGATGCGAAGCACTTGCGCGTGGTCTCGGACTCCGAGCTGATGGTCAAGCAGATGAAGGGTCTCTACAAGGTGAAGAACCCCGGCCTGCTCCCCCTGTGGGAAGAAGCCAAACGCCTTGCCGCCCGGCTTGACCGCTTCGAGATGCGCCACACCCTGCGCGGCGGTAACCAGGAGGCCGACCGCCTGGCCAACGAAGCCATGGATCGCGGGACGGGAAAGACGGCGAGCCAGCAAGTCAGCGAGCCGGCCGGTCAGCGGGCGCCCCAGATCCGGCCTTTAGGAGCTGCGAAACCGCAGCGGGTGCCCCCGGTCCCGCTTTCGGGACCGGGGAAATCACAGCCGCGCGAAGCCGCCCGCCAAATCCTCGAAGGCTACGTGAAAGACGGCGTAGTCCACCTGCTGGAAGGTGAACTGCCCGACGGCATCTTCGTGAAGGTTATCCGCGAGTAGCAGGCACGCCTTGTTTCTCCGGGATTGGAATAGGCATTCGGAGAGTCGCTGTATCCCAACCCTCTTTTCGGCTAACTTGCGAACCTGCTAACCCCGCGAAGCGGGGGCTAACTTGCCAAAATGTTCAACCGCAATCCGGCCCTCTTGGTGAGATTATTCAACATGCCACTCATGCCGACGCCGGGTTTGCCGGGTGCCCCAGGTCCCTCGCATTTGGGGACCTGGGTGGGATACCACGAATCTCCCGCGAGCGATAAGCCAGCAGTTGGCCGCACCGCAGGTGCTTGCGGAGAATTAGTTCCCACTGGCGCACAATGAAATTGGAATGAGGAGAGAGTGGGCAATGAAATCGAGCAGAGACTGCGTTGCGAATCAGGTCGAGCGGCAATAGAACAAGATTCGCCTTCTTTTCCCGTTACCAGAAAATAAATCCCCCCACCCCCCTCCTATATTTTCAAAACCGTGCATATCAATATGCCTATCTGTGAAACTGGAGAATAACGAAAGCAAAATCAATGGTTTGCTCCGGAACCCGGTCAAGAGCCATCTCGGCCTCGGCGCCACAATGCGGGACTTTCTCGGCAGATGAAGGCGTTTTCGGCATCGCAGCCAGCCTGCGGGAACAAGCCCGCGAGACCAAGATCGATCCAGCGAAAGCGCTCACGCCTTAGCGCGGCAGCGCCAGCAAGGCGCCCCTGTTCAATCCAGCGCATTTTTCTTTCCCGCCCCAACTTTTTCTTCTTGACATCGCCCCGTCGGTGCGTGCTAACTTACCGTTAGTGGATGCTTACCTACAAGCCGGCCTCGACGCCCTCGGCGACTCAACCCGCATGGCCATCTTCCAAAGGCTCTCGGCCGGTCCTATCGCCGTGAATGAGCTGGCGCGGATGCTGCCGGTGAGCCGGCCTGCGGTATCGCAGCATCTCAAGGTGCTCAAAGATGCCGGACTGGTGACCGACAGCAAGGCCGGAACCCGCCGCCTCTACCAATTGAATCCCGAGGGAGTGGCCCGGCTGCGCGCCCACTTCGACCAGATGTGGACCCAGGCGATGAGCGCCTTTCAGACAACAGCGGAAAAACAACCATTAGGAGAGAAATATGGCAAACACCCTGGAAGAAGCCATCGTACGTAAAAACGTGCGCGTCAAAGCCTCCATCGACCGCGCTTTCTCAGTCTTTGTCGAGCAGATGGAGACATGGTGGCCGGCGACGCACCACATCGGCAAGACTCCCTTCGAGGCGATCTTCGTGGAGCCGCGCGTGGGAGGCCGGTGGTACGAACGAGATGCAAATGGAAACCTGTGCGACTGGGGCACGGTGCTCAAATGGGATCCGCCGCATCAGGTTTCATTTTCGTGGCATCTTGGCCCAGGGCACGATCAACCGGATTGGAAGTTCGACCCCGACATGGCCAAGGCAAGTGAAGTCGGGATTCGATTCACGGCCGAGGGGCCAGACACGACCCTTGTCGAACTGGAGCACAGCAAGCTCGAGCGCCATGGCGAGGGCTATGAGCAGTTGCGCGACCTCTTCGACGGACCTGGCGCATGGGGAGACATTCTGGCTTTGTACGCCAAGAGAGTTCAAGGAGAACAAGTCTGATGAAATCCACTATCTTCCTTCGCATCGCGTCCGTACTCACTCTCATTCACGCGATACTGCACACCATCGGCGGCGTCTTCGGCAAACCCGAGCCGGGCGCCGCCTCGGTGGCCGTCGCAGCCATGCAGTCGAATCATTTCTTCGTTTTTGGCTTGTCCCGAACTTACGCAGACTTCTTCCGGGGCATGGGCCTTGGCGCTGCCATCTCCATGACCATTGATGCAATCGTCTTCTGGCAGCTCGGTTCGCTGGCGAAAACTCATGCTCTGAGAATTCGCCCCATCGTGGCGGCGTTTGCAGTTGCCTATCTGGCTTTGGCCGTCAACTCCTGGTTCTACTTCTTCCAGGCTCCGGTTATCGTCGAAATCCTCATTGCCCTGTGCCTTGGCCTGGCCATCTATGCCGCCAAACCCTCCCCCATCGCGTTAGCCGCAGAGTAAGCTGTGTCCAAAGCCAACATGTTCGTAAACATTTGACAATAACTGACCCCAGCCAGAAGCCGTCAGAGTATCAGGACGCATCGGTCCTACTCTGGAAAAACTGCCTTCTATGGTAGTGGGTCAGTTGGTGAGGTGCGGGCTTTGCCCGTATATGGACACGATGCAATCGGCTCGGGCCCCATCCCTGAAGGATTGTATTGCGTCGCTGATCCACTACCGCTTTTTTTCCAGGCTGGCCGCACGTTCTGAAGACAACGTACAACTGCCCGCTCTTCGGGTCACACGCCGCGGCTTGAGGAGGCGGCGAAATGGTCCGGCCAGACATGCCTGCCGCGAACTGATCGCAGCGCGTCGGGATTGCGCCGGCCCAAAGCGGCTAGCTAGCTCTTCGCAAAGGTCGCCGCCTCATTCTCCAACTGCGCGTCCCAGTGCTTCGGCTGATAGATGCAGCAGGGCTCCTGGGCCAGCGGGTCGCCGGTTACAGCATAGGCGCGGGCTCGCGAACCGCCGCAAATCTCCTTGTACTCGCACGCGCCGCACTTGCCTTCGAGCTTGCTCGTGTCGCGCAATGACTTGAAGATCGGCGCGTTGCGGTAGATTTCGCTCAGCGGAGTCTCTTTCACGTTGCCTGCGTGAATAGGCAGGAATCCGCTGGGATAGACATTGCCCACATGCGAGACAAACAGGAAGCCTTTGCCATCGTTCACGCGCCGCGTCGCCCAACTCGCGGTGCGGGTTTGCGCGTCGGCCGTAGGCGCGCCTGGCTCGTAAGCGCCCAAAGCGGCGGCGACCTTCGAAGTACCCGGATGCCCGTGCCCGCTTCCATGCCCGATGCGCCGCTCTTCCAGATTATGTTGCAACAGATAGCGACGGTAGTGCATGGCCTCCGTGGTCTTGATCTGGAAGTTCACACGATGGCTCAGCTCGTAGATCTTGCCGAAGACCGTCTCAAACTCTTCGCCGCTGAGCAGATCGCCCAACTGGCCGCGGCCTACCGGAACCAGGAAAAAGACGTTCCACATGACAATGGCCAGCTTTTCGAACAGAGCGCATAGGTTGTCGAGATCGTGCGCGTTATGGCGGCTGATGGTGGTGTGAACCTGTATGGGAATCCCCGCTTCGTTGGCCCATTCAATGGCCTGGATAGTACGCGCCCATGCGCCGGGAAGGCCCCGGAAAGCATCGTGAATCTCGGGCGTCGAACCGTCGAGCGAGATGCCCAGCCGCACCAGGCCCGCCTCTTTGAGCTTGAAGATGGCATCGCGCGTCAGCAGCGGCGTGGCGCTGGGAGTGAGCGCAACCTGCACCCCTTTGCCTGCTGCATAGCTGATCAGCTCATACACATCCTTGCGCTTCATCGGGTCGCCGCCGGTAAAGACGAAAATCGGCACATGCATCTCAGCGATCTGGTCGATCAGCGCCTTGCCCTCGGCGTTGGTCAACTCGTCGGGATGGGCGATGGGCTGGGCGGCTGCGCGGCAGTGCTTGCAGGCCAGGTCGCAGGACTGCGTGACCTCCCAGATAGCCAGAAAGGGAGCTTCGTCAAAGTTCAACCCGCCGCGAGCGGGAATAGTGTGCATCGGCTGCATAAGGCCTCCATCGGAATCGCGGCTGGCAGATCCTGAAACGGGATCAGCGCCGGGGATGGGGCGATTTTCCAATCGTTGAAGAATTCTTAGAATCTGCCGATAACACCATTTTTGTGTGGAAGAAAATCATTTGGAAGATTCGGCAGAGCCCATATGCATTGGAAAACCGCTCTTGAGCGCCACGATTCCATTCAAGAAGAGCAGCCTCGGCGGTGCGCGTGCTGTGATATAGATCACTCCATCTCGCCCAATCCACCCACTGCGATCGCTTACTGGACAATTCTCCCGAAAGGGTGCACAATTCCGTCCATAGCGAACGACCAATGCTGGCAATCCCGCATCTTTATCGATAGCGAGATGTTTTCGGTACGCCGGAAACGAACTGAATGCCTTTTCTTCCTGATTCTGCGTCACCTACGCCTGTGCCAACGGGCACTGCAATCCGCTGGTAATCCTTCTAACCTATATAGCCGCATCACATCAGGAGGTTCCCATGGCAGACGTCGTCAAGCCAGGTTGGAGCAAGCCCTCCACCATTCTCTTTGCCGCCGAGATTCCCGCCAATGAAAAGGCCTTTGCCTTCGCTCTCGCGCAAGCCGCGGAATTCGGCGCCAATCTCATCGTCTTTCACGCCTATGACACTCTGGTCGTGGCCGCATCGGAGACTTCCGGCATCCGCTACTACGACTATGCCGCCGCCGCCCGCGCCGAAATGAAGAACCTCGAACCGCTGGCCGAGCGTGTTCGCGCTGCCGGCGTCCAATGTGAACTGATCGTGCGCCCTGGATTGCCTGCCGACCAGATTCTCGCCTTCTTGCGCGAGCGCGAGATCGACCGCGTCGTCATGGGCACTCACTCGCCCGGCCCCATCGGCAAGATGTTGGTAGGCTCGGTGGCCGAAGTTGTCCTGCGCACCGCCAAGGTTCCCGTCTGCATTATCGGCCCTGACGTCGTCGCGGGCACGTATCGCAACTTCGCCACTCGCGCCATCCTTTGCGGCGTTAGCCACCAAGATACAAGAGCTGTGGTGGCCGGTTTCGCCGCGGAACTGGCAGCCCAGCACAACGCCCGCCTGATTCTTCAGCAAGTGATACGGCCCCAGGAGCGGGCAGACCTTCTCGCTTGCCGGTCGATCGATCAGATTGAGACTGACTTGCTCAGACTGGTTCCGCTTGAGCTTCAGGACACGATTTCCGTGCAAGCAATTGTCGTGCCCGGCGATCCGACCGAGGAGCTGCTTTACCAGAGCAGAGCTCAGCAGGCAGATTTGATCGTGCTCGGGGCGCACGGCGCATCGGCATTTGCCGCAATGACCTGCCACGGCGTGGTCTACAAAATACTGGCCCACTCGCACTGCCCGGTCATGACGCTCTCGCCGGCATTGCTGGCCGAGTGCGGCGTCAAGGCAACGAAAGCGCATCCGTCCGAAGCCTATTTGGCGGGCGTTTTTTAGTCCTGCATTCGCCGGGGTGGATTTCCTTACTGCCCCGGCGAGCGCATCTGAAAGCTACGGCTTCTTTGTTTCAGCCGGCTGCCCCGCCTTAGGTGCGGTCCCCGCCGCGCACGGCTTGCCCCCGCACATTGCCCCGGTAATCCCCTGCCCCTCGGTGATGGTGTATATCCTGTCTACCGCGGGCAATTTCACCGTCTCTTTCGCGCCGGAAGACCAGTGAATCTCCGCGGTTCCAGCGTCGGTCGCATCGCCCAGGCCGAAGTGGACACGCATGTCGTTCGACGAAAGATAGCTGCCGCCGCTCAGCACATCGTCGCGCATACGCATTCCGTTCGCAATCAGATAAACCGTCGCTCCCACCGCGTCGCGCGGACTCTTCGGCCCTCCGATGAGCTTCATCTCCGCCCAGTGGTGGTGGTCCGGATTCACGTTGCGCAGCAGCACGGGAACGCCATCCATATTGTTCATCACCACGTCGATCTTGCCGTCGTTGAAGATGTCTCCAAACGCCGCGCCGCGCCCAACCGTCACCACCGCAAGCCCGGTTCCTTCCACGGCGGGAACCAGATCGAACTTGCCGTTGCCAAGATTGTGATAGAGCAGAGGCCGCTCGGCATAGCTGGTTCCCCAAGATGGATGCTGGTCCACTTCCGGATACACATGCCCATTCACAATCAGCAGGTCTTTCCACCCGTCGTTGTCGTAGTCCAGGAATCCATCGGCAAACTTCACAAACGGGATGGAAGCGGTGGCCACACCGGCCTGATAGCTCACATCCGTAAAATTCCCCGTCCCGTCGTTCTGGAAAAGAACAACATAGTCGTCGCCAAAACTTGTATTCACTATGGAAAGGTGGCCGTTGTTTTCGTAGTCTCCGGCCGCGATGCCCATATTGGCTATCTCGCGTCCGTCTTTATTCAACGCGTAACCGCTCTCGTAGCTCTGATCCTCAAACGTGCCATCGCCCTTGTTCATGTAGAGATAATTCGGCGTGGAGTCGTTGGCCACCAGCAGATCGGGCTTCCCATCCCCGTTCACATCCACAAACAGAGTCCCAAGGCCGTAGTATCCGTTGGGATCGTCCACGCCCAGCTTCTTGCTCACATCCGTAAACGTGCCATTCCCATTGTTGTGGAAGAGATGATCCTGCTCGCCCCGCAGGCCGCGCGGTCCGCACATCACCGGCGTACCGCGATACTGGCAGCCAGCGGAACCGGCCTCCTTTGTCCCGACAAGAGGAGGGTGATCCAAGTCAATGTGAGCGTAACCGGCAACGAACAAATCCAGCCTGCCGTCGCCGTCGTAGTCGCCAAACGTCGCGCCCGTTGACCATGTGCCAAGCGCGACCCCGGCCGCGTCGCCCACATCCGTAAAGGTGCCGTCGCGATTGTTGTGGTAAAGGCGGTTCTTCCCGTAGTTGGTTACGTAGAGATCGGGCCACCCGTCGTTGTCGTAGTCGCCAACCGCGCATCCGTAGCCCCAGCGGTCGTTGGCAACGCCGGCCGCTTGCGTCACCTCGGTAAAAGTTCCGTCGTGATTGTTATGGAAGAGAGCCGCGTGGGGCGGGGTCGCTTTGCCCGCCAGAGAATCGTAGGTCGCGCCGTTCACCAGATAAATGTCGAGCCATCCGTCGTTGTCGTAATCCAGCAGGCAGACCCCTGGGCCTTTGGCCTCAAGAATAATCCGCTTCGCGTGCGTGCCCGCCGTGTGATGCCAGCCTGCCAGCCCTGCCGCCTTCGCGACATCCATAAAAACAATAGGGCCGGTCTTGACGAAGCCGCCCGCGGTGACAGGCCGGTGCTCGCTGTCGAACTCCGCCTGGTGCGGCCCGGCATTGGACATTCCGTCCTGAACCATGCCGCTCTTCGGCGTCTGCACTCCGCCTTGCTGCCCCGCTTGAGGGGCAACCTGCGCCCAGGCAGAGTGCGAAGCAAAGAGCGTACAGGCGGCAAAGGCAACCGGCAATTTGAGTCTGAACAGCAACGGGAGTCCTCCAAAACTTGAAGTGTATCGCAGTTGGCTCCGCCGCCATGAAGCGCATCTTCTGTCCCATAAGCGACAGACCCGCTCAACAGCGCAGGCGTATCGTCAGCAAACACCCAGATTGCGGAGGCAAATTGCATGAACAAATCGGAAAAAGAAGCGCCAATCGTAGTCCCAACCGTAGCGAAGGATCGGACCGTTCACGATCATTTCGGCCGATTCGCCGCGGCGGCAAGCGGCTGGCTGGGATCGACATGGGCGTTTGCAGCCGCTGGACTATTGGTCGTTGTGTGGGCCGCCGCCGGGCCCGAGCTTCACTTTTCGCAAACATGGGCGGAGGCCATCAACACGGGAACGGGCGTTGCGACGTTCCTGATGGTCTTGCTGATCCAAAGCACCCAGAATCGCGATTCGCGCGCCATCAATCTGAAGCTCAATGAGTTGATTCGCGCCATGGATAAAGCCAGGAATCAACTGATCGATATCGAGCGGCTCAGCGATCTGGAACTGGACGAGATGCAGGCCACCTACGAAAAAATCAAAACAAGCTGGACCGAGCGCCAGACGCAGACCCCGCGCGAAGCTCAAAAGAAGTGAAGCTGGCATCGGCAGTGTGCGCAAAATAAGTGCTTCAACGGCGTGGTACTGTGTCAGGGCACGACTTTGAGTCGTGCCGTAAGTGCCAAGAGGGGATTTGGGCTTTAGCCCCTGCGGAACATGGTTGCATTCACTGGGGAATCCTGAAAAGCACCACTCAGGGGCTAAAGCCCTGCGTTCAGTATTGCTGCGCGTGTGGCACGACTGAAGTCATGCCCTGACACGGTCAGATGAAGCTGTTATTGATGCACAAGGCCATACTGGCCGTCAGGCAGGTTGAAAGCATGCAGCGCGGCGTTCGCTGTGTCTCTTTCGATACTGCGGCTAGGCCGGCTGCCATGAGCAACTGGAGATCAGGAGCGTGAAACAACATGGATAAGGACAGAGTGAAGGGTACGATCAACGAAGTGGTAGGAAGCGCCAAGCGGCATATCGGCAACTTGACCGGCGACACCAGCACCCAGGTCGAAGGCGCCGTTCAACAGGTCAAAGGCAAGGTTCAAAATGCCTGGGGCAAGACAAAGGATGCGGTTCGCGATACCAAGGCCAATCTCAAAGCATCGGACGCGGCCGCCGAAGAAGCTGCACACGAAAACCGCGAAGTCGTAGCAGCGGAGAGGCGCGATCTGATCTAGCCCACACGAGCCTCAGTCGGCGGAGGGCATAGCGCGAATATGCCCTCCCGGTCATTGGCCACTGATCACTTTCTTCTTGAGCAGTGCCGCAGTGGCCGAGGTGCGGGTGATTCGCCCGCAATCCTATTGCTTTGATCAATTGCGATGAGTACTGGGTCGTCTTTCTTGGACGACCTCGGAGAATCTGCGAATGATCGACTCAACCTCGCGGCTACGTTCCAGTTCCGCGAACAGTTTCTGCGGAACACCAGCAAGACCAACCACCGTCCCCGCAATCTGTCCCGTTATTGACGCAATCGTATCTGTATCCCCTCCCGCACTGATCGTTCCTGCGAGCACAATGTCGAGTGTGTCGCAAGCAACTCTCTGCGCACAATAAAGAGCGAAAGGCACAGTATCCACTACGTGGCCAGTAGTTCCGAATCGGTACCCAGCTTCGTCGATCGGAAGCTCGATGGACATCATTTCCAACATTCGATCGCGAACAGCGGAGTCTGGCAATCCAGGGACGACGCAGGAAAGAAAACTCCTCTGCGATGACCATTCCTGCGTGATTACTGCTCGAATGGCCAATATCACGGCCAAGGCGCCAACATATGCCTCGTCGCTATGATGCGTGATTCGACAGACGTCACGAATGATGGTCCGTTGCTTTGGATCATTCGGATCGAGTACGAAAGCAAGTGGTGCAATTCGCATCGCTGCACCATTTCCAGCGGCGTACTCGCCACGAGCTCCTGCCAGTGCCCAATGCGTTCCAGCCGAGAGGTCCCTCAAAGCCTTCAAAGTACTTGACCCAATTCCGTGAATCCGGCGGGCATCAAACCAACGCACAAAATGCGTTGCCAGGTTCTCAGGATCCACCGCGCATTTCTCGATAATTGATTCACACGTCGCAAGCGTGAGTTCAGTATCATCCGACAAAATCGGTCGTGCGGGAACCTCAAATTGCACAGGTCCAGCTCCACCCTCCCAAGGACCTCCCCATGCGTCGCCTAACGCCCCGCCAAGAAGACAGCCCAACACGCGATCTCTGAGTGGGAGAACATCTGTCATTGGTCGCTCGATTTCTAGTCCCAAGATTTCTGATTTGTCATCTACGTCTCTCAGATGCGGTGTTATTTACATCCGTAGCTCGGAGCATATTCGCCGTAATTGAACGTCTCCTCACATGATAATCACGGGGCCTGCCCGGATTGCCGCCAACTCGGCAGCTGCACCACCACCTCTTTTGAAATCCCATGGCATCTCCCGCCCGCTCCGGGTATACTGTCCGCAAGGCGGCGTGCTCATTCCCGCGCCGGCCCCAAAGTGAGGTGCGTCTTCAGCAGTGACTCAGGTTCACTGACGTTCGACGTTCCACCATCGGAGACTTCCCGTTGGCGCGCTGTCGCCCGCGTGCTTCGAAGTCCCATGGACGCCTTGAGTTGCGCCCTCCTGCCTGCCTTTTGTACTCTCTGCGGCTCCCCTCTGCCGCAGCTTTCCTCCGTGCCAATTTGCGATAGTTGCTGGACCGAGTTTCCCGTCCAGAGCGGCCCCGTTTGCGCGCGCTGCGGCGATACCCTCGCCGCGCCAATGCAGGCTTCTGGACCAAACGCCACTGCGCTCTGCCGGGCTTGCCGGCTCGCCCCGCCGCCCTTTGTGCGGGCGGTGGCCTTCGGGCTTTACCAGGACCGCATGAAAGCCGCCATCCACGCGCTCAAATACGACCGGCTTCATCCAGCGGCCCACGGGCTCGGCAAAATGCTGGCGCAGGCCATTGCCCACCTGGCGGCCGAGGCGCCGGCTGAAATGCTGGTGGTTCCAGTACCGCTGCACCGCTCGAAGCACGCCGAGCGCGGCTTCAATCAGGCCCGTTCCCTTGCTGCGGCTGCGCTTGAAGCGCTGCGTAAAACCCATCCCGAGTGGCGGCTGACGCTCGCGTCAAGCACACTTATGCGTCTGCGCGCCACGGAAAGCCAAGCCGGCCTCACGCCCCGCCAGCGGCGCTTGAATGTGCGCGCCGCCTTCTCCGTCTCCGATCCAACGGCAGTGGCCGGCAAACACATTCTGCTCATCGACGACATCTTCACCACCGGCGCAACGGCGCGCTCCGCCTCGCAGGCTCTTGCCCGCGCCGGCGCGGCCTCGGTGTTTGTCGCCACGCTGGCCAGGGCGCGCCTCGTTCACCAATCCAGCCGTAGCGCTTTTTTTGATGGCGCGGAAGACAACCTCACCAACTCGCCTGCTGCAACCGCGCAACCGGCAAGCATTTACTCATCGCAAGACCAACCATCTTTTTGACGAGGGGATAAGAGATGTCGCTGGGAAAAGCTATGATTCATGCCCGCAAGCAGAAGTCCATCGCCAAAGCCGCCGCCTACTCCGGAGACTTTGCCGTCGTCCAGCCCGCTCACATGCTGCAGATGCCCGTGCTCGTGCTCAACGCCTCCTATGAGCCCATCAACATCTGCGGCGCGCGCCGCGCCCTGGTGCTGGTGCTCAAGGGCATTGCGCGCACCGAGGAGGAGCACGGCCTCACCCTCCATGCCCAGCGCAGCCGCATGGCCATGCCCTCGGTCATCCGGCTCTTGGAATACCGCCGCATCCCCTACCAGACCCGCGCCCTCTCGCGCAAAAACATCCTGCTGCGCGACCGCAACACCTGCCAGTACTGCGGCACCGTCTTGCCTTCCAGCGACCTCACGCTGGACCACGTCATTCCCCGCTCCCGCGGCGGCAACTCCACCTGGGAGAACCTCGTTGCCTGCTGCCACAGTTGCAACCGCGCCAAAGGCAACCGCATGTTGCACGAGATCGACGACATGGCACTGCTGCGCGAGCCCCGCCCCTTCTCGCTCCACACCAGTCGCCAGATCATGCGCATGTTAGGCCGCGCCGACGACCGCTGGCGGAAGTATCTCTTCTATTGAGAGAGCAGGAAGCATGGAATAGCAAATAGGGCGCTTGAAGCGGCCTCTGTCACGTCGATCAACCAGGAACTGCTGGTTCGCCTGTGTTCATCGGAAAAACTATTGCTTGTTACAATAAGCATGGCACCGTAGACCTGCAACGCCTGGACTAAAGCCCCTGCGCAATGCCCGAGTAATAACTATTCATCCAAGCCCAGACCTTATTCCCTTGCTCCTAGGCAACTAGGGTGAAGCGCGACTCATCCTATTTTCGAAAGGGCGCGGCTTTCGCATTTCCCTTCAACGCTTCTGCCTTAAAGGAAAGGGTAACCCAATGAAAAACATCTCGCGTTCTCTCATTGCGGCGACGGCCGCAATCGCTCTCATGTGTTCTATGGCCTATGTTCCCGCTCAAGGCCAGGAACCTGACAATTCCAGTCAAAACAAAGCTCAGTCATCGACCGCCGACGATCAACCCAACACCAATGCAGATCGACTCACGACCGCAAAGATACGGAGGGCGATCATTAGAGATAAAAGCCTTTCTACTTATGCCCACAATGTAAAGATCATTACCCACGGGGGGCGCGTGACTCTGAAAGGTCCGGTGAAGTCGGATCAAGAGAAGCAGCAGGTGTTCACCGACGCTATGAGTGTTGTCTCCGCGGAAAACATCAGCAATGAACTGACAGTCAAAGAATAGTCAATCATTGAACTGACAATCGAAAACGAGTCACCAATCAACCAGTCGCCGGTCTTTTGATCGGCAAAGAAGAGGAGTCTCAAATGGCGAACAAAAACGTTGCTGTATTCGGGATCTATAAAACGGCTCGACTTGCTGAAGGTGCGGTAGATCATCTTATCTTTAAGGGGTTCTCTAACTCCGACATCTCCGTGCTCCTTCCGGATGACGAAACCACAAGAGCCTTTGCTCACGAAAAGAACACCAAAGCGCCAGAAGGGACGACAACCGGAGCAACCACTGGGGGTGTTATTGGGGGAACCCTCGGTCTTCTGGCAGGTATTGGGGTGCTCGCTATACCGGGGGTCGGTCCCCTGATCGCTGCAGGTCCTATCATGGCAGCACTCGCAGGCCTTGGGGTCGGGGGCACCGTTGGAGGGGTCGTAGGGGCGCTCGTTGGGCTTGGCATTCCGGAATACGAGGCCAAGCGATACGAGGGAGCCGTCAAGAATGGCGGTACACTGCTATCCGTTCACTGCGATACATCAGAGGAGATTGACTCTGCTAAAGCTGCACTGAAAGAGACTGGGGCTCAAGATATCGCATCGACAAGCGAAGCGGAATCGAATGAAAAGTTCGGAAGTCGGGAGACGTATAGCGATCATTCTCTGACTCGCTAATCATTGCTATGGAATCCACCTCGAACGAGGTGGGTTCCATAGTTACTGTTCTCCTGAAAACCTAAAAAACATACTCTCTATTTTTTTGGTTGCGTATCGGTCTGTTTCGCCGGCGCGGTAATATCCTGCCCCTCATAAATAATCTTCGTCGTCGATCCAAACTGCTTGTAGTCGGTGTATTTGATCGTGTCGCGGATATGCACGTCCTGGGCCATGTATCCGCTGCCGCCGCTGAAGTGCAGTATCCCCTCGCCCTTTGTATAAACCGGGAACCAATAATGCCCATCCACCTGTTGCCGCCAGGTCATAAAGGGTGGATGGAGGTCTTCGTTGTTCTTGCGCGTGTCGTCGGGAACCATGCGGCCATTGGTCACCACGACCTGCAGGTCGGTCGCGTCTACCCAGATGCGACCCAGTAAATAGCGATGCTTCTTCTCGATCACCTTCGGCCCCACGTCGAAGACGTAACAGTCCACCTCGTCCACCTTTTGCCGGCCCACATACTTCACGTCGTACTCGCCGATCTCCTCGGCGGTCAGCACAAACGGGTACCCGTGCTGGATGTCCTGAAGATCCGAAGGCGTCATCATGATTCGCTGCAATGAGTTCTCCGGCGCGTAAACAACCTTCTCCGTGCGATTGCCGGTCGAGTCGAAGATCACGTCGTCCACTTCGTAGTACTCGCCATCCACCTTGTTGTCGTCGTCGAGGGTCTGCACGCGGGCCACACGGCGATAGGTGTAGTGGTTCAGCGCCCGCTGGAACTCGCTCTCTTTGGCGGCAAACTGGCGGATGATCTCTTCCGGCTTCAGCGCCGGCTCGGTGATGTCCATCGGCCCAAAGCCCGCATCCAGTGGCATCGGCGTAAAGCTGTCCTTGCCCTGCCCAGCGGCCGCCATCGCGCATCCCACGGCCAGCAGCACCGCCATACTCCAACGATTTCGCATTCTCTTTTCCCTCGTTGCTTGCCTAACAGATTGGACGCGTGAACCCGGCAGGAGGTTAATTTTCATTGAGTGAGGATTGCACCTTCGCGTTCCGGCCATTGGCCATCGGGTATTCTGCATTATAGCCAAAGCAGGATTGTGCTGGGAGCTTGCGATTGTGAGAGAGGAGGGCGCCATTGGCGATTTATCTGGATGAAGACCGTGTAGGTCAGGATCCGATCGAGATCTGTTATCCCCACCTTCTTTTGTGCATGGGTGTCACGGTGCAGATGGCGGATGGAACACTGATCGGCGCTCATTTTTCCTCGCCCGGCACCGAGACCGCGGTTGGCGCGGAGATGCTTGCGCAGATTCAGGCCCATTCCTCCACCATGCGCCTGCTTTACTGCACAGGGAATCTTCCTGTCCACACTACGCAGTATGGCGGCCTGGATGTACAAGGAAAAGCCAATCTGATCGGTTTTCAGGGGGATGCATACTCGTTCGATACTTCCCTGATCGAGCCAAAGGATGGAACGTTTGTTGCTGTTCGATCCTTCGGAGCAAACAAGAAGTGCGGAATTTACTACAAGCGCGATGAGAAGGTGCGTGATCTGTATGACAAAAGCTCCGGAGCCCAGGTCGCCAAAGTTCAATCGCGAGGACTCCCGGTGGTCAACGAGCCCTCCGAGATATCCGGACTGACCGGTCCAATTCACAAGTTGCACAGGGCGCGCAGATTCATGCTTCAGATCAAGCATTACAAGATTCCATAAGAACGAGCCGATGGCCAAGCGTCGCTGCATAGCGCTTGCTGTACAACGATGCTGGGATGGTTGACTCGGTCATGCCGGCACGTTGCGGCGCGGTGCATCCTGCGGGGTTCCGGTGCAAGCGGCTATCGCACCCTCAGCGGGATCGACGCTGGGTCGTTCTTCCAACTTACTACTCGGTTGTTCTGGAAATAGACTACGGAGCCGCCGTATTCGAACTTGTTTTCGCTGAACGCCGTCGGCGTGCCTTGCACCGTCAGCACAAAATCTCGTGTCGAGCCAACGGCGAAATAACCCGGTTCGGGGTCCACGGAGCTTTGGGGCCATAGCTTGACCCGAATCGTGGGTGCATAAGGATCGATGCGCCAGCCGACGACAACACCGTCTTTGAGATACAGCTCCGAATTTCCATAGACCAGCTTGTCGTCCGATATTGCCGTAGGGGTTCCCTGCTGCGCAATCACCTCGTCTTTCGTCGAGCCGACAGTGACGTAGGAATAAACCTTGCGCGGCGTGGGCGTGGCCTTTTGGGCTATGGCGGATGCCTTTTTCGGATGGGAATTATCCGGGGCCTGAGGCGCCGTTTGCGGGGTTTGCTGTTCGGCAGTCGGCTCGGAGTAGCTCGGGTCCATTTTCCGCAATTCCCGCTTCACTGAATCCATGAACGATTCTTTCGGGGCTTTCTCCTGACCGGATCCGTCGGCTTCGGCCACCTGCTGGTTTGCAGGACGATGAACCATCCAGACCGCCCGGCCCGTGATGAGTACGAAAACGACCGCGGCGATTCTGAAGATCAGACGGGCTCTTCTGTAAATCAACACGGCCTTTGTATAGAGCAATTTGATCTTTGCCCACCGCGACAGAGGCGGAGTCGCGGCGGCGATCACGGTCGGAGACGCTACTGGCGCTGCAACCGGCGGCGCGACTACCGCCGGCGTGGGGGCGGGAACCGGCTGCGATTGCTGAAAGGCTTTGAATGGCTCCGCATTTACGGGCCGCTCTCCCAAGCCCAACTGGATGGAGGTGGAGGTCAGATAATCGTGCGCGTTAGTCGCCGCTTTGAGCTTCTCTTCGGCTGCCTCTCTTAACTTTTCGTCGTCCCGGAATTGGTGCGGATGCAAAACCTTGACGAGCATCCTATAGGCGGCTCTGACTTCACTTTCGACCGCATCTTTTTCGAGGCCAAGAACCTGTAGCGCCTCGCACCTCGCACACTGTGTGCGTTTTTCGCCGAGTAATGCTCCGCAGGAACAGGTAATCATTTCGCTGTTAGTCCTCGCCCTTGCTTTAATTTGAGAATGAGCCAATTATAGAGCGGCTTTTCGTCCGCTGGCGTCCCGATTGCGCATGTGACGCGCGGAATCCGTAGAATAGCCTGTAACGGCCTTTACCGGGCTTATCGTTGCCCTCGCGGAGCTGGATGGCGTTTACCGAAAAATACGATGTCGTGGTGGTCGGCGCAGGCCACGCCGGGTGCGAGGCGGCCATGGCGGCGGCGCGCATGGGGCTCAGGACGGCCATCATCACCATGAACCTCGACCTGATTGCGCAGATGAGCTGCAATCCGGCCATCGGCGGCGTGGCCAAGGGCCACTTGGTCCGCGAGGTAGACGCCCTGGGCGGCGTTATGGGCGAGGTGGCCGACGCCGTGGGCATTCAGTTCCGCCTGCTCAACACCTCGCGCGGCCCCGCCGTCTGGAGTCCACGCGCCCAGTGCGACAAGCAGCTCTACCGTGTGAAGATGCGCGAAGTGCTGGAGTCGCAGCCCGGCTTGCACATTCGCCAGGCCGAGGTGGTCGGTCTGGTGATTGAGGAGGGACTAGGGACTGAGGGACTAGGGACGGAGGGACAGGACGAACTCACCGAGTTGCCGAGACCGGCTCGTCCCCGCCGCCGCGTTCTCGGCCTCAAACTCCGCGATGGCCGCCAACTGCTGGCCGGTGCAACCGTCATCACCACCGGCACCTTTCTCAATGGCCTGATCCACTGCGGCGAGGAGCGCTATCCCGCCGGTCGCAGCGGCGAACCGGCCTCGGTCCTGCTCGGCGAAGCGCTGCGCGCGCTGGGCCTCAGAACCTGCCGCCTCAAGACCGGCACACCGCCCCGCCTCGACGGCCGGACGATCCATTGGGAGACATTCCAGGAGCAGCCCGGCGACGCCGACCCCACCCCCTTCAGCTTCCGCACCAAAAGGATCGTCCAGCGCCAGATCAGTTGCCACATCGCCTTCACCACCCCTGAGACCCTCCGCCTGATCCGCGAAAACGTCCACCGTTCGGCCATGTACTCCGGCCGCATCCAGGGCATCGGCCCGCGCTACTGCCCCTCCATCGAAGACAA
>Ga0182016_10001511_pt1 | contig 28344 bp, 34 predicted proteins | sample 712S2MmetaG_FD_120491 | JGI IMG/M metagenome (GOLD analysis project Ga0182016, IMG submission 120491) | Permafrost microbial communities from Stordalen Mire, Sweden - 712S2M metaG | ecosystem: Environmental > Terrestrial > Soil > Wetlands > Permafrost | place: Sweden: Stordalen | collected...
AGCCGCCTGGCGAGACCACTCCCGTCAGCAAGAGCAAGCCGCAGAAGCCTACCACCTACAACGCCCCCGGCAGTGACGATTCAAACCCGAAATAACATCCCGTCGCATTGAGCAAGCTCTAGCAGGTTGCTGAAAAAGTCGGATTCGACATGTTTTGAAGGGGCGCACCTTCAGGTGCGCCGTCCTAGGCCCTTTTTCTTGCCATTCCGAGTGGCCTTCAGCCCGCGAGGAATCTGCTTTCCCGACTTTTTCAGCAGCCTGCTAGGCTAGTATCATGTTCCGCAAATTCGTGGCAAAATTCAGCCGTCGTATTTGCAAGGGCACGGCTTCAGCCGTGCCGCAAAAGTGCATGTATAGGTCGGCTCTAGCCGCTGAGGTGAGGACCTTCCGGCAACATTGTATCTTCGGAGTTATGACGTGAAATGGCGGGACACCACACTAGTGAAGTCCGGCTTTCGAAGGGCGGCCTTTAGAAGTCTCTGGGGAGAGTACGGGGCCGAGAGTGTCTTGAACGGGCCCAGCTTTAGCTGCGCCGAACAAGCCCTCTATTCTTGTTGTTCCGAACCGGCTTAAACCGGTGAGGGACCTGCTTTTCCGACAAACTGTTCAGCTTGCAGGAAGCCTGCTTTGAGGACTTTCTTAGCAGCCAATTTAGTAGCCCATCCCAGGCCTCAAAACGCCTTCTTCGAATCCAACAGGATGGTCACCGGCCCGGTGTTCACCAGCTCGACCTCCATCATCTCCTGGAAACGTCCCGTCTCGCAGCGCAAACCCAGCCCCCGCACCCGTTCTACGAAATACTCATACAGCTCTTTGGCTCCTTCCGGCCGCGCGGCCGCGTCGAACGATGGCCGCTTCCCGCGCCGTACATCCCCCAACAGCGTGAACTGCGACACCGCCAGCACCTCGCCACCCGCATCCATCACGTTAAGGTTCATCTTTCCCGCATCATCTTCAAAAATCCGCAATCCCGCCACTTTCTCCGCCAGATAATCTGCGTCCGCCTCGCTATCCTCCCGCGCAACTCCCAGCAGCACCAGCAGTCCTTTCCCGATTTCTCCTGCCAGCTCGCCTCCCACCTTCACCGATGCCCGGCTTACTCGCTGCACCACGGCCCGCATGGAAGCGTTGTATCACATACCACTTGTCATCGCGGGCAAGCCTCTTTTCCGCAGCGAGGGATCTCCCACCCGGCTCGCGCAAAACCAACGCGTGTCGCGGGATCCCGGTCTGCGCGTGTCAGTTCGCGCCGGCGCGCGAAAGGCACGCATCCGCATTCGCGTTGACCATTGTAAAGCCCAACGTTTAGGATGAATCGGGACTTATATACCTTAACGCTCGCGGGACTCATCCTAAGCTGTGCCTGTCCAGGGCGTCTTTGGCATTCTTTACAGAGTTTCCTGACTGCAATTAGACTTATGGGTTTGCGTTGCGTGACGGCACGCGACAGAAGAGGAAATCGATGGCTTCGGTTGAAGAACGGGTAAAACAGATCATCGTGGAGCAGTTGGGCGTGGATGAAGCAGAAGTGACGCCTACGGCTTCGTTTGTGGACGATCTCGGCGCCGACTCGCTCGACACGGTCGAACTGGTCATGGCATTTGAAGAGGCCTTCGAGATCGAAATACCTGATGAGGACGCGGAAAAAATCCGCACCGTACAGGACGCCGTCACGTACATCGATCAGCACGCCAAGGCGAAAAAATAGCCAGTCCAGCCAGGCCCTCCAATCCGCGCGAAAACCGCGCAGTCTGGGGATCCCGCTCAACCGGCAAACCAGAAGTGGTTTCGCCCGCCCGCAGCGGGTCGAAAGGAGAATGCTGACCTCATGGCATCCGTAGAGGAACGCGTAAAGCAGATTATCGTCGAGCAATTGGGCGTGGATGAGGGCGAGGTCACGCCCAACGCCTCCTTCGTGGACGACCTCGGCGCCGATTCGCTCGATACCGTCGAACTGGTCATGGCCTTCGAAGAAGCTTTCGAAATCGAGATCCCCGACGAGGACGCGGAGAAAATCCGCACCGTCAAGGACGCCGTCGACTACATCGGCTCGCACGCGAAAGGATCGAAGTAGTTTGCCCCGTCGCGTCGTCGTAACCGGTATCGGACTCATCTGCGGTGTCGGCAACAACGTCGCAGAAGTGTGGCCGGCGCTGTTGGCCGGCAAGAGCGGCACGGAACGCATTACCAGTTTCGACGCTTCCGCTTTTGCCTGCCAAATCGCCGCCGAAGTGAAAAACTTCGATCCCCTCACCTTCATCGAGAAGAAGGAGGCACGCAAGATGGCGCGCTTCATTCACCTGGCCATCGCCGCCAGCGATGAAGCTCTGCGCATGGCCAACTACAAGGTCGAAGGCGAAGAGATGGCGGAGCGCACCGGGGTCAACATTGGCTCCGGCATCGGCGGCTTCGACGTCATCGAACGCGAACACAACAACTTGCTCAACGGCGGCCCGCGCAAGATCTCGCCGTTTTTCATTCCGGCGGCCATCGTCAATCTTGCCGCCGGTCAGGTCAGCATCCGCCACAACGCCAAGGGCCCCAACGAAGCCACCTGCACCGCCTGCACCACCAGCGCGCACTCCATCGGCGACGCCGCCCGGGTCATCAAGTACGGCGATGCCGATGTCATGATCGCCGGCGGCACCGAAGCCGCCATCACTCCCATGGGCGTTGGCGGATTTGCTGCCATGCGCGCGCTCTCCACCCGCAACGACGATCCCCATCGCGCCAGCCGTCCCTGGGACAGGGACCGCGACGGATTCGTCATGGGCGAAGGCTCAGGAATTCTGGTTCTCGAAGAGCTTGAGTTCGCCAGAAAGCGGGGGGCCAAGATCATCGCCGAAGTCGTCGGCTATGGCATGGGGGCCGACGCCAATCACATCACCCAACCCGCTCCCCAGGGTGAAGGTGGCTACCGCGTCATGCGCAACGCCATTCGCGATGCGCAGATATTGCCCGAACAGGTGGGCTACGTAAACGCCCACGGCACTTCCACCCCGCTGGGGGATGAACTGGAAGCTACTGCGATCAAGCGCGCTTTTGGCGATCATGCTTACAAAATGTTGGTCAGCTCGACTAAGTCGATGACTGGGCACTTGCTCGGCGGCGCCGGCGGACTGGAAGCTGCCATCACCGTGCTGGCCTTGCGCGATCAGATCGTGCCGCCTACCGCCAACCTTGACCATCCCGACGAGGGCTGCGACCTCGACTTCGTCCCCCACACTCCCCGCCAGGTCAGCATGGAGTACGCCATGTCGAACTCCTTCGGCTTCGGCGGCACCAACGGATGCCTCGTCTTCAAGCGCTGGACGGAGTAGCCACCAACCGGGTTCCTAGGAAGCTCAGCCTACTTCCTGCCGGCCGGTCCCTTGGGAGTTGGGGTCGGTCCGGCTTCGGCGTTGGCCGCTGCGGCCTGGGCCTTGTCCTCCACCGACATCAAGCCCAGTGACTTGCGCACATCGGTTTCGATTCTGGCGGTGATGTCTTTGTTGTCTTTCAGAAATTGCTTGGCATTCTCGCGTCCCTGCCCGATGCGCTCACCCTTATAGCTGAACCACGATCCTGACTTCTCCACCATGTTCCCGTTCACCGCCAAGTCAAGCAAGTCACCCTCATGGGAGATACCTTCCCCATACATCATGTCGAATTCAGCCTCGCGGAACGGCGCAGCCGTCTTGTTCTTCACGATCTTCACTCGGGTGCGCGAGCCGACAACCTGATCCCCATCCTTAATGGCGCCGATGCGCCGTATGTCGATGCGGACGGAGGAGTAAAACTTCAGCGCGCGGCCCCCGGTGGTAGTTTCCGGATTGCCAAACATCACGCCAATCTTCTCGCGAATCTGGTTAATGAACACCAGGCAGGTGTGCGACTTGGCCACGATGCCGGTGAGCTTGCGCAGCGCCTGCGACATCAGGCGTGCCTGCAACCCTACATGGCTGTCGCCCATCTCGCCGTCGAGTTCGGCCTTGGGCACCAGCGCCGCGACCGAGTCCACCACCAGCACATCGATGGCGCCGGAGCGTACCAGCGCCTCGGCGATCTCCAGCGCCTGCTCCCCGTAGTCGGGCTGCGAGACCAGCAGGTTGTCGACGTCGACGCCCAGCTTGGCAGCATAGATGGGATCGAGCGCGTGCTCGGCGTCAACGAAGGCCGCCATTCCTCCTTGCTTCTGCGCTTCCGCAATCACCTGCAGCGCGATGGTCGTCTTGCCGGAGGATTCCGGCCCGAAGATCTCGACCACGCGGCCGCGGGGAAATCCACCGACACCCAATGCCGCGTCAAAGGAAATGGCCCCGGTGGAAATCACGGAGATGGGGACGACCGCTCCCTTGCTCCCTAATTTCATGATGGAGCCTTTGCCGAACTGCTTTTCGATTTGAGCCATGGTCAGGTCGATGGCCCGGCCTTTTTCAGTTTTCTCGTCCGCCATAAGTGCCGCTCCTTGACTGCTCCGTCCCGGCGCAGCCTTGAGTCCGGGAGGACAGGTAGAAATAAATTGCGACGGGTCAGCGAGGCAGGCGCCGCCTTGAAATGGGCGATTCGCAGTGAAGAGCGCATGGATACTGACGGCCCATTATATATCCAATTATCGGTCGGGAAGCGAAGAAAGAGCGAACATGCCGGAACGAAAGTTCTAGTACCTTGGTGTCTCACATCGGTTGGTGATGGCCGTTACAGGAAGCTTCCTGAAGCCGCCTATCATGCGATCCACGGCAAGGGAAGGATTTCTTGATGATCCGCAAGTTATTAACTCCTCGATCACGTAAAACGGGCCTTGAGCAACGTCAATGCGGTTCCGGCAAGGTGTACGCAAAATCATAAAAGTGTTTTCCGTCAGTGATCTTGATGGTCATTGTGCCGGTGAGACCGGCTAGTTGGCCCGTTCCGGAATCGGGCACGACGGAGATGGTGAGCTGCGGCGTGCCGCGCGTCATGGTGCCATTGTGCTGCAAGATGAAGCTGCCGCTTCGGCCGTTCAAGACGCCGGTCACTTGTTCAATTGCGACATAACCGGCCGACCCTTTCGCGACATCGCCTCCGGTCAGCATCTCACCCTTGCTGGTGGCCTCCAGGTCGCCGTGCCATTGCTTGTCGATCGACATCCGACCGAGGGTTGTGTTCTGCAGATGATCGTCGGATTGCGGTGTGAGTTTCACCTCAAACGATCCGGTCGCATGGGCCACGGTGGCCTCCTTGTTTCCCGTTGTATTCGGCGGGTGAGTTTCGGCCAGAGCCAAACCGGCCCAGCCAACCCATAACCCGATGCACAAAATGGTTGCGTTGCCGGCACGAAATCTGTTCGTCATAGATGCTACGTCCTGCTTTATGGTCCTGCACTGGACGGTCATCGCTTCAGTAAATCCACTGGCTCGCGCACGTCGGTCACGCGGAAATATTTGGCCAGCGCCGGATAGCGCCGGGCCACGGCTTCGTACATCGCATAAGCCACGTTGCGATAGGAAAAGTGGCCCGCAGCGCCGGTCCGCAGTTCGCTGATGTAAATTGCTTCCGCCAGATCCATCTTGAAGAGCGTGCGCTTCCGGTAAGCCAGAGGAATGACGTACTGCGACTGTTCTGCCGCTTCGTTTGTCTCGCGAGCGGCGAGTTGCGCCGCGGTACTGCGCGCACGCTCCATCACGGCCTGGTAGCGAGAAGCCAAACCGGCCGATTCGATTTCTACCGGCTCGTCATATCCGTGCGCGGTGGTGTAGTCCTGCACAATCTGCACGCAGCGCCGATGGCGATGCATGTCGCGGAAGCCGCCAATGTCCATGAGAATGTCGAAGCGGAACTGCTGCCCGGTGCAGAAGGCGCGAGAGACTTCATCGTAGCGGCCGCGATGGCGCAAACCCATGTCGACGATTTCGCGGCGCCGCGCTTCGGGCAAAGCTTCGACCACGTCGCGAATCTGGCGATAGGAATGATGCGAGTACTGATAGAGCAGCGTGGCCGCGAGCTCGACCTCCAGCGGATCGCTGTCGAGCAAATCGACTGTCGGAGCGGGCTGAATGGCGATGGTCGCCAGCAACTCGGCGGCTGCCGCCGTCATGTCGCAACGCGTTTCCATTTCGTACGCGTTCGGCTCGGCATACTTCATCAGCGTCGGCGCAACCCGAACCGGGCGCAGCAGGAATTCTCGTGCCCGCTCGGCCGTCGCCGGAGATTCGCGCTCGATTAGCTCCAGCAGCTCGTTCGTTTTGGCCTGGCTCACGTTGTAGGCCGGCTTCTGGGCTGCCTGCTTCAGCAGCTCTCCCAACTGGCGCACTTCGGCGTGGGTGTGCGACAACAGACGCGACACCTGGTTCTCCAAAGTACGGGCACTGACGATCTGGCCCAGCGAAGTGTTGGCCGCCAGTGGCAACAGGTAGCGCGAAATGTCGAAGGCCCGCGCGCGCAAAGTGCGCTCATAGGCATCCTGCTTCATCTCGCCGGGCTTGGGCGTGCGCTCCAGCAGGTAGCGAAACATTTCGTCCGAGAAGTGTCGATACTCGGCGAACAACAGATCGATCGTGCTGCGATATAGAACGCAGGCGTCCGCGTCATCGCCAAACTCAGGAACGTAGTAGCCGCTCCTCTGGAAATCCTGATAGCGGGTCGAGCGTTCCTGGCCGTCCCAGCGAGGCTCATCTACGGCCACGGTTGCCGCCAGAATCGACAGGCGCTCAATGGCAAAGGCGACGTGGGCAAGATCGGCAATGCTGCGGTGGCCGTACTGAAAGTAAAACGTGTTGAGAAACTTTTCGGCTTTTTGGTCGTTGATCTCAGCCAGCGACTCGCGCATGGAAAGTGCCGAGCGCGAATACTTCGCCATGCCGTAGGCCAGCACTTCGGGATCGGCGCCATGGACGGCATACACCTGGGTGCTAGGCTCGCGGCTAGGTAGAGGATCGCCGTCTGCGTCTGGTTTATGACCGAATGACATTGCGCTGAATCATATGCGGTATGGAATCGGTGGGCAACCGCCGAGCCTGTGGGAATCTCGGGAAAATTCGCCTGGTTCGCAGATCACAGCACCGGAGCTGCGGACGGGTTAACCTAGTGACAGACTCGCGTGGGCATTAAGGACACTAGTTACCAGGAAGTGGACGGGGGCCGAACCCAGTGGGTGGGCGCGGACTCGATTCTGTTTGCGACGACGCATCGTCCGTGGCCTGCCCCCATGGGCCCGTGGATCATGACCCAGCGTTGGAACGATTTGTTGTTTCTGCATTACTCGCTGCAGCCGGAGATTGTCCGTTCGCTGGTTCCCGAGGTGCTGACGCTCGATACCTACCAGCAGCGCGCCTGGGTATCGGTCACTCCTTTCTGGATCAATCATCTGCGTCCGCCGGGAGTTCCGTCGCTGCCGTGGTTCTCGCACTTCTCCGAGATTAACGTGCGGACGTACGTCACCTATCAAGGCAAGCCCGGCGTATATTTCTTCAGTCTTGATGCCAGCAATCTGTCGGCGGTGTGGGGCGCGCGGGTCTTCTATCGACTGCCCTATTGGCAAGCCTCGATGAAGGTGCAGGGCAAAGGCGGCGCGCGGATCGACTATGTTTCGAAGCGGCAACACGGTCCCAAGCCGGCGGAGTTGCGCTGCTCCTATGGTCCGGCCACGCCGCTGCTGTTCCACGCTCGGCCGGGCTCGCTCGAACACTTCCTCACCGAGCGCTACTGCCTTTATGCGTTTGCACGCAAACGACTCTACCGGGGAGAAATTCACCATCTGCCCTGGGAGTTGCAGGAAGCGGCGGTCGCTCTGCAACAGAACACCATGACACAGGCGGCGGGGATTCAGCTTCCGCCTCAGCCCGAACTCGCCCACTTCGCGCGCGAACTCAAGGTGCTGTGCTGGGCGCCGGAGCGGCTGCTGTAGCAACTGACTGGCGCGGTTCAATTGTTCTTCAACGCAGACGTGGGGCCGTTCAGTCGAGCCGCACTGGTTATAATCCTGCTTTACTTTATCGAGGAGGTTTCATGGCGGGAGTGGAGGGCCGGGTCGCGCTGGTGACCGGGGCATCGCAAGGCATCGGACGCGCCTGTGCGCTGGTGCTGGCGGAATCGGGAGCGAAGCTGGCTCTGTGTGCCCGCAATCAGGAGAAGCTGGAGCAACTGGCCGGCGAGATCAACGGCAAGGGCGGGGAAGCAGCGGCCTTCAAACTCGACGTCAGCCACGAAGATGAGATCAAGACCGTGGTGAAGGCGGCGATTGCGCGCTTCGGCAAGGTCGACATTCTGGTCAACAATGCCGGCGTCACTCGCGACCAGTTAGTGATGCGCATGAAGCGCGCCGACTGGGACGACGTGATCGCCACCAACCTCACCGGGCCGTTTCTGCTCATTCAGGCCGTGATCGGCTCCATGCTGAAGCAGCGTTGGGGGCGCATCATTAACATCACCAGCATCTTCGGCCAGATTGGCCAAGTCGGCCAGGCGAACTACGCGTCGTCGAAGGCCGGGCTGATCGGGCTGACCATGTCTGTCGCACGCGAGGTGGGATCGCGCAGCATCACCGTCAACGCCGTCGCCCCCGGCTTCATCGAGACGGCCATGACCGAAGTCTTGCCCGCTGAATTGAAAGAGAACATCCTGAAAAACATTCCTCTGGGACGAGTGGGGAGCGATCTCGACGTGGCCAACGCCGTCAAGTTCCTGGCGTCGGAGGAAGCAGGCTATGTCACCGGCCACGTGCTGAACGTGAACGGCGGCATCTTGATGGGATAAGTATCGGTTATGGTCTGGATCGGTGGGTTGTGGGCGAGATCGTAGAGGTGACAACCGAGCAGCAACTTGAGCAGGCGCGCAATCTGTTTGGCGAATACCGCGCGCAGTTGCCCGTGGAGTATTGCTTCCGCTCGCTCGACGCGGAAATCGCCGGGCTGCCAGGGGAATACGCACCACCCAAGGGCGCGCTCCTGCTCACGACCGTCGCCGGTCAGCCGGTGGGATGCGTGGGACTGCGCCCGTTTCCGCGAGACCGCACTTGCGAGATGAAACGGCTGTACGTTCGTCCCGGATTTCGCGGCGGGAAGCTGGGCAGAAAGCTGGTGGACCGAGTTCTGCTGGAAGCGCGTAATCTTGGGTATTTGTTCTTGCGCCTGGACACGCATCCGCCGACGATGCCGGCCGCGGTGGCGATGTATCGGAAGCTGGGCTTTCAGGAAGTCACTTCCGGTCCGCTGGAGGCAGTGGAAGAGCTGCTCTACATGGAGTTGGATCTGGGGTGAAGCCCAAAAGTAAGTTGCTTCAACATTTCCAACATCAACGAACGGCTAAAGATGCCTGTAACCGCATTAGTCAAGTTACTCAAAGGTAACTAGTTATCTGGCCCTTGCAGCATGGTTTTTCCTTCTGGAATCACCCCGCGCGAACAATTTACTTGCCAGCCGGTTCCGCTATGGTTACTATGCAGTCAACCCCCATGCCCACCTCTTTCCAGGATGCGATTCCCTCATGAACATCGGTGAAACAATTCGCAACTTTCGTCTGCAAAAAAGCATGTCACAAGGCGACATCGAGAAACGCACGGGATTGCTGCGCTGCTATCTCTCGCGCGTGGAGAACGGACACACTATTCCTTCGCTCGATACTCTGGCCAAGATTGCGACGGCCTTGGACCTTCCGCTGGCCCGGTTCTTCAGTGAGGGCGGTGAAAACGGCAGCAAGACCTCGCCCCGGTTGGCGGAAGACGAAGTGCGTTTCCTGACGCAGATTCGCCGTTACTCGCCTAACCTGAATGACAGCGACCGCAAGCTGGTCATCGCGATGGTAAAAAAGATGGCCGCCAACACCGGCAGGTAGGCGGTTCGCCGCGCATTCATTGAGTTTGCAGCTCCCCGAGGTACCCCACAGGCTCTCGGACATGCCCCAGGGCCGTCGGAAAGCCGCGCGAAGAATTGTAAGATGGAGGCATGGGAAAGATTCAACGGGCAATTCTAAGCGTCACGGACAAAACAGGGCTAGTGGAGTTCGCACGTTCGCTGGCGGCGATGGGCGTGGAACTGGTATCCACGGGAGGTACAGCCAAGCTGCTGCGCGACTCGGGCATCGTGGTGAAGGACATCTCTGAACTCACCGGATTTCCCGAGATGCTGGATGGGCGCGTCAAAACGCTTCATCCCAAAGTCCACGGCGGCATTCTCCACGTGCGCAGTAAGGACGAGCATCGTGCCGCGGTGAAGGCACATGGCATTCAGCCGATCGACATGGTTGTGGTGAACCTCTATGCCTTCGAGAAGACCTTTGCCAAGCCGGGCGTGGAATTCGCAGACATCATCGAAAACATCGACATTGGCGGGCCGTCCATGGTGCGCTCGGCGGCGAAGAATTTTCAGGACGTGGCGATTGTCACCGCGCCTGCCGATTACGACGCCATCGCGAAAGAGATGGAGAGCAGCGGCGGATCGCTGTCGCTGAAGACGAAGTGGCAACTGGCCCAGAAGGCTTTCGCGACGACGGCAGCATACGACTCGGCGATTGCTTCGACGCTGGAGCAGATTGCAGCACCGGAAAGCGACGGCGGCAAGTTCGAACTTGGTCGAAGCGAAAGCTTTCCCGAGACGCTGCGCCTCACATTTCGAAAAGCCTTCGATCTGCGTTACGGCGAAAATCCGCACCAGAAGGCGGCGCTGTATTCCGACGGCTCCGGGACAGGGATAGCCAACGGCACGCAACTTCAAGGCAAGGAACTCAGCTACAACAACATCGTCGATCTGCAAGCCGCGTGGGACTTGGCGCAGGACTTTGAAGAGCCAGTGTGCGCCATCATCAAGCACACCAATCCGTGCGGGACCGCGGTGGCGAGCACGCTGGCCGAAGCCTACAGACGTGCGCTGGAGTGCGATCCGGTATCGGCATTCGGCGGAGTGATTGGGGTGAATCGACCGATTGACCGCGACACTGCAACCGAGATGGCGAAGCTGTTCGTCGAGGCCATCGCCGCGCCGGGATTCGACGCTGCCGCGCGAGAGATCTTTGCCAAGAAGAAAAACCTGCGCCTGGTGGACGTTGTTCCCACGGAACAGAAGTGGGTGCTAAAGAATGTCTCCGGCGGCGTGCTGCTGCAAGACAACGACATGCACCGGCTGACCGCGGCTGACCTGAAGGTCGTCAGCAAACGCCAGCCCAGCGAGCAGGAGATGCGCGACCTGCGGTTCGCGTGGAAGGTGTGCAAGCATGTGAAGTCAAACGCGATTCTCTACGCCCGCAACGGCCAGAGTACCGGCGTTGGAGCAGGCCAGATGAGCCGCGTGGATTCGGCGAAGCTTGGCGCGATGAAATCGGTGCTGGGGACCGAAGGCTCGGTCGCGGCCTCGGACGCCTTCTTTCCGTTTCCCGACGGGGTTGAAGAAATTGCGAAGGCGGGAGCGACAGCCATCATTCAGCCCGGCGGCTCGGTGCGCGATCAGGAAGTGATCGACGCTGCCAATCGACTGGGCTTGGCCATGGTACTGACAGGCGTGAGGCACTTTCGGCACTAGAACGCCGTCAGCTCTCAGCCCGTCAAAGTGCGTAGTTGCGGCAGTGGAAAATTTCCATTCGAGAAAATGAACCGCGAGCAACCGAACCAGCCACGAAGCGGCGGCGATGAAGTTAGCCCGGGGCGTACCGGGGCCCTCAAGCCGCGCCGGTGTTGCGCGGATTGGGGTGGTTGAGCCCCGGGTGAGGTGAGAAAATGAAAACCAGCCGCGGAGCGGCGACACCGACATCGAAGGACAGCAGGTATTATGGCCAGACCGCACCGCAAGCTGACTGACCTCTGATGGCTGAAAGCTGACGGCTGATAGCTCTCTTCAATTTCTGCTGCGAAACTTCGATAGCAGGCGCAGAATTTCGAAGTAGAGCCAGATCAGCGTAATCATGAGCGCGAAGGCGCCGTACCACTCCATGTACTTGGGAGCGCCGGCGCGCGCGCCGTTCTCGATCAGGTCGAAGTCGAGCACCAGATTCAACGCGGCGACGACCACGACGATCAGGCTGAAGCCGATGCCGAGCGGACTGGAGCCATTAATCGCCGTGAAATGCACTCCGAAAAATCCCAGAATGAATTGCAGGAAGTAGAAAACCGCAATGCCGCCGGTGGCGGCGACGATGCCCAGCCGCAGCTTGTCGGTTACCTTGATCAAGCCGGTGCGATAGGCCACCAGCATCGCGATCAGCGTGCCAAAGGTGAGCGCGACGGCTTGAATGGCGATGCCGTGGAAGCGCTGCTCCATCAGGGCCGAGATGCCGCCCAGTACCAGGCCTTCCAGCAGCGCGTAGATGGGCGCCGTCACTCCCGCCCATTGCTTCTTGAAAATGGTGACCATCGCCAGGATGAATCCGCCAATGCCGCCCACCACGATGAGAGGCGCAATGCTCGACATGGCCTCTTCCGGCGAAGTCGCGTTGAAGAAGCGGTTCCACGTCCAGGCGGCCGCGACGACGCAACAGAGCAGCAGCAGGCCGGTCTTGTTGACCGTGCCCGATATCGTCATGCTCTCGCCGCCATAGGCGACCTCGCCGGTGCGGAAGCTGTCGCCAGTCAGGGCGGGGTTGGACGTTCTCATCAGTTGCGCCATAGTTCTCCTTGCCTGTTAGACGTGTGAGCGCGCCCTTCGGATTCGGGCGCGTGATTTCGCCAGCATACGACGCTTGCAGAGACCAGCCTTTGTCCTTGGTACAAGCGGGCCATATCGCGGTAAGATTGGAACCTCAGCTGAAAATTATGGATGCACTCTTGAGGTGGCTATCTTCGGGCGCAAGTGTCGGCGCGGTGGGCACCGGAATTGCATTCGTATTCTCCGTGTTTCAGTTCCTTACGGTCAAGAAGCGGGAATCCCGCCAACAGGAGTTCGAAAAATATCACTGGCTCATTGAACACCTTGTTTCCCCAGACGACCAAGGCCATGTTTTCCTCGACAGGCAAATTGCGATTGCTTTTGAGCTTCGTCATTTTCCAAGGTACTACGAATGTACCGAGCGGATCCTATCCCGGCTGCGTGAGTCCTGGAACAATCCCGGGGCGTATTCAAGATTGCTCAGAGAGATTGATCTTACCCTGGAGCACATCAAGAAAAGCAAATAGCAAAATTCCCTCGTTTTGCCATCCTTATAGTCCCTGTTGTCTTCTACTGCGGCCCTGCGCCTAGAACAGCGTTTCCTGCCCGCTGGTTAAACTTCGCGGCCGCTCTTTTCCGAAATACTCGTAAGCCAAGTGCGTTGCCACTCTGCCGCTCGGCGTGCGGTCGAGGAAACCGATCTGCATGAGAAATGGTTCGTAGATCTCTTCGATCGCGTCCGCCTCTTCGGCCAGCGATGCTGCCAGCGTCTTCAGCCCCACTGGGCCGCCCTGGTATTTCTCGATGATGGTGAGCAGCAGCTTGCGGTCGATCTCATCGAAGCCGTGGCGATCGACCTCTAGCATTTCCAGCGCCTTTTGCGCCGTGGGCTTGTCGATGTTGCCGGTACCGCGCACCTGGGCGTAGTCGCGCACCCGCCGCAGCAGGCGGTTGGCGATGCGCGGTGTGCCCCGGCAGCGCGTGGCAATCTCGATTGCACCGGGCTCGTCGATCTCGACCCCAAGAATCTCGGCCGAACGCTGCAGGATGATCTTCAGGTCCTCGTGAGTATAGAACTCCAGCCGCAGCACGATGCCGAAGCGCGAACGCAGCGGCGCCGACAGCAGCCCCGCGCGCGTGGTCGCGCCGATGAAGGTGAACGGCCGCACCTCGATGGTGTGGGTGCGCGCCGACGGTCCTTGCCCGATGATGATGTCGAGCTTGTAGTCCTCTAGCGCCGAGTAGAGCAGTTCTTCCAGCGCGGGCTGCAGGCGGTGCACTTCGTCGATGAACAGCACCTGCTTGTCGCGCAAGTTGGTGAGGATGGCCGTGAGGTCGCCTTTGATCTGCAGCGTCGGTCCCGAGGTCTGCTGAAATGCCGCGCCCATTTCGTTGGCGATTATGTTGGCCAGCGTCGTCTTGCCCAATCCCGGTGGCCCGTAAAGCAGCACGTGGTCCAGCGCCTCGCCGCGCGATTTCGCCGCCTGGATGGCGACTTCGAGATTGTCTTTGACCTTCTTCTGTCCGATGAACTCGCGCAGCCGCTGCGGGCGTAGCTTCAGCTCGAAGGAAGAATCGTCTTCCAGCGGCACCGCCGAAACGATGCGCTCGCGGTCGGGATTGGCTTGATCAGTAGGCAAAAGGCACGCAGGGCGATAGTAAAGCGAAGGCAGGGGGAGACGCAATGGAGATGCCCTAAATGCCAGCGAGTTACGGCCCTCACAACTCAGTTGCATCGGGAAGTGATGGGCGATACCATCGATCCATGGCGAAGGCCAAGAAGTTCGACCTCGAAAACCCGACCCCCATCCTTGACGACGAGGACGAGGAGACTCTCGCCGCGATCGACGAAGGCATTCGCGATGCTGCGGCCGGTCGAACCGTCCCCAGTGAGGACGTCCGAAAGCTCCTGGCCCAATGGATTTCTGCCTCCGGTACACCCAAAGGGCGCTGAACGATCTCGCTCAAATCATCGGCTACATTGCCGAGGACGATACCGCAGGAGCATCCCGCTTCGGTAGCAGCCTGCTTGACCACTTGGAACTGCTCACCCGCTTTCCCCGCATGGGGAGCCCGATAGCGAGGCGCCCGCAAGTCCGCAAGCTGCTACACAGTCCGATCCTGGTCTACTACCAGATCCATGATGCTAAGCGAATCATCGAGGTGCTTCACCTGCGGCATGCGTCCCGCAAGCCACCGAAATCTCTACGGTAGGAATTAATTGGTCGAAGGCGGCGGGGTGCGACTTTGTTTGTGCCCTGACTCTGCGTGGTCACTGTCGCGGCAGTCGAACTCGGGAGGTTCGCGAATCGGATCTCGCTTTGGCAGATCCAACTCAATACCGCCCAGCGCAGCAAACCGTTCCCGGACGACCTGGGCGAAATTTTTCTCCTTCAGCTGTTTCATCTAGAGGATCGTAACATTCATTCGGCAACATCGCGCGTACAGCCGTCCTTCGACTCCGGCGGCGAAGCGCCGTCTGGGCTCAGCAATCACAAGATCAACGCGCCCCCGCCGCCCGAGGTGACAGCCGCCAAAGCGCCGCGCTGACATTCACCTTTCCGGCGACGTATCATGACCTTTCATCATGAAGAACCTCGGCATACTGCTCTCCGGGCGAGGGTCCAACTTTGAGGCCATCGCCGATAATGTCGCCTCGGGCAAACTCGACGCAAAGATCGCGGTGGTCATTTCCAATCGGGCTGATGCCGGCGGCATTGAGTCGGCGCGGCGGCGCGGCCTGAACGCGCTGGTCATTCCATCCAAGGGCAAAGTCCGCGAGGAGCACGACCGCGAAGTTGTCGCCGCGCTGCGCGAGCGTCAGGTCGATCTGATCTGTCTTGCTGGATATATGCGCCTGCTGTCACCGTGGTTTGTGCAGCAATTCCCCAATCGCATCCTCAACATTCATCCCGCGCTGCTGCCTGCGTTTCCCGGACTCGAAGCCCAGAAGCAAGCTTTCGACTACGGCGTGAAAGTCTCGGGGTGCACCGTCCACTTTGTCGACGAGAACCTCGACCAGGGCGCCATCCTCGTGCAGAAAGTCGTGCCGGTGCTCGACACCGATGACGATCACACGCTGGCCGCGCGGATTCTGGAGCAGGAGCACATTGCCTATTCGGAGGCGATACGGATGGTGTTGGAAGAGAAGTACGCGATTAGCGGTCGGAAAGTAGTAAAGAAACAAGAATCCAGCTGTTCTACATGACCATGTTAAAATGACCATGGTCATCTGGAGGTGACTATATGAGTTCGAAGGTGGCCACAAAGAAGACACCGACAAGTTCGATGAGGACCGGCAAAACCAGGCAAATCGCCGCCGGCGAGTTTAAAGCCAAGTGCTTGGGAGTGATGCGTGAAGTTGCCAACACAGGAAGTCCCATGCTGGTAACGGTGAGGGGCAAACCGTTAGTGGAGGTAATTCCGCCTCGTGATCAGAAGAAAACCAATGGCATAGACGACATCATCGGACGACTCGAAGGAGTGATGAAGATCAACGGAGATCCTGACGATCTGGTCAAGCCCATATTTCCGCTGGAAGACTGGGACATGCTCAAGTGATCCTACTGGACACACACGTTGTCGCTTGGATGAACGGCGCTTCACGAAAGCTGTCGCGTGCCGCAGTCACGGCGATTCGCCGTTCCCGCAGCCAGGACGGCTTGGCAATTTCTGCCATAAGCCTGGTGGAATTAGCGCGACTGATTGCAGCCAACCGTATCGAACCCATGGGCACGGTAGAAGAAACCATCGAGAAGCTGGTCGAAGGTATCTTCATCCGGCCGATAACAACTGAGATTGCTGCCTCCGCCACATTCTTCCCGTATGACTTTCCTTCCGATCCCGCTGATCGAACCATTGCAGCGACAGCGCGCGTCGAGAACATGCCGCTCGTCACCGCAGACGAGCGCATTCTGAGTTGTCGGCTGTTGAAAACGATCTGGTGAAGCGCCGCTACCTGGAGACGGCGCGCCAAACGAGCCGAATGGCGACGGGACGGACCCTTTCTGGTCACTGGCCTCATCCCCTAGCATCATCTACATCATCTATATCTCATAGTGCAGCAGCGAGAAGACGTCGTAGCTCTTCAGCTTGTCGCGGCCCTTGAGGCCGTCGAGCTCGACCACGAATGCCATGCCGCAGATGTTGCCACCCAGTTGCTGGACCATATCGGCGGTAGCTTTGGCGGTGCCGCCGGTGGCCAGCAGATCGTCGCAGATGATGACGCGCTGACTAGGCTTGATGGCGTCTTTGTGGATTTCCAGCGTGTCGTGACCGTACTCCAGCTCGTACTTCCACTGCAGCACTTCGGCGGGCAGTTTTTTCGGCTTGCGCACGGGGACGAAGCCGGCATTCAGGCGGTAGGCGAGCGCGGGTCCGAAGATGAATCCTCGCGCCTCGATGCCCAGTACCAGGTCGATGTTTTGGTTGAGGTAGTGCTCGGTGAGAGCATCGATCAGGCGAGCGAAGCCCAGGCGGTCCTTCAGCAGCGTAGTGATGTCGTAAAACAGAATGCCGGGCTTGGGGAAATCGGGAACTTCGCGGATGAGCTTCTTCAGATCGTCACAGCTGTGCGCCGGTTGCGACTGCATGAGTTACCAGACTCCTTCAATGCGGAATGAAGACACCTGCAACAGCGGCGCCCGGGATTCTGCAACGTAATCGACACGCGCGGCCCGCGGACCCTGCTGCAGTTTCTGGCGCAGCGCGCCGTGCTGTTCGCGGGTGCCTGTGGCCATGACCTCGACGTCACCGCTTTCGCAATTTCGGACCCAGCCGGCGATGCCGACTTGCGCCGCCTCGCGCTCCACAAACCAGCGGAAGCCGACGCCTTGCACGCGTCCGGAAACTACATAGCGGCGGGTTTCGAGATTGTCGGACATGGGAAAGCGAAATCAGCAATCAGCAACTAGCCTTTGCCATTGCTCTTAGCGATTTGTACCCTACCTTGAATGAATCGAATCAATCGCCCTGTGTCAGGACATGGCTTCAGCCGTGCCGAACAGTCCGTTACAAAGGACAGGGCCTTACATGTGAAGTTGCAATAGGTTGTTGTCCATTCGGCCAAGAACTGGGAAGCTGATGTTGCCAAGCAACAGCTACCGAGGAGACCGAATGGACTATCACCATCATGCTCGACTTACCATCTATCGTCGAGAGGAACTTGCCCAAGCCGTGATCCAAGGCCGACTGGGCTTGAGGGAGGCCGCGGCCGAGTTCAAGCTCAGTCGGCAGAGCGCCGCCAAGTGGGTGCGCCGCTTCCGCACCGAATAACAAGCTGGCTTGCGCGATCGCAGCTCGCGCCCGGAACGAATCACGAAAAACGGCAAGCAATAAAACCACGACCGGGAGCATCACCAGAGAGCCTATTACCACATCGCCCTAAGTGCAACCAGGTCAGCAAGAATGAGTTCTTGGTAGGCAGAGGTCGTGGATAAGTTGTTGAATCTCTGGACGCGCAAGTCTTTGGCGACACACACCACCATCTCAATGGAAATATGGAAACAAATACAACCGAAGAGGATGTCAAAACCGCGCTCGCATTACGGCCCTGTTGAGGTCGAGTTGCGACAGCGGAATAGCGACGAAATCTACGCCAAAACGCTCTTCAAACCAGACCCGGATTGCGCCCTTGTCGTAAATCCCACAGCGCGGCGGTGAGCGCATCGATTTCCTCACACGTGTTGTAAAGCGCTAGAGAGGCGCGAAGTGTGCTCTCCAAGCCGAAGCGACGAAGGATCGGCTGGGCGCAATGACGTCCGCCGCGGACCGCAATTCCCTTGCGGTTCAGAAAGTCGCCGATCTCTTCGGTTCGGAATCCATCTAGTATAAAGGACAGAACGCCAGCCTTTCTTTGGCGGTGCCGATGATGTGTAGCCCAGGAATACGCTGTAGCGCCTCGGTGGCGTAGGTAAGCAGCGTGTGCTCGTGGCGCGCGACGTTCGCCATGCCAATGCGATCGAGGTAATCAATCGCGGCACCCAATCCGACGGCGTCGGCGATATTGCCGGTGCCAGCTTCAAACCGTTGTGGCGGCGGTTGGTAGAGGGTCTTCTCGAAGGTGACATCCTGGATCATGTTTCCGCCGCCTTGCCAGGGCGGCATGTTGTCCAAGACCTCGGACTTGCCATACACGACACCGATGCCGGTGGGTGCGAATACCTTGTGGCCGGAGAATACGTAGAAGTCGCAGTTCAGTACCTGGACGTCCACGCGCATATGCGACACCGCTTGAGCGCCATCAATGAGTACCCGAGCCCCCTGGCGGTCGGTCGAATGAGGTTGTTTGCTTAAAATTTCTCTGCTAGCCCTGCAATCTCCCTGCGCCAGAAGACACGTGCGCACAACAGCTACAAGCGCAACAACACATTTCGGCCGTCTTGGCGTCAAAAATCATCGCAAGTTCCAACCTCTGGAGGTAACACTAACGCGCTGAAACCGCAATACGGAAATTTTCGGTGTCCCCTGTTGTCGCAGTTGCCGTTGCCTTCCTGGGGTTCTCTTCTGCCTAATCTCTTCCTCCAAGATTCTCAATTCCCATCCGGAATTTTCTGGCGTATAGTCGGTCGGGTTGACTCGGCGCGACCGGCTGTGCAGTGAGGATTTCCCTGGTTGGCCGAACAGATTCAAAGCGAGATTGACCCTGTGATTGTGGATACGCCCAAGCCCGGTCGTTTTTCAAGTTGTCAAATTTGCGTGCGACAGAGGCACCCATGGCAGGTATCGAAGGCGATGTTTGGAAGACGAGGCTGGATCGCTCGGGCGAGCCTAAGCGAGAGCCAGGACCAATTCAATTGCAGCGATATGTCGGTGCCTTGGCTTATTCCGGCATTCCGACGTTCTTAGGAATACCTGTGTGCTTAACGCAGGAGGACTTGAAGGCCGGCAAAGTGGACGCGGCCATCTTGGGCGCACCGGTCGACATGTCCATCGGCCAACGCGGGGCGGCCTTCGGCCCTCGGTACATAAGGGCGGATGAACGGGTGTTGCCCAGCATTCCGTTCGCGATGCAGAACCCGGATACGCGAGTGAAGCCGTTCGAGGTGCTCAAAGTAGTGGATTACGGTGACGCTGCCGTGGATCACGCTGCAGCATGAAATCAAGAATGTGGTGACGGTCATCGCCAAAACAACTCATTACTGGACGGCCCACATGGTCGCCCGGCGCCGCGGAATAGACCGGTCCTCCCTTGCTTCGACGGCCCTACCTCGGGGTGAACGGGCGATTGCAAACGCAGAGTGCACAGCGTAAACGGGCAAAGTAGCGCCGAATAGGAGGGTCATGTTTTCACTTACGGTTCCCATCAGTTCCGAAGGCGGTCACAACAGCTTCCAGAACAACGTTCCGGATCCCGCAACCTCCGGGAAGAAACTTCCAACCTTCAAGTTTCAGTTGGAAAAATCCCATGGCCGTGTGATGGGGGGCAGCTACGGCAAAGAGGCCACAGTAGACCAGCTGCCGATATCCAAAGGGATTGCAGGAGTTTCGATGCGCATGGAGCCGGGCGTCATGCGGGAACTGCACTGGCACGCCACCGCCGCGGAGTGGGCCTTTGTTACCGAGGGTGGGGTGCGCACCACGGTCATCGATCCGCAAGGCTGTGCCGAGACCAATGACTTCGTTCCAGGCGACATCTGGTACTTTCCGCGTGGTCATGGTCACGTGATTGAGACGCTGGGCGACAAGCCGTGCCATTTCATCCTGGTTTTCGACAACGGCTACTTCTCTGAGTTTGGCACCTTCAGCATCTCAGACTGGATCGGCCATGCTCCGAAAGAACTGCTTGCCAAGAACTTCGGCGTGCCCGCCTCAACCTTCGATAGCTTCCCGAAAAGAGAGGTCTACTTCGCCAAGGGAAAAATTCCACCTCCAGTTGCCGCTCCGCCGTTGCAAGGCTGGAAAAAACCTCCGCTCACTCACAAGTACAGCCTGCTTTCCCAAGAGCCGTTTGAGACGTTCAGTGGTGGTCTGGAGTGGCGTGTGGATGGCTCTCAATTCCCTATTTCCACGACCATGACGGGCGTCGTGCTGGAGATGGAGGCCGGAGCTCTTCGTGAACTGCATTGGCATCCCAATGCCGCCGAGTGGCAGTACATTTTGAGCGGCGAATTCAGCGTCACTCTATTCGGCTCGCAAGGGCGCTGGCGCGAGGAAAAGCTGCGCCTGGGCGACGTCGGTTACATCCCGCAGGGCTTTGGACACTCGATTGAGAACATAGGAAGCGGGAAGGCGCGCATCCTCATCGTCTTTAACAACGGTCACTACCAAACCATTGATTTGTCGCAGTGGATTGCCGGTAACCCTACTGATATCCTAGCCACCAATTTTGGTCAAGACGCTTCGTTGTTCGAGAAGTTTCCCCGCAAAGACGTGTTTCTGACCAAATAGCTGAGTCGAAATCAGGTCGCGGGTATTCAAAGCTGTACGATGAGGGCGGACATGGTCGGACGTATCGGGTTGCGCGCTACTTTTCTTACTGTGATAGCGGCGATAGCGCTATCTCCGCGAGTTTATGCTGCAGAGGAGCCACTCAAATCCTATAAAGCCGCTGCCATTGTGTATGACCCGGCTTGGGGCGATCTAGAGGGGAACATCGCCCGGATCGCAGCCGCGGTGGATGCGGCTGGGGCGCAAGGTGTAAAGCTTGCCGTACTTCCCGAGCAGGCGACGATCGGTTATATCTTTGACAATTTTGCGATGGTGCGGCCTTACCTCGACACTGTACCCGGCAAGACCACGGACGCACTGGCAAAAGTAACGAAGCAGCGCCACATGTATGTTGCCGTGGGCATCGCTGAACTCGACCCGGTGACCGGTTTGGGCTACAACACCGCAGCGCTGGTTGGTCCGGACGGCTATGTCGGCAAGTATCGGAAGCACGGCTTGAACGCTCAGGACCAGGCATGGGTGACTCCCGGCGACGGCGGTTTTCCCGTGTTCGATACCGAACTTGGGCGACTGACCATGCTGATCTGCTACGACGATACGTATTGGCAGTATCCGCGACTCGCGGCGCTGCACAAGGTTGACGTGGTCGCATGGCTGAGTAGCTCTGACCGAGTAACTCCGGGTACGCCGCCCGCGCAAGCGAAAGGAGATCACTCGACGGTCGCGACGGTGCAACATATAGCCGCATTCAATGGCGTCTGGCTCGTCGCCGCAACTCGTGACGGCATCGAACGCAACACGCTGACCGGCCAAACTCTTTATTACAACGGCGGTTCCAGTATCTGGGATCCATCCGGCAACAAGATCGCTCAGGCGCCGGTCGTGCCGCCCGAGGTTTTATCGCCAGGCGCGCACGGCATGGTCACGGCTGAAATCACTCCTTCCATGAGCGCGCCTGTGCGCAATGCAGTGCTGGCGCGACGCAGACCCGAGATGTATGGCCTGCTTGCGTTGCATCGCGCACCTACTGATTCGAACGCGACGACTACGCCCAAAGACGTCATGGTGAAGGCCGTCTCGTGGCCGGCGTCAAACAAACCGCCCGCAGTGCTTCCCAAGCCACCACGCGGTGGCTTGCTGGTCCTGCCCGAACTGTTCTCGGTTGGAGCCGATGCGGGAAGCACGGCGTACACGGCTGCTGCCGAATCAACTGGAGGCGTATCGGAGCAGCGTTTATGTGAGTCCGCAAAGGCCGGCGGAGGCTACGTGGTCGGCAGCTATCCTGAACGCGATGGCGGGAATGTTTATCACACGGTCGTATTGGCGGGACCAGAGGGAACGGTTCTGGCACGGTATCGCGCAACCCACTTGCCGCCAAGTCAGACGAAGTGGGCGAAGCAGGGCAGCGATTGGGTTGTGGTTCCAACCCCGATCGGGAGGGTTGGCCTGGCACTGGGCGAGGAGCTGTCGGTACCGGAAGTCTTCGGCGCGCTGAGTGCTTTGCGAGCGGATTTGCTTGCATCCCCGATGGGGACCCCATCCGGCGTCACAATGCAGGAAGACCCCAAGCTTTTTAACCAGCCGTATCCCCCTGACACGCCTTTCGCACCCATGGCAGCAGCGAAGCTCGGGCAGACCTGGGTAGTGATGAGCGCGTGGAGCGAAGGTCAACGCATCTCAGCCGCCGTTTTCGGTCCGGAACCCGTTATCGCGACCCCTCCGCGTATTCCACCGGCCGGCAAGAATGAGATCGAGACGCAGATCACGATAGCTTGGCCAGGAACGTGGTTGAATCAGGGCCACTTGATTGACGGCCAGCGTCCCGCCGCCACCTTGCCGATAGTCCTTGATCCCGCGTCGGCATGTTTCCGGCAGTGGGCAGAGGATCCCGGTTGGAAGTACGGTTGCTAAGTAACTCATTCTTTGCTCAAATGCGGCAATCGGATGATCGTGACGGGGCCCTACGAGAGCAGCAGAATGTCAATTTCCCAAATATCTCCTATTAGCGGCTGAAAGCCGGTCCATCTCCGAATCTGACCGCACCGCTGAAGCAGTGCTCTGCCCTCAACACTCAAGTGTGCGCTGCTCTTCGCTATCGCGAAGAAAGCTTGCAATTGAGGAGCGGGATGGCGTACTGACAAAGAAATGCGGCCCGGAAGTCGATCCGCGCCGCGTTGCCTTCAACCCGCTGCGAGATTGCGCCGCTCCCGCCCTGGCTAGATATGTTTGGGCGACATGCGGTTGAGCAAGGAAATTAGTTGCCTGCCCGCGGGAGGGGTCTTGACATCGCCCTGCAGGATGATCTGCTTGGCGTTCAAGTTCTTGCCATAAAGATTGTTGTTGGCATCGTCATCGGAACGCAAGGTCGAGCCGTCCAGCGAGATTCCGGCGAAGACTCCGCGATTGCGCGACCAGGAAAGAATTTCGGCTTTCATCACAATATCGGTTTCGGCCGAGGTGGCTCGTCCCACCGGACCGGCGGCGACGGAAGCGTCACCCCCGAGTTTCACCTTGCTGGTCATGACAGACTGCGCGCCCTGTTCATTCATGACCAACAGCACGAAGTCGGTGGCCTGACCACCGATCTGCAAGCCGAAGCTGCCGCCCTCGAGGGCGAAGAATGCGGGAGCGCTCCACGGGCCGCGAAAGGCCTCGCCCGAGCGGCAAGTCATGACCCCGCGACCATAACTGGCGCCCACTACGAAGGCCGCTTTCTTCACCGACGGAAACACGACGACGCACTCCGCCTTGTTCAGCAGATCGCGCGGGATACCGTCGGGCATGCCGGCGACCGCCTTCATCACCTGGTACGAAGATTGGAGACGAGCGTCTTCCTTCTGCTGAGCAAGAGCAGGAAGCGCGAAACCCACAAATAACGCAACCGCTAAACATCTGTTCTTCAAAGATTTTCTCCGATCTGATGGAAAGTAGCATTGCCTAGAGCAACCATTCATTAGAAGCAGATTGGATACAAAAGGTGGGATGGCGCCGAATTTCTTTGGGATGATAGTCTCTCGATGAGCATGGTCGGGACAAATCAGCCCGCGAGGAATCTGCTTTCCCGACTTCTTCAGCAGCCTGTTCAGCCGTGCCGTACGGATCCTTTGAATGTCGGGCTTTCGCCCCTGCGGTTACTCGGGGTGGAAGCGTTTCGGATTTATGAGATGGCTTCTAGTTGTCAGTAAAGCAGTCTCTTCGCAGAACGCCGCGCTTATATGAATCACTTGCGGCGCGGCGAGAGGATGCCGAGGATCTCCTGCAAGCCTTGGCGGACTTTTTTTAGTTGCGCGTCGGTGGTCTTCTTGGGGAAGGGCAGGCCGGATTGCGGTTGCGCCGACTTGGCTTCGCCCTTGAGGTGCTGCCGGGCCCCGGCGATGGTGAAACCCTGGTCGTAAAGTAGTTTCTTGATGCGGAGAACGTTTTCCACGTCGCGCTGGCGGTACATGCGCTGGCCCGTGCCGCTCTTGACCGGCTTGAGTTGGGGGAATTCGGTTTCCCAAAAGCGCAGCACGTAGGCCGGCAGGCGGCAAAGGCGCGCGACCTCGCCAATGCGAAAGTACAGTTTGTCCGGGATGACCGGATCGGCGCCAGCGCTGCTCTTGCGGGTTTTTCTATTTTCAGTCATCACAAGTCTGGGGCCTGAGACCAGAGTTTCCAGCGACTTGGATGCCAGGCTCCAAAATCGGCCCTACGACAGGCTCCGGAGCATTATAACGATCCGACACCCAAAGAAGTGGACAGGGGTTCGTTCAAATGGCGCACCGGGAAAATCAAGGTCAGCGCCGGCTTCCCGCCCTTTCGCCAAGCCGGGCAAAAAGGCTGGGCCACCCGCCACCCTTCGGAGTATTGGTGGAGCAAAGAACTCGCCTGGGCCACCCGCCCGCGAGCCCACCCGTTCGCGTCGCGCTCTCGGGTTCTGGAAAGATTGTAGAAGTAGCCTATCGAGTAAAGAGTCTTGCTGGTCTACCAAGGCGAGGCGGCACCAGATTGACAGAAAATGAAGAGGCATTGGCGCTATTAAAAATAGGCGGCGTGCCCGTTACGTTCCAGTACCACACTCCGTCAAACGATAGATTACTCATGCTGTTGCCGGGGTTCTGATCTCCGAAGTAGGTATAAATCACCGTGCCACCGTCGCGGTCGGAGATGAAATCGACGCGGATGTTGCTCATGGCGCCGCCGTGATCGGCCTCAAAGACCACACAGTAAGGGGAGTTGTGGCAGTGGATGACATAGGTAAAATTGTTGGCCGTCTCCACGCCTTGGGCTTCAGCGGTAAAGATCAGCATTCCCGCAGCACCGGGGTCACCGTCGAAGGTCAATCCTTCCAGCGTATTGCCATCGGCTGATCCGCTTCCACTGTAAGACTTGACAACGACGTCAAAGCAGTTCCAAGTGTAGATGTTGGCAATGAAGCTGTTGGACGTGCGATCTGCCACAGCGTGAAAGGCGTAATAGACGCGTACATTCGTGACCGTGTTCCCCGGACCCGATTGGAGCAGGATGGCATGAACTGGGTGCACGAAATAGGTTACTGACGAGCCTACATAGAGGACGTCGCTGATAACCGTGCTTCCCGCCAACGTTGATGGGGCTCCAGTGCTAATTCCGTTGTTCATGTCGAGCACCCCGTTGCGAGCATCCAGCGCAACACTCCGCACCGAAGTACCGCCATACTCGTTAAGAACTATTGGCGAAAGGAATACGGTTGTACCTGGGCTAATCATATCCCCAACTTTGTCGTAGCTGCCAGAAGATTCCCCAAGAATCGAGATGTGCTTAGAGAGTACGATTCCCGAGGGACAGTTTGCCGGACTGACGTAGTAGTAGCCTGCTGGATGGTAGAACGTGACGTAATCGGGCACTCTCGCCTGAAGATCAGCATATGCTTGACAGTTATCAGTGACTCCATCAGGGATGATTTGCACGCCGTAATTGTTGTTGGTGACATCCACAACTTGTTGTGAGCTAGCGTGTGCCAAACTAGCCAGCATAAGGCTGAGAAGTAAAAGGGAGGTGGTGCATTGCGTGCTAGACATGACGATTATCCCCTATGAATAAAAATTTGGGTCTCAAATCGCAGCGTGCCAGTCCCTCTCGGGGCCTCTTCAGGCAATGCTCGTAGATCTGTTCCAGGTACTCGAATGCGATAAGTACGTCGCTGCAAGTCAAGGCACTCTACGATGGCGCTCGGTAGTGCGTCGTCGTATCAGCGCGTACATACTATCCTGTCCGACAAGGAAGAGAAAGGTATTTTCGGGACAAATTTGGACTGCCATGCAAATCTCGTACCAGGCGGGTGGGCGGGTGGCCCGGCCTAGCACGGTGCGGGTGCCCCTCGATAAGAGAGAAGGCACACTATTGTTCATTCACTCAGCAAAGTCCTTGGTTGGGCCACCCGCCCAAGAGGTTTTGAAAGGGGCGCGCCTTTAGGTGCGCCGTCGCAAGTTGTTCAAATTTGTCATCCCGAGGAGGCCTTTAGAGACTGTGTCGCAACCGTGCCGCCGCTGTGCGGCTCAGGATTATTTCCCACCTTACCCGGCGCTCAACCACCCCAACTCGCACAAAAGCGGTGCGAGTTGGGGACCCCGGTCACGCGCCGGGCTACCTTCATAGCCGCCGCTGCGCGGCTGGTTTGATAAATTTTCCAGCCCTTTGTTCCGCTGCAAATTTCTGCCGCAGTCGCGACCGGGTCTCTTTAGGCCGACGAAGGATCTGCTTTTGAACTTTTCAGCAGGGATATCAGGGCCCACGTCTCGAAGCCTGCGAGACGTGGGCACCCGGCAGGAATGGTAACCCGCCGTCTGACTTCTTACGTGAGGCTAATAGGTAAGCGTTGCGGTCGTGTCGGTTACGGTCGCACCATAATTGCACCACGGAGTGGTTTGACCCTGCGTGACGAAAAGCTCGGGCGCCCAACCCGGATGTGTGATTCGCCGGAAGTAATTGTCGAACAAAGCTAGGTTGCTGAATGTTATGGAGCCGTCCGGCGGATAGTCGCTACATTGGTAAATGCTGTAGACCTCCAACACGCCGGATTGTGCCCACACGAAATTCAGCAAGCTGGGGTAAGAGACCTTCAAGGTTGTGCTTTGCCCGGTAGTCAAGTCTTCGGTTGTAATATTCCATCTCGAACAGGCCTGAACGAGTGCGCCCCCGCAGGCGCTCATAACCGTGCCCGAGATTTGATCGCCGGGATTAACGGTCACCGGGTTACTGTTCCATGTCATGCCGCCCGGACAGCAGTTCCAGCTCGCAATATTCCATGGTCCAACCCCGTACTGTCCATCATTCCATCCCAGCACCGGCTGGATAATCGGCTCCTCACTGGGTGGAGTAAGGTGGTTATGAGTGAGAGCGGGAAAGAAAAACAAAGTCTGGCCATCATTTGAGGTAGGCGTCGACGGGACGGTCCAGCTGGCCATAATTGCATCATAAGTAGTACTGGTGACAACCTGGCCGGATTCAATCCAGCTCCAACTTATCTCGAGAGGTCCGGGGTTTGCCGAAGCTTCGACTACCAGCTCTCCCGTGGGCGTATAGCGGGGGAAACTACAAAACGGAGCGACTGTCTCTTCCGTTCCGTCCTCAAATCGGATGCGGCCATCGCCCAGCACGGTCTCTCCGCTCTTGGCCGTCCGGACACACGATGGATGAAAGTAGCCGAACGGCGTAATCACATAGTCGGACGGCACACCGGCGGGACGATTCGATCCTACCGGCATCTGGGCATACAGCATTCCCAGCGACATCATGAGAAACAACATTATGGAAAAAGTCCATTTTGCCCTATTCATTCTTGGCTCCTATATTGCAGTGTGAACGATCAAGAAGCGGAACCGCTGGCTGCTCTATCATCATGGCTGACGCTTGCGCCCGTTGGCCGCCGGAGTGCGGCGGAGCGTCCGGGTGTTCCACTCCGGTCACCGCAACAACATCCCCATCAGGATCTTTGTTTTGACGGCGACGACGGCACCATTGTAGTCCCAGCTCACCTGCTGGTCGACGTTGTGCTGATCGGCACTCCATTTTCTGACCCACAACCTGAGAAATAATTCCAGCAAAATGGAAGGCCCAAAGCAGGGCGATTTGGTGGGTGGCCCAGGCAAGCACTTTGATGAGTTGATGAGCAATGGGGCGCCTCATCCAAGCCGGGTTTGCTTGGGTGGGGATTTTTTGTCGCGGGTCACAGGCTCGCTTCGGCAGCGGGTTGTATGCTGCCCTCGTGTCTTGGGGATTGAAGCGATATCAACAAGTTCGTGACTTGATCGCAGTTTCCCAGATACTCCTAGCGGAGTTGACCGGAAAAATTTTGGGCGGCCCTTACGGACCGCCCATTTGCCTTATCTAGTTGCTTCTTCACGCCTGCGCCGGGCGCTCGCCGGGAGCCACGTTGGGCTGGCCGGGAGCGGGTTTCAGCACCTGCTGC
>Ga0182016_10001512_pt1 | contig 28336 bp, 21 predicted proteins | sample 712S2MmetaG_FD_120491 | JGI IMG/M metagenome (GOLD analysis project Ga0182016, IMG submission 120491) | Permafrost microbial communities from Stordalen Mire, Sweden - 712S2M metaG | ecosystem: Environmental > Terrestrial > Soil > Wetlands > Permafrost | place: Sweden: Stordalen | collected...
GAGGCTTCCATTCGCGCCTTCCTCCAACGCGCCGTCGAAGTCACGCGCACACTCGCAGATGAAAACCACTTCCACCGGTCGCCCATCATGCTCACAGGCGCCGGCTCCGCCTGGTACGACGTGGTTGCCGAAGTCTTTACCTCCGCAAATTTCCCTCGTCCTGTCGAAATCGTCCTTCGCCCCGGCTGCTATCTCACCCACGACGTCGGCGCCTATCGCGAAGCGCAGACCCGCATCCTCGAGCACAATCCCATCGCGCGAAAGATGCGCGCCGGCCTCATACCCGCACTCCATATCTGGGCCTACGTGCAGTCCATTCCCGAAGCCGACAAAGCGATCGTCACCATGGGGCGCCGCGATGCAGCCTTCGATTCCGGCCTGCCCGTCCCGGCTCTGCATTTCCGACCCGCAGACACCGCACCGCAATCAGCCCCCACCCATTGGGAAGTGACGAAGTTGATGGACCAGCACGCATTCCTGCGCATCCATCCCGACGACGATCTGCGCGTCGGCGACATGCTTGCTTTCGACATCTGCCACCCCTGCCTGACCTTCGACAAATGGCGAACACTCGTCGTAGTCGACGCCAATTGGCAGGTAACGGAAATCATTCAAACCTACTTTTAGTTCCGCCGTCCCGCCCGCAAACAAGCAAAACAAATCGAGCTGCCATTCTGAGCGAACGGGCCCCGAACGCATTTCAGTTCCGGGGTCCCCAAAGAGCGATCTCTGCTCTTTGGGGTTGGGGTCGGGGGTGATGAGTCGAAGAATCTGCGGGGGCCCTTACTTCGACATCGGAGCCACCGGAGTCCGCTCATACCAAGCGCCGTAAGGCCATCTCTAATACAACAGGTATTTCCCCCGCACCGTCCCAAACTTATTCAGTCCCTCGATCCACTCCTCGGCAATTCGCCGCGGATCATTCCCGGCCCGAATCTCACTCAGGCTCGCCTTGTTCACCATCAATCCATCGATTGCATCGAGCTTGTAACTCGCTGGATAGAGCGCATTCAGCGCCGACCCCACCTCAACCCCCAACTCCGCCGCATCGAGAACGTTCCTGTCGGTCACAACGATCTGCACTCCGCCGCATTTCTCGTTTGCATAGTTGGAACTGGTCGGTGTGAATTCAGTCGGCACAAAACGCACCCCATCGATCTCCCGCGCATTCAAATAGACGGCAAGTTCCTGAGCCTTAACCCATGGCGCCCCTACCACCTCGAACGGCGTATCTGTCCCGCGTCCCACCGAAATATTCGATCCCTCAATCATGCCGATCCCAGGGTACAGAATCGCCTCGGTCAGATTGCGCATGTTCGGCGAAGGATTCACCCACATCGCGCCCGTCGAATCGAACCAGTCGCCGCGCATCCATCCTTCCATCGGAACCACAGTCAGCCTCGCGCCAATTCCGCGCTCCGCGTTAAACATCCGCGCCAGCTCTCCCATAGTCATGCCATGCCGTACGGGCGTCTGTCCATAATCCACAAAGGATTCCCTTCCCGCATCGGCAACCGGCCCTTGCACCAACGTGCCGCCAACAGGATTCGGCCTGTCGAGAATTACAATCGGTTTTCTCGTCTTTGCCGCGGCCTCAAGAAAGTAGCCCATCGTCGTCTCGTACGTGTAGAAACGCACGCCCACGTCCTGAATGTCGAAGACGATCGCATCCAACCCCGCGATCACCGCTTCTGAAGGCCTTCGTATCGCATCGCTATCGCCATACACGCTATACACTGGAACACCCGTCGCCGCATCCTGCGAGCCGTTAATCTCTGTCGTATCCAGCTGCCCGGCAATCCCATGCTCGGGGCTGAAAATTGCGGCCAGCTTTATGCCAGGCGCATGCGCCAGCACGTCCACCGTCCGCGCGCCGCGGCTGTCGAGTCCCGTCTGATTCGTTACCAATCCCACCCGCACTGGATGAGCCGCATCCGCGCCCAGTTCGCGAAATGCATGAGCCTCCAGCATGCCGATCCCCGTCTTCACCTGCCCATTGCGTGCTGTAATGCGCCTCGAAGCCGTCAACGCCTCGTTATATCCCGTGATCCGCGCCAGTCGGTATTTGTCTTCCTCCGTAGCCGTTAGCTCCAGCGCTTCCACAAGCGCGGTTGCCACCTTCGCACGCAGAGAGACTGTCGACTTTCCGCCCCGCGGATGCACCGCATTTGTCAGCAGCACGATGTACGTATCCGTGACTGGATCGATCCACAGTGAAGTCCCAGTGAATCCCGTGTGTCCAAACGATCCCACCGGCAGCAGTTCTCCGCGATTCGTAGAGAACGGCGAATCGATATCCCATCCCAGCCCGCGCAGCGCTGCCGCATTCACCGGTTGTTGCGGCGTCGACATTTTCTCCACGGCTGCCTTGTTCAGCACCGTGAATCCGCTTAGCAGATCTTCTGCGAATTTCGACAAGTCGTCCGCCGTCGAGAAAAGTCCCGCGTGCCCCGCCACGCCGCCCATCCTGCGCGCAGTTGGATCATGCACCACCCCGCGCAGCATCGCACCCTCCTCGTCATATTGCGTGGGCGCAATGCGCGAACGCCACTCCGCGGGCGGCAAAAACCGCGTGTCCTTCATCCCCAGCGGTTGATAGATATGCTCACTTGCATACTTGTCCAGCGTTGTCCCGGTCACCTTTTCAACAATGAATCCAAGCGTCTCAAAATTAATGTCGCTATACACAAATCGCGAGCCCGGCGGATTCTGCGGCTTCTGCATCATCGCCATCTCGAATGCCTTCGCCCGACCCTCCCACGGGATTTTCAGATCGAGATCGGGAGCCAGACCCGAGTAGTGCGTCAGCAGATCGCGAATCGTGATGTCCTTTTTCCCGTTCTGCGCAAACTCGGGAAGGTACGTCGCCACGGCATCCGCCAACCGAATTCGGCCATCCTCAACCAACTGCATCACGGAAATCGTGGTCGCCACGCACTTGGTCAGCGAGGCCAGGTCGAAGACCGTATCCAGCGTCATCGCCTCCCGCGTCGGTTCCAGCGACCGCATGCCAAATGCCTTGCGATGAATCACTTTTTCGTCGTGTCCGATCAGAAGTACCGCGCCTGGAATGTTTCCTTCGGCCACCGCTCTTTCCACAACGGCATCGACCTTGCCAAATTGCGCAGTCTCATCGCCTGCCTCATTGGCGCTCCTGGCCGTTGCTTGCGCCGGCAGCCGGCTCATTGCACACAGCATGCAAGCCAGCATCACCCAACTTCGATTACGAATGTCCTTCATGCTGAAAGGTTCTCCCCGCCTGCTCTCATTTTGACTTACGCCTCCCCGCTCTGCCGCAACCCGGCGCGAAGCCCGGCATCGCTCCCGCCGCCCAACAAAAAGCTCGCTGCAAGACCCACGATAAAGGTCATTCCGCTGCCCAGTGCCACATACCAGGTGAATGCCACGTTCGTAAACAACCACAAGTAAACATTCAATGCGAACCCGGTCACCATTCCAATCATCGCTCCAGACTCGATCGCAGTCTTCGTCAAAACGCCAAGCAGAAAGACGCCCAGCAGCCCTCCATACGCGACGGATGCAATCGATAACCCCATCTCCAATACCCTTCCACCATGCCGCGCCGCAATCGCCAGTGCAAACAAAAGCACCGCCCATCCAATCGTGAAGCGCCGCGAAACAGTCACGCGCCGTTCTTCCGTCGTCCTGGGGAAAAAACGCCCATAAAAGTCGATAGTTGTCGTCGATGCCATCGCGTTCAGCGCCGCACTCAAGTTCGACATGGCCGCTGCAAGAATTGCCGAAATCAACAGCCCGCTGATTCCATGCGGCATCCTTGTAACTACATAGGTCGGAAACACCATGTCGCTGCGCGTAAACGCAGCCGCCGGCGGCGCCATCGAGTAGTACACGTAAAGCATGGCCCCAATCAGCAAGAATAAAGTGAAGAGCGCGAACACAACCACTCCGCTCGCGAGCAGAGCAAGGCTTGCGTCGCGCCGGTTGCGCGCCGCTAGAAGTCTCTGCACGATCAACTGATCTGTGCCGTGACTGGCAGTCGTCAGCAGTGCCCCGCCAAGCACGCCTGACCAAAGCGTGTACGTCGCCGATGGACTCCACGAAAAATCGAAGACGCGAAATTTGTCCGCCTGGCTCGCAACCGCGTGAATCGTCTCCCATCCGCCCGGTACGTGATGCGCAATCGAGAGGGCCGCAATCACAGCACCCGTCGCGTAGATCGAAAGCTGCACCACATCTGTCCAGATCACCGCCGCCATGCCTCCCTCAAATGTATAGGCAACGGTCAGTGCAGTCACGATCGCAATCGCAGCAATGTCTCGTCCCGCATCGCTGAGCCCGCTCAACAGACCGCCCAATGCAATGCGAATGACAATGGCCACGGCGAACACGCGCACACCTTCAGCCGCTGCGCGTGTCACCAAAAAAACAGCGGCCGTCAAGGAATGGAGCCGCCCTCCGAACCGCTTCGCGATCAGTTGGTAAGCAGTTGCTAACTCCCCCTTGAAATACTGCGGAAGCAGAAATAGCGTCACCAGAATGCGGCCTGCCAAATAGCCCATCGCAAGCTGCAGAAAGCGAAAATCTTTATCGTAGGCGAGCGCCGGAACCCCGATGACCGTGAGCGTGCTCGTCTCCGCGGACACGATCGACAGCATGATCGCCCACCATGGAATCGTCCGGTCCGCGAGAAAGTATCCCTTCAACGTGCTTTGCTTACGCCGAAACCGCAGGCCGAACAGCGTCACTCCCGCCAGATAGGCAGCAATCACCACCAGGTCCAGCGTATTCAAGCCCATCCACGGTTCCCTTCAAGTCAGAAGGAATTGGTCAAACGCGAAGAATGCGAACTCCCTGCCGCTCAAACGGCGCCAGCGATTCACTGCTGGCATCCGTATCCGTAATCAACGTCTGAATCTCGTTCAGCGGGCAGATGAATGCCGGGCTCACCTTGCCAAGCTTGCTCGAATCGGCCGTCACAATTACCTGCTTCGACTGCTTGATCATCTTGCGAAACACGAGCGCCTCATCCGTTTCGAGTGTAGTCGCTCCGCGCTCCGCATCCAGGCCGGTCACGCTCAGGAACACCTTGTCCATGTATACATCGTCCAGAAATCCCAGCGCCGCATTGCCCGTCAGCGAGAACGACCACGCCCACGGAACCACCCCGCCGGTCAAATAGGTGCGAATGCCCGGCTGGTTGCAAAGCTCCATGCCAATGTTGATTGCGTTGGTCACAACCTGGATCTTGTCGCGGTGCCGCAGGCTTCGTCCAACGTGTGTGGTCGTCGTGCCGGCCGTCAGCCCGATGCTCTCGTTGGCTTGCACTAATTCCGCTGCTGCCAATCCAATCCGCCGCTTCTGCTCGGCGTAGCGCTGTTCGCGCGCAAGAAACGAGCTGTCGTAGCGAAACGGCTCATAAAGCAGCGGTTCCACCAACGTCGCCCCGCCGTGCGTGCGGCGAATCAGGCCTCTGCTCTCCAGCCGGACAAGATCGCGCCGAATGCTTGGTGCAGACGATCCGGCCACCGCTAGAATCTCTTCGATGGTTGCGCTTCCCGTCCGCAGCAGGAATTTCACGATCAACTCGGAACGGCGATTAATGGCGTCGGACATACCGCACCGATTCTAGTCCGGCAACCGTGCCTGTTTGCAACCAAAAATCGTATTTTGTGCAAATTTTCCCTCAAATTTCTCGCCCTTAATCACCATTCTGATTGATTTACGGCTGTATGATCGAAAATGAAACAGGGTTACCCCTTGGCGCCCGGACCCGCAGGACAGAACCATGCCTACCTTTGATCACGAAATGCTGCGCGAAATCTTCGAGCAGCCCGATGCCCTGCAACGCACCCTGGCCCTCTACCTCGATGCCGCCAAACTCAGGTCCGACGTCGCTGCTCTGCTTGCCGGCTGGGCCATTCCCGAGGGCGAAATCCTCATTGCGGCCTCCGGCTCCAGCCGCCATAGCGGCCTTGCCGCCGAAATCCTTCTCGAAGACCTTTGCGGCCTCGCCGTCGACGTGGAATACGCCAGCGAATACAGCTGTCGCGGCTCCAACGCCAATGCCGACGTCCGTCATCCCAGCGTTCTCGTAATCTCTCAGTCCGGCGAGACGTCTGATACCCTTGCCGCCCTTCGCGAGTCACGCCTGCGCGGCCAAAAAACCCTTGCCATCACGAACGCGCCCAGCTCCACCATGGCAAGCGAGGCCGACGTCTCCATGCCTCTGGGGGCCGGCAAAGAGAAGGCCATCCCCGCCACGAAGAGCTTTACCGGCCAACTCGCTGTGCTCTTTCTCCTCGCGCTCTACGAAGGCGCCCGCCTCCAGCGCATTGACGATGCGGCCCTGGCCGCGCACATCGCCAACCTCCAAGCCCTTCCCGCTTCAATCGCAGCGCAGCTCGACGGCTGGCGCAGCCAGATGCACCGCCTCGCCGAGAAGTATGTCACCGCCAGCACATTCCTGTTCCTCGGCCGCGGCATTCACTACGCCATCGCGCGCGAAGGAGCATTGAAGCTGAAAGAAGCCTCCTACGTCCACGCCGAAGGCTACCCGACAGGCGAGTTGAAACACGGCCCCAATGCCCTCGTCAGCGATCGCGTCCCGCTCCTGGTCCTGGCCACCTTCGACCCCGCCATCAACGCCTCCGTCTTCCGGTATGAAAAAACCCTTCAGCTCCTGCGCGACATGCGAACACAAGGTGCGCGCGTGATCGCCCTCGCTAACACCGGCGATGACGAAGTGGCCGCCCTCGTCGACGATTGCGTCTTCGTCGATCCCGCGCCCGAATACCTGCTGCCCATCGCTGAGGTTATACCGTTGCAACTGTTCGCTTACTTCATGGCGCTTGCTCGCGGCGTCGATGTCGACAAACCCCGCAATCTCAACAAAGCCGTCATCGAACCTGAACCCCGCCCCTGAGCCAACCAATCAAACCACAGGATGCCCCATTCATTCCGCAGCTCGATCGCGGAATGAATGGGAAAACACTAATCTCCATGCAAGCGAATTGCGGAAGTCGGTCGCACCGAAGGCGTCCGCCTGTGATTACAATGACCAGTTCACCAACAAACGCGTAGTTCTGTTCTGGAAGGTTCGCCATGCACCCTTATCTCGCGTCCGCATTCCGCCGTGCCACCTTCTCTCTTCCATTCGCCCTCGCTCTGCCACTCGTCGCCGTAGCCCAGGTCCACCTCCTTCCTTCCCCGCGCGAAGCCCACTTCGCCGACGAAACGCCCCTGGCAGGCCTCGTCACCATCGAGGTCCGTAGCAACGACGCGGAAGACGAATTCGCTTCCCGCGACCTCGAAGATGCGCTCCATGACTCTTCACTGCACATCGGAACTCAAGGCTACAAAATCATCCTGATGCGCACCGAGGCCCCTGAAGCGAAAACGCTTCTCGAAGAGCACCATCTCGCATTCGACCCGGCCATGAACGACGAAGGCTACGTCCTCATCCTCGACGAGCATCAGGCCTCCATCGTCGCCGCGTCCTCCGCGGGCGTTTTCTACGGCGTGCAAACCTTCAAGCAGTTGCTTCCTCTCCCCGGCGCGCGCTCCGTACTGCCCACCGGAACTATTCGTGACTGGCCGGCCATGAAGTACCGCGGCGTTCAGGACGATCTCTCCCGCGGGCCCGTGCCCACGCTCGAGTTCCAAAAGCATCAGGTCCGCGTCTTCTCCGCCTACAAAGCCAATTTCTACTCCCCCTACTTCGAACACACGCTTCTCTACCCCAACCACCCGCTCTCCGCGCCGCCCGATGGCGCCATGTCGCCCGCCGACGTGGCCGAGCTCGTGCGCTACGCCCTCCAGTATCACGTCACCATCATCCCCGAGCAGGAAGCCTTCGGCCATCTTCATCACGTCCTCAAATACGACATCTACGCAGATGCGGCCGAAACCCCGCACGGCAACGTGCTCGCCCCGGGTCAGGCTGCCTCGCTCCCGCTCATCAAAGACTGGTTCACCACCATCGCCGCCGAGTTCCCGTCGCCCTTCCTGCACATCGGAGCCGACGAGACCGGTGACCTCGGCAAAGGCCGCACCGCACAGGCTGTCAAAGATCGCGGCTACGGCCCCGTCTACGTCGACTTCCTCAAGCAGATCCACGACGAGCTTGCTCCGCTTCATCGCAAGATTCTCTTCTGGGGCGACATCGGCGGCGACGACGCCAAAGCCGTTCCTGGCCTGCCCAAAGACATGATCGCCGTCCCCTGGAACTACGGGGATACCACCGGCTTCGACAAGATGATTGAGCCCTTCGCCAAGGCCGGCATCGAAACCTGGATCGGCGATGGCGATGCCAATTGGGGTGAAGTCTATCCGCAAGCGCAAATCGCCTTCGGCAACATTCAGGGCTTCGTTCGCGATGGCCAGCGCCTTGGTTCTACCGGCTCCCTCACCACCGTCTGGAACGACGACGGCGAGGGCCTTCACAACCTGAACTGGTACTCCTTGATCTTTGGCCCCGTTGCCGCCTGGCAGCCCGGCGAAAGCTCCATCCCCGCTTATCAGGATGCCTTCGGCCCACTCTTCCACGGCGATGCCAGCGGCAAAATCAACGCCGCCGAAAAAGAAGTCATGGCCGCATTCGCCGCGCTTGCACAAACCAAAATCGACATGCGCAGCGACGACATTTTCTGGATTGATCCCTGGAGCGCGCAAGGCCTGGCTCTCGCAGCCAGGCTTCTGCCCGTCGCCCCGCAAATTCGCCTCCACGCCGAACAGGCCATCGTCCTCGTCGCCCAGGCCCGCGCCGCCAATCCGAACCTTCGCGAGCAGGAAGCCCTTACCGCTCTCGACCTTGGCGCGCGCCGTCTCGACCTCATAGGCATGAAGTTTGAAATGAGCCAAGAGATCGCCTCCGGCTACGCCCAAGCCATCACGCGCGAGCGCAACAAGCAGAACGACGACATCACGCAGACCTTCCTCGAAGAAGCCGCTGGCGACAACGGCCTCTGCGAAGACCTCCGCGACGCCTACTCCGCCATCAAGGCCGAATACAGCCAGGTCTGGCTGAGCGAGAATCGCCCCTGGTGGCTTAACAACGTCACCGTGCGGTACGACCTCGCCGTGGAGCAATGGGAGCGCCGTGCCATACAACTCCAGGCCGTCAATGCCGACTTCCAAAACAACAAACCGTTGCCGCCCGCTCCAGCGCTCGGCATCCCCGCACCCGTTCTCACCCAATAGACAGGTGAAGGGTGCCCCATCCATTCCGCCGTTTCTTCGCGCAATGGGTGGGAAAGCACGAACTTCCACGCGAACGAAAAGCGAGCGTCTGCCGCACCGCAGGTGTTCAGTGCTTCGTCCACCCAGACTTCCCCGCCTCGAAGCTGCGCTTGTCCAGCCGCGGCAGCGCCCGCGCCACCTTGTCGGGAAACAACGGATAATGCCGCGCGGCGATCAATAATTCAGTCACGCACCAAACATCGTCTTCTGCGATCATCCAGCCCTGCGCATCCAGCCGCGCCAGGTTCACTGCCTGCGAGTACGACCGCAGTGTCCGTTCCCCGCGCAAATTGTAGTAGTGCTCAAAGTAGCTCATCGCCAACTCGCGCAGGGTGCGATACACAGGCGCGCGAAACCGCAGCCCCGCGAAATTCGACTTCGCAACGCTCCCCCACAACCCCTTCTCGCGGTAAAGCGCAACAACATGGTCGTCATCGCGCACGCCTTCCAGGTCCATCACCAATGGCGGATGCCCTTGCAGCCGCAGCGCCGCCGCAGCCACCAGCGCTCCTTCCAGGCAATGCCCCTTGCGCTCGCGCAGCACGCGCCGCGGCGATCCCGCCGTGTCGTCGTAGCAATACTCCATCGCATCAACAAACTTCTGAACGCGTGCGGGCGTATTCAGCGCGCGCAGCGTGCGTACCTCTCCCGCCGACAGACCAAAATTTTCACCTGCCTTGCGGCGCACTCTCTCGCGTATCAATCTGGATCCTTCCTGCCACGGCCGTTTTCTCAAAATTCCGTGAAGTATATCGAACTCTCGAAGCGACCTTCGGTGACACTCTCGATTCCGCGCCTTCATCGCGGAATGGGTGGGAAGCCACGAACCTCCGCGCGAAGGCCGGTTTCACTGAAAGAGGCGCCGGCTACGCCACATCTGAAGGCACCTCGAACGTCACCAATTCCGACTTGAACCCGCGCGTCCGCACAGCGCCATAGGAAATGCCAGCAATCATCCACACCGCGCCCAGCACGAGGGCCGGATTACTTAAGTGAACCCAAATGAACCCGCAGATCAAAAAGCCCAGCGTCGGCACAACGTAGCCACGCGGATCGCGCGTATTCTCATGCCGCGCATGATGCACGAACGCCGCCGCATTCACGCCCATGAAGGCAACGAAGGCGCCAAAGTTCAGGCATTCCGCGCCAATTTCATAAGCCCCGCCGCCAAGCCTGTCGGCAAAAAATTGCAACAATCCCGCGCCCACCAGCGCAAAGCCGCCCACCGCGATGATGTTGTTGCGTGGAATGCGGCGCTTCGGCTCAATCGCGCCGAAGAACTGCTTAGGCAACGCGTTGCCGCGTCCCATGCCATAGAGAAGCCGCCCTGCGGCAAGTTGCGCGCCCATGCCCGAACCCAGGTTCGCAATCAACAGCGTGAAGTTGACAACCTGGAAGAGAATTGCTCCCCCTGCCTGCCGCGAGACAATCGCAAACGCCGAAACCACATCGTCCTGACTGAACGGCTTCGAACCCCATATCAGTTGCGCTGCATATACTTCCAGCCCCGACAGGACGCCTGTAATGATGCACACCAGCACCGTGGCCAGCATGATATTACGCCGCGGATTCTCAACTTCTTCTGAGAACGTCGACACCGCGTCGAAGCCGATGTAGCTCAGCACGGCCACCGAAGTCGCCGCAAAAACGGCCGGCAACTGAAACGTTCCCGGGTCGTAAAACGGATGCGTGAAGTATCCCGGATCATGCTGCACGTGCATCACGGTGCGCATCACCGAGGCAAGAAACAGCACCACCACAACTGTCATGCCAGCACACAAGACTTCATTCATGCGCGCAGACGTCTTGATGCCGCGCAGGTTCGCCCACGTGAAAAACGCCGCGAAGAACACAATCCACACGTAGTACGAAAGGCCGGGGACAATATTCATCGCCGCCTGAGCGCAAAACGCCACGCAAATCAGCGGATTGATGAGATAGTCCATCACCATGCCCCAGCCCACAACGTAGCCGAGGCTCGAATTCATCTCCTGGCCGACATACGTGTATGCTGAACCGGCGCTCGGATACACCCGTGCCATGCGCCCATAGCTGATCGCCGTGAACAGCATGCCCACCATCGCGATCATGATCGCCGTAACGGCGTGCCCGTGGCCGCGGTTGCTGATCACGCCGTAGATGCCCATGGGCGCCGTCGGCTGGATGATGACCATGCCGATGATGATCAGGTTCCACAGCCCCAACGTGCGGTGGAGACTGGCGGCCTTGGGCTGCGTTTTTGTTTGTGCCTCTGCCATCGCGTCCCTATTGTGGCGTGCTCGCCGTCGGTGTCACGTCCTGCGAACCGCCATTCCAACTGTCAACCTGCACCACCGGCGCCTCGGCCCCGCTTTCAGGCAGCAATGCCGTCAACACCCGCCTCTCACCCGGCGCAAGTTCAACCCAATTATCCGACCAGATCACAGGAGCGATGAGACGGCCGGTCTTCGTCCGCACGGCGGCGCTCACCTGAAACGCCAGCGCCTCTGTTGGGTTCTCAAGTTCGAGCTCGATGACCCGCCCGCGCATCGTCTTTTCGATTCCCGCATGAGCCACCACCTTCGCCGCCGGCAAGTGCCAAAGCGAGGTCAAGTCTTCGTGACGCGCGGCCGGCGTATGCGTGTAATCGGTTCGCCCCCAGTCGAACGAAGTCAGCGTTCCGGGCAACCAGTAGAAGTTGCGACTTACAACGTTCCCTTTGGCATCGGTCAACGACAGATCGACGAAAAACGTTCTCTCCGCGTTCGAGTAGAGATTCTCAGGAATGGTGGCAACGATTTGCGAACTGTCTTCGCCCGCATCCACCGCGGCTTGCGCACTGTACAGTTCCTTCCACTCCGCGTTATGCACGTGCATGCTAGCCCGCAACCCCGCCACGCGCTGGTACGTGCTATTCACCACGACAATTGATCGGTCGTCGTAAGAATACTGAATATGTACCGGTTCGCATGCTTTCTTCGTCCCGAAGTAGCCCGCGCCTGCGTCGAGATAATAGTCGTAAAGATGCCAGATCATCGAAGGCCACGCATTGTTCAGCATCCACTGGACCACACCCGTCGATGTGTACTTGTTTCGGCTGTACGCCTCGTACATGGCGCGCTCGGAGTCGTACTCCATGGTCTGCGCAATCTTCTCGTACTCCGCTGCCGATTGCGGCTTGGCATAAACCGCCGCCATCGCCGCGTCCATCACCTTCAGGTCCTTGAACTCGCCGCCGCCAAAGTGGTAGCTCCAATTTGCCGTGGGCGGCCAGGCCTGCGCGTCCGGCAAAAACTTTTCGCGGCTGGCCAGCGACGGAATCGCCGGCCCTGGGCTCGTCTCGGTGTTGAAACCGAAGGCTCCGCCGTTCTGCTTGTCCACGTACCAGTAGCTGGGAGCAACGTAATCGTACGGACCGCTCATCTTTACGCCGTTCAAGCCCCCGCCCGCCGTGGTCTGCGACGAAGCCGCAGAGAGAATCGGATTCGGCCAATGCAACTCCGCCTCCACATCGAGATACGCGCGTTCCACACTCGTCGGCGGTGCATTGTCGCTGCCGTTCAACCACACCAGCAGGCTCGCGTGATGGCGAAGCCGCAGCATCTGCGACCGCAACGACGCCTTCGCAATCGCAAGGTCATTCGGGGTCCAGTCTTTCCAATGCTCCCAATGGTCGCAGCAGCACCAACCCAGCATCACCAGGATTCCGTCTTTGTCGGCGAGATGGAAAAAGTCTTCGGTCTCCAACTTGCCTTCAAGGCGAATCGTATTCAGATTCATGTCTTCGGTAAGTTGGAACTGTTCGCGCAGCCGCTTCTCATCCGTGCGCAGCAGCATGTCCTGTGACCAGCCGCCGCCGCGAATCAGGATCGGCTTGCCATTCACGCGGAACAAACGGCTTCCGTTGGCGGTCAATTCCGAAGTCATTTCGCGGATGCCAAATTCCACGCTTTGTTCATCGAGCAATTGGCCGGCGCCGGGCGCACCGCCCGTCTCACGAAAACTGACTGCCAATTTTTCCAGATGCGGCTCCCCCATCTGCCGTGGCCACCATGGCTTGGGATTCTGAATGCGCAGTTGCGCAAACTTGTCGGGAGCGAAGACAACCGTCCGATCTTCATGCGCAGCCAGTTCCACGGGCTGCTCAAACTTCACGCCGGCAGCCGTTCCTTGCACCACGCCTTTCACCGCCTGTGCGCTGGCATTGTGCAGTTCTGCGTAAATCGTCAGCTCGGCGGTCGCCAGCGAAACGTCGGGAAAATGCGTAACCGCAAGCGGCGATCGCACAGTGACTGCGCCCGTGCCTACCAGGTCAACCCCGCCCCAGAGTCCCATATCCTTGTCGGGAGGACACGGATTCCAGTCCACCCAGTTGATGCCCAGGTCTTTTTCTGTGGGCGCGAACGTCTCAACGGCCAGCACATTTTTGCCGCCAGGCTTCAAGAATTCAGTCACATCGAAATCGTAAGTCCGGTATGCTCCGGCAACGGTCGTGCCATCGGCGATCTGGCGGCCATTGAGCCAGATTTCGCCGCGATAGTTGATGCCCCCAAAGTGCAGCCACTGCCGTTCGCCTGCATGCCCAGCAGCTGGGGCTTCAAACTCCGTTCGATACCACCACCCGCAGCGGTACGGACTGTCCTGCGGCATGGGCATGTTGGCAAAAATGCCGCCAATCGGATAGGTGGTCCCCGGGATTTGGCGAAGGTTCATTCCGTAATACGGATCGGGATACACTCCGGCCGCGGCTTGCGCAGCCACCACCGTGCTCGGCACCGTCGTCTTTAACCAGCCATCAGGTTGAAAATTGTCTGTGGAGAGTGTGTCGCCCGCGCTCTGTATCTTGCAGGCCGATTGCAACTGCCAGCCATCGTGGAGATGCGTTGCGGTTGCAGCATGCAACATCGGCAATGCCGACAATGCAATCACCGAGCCAATAAACTTTCTGAACATATCCTTCCGCCAATCCTTTTCGAGCAAAGTCAGGCTTGAGCGCTGAACTCTGCATATTCATCCGATTCATCCACCGCTGCCACTCGCCAACGCGGTCACCTTGCGATTGCGCATACCTCTTCACTTATTGCGCGCACTGATCAAGCCACCTGCACTCGTAGATTCCCTCCACGCATTTTTTTCGCGGGAGGCGGAGCCGAAGACATGCGCGCTACCAACTCCGGTTGCGCCCGATGCAACCTTGGCTCACGCCTTGGATCTCTCACCTTGATAGCGTCCATCACCCACTCCGCAGCCAGCAAGCCCATCTGCCGCAACGGTTGGCCAATCGTCGTCACTGCCGGCGTCGATACCGATGCCGGCAGTACATCGTCGAATCCCACCACCGAACAATCCTCGGGCACCCGTACACCGGCCTGGAGCAACCCCCGCATCACACCCAGGGCGGTCAAATCATCGAATGCCAGAACCGCTGTAAACATGCGGCGCGAAGCCAGCATCTGCCGCGCAAACGCCAACCCGCCCTCGAATCCCGACGTCGGATCAACCAGGTTCGGAAGTTGAAACACCAGTCGCTCATCCAGGCTGATTCCCGCCGCCTGTGCCGCGGCCTGAATTCCAGCCCAGCGCGGTGCACTGTCAAACATCTCCTCTGGGCCGCGAATCACCGCGATCTTTCTGTGTCCCAGATCCAGCAGGTGTTGCATCGCCAGCGCGCCTCCCGCTTCGTTGTCCACGAGCACTGAGCTCACGCGGCGCCCGGTAAGATCGCGGCTCACAATTACGATGGGCACGTTGTTCTTTTGAACGTCGCTCAGCAGGTTGGCCTCATCGAACACCCAGCTTGCGATCACAATCACGCCCTCGGCGCGCCGCTCAAGAATCATTTGCAGATAACTGTCGAAAAATCCGCGCTGCGTCTGCGCGTCCATCAGCAGCGGAAGATAGTTGTTCGGCCGCAGCCCCTCCTGAATTCCGCGCACGATCGGGATGCAATACGGATCGGACAGATCGTAGGCGAGCACGCCAACCGTCTGGCTTCGACGCCGACGCAGCGAACGCGCATACGCGTCGGGATGATAACCGAGCTGCTGTGCCATGGCGCGGATTTGCTGCCTGGTCTTCTCGGCTACGTTCTGCGAAAGAGGCGCTTCGCTCAGAACGATCGATACCGTCGACACGGAGAACCCGCACGCCCGGGCAACATCGAGCAGCGTCACGTGACCAGATCGGCGCTGGGGCATTCGTACTCCTCTTTCGACGTCGCGCGGCTCGCCAGGCAACGCGGTGTGCAGGTCACCAGCAGCGCCTCACGGAACGGTTGCCTCTGCGATTTTTCGCTTGACAGGCGAAATGTTTGATCCTACATTAGCCTTCTACTATTCAAACGTTTGAATGTCAACATTTTGATCGGAGATGTCCGAAATGAACAAAAACAAGCTCCATCCTTTCCTGCGACTTTCCCTGGCCTGTTGCGCGTTCCTCCTCGTCGCTTCGGTCGCATCGTCCCAGGCAGGCCGCGGCGGAATCAACGGCACCGTCACCGATCCTACCGGCGCGGTGGTCGCGGGAGCCAAAGTGACCGCGCTGAACCGGGCGACGGGGATTTCTCAGGCCACCGTAACCACACCCGCCGGCCTCTATGCATTCGTCTCGCTGAATCCGGGAACCTATGACGTGACGGCCTCGTCCAATGGGTTTGAAAGTGTCGCTCACGAAAACATTTCCGTCAGCGTTGACCAGGTGAGCACCGTCAATATCGGCTTGCGCGTCGGCAGCGTCAGCGATACGGTTACCGTGTCGCAATCGGTCGATCTGCTCGACACAAGCAATTCCACAGTCGGACAGCTGATTTCATCCGCCACCATCGATCGCGTTCCACTGCTCTCGCGCGATGTATATGATCTTGTTCAGTTGAGCGCCGGTGTCACCCCGGCCAACGGTTCCCCGAACTCATCTAATTCTGAAGCCATAATCAACATCTCCAGCGGCCGTCCCAATGTCGACGTCTCGTCTTACAGCATCAACGGCGCCGTTCTTGGATCCGTTTATTTCATGCTTGACGGCAGCCCACTCGGCATTGCGGAAAACAACATTGCCGCCATCATTCCCGCTTTCGAAGTTCCCGAGGACGCGGTGGACGAGTATCGCGTCGAGACGCAGAACACGCCTGCTTCCTATCAGAGCGGCGCTGCGGGCGTCATCAGCCTGGTGAGCAAGTCGGGCGGCAACAACTTCCATGGGGATGCCTTCGGCATTTTTCGTCCCGACATTCTCGCCGCGAACGACTATTTCAATAAGCAGAGCCAGTTATCCACGGTCGATCCGGTGACGGGCGCGCCGACGCCCTTCAACACACCTCCGGCTTTTCACCGTTACCAGGAAGGCGGGTCGATAAGCGGACCCATCCTGCACAAGAAGCTCTTTTTCTTCGGCGACTACGAAGCCACGCAGCAGGAACTGTTCGATGGCTCCAACATTTTCTCCGTTCCCAGCACCGCCGAGCGCGGCGGAGACTTCTCTGCCGACAGCTACACCATTTACGACCCCACCCAGCCCGACGTTGCGACGGGACCACTGGCCGGCGCGCGCCAGCCCGTCGCTGGAAACGTAATTGCCAATCCGAGCCCGATCGCGCTCAAGTATCTTTCCGAGTTTCCCAAGTGCAACTTTCCTGATCCCAATACGTGTGAAGCCAATGCAACGTCCGGTCCGTATGGAGACCTCAACAATCTCTATCTCCCCGGCCTCGATCCGTCTTCGGCGCAGCGCTTTGACATCCGCATCGACTTCGACAAGAGCGAAAAACAGAAAATCTTTGGGCGCTTCTCCTTCGATCGCTCTTTGCAGGGAACATTCAACGCGTTTCATAGCATGTGGGATCCGAACTACGCCCAGAACGTCACCAACGGCCGCAATATCCTCGTCGCCGACGACCTGACGCTGAGCCCAACAACAGTCTTGCAATTGCGCTACTCCTTTACCCGTCACTTTGAAAATCAGGGCGGAGATCCTGCGCAAAACAACTTCGACATCACTACGCTTGGCTTCCCCTCTTCGCTCGCCGCCGAGGAAATCTACAAGATTCTTCCCCTCATGAATTTCAACGACCTCGGCGGAGCCATAGGCGGCACCTGCTGCTACAACACGTTCCAATACGCCAGTGAAAACAGCGACGCCATTGCCACGCTTACCAAGGTGAAAGGCAAACACGAACTCAGCACCGGCTTCGAATACATGAAGCGCTTCATGAATGTCGGCCAGCCGCCCTTCCCATCCGGCAACTACTACTTCGACGTATCGGCAACCGACCAGACCACAGGCGCATCCTCTCCCGTCGGAGGCAACGATTTCGCCTCATTCCTCTTCGGCATGGGATCGGCTCCAGGCAGCGAGTCGACCAACTTCACCAAGGATCTGTTTGTCGCCGAAGCCAGCCCCTACTATGCCGCGTTCATTCAGGACACCTACCACATCACTCCATCATTTACAGTCACCGCGGGTCTACGCTGGGACATCTTCGGAGGCAAAACGGAGCGTCATAACCGGCTTGAATACTTCGATCCCGCAGCGCAGGGCACGACCGCGGGCGTTGCGTACACAGGCGGCGAAGTGTTCTCAAACTCAAGCCATCGCTCGCCTTTCGCCACTAACCTCACCAACTTCGGACCGCGCCTCGGCTTTGCCTGGCAGCCATCGAAAGACTTCCTGGTTCACGGCGGAGCAGGCATCTACTTCGGACCCAGCGCTGAAATGGTCAGTAGCGCCGGCGAAAACAGTGATGGATTTTCCTCGGTCACCAACTGGAATTCCACGGACTGGAACAACGATCCAAATACCATTGCGCTCGACGGCGGCGGCGCGGGCAACTCGGTTCTCTATGGCAGCAGCCTCGATCCCAGCTTTACCGGCGGCCCCGCGCCAACCCCAACCGCGCCATACTCTGTCAGCAATCCTTTCCCAGCTGGCGTTGTCCCGCTCATCGGCGCGTCGCAGGGGCTGGCCACTTATCTTGGCTCAACGTTGAGCACCATGTTCCACTCGCAGCGTACCCAGACCACCTACAACTTCAACTTCGGGTGGGAATACAACTTCCCCCACGGCGTGGTGCTCAGTGCCGGTTACGTCGGCAGCCGCGGCCTGTTCCTTCCGCTCGCCGGCGAAGACTTGAATCAACTCGATCTAGGTACCATCGGAAAATATCAGGCTGCCTTGCTCAACACTATGGTGCCCAACCAGTGGGAAGCGACATTGCCTTCGACCAATGCCAACTACGGTTCGGCCACTGTGCCTTTGTGGGTATCGCTTCAGGAATACCCGCAATTCGGCAATGGCGGATACGGCGGCGGCAACGGCGTCATCATTCATGGATACCCCGGCGGCGACTCGGAGTACAGCTCGCTGCAAACCAAGCTGGAAAAACGCCTGACGCAGCACTTCACCACCCTCGCCTCGTTCACCTGGGCCAAACTCATCACCGACGACGGCAATCCCCCACTGGGATTTGTCGGCTTCCACAACGGCTCGCCCCAGGACTGGAAAAACATGAACCTTGAGCACTCCGTGAGCCCGCAGGAAGTCAAATTCCAATTCACTGTGCAGGCCTCGTATGATCTGCCCGTTGGCAAAGGGCGCGCACTCAATTTGAATGGCGTGGCCAATGCCATCGCCGGCGGCTGGACCATCAACGAAGTCACCTACCTCAGCGATGGTCTACCCATCAATGCGCCCGTCGTTGGAGCGCCGTTCTCCTACTTCAACCAGCGCACCGACATGACCTGCAACCCTAGTCAGGGTGCACCGCATACAGCCACAGAGTGGTTCCTTCCCAACTGCTTCACCACCCCGGTCAGTCCCTTCGTCGCCGGAACCGCGCCTACGTACCTCGACAATGTCCGCACCATGGGCGCGCAGGAAGTTGACCTCTCTCTCTTCAAGAGCTTCACCCTTGGCAAGGAGAAGGCCCTCCGCTTTGAGGTTTCGTCGTACAACGTGACTAACAGAGCACAGTTCTCGGCGCCGAACGTCAGCTCGCCGGCATCCGGCTACGTCAACTTCGGCCAGATCCTCAGCGACTCAAACTCTCCGCGTCAATTCCAGTTTGGATCGAAGTTTTCGTTCTAAGCGCTGCCAGCTTACCGAGCCGACATGCTAGGGCGGCCACGAAAGTGAGAACTGGCCGCCAGCCCGGACGTACGATGGTCATGGAGATGGATGCCATGGCCGCTGATCAACGCAACGTCGACGCGCAGCGCGGTACTTCTGCAGTCCGGATCTTCGCCATCAACGAGCGCATGAACCAGGCCCTGATCGAGCATCTCGATCCCGCGGCCTGGAATGCCAAGCCGCCCGCCAAAACCCGCACCCTAGCGGCTATCTTCACGCACATGCACAACGTGCGCTGCAAGTGGGTCCGGCTCACGGCGCCGCATCTGAAGACTCCTGCCAAGCTGAACCGCGCGCATTGCACACCGCGGCAAGCCGCGGCCGGATTGGCGGCAAGCGCCGCCAGCTGCGAACAAATGCTCTCTGAGGCGTTCACCCCAGGCGGCGATGGCCGCGACCACCTCTTCGTGCGCGATGGCTGGTCGCAACCTTGGCCCGTTGGCCCCGAAATGCTCTGCTACATGCTGGCGCACGAAGCTCATCATCGGGGACAGGTATGCATGCTCGCCCATCAGCTCGGCTTCCCCCTGCCGCATCGAGCGTCGGACGGGATCTGGAATTGGGAGAAGCTTTGGAGAGAGTGCGGGTTTCCCGGCCCCCCGGGATTTCACGGATAAGAACTCAATGGACGCATTTATTATCATTCGATGGTGAAACGCTGCCCTCGCGCTTTGCGGCCTCTGCTCGTTCCTCTCGCAGCCATTGCTTTTGCCGCACAGGCCTCTGCGCAGCTTGAACCCTTCCAGGCCCGCTTCGACGCCACACTTTCTAAACATGGCGTCATCGGCGGCGGCTTCGCCGTCGTGCACCAGGCCGGGCTGCCTGTACAACACTTTTTCGGCAGCGCGCGCCGTGAAGCGAACCAGCCTGTCGATCCGGAAACTTCGTACAACTGGGCTTCGATTACCAAGACCATGACCGCAATCGCCATTCTTCAATTGCGCGATCGTGGAAAGCTTTCGCTCGACGACCCGGTCGTCCTCTATGTGCCGGAACTGCGCCAGGTGCACAGCGATTATGGCCCCGTCGACGCCATCACCATCCGCCATCTGCTCACCCATAGCGCGGGCTTCCGCAATCCAACCTGGCCCTGGGATTGCGACGACCCTGCCAGCTGCGACTGGCAGCCCTTCGAGCCCACGCACTGGAGCCAGGTGGCCGCCATGCTCCCCTATACGCACCTCGCCTTTACACCCGGCGCGCGTTGGAGCTATTCAAACCTCGGCTATGTCTTCCTTGGCCAGATCATTGAGCGCCTCAGCGGCGACGACTTCGAAGTCTACCTCGATAAAAACATTCTCAAGCCACTCGAAATGCACTCCAGCTACTTCGATCGCGCGCCGTACTTTCTCGAAGACCACGTTTCCGCAAGCTACCTGCGCGCCGGAAGCAAAATCACCGCGCAACCGTTCAACTTCGACACCGGCATCACGACCTCAAACAGCGGACTCAAGGCGCCCATTCCCGACATGGTGAAGTACTTGCGCTTTCTCATTGGCGACTCTGCGAACACGCGCTACGAAACGGTTCTCAAGCGAAGCTCGCTTGAAGAGATGTGGAAAGGCGTTCTGCCCGCCATCGAGCCAAGCCAGGCCGCAACTCCCTATACCTCTGGGCCGAACGGCGCACAGCCGAAAATGGGCCTCGGCTTCTTTGTCGTTGAGGTCAACGGCCGCCGCTATATTTATCACGATGGCGACCAGGGCGGCTTTTCTTCGGAACTGCTCATCGACCCCGCCGGCCACAGCGCCAGCATCCTGGCCGTAAATACCACGGATACGGGCGCGCCCAACCCATTGCCGGAACTCCATCCCCAATCGAATACCGAACCCGACCCAAACACTGACCTGAGACAGACCCTGCGCACCACTCTGATCGAGACTGTGTTCCCTGCGTTGTCGAAATCTCAATAAGCTGTGGCAGTGCGCCCGAAAAGGCTTGCATGCCTTAACGGCGTTTCGAATAAGATGAGGATCAAATGGCCACCCTTTCCCAAAAACTTCTCTTGAAGGACCAATCAGAAATCATCGTGCTTAACGCGCCGGAGAGCCTCGAAGGTGAGCTCACGGCACTTCCCGTGAAGCACATTCATCGCAGCCTCGGAAAGCTGAAAGAGCTGGAGTTCTCTCTCGCCTTCGTCACGAAGCAGGCCGAAGTGGACGCGCTTGCGGCAAAGATCGCGGGCCTGGCCAAAGGCGATGCGGCAGTCTGGTTCGCCTATCCGAAGGGCACGTCGAAAAACTACAAGTGCGATTTCAATCGCGATACCGGCTGGGCAAAACTGAACGAAGCAGGCTTTGATACAGTCCGCTCCATTGCTATCGATGAAGACTGGACCGGACTGCGCTTCCGGCGGAAAGAATTCATCAAATCACGGTAGGCGCTTTCGTGTTTTCTCGCTGACTCGCTATGTAAACAGCCCCGGCAGCACTTGCCCGGCGTTTCCTTCAACCACGTGCGTGAATGCGCTCGCGTTCAATGGCCGCTCCGGCCCCACATACACAGTGCGCGCGCCGTTCTGGCGTGCCCAATGGACGAAGTTGGCGGCCGGATATACCGATCCCGAAGTGCCAATCACGACCATCATCGTCGCTTTGCGAATCTCTGCCTGAATCCGGTCCATCTCCAGCGGAACTTCACCGAAAAAGACGATGTGCGGCCGCAACCGAGCACCGCAAACGCAGCGCCCTACCTCATTGAGATTCTTGTAAACGGTTCGATCCTCGATGGGCGGCTCCCCACAATCTTCGCCACAGCGAGCCTTCGCCAATTCACCGTGCATGTGCAGCAGCCGCTTGCTGCCCGCGCGCTCATGCAGATCATCCACGTTCTGCGTGCAAAGAAAGAAGCGGTCGCCTAGCCGCTGCTCCAACTCGGCCAGCACGATGTGCGCCGGGTTCGGCATCGCTTCCGCACCTTGTGCACGCCGCGCGGAGTAGAACTCCCAGACCAGCGCCGGGTTTCGAACCCAGGCTTCCGGCGTGCAGACATCTTCAATGCGGTGCCCAGCCCAAAGCCCATCGGATGCGCGAAACGTCGGCAGGCCGCTCTCGGCGCTGATGCCGGCGCCGGTCAGCACAAAAACGCGGTCAGCCACTCCAATCGAAATGTTCATCGCGAGGTTAAAGATTTCAAGTCACAGATCTCATCAATACGCCCGGAGCCAACTCGATTGAAAACCAACAACCGAAAGATCCAGCCGAATATTCATTCCCTATTCCCTGTTCCCTGGTTCCTGCCTTCACGGCTCCAACAGAATCTTTCCTGTCGTCTTGCGCGCTTCCAGATCGCGTTGCGCCTGCGCCGCTTCCGACAACGGGTACAAATGCTCTGTGCGCAGCTTGAGCTCCCCGCTGGCCGCCCAACCCAGCACCTCGCCAGCACGCCACTCAAGATCGGCGCGTGTGCCAATGTAGTGCCAGAGCGTTGGCCGCGTGATATAAAGCGATCCCTTCCCGCTCAGCTGAATCAGGTCGAACGGCGGCACCGGTCCGCTTGAAGCGCCAAACAGCGCCAACAGGCCTCGTGGTCGCAGGCAATTCAGGCTGCCCTCAAACGTCGTTTTGCCTACCGAGTCATAGACCACTTCCACTCCCTTGCCGCCCGTCAGCCGCTTCACCTCGGGTTCGAATTCTTGATCAGAATAAAGAATCACTTCCTGCGCGCCTGCTGCGCGCGCCAGTTCTGCCTTTTCTGCCGTCGATACGGTGGCAATTACGCGCGCGCCGATCCGTGTTGCCATCTGTGTGAGCAGCAAACCCACGCCGCCCGCGGCGGCATGAATCAGCGTCGTGTCGCCGGATTTCAAGGGGAATGTCGAATAGGCCAGGTAATGCGCCGTCATGCCCTGCAACATGCAGGCCGCAGCCATCTCCATGCTTAGCCCATCGGGAATCTTCACCAGGCTTACAGCTGCCACCACCGCGTATTCCGCGTAGCTGCCCAGCACACTCACCGACGCGACCGCATCGCCGGCTTTGAAGCCCGTAACACCCGGTCCCAGCTCTTCCACCGTACCCGCGGCTTCGCTACCAGGAATCAACGGCAGCGAGGATTTATACGTGCCTTTGCGAAAGTAGATCTCGATAAAGTTGACCCCGGTGGCTTCAACGCGGATCAACACCTGCCCTGGGCCCGGCTCGGGAATGGGCAATTCAGCCAGTTGCAATACTTCTGGCCCGCCTGTCTGATGAATCTGGATGGCTTTCATGTCAGGGCCAGAATGCACCCTGAGGCCGCGCCTCTGCAAGCATTTCGGCCACCAATGTGCCGCTCCTCAATCTTTCGACGTATCCGCCACACGCAGAAAACCCCGCCCGGCATGCGCCTGAGCGGGGTCTTCCGATTCCCGAGCTTCACCGTCCCTTAGTCCCTCAGTCCCTGATCCCTGCTTTGTCAATCTCTGTCCGACAACAGGCTCTGCTCTTCGGGCGAAATCAGGCGAACCAGGCGATCGACAGCGTACGGAGTGCGCTGCTGGCTTGTATGGTAGTGCCGTACCTGCAACTCGCCGAGCAAGCCGATCGCAAGCATTTGGATGCCTGCCACAATCAGTACCGCACCCACTACAAATAGCGGCCCATGCTGCTCCATCAGGCTCTGATGCGGATGGATCACCTTCAAGGCCAGCAATACTGTCGAAATGATGCTCCCGGAAACGATCCCCAAAGCTCCAAATCCGCCGAAGAAATGCAGCGGCCGGCCCATGTAAGTCAATAAGAAACGAATCGTCAGCAGATCGAAGAACACCCGGAAAGTACGCCCAATGCCGTAGTGGCTCTTGCCGCGCTCGCGGTTTACGTTGCGGATCGGAATCTCGCAGATCGATGCCCCATACCAGGTCGCAAGTGCTGGTATGAACCGATGCATTTCGCCGTACAAGGGAATGTTGTGGATCACCTCGCGGCGATAAGCCTTGAATGTCGTGCCGAAGTCGTGAATATGCACGCCTGAAAGTTTTGCCATCAGCCAGTTGGCGCAGCGCGATGGAATCCTGCGCATAACGAGGTTGTCGATCCGATCTTTGCGCCAGCCGGAAACAACGTCGTAGCCCTCTTCGAGCTTTTCAAGGAAGGCAGGAATGTCGTTGGGATCGTGTTGCAGGTCCCCATCCATGGCCAGAATGAACTCGCCCGAGGCGTGATCGAACCCCGCCGCAAGGGCTGAAGTCTGCCCGAAATTCCGGCGCAGCTTCACAACCAGCACGCGGCTGTCCACTGCGGCAATCTCTTCAAGAAGCTTGTAGGAGCGGTCGCTCGAGCCATCGTCGACAAATACCAGCTCAAAACTGTCGCCAACCTGCTCCATCACTTGCTTCAGGCGCGCGTACAAGGCGGTGACGTTCTCTTCCTCGTTGTGAAAGGGAACGACGATCGAATATTTCGCCATAATGCAAGTATAGATGCAATTGCGTTTGGAAAGGATTAGGTTTTCGCGCGCGAAATAAAGCGGTTGCGCCGCCTGACCCCGCTCCATCGCGCCCTCGAGCGGTCCGTCGGCCTACTGGTCGAGCTCGTCGAGCATGGCCTGCATCTCGCTCATCGCATGGTTGTTACCCGTTCGCCGTGCACTGGAAATTCCGGCCTTGAGTTGCACCGCGGCCTCTGATGGTCGTCCCGCGCTCGCCAGCGTCTGCGCAGCCATAAAGTAGCCGGCTGAGTAATCCGGGTCATTCTGCACCAGCACAGCGAACTCTTTAAGCGCCGAGGCCGTCTCGCCGCGGCTCGCCAACTCCATGGCCAGGCCATACCGCGCAAAGCTGTTCTTCGGGTCGAGCGTCAAGATTTCTTGCAGCCCCGCAATTTTGTCCATACTTCCCTTTCGCGCCCGTCGAACGGCCGGCAGATTTGCACATTTGGTGTGGATTGCTGAAACTGGAAAAGGACGCCTTGCGTTGAAGGGGTCCACGCAATCGAAACGTCCCATGTTCATTCTACGGCTACTGCCGGCAAACTGAAGATTCGGCGCACCAGGCAAGGGAGCAAGTACACAATGAGTTCTATCGAGTCCGCGCATTCAAATCAAACAGGGAGTTCTTCCTCTGCAGGTTTTTCCAAGGCCCCGCTGGCGCGAACTGTAGCCAGCACGCAATCGGAGATGACCGAAATCGTTTTGCCTAACGACACCAACACGCTGGGCAATCTCCTCGGCGGCCGGCTGATGCATTTCATTGACCTTACCGGCGCAATGGCTGCTTATCGCCACGCGCGCACCAACGTTGTAACCGCTGCAATGGACCACATCGACTTCATCAGCCCCGTGCATCTTGGCGACCTGGTCACCCTGCGCTCCAGTGTGAATCGCGCTTTTTCAACCTCCATGGAAGTTGGCGTCAAAGTGTGGGCCGAAAATCCGCGTACCGGCACCATGCTCCATGTTGCCAGCGCCTACCTGGTCTTTGTCGCCATCGATAACGAAGGCCACCGGGTGCGCGTCCCTGAAGCCACTCCTCAAACGCCCGACGAACAACGCCGGTATGAGGGCGCTCTGCGCCGCCGTGAACATCGCGCCGCCGAATCGGACCGCCGTAAAGCAGCCCAGCTCGCCACCCGCGCCGAAGAAGCCGCTGCTCTGGAATCCTAGTCGATTTCCGATCATTCATCTCGAACGAAGCCGGCGAAATTCCGCCCTGCTTCCAACCCAGCACGAAGGAGCAATCAATCCATGGCCCACGCACCCAATATGCCGTCCCCCGTCGCACTCCCGGGAGTCTCCAAGATCGTCGCCATCGGTTCCGGCAAAGGCGGCGTCGGCAAAACCACAGTTGCCGTCAACCTGGCCATTGCTCTTTCGCGCCTCGGCCAAAAGGTTGGTCTCATCGACGCCGATATCTACGGCCCCAACGTGCCGCTCATGATGGGCTCGTCGCAACAACCAGCCGTTGGTGCAAATAACCAGATCATCCCTAATCTCACCCACGGCATCAAGACCATCTCCATCGGCTACATCTCGCCGGGCGACAAACCGCTCGTCATGCGTGGCCCCATGTTGCACCAGATCATTCGTCAATTCCTGCAGCAAGTCGACTGGGGCGAGCTTGATTACCTCATCGTCGATCTGCCTCCCGGTACTGGCGACGTGGTCATCTCGCTCGTGCAGACTGTGCCTCTGACGGGCGCTGTTGTCGTTTCCACTCCGAGCGATGTCAGTTTGCAGGATGCGCGCAAGGCCCTCGAGATGTTTGCGCAGGTCAACGTCGAGGTGCTCGGCATCGTCGAAAACATGAGCCACTTCACCTGCCCCCACTGCCACCACGAGATCGACATCTTCTCCAAAGGCGGTGCCGAGCGCACGGCGCAGCAGTTCAATATTCCCTTCCTCGGATCCATTGAGCTGATCCCCGCTATCCGGGAAGGCGGCGACCGCGGACTTCCCGTGACACTTGCCGGCCCCAAGAGCCCGCAGGCTTCGGAGTTCTTCGCAGTCGCCGAGAAGCTGATGGTCCGCGCCGAAGCTGCCGCCGCGGCTGCAACCGACGTCATCGAGATCAGCTAAAGTGGTGCGGCTTGCTCGGGAAATACTTATTCTCGAGCTTCGTAATCAGGGCGCGAGTTTACTCGTGCCGAAAGCGCCGCACACAGTAAGGGAGCTTTACGGGCTGCAGAAATTCTCGAATTCCGCGTTTTGTAATCAGGGCACGACTTCAGTCGTGCCGCACAAGCTCCTTGAAACGATTGGGCTTTAGCCCCTGCAATCGCAGTATGAGGCGGAATACTGAGAAGTTCCTCTTTCTCCCGCCGCAATCTTTCTTAATGGATCGGGATCATGACATGCTCTCTTCAAATCCGCCCCGTCCAGCCTTCTGACTTTCCGCAATGGAAGGTTCTCTGGGATGGTTACAACGCCTTTTATGGACGCGAAGGCGCCACCGCATTGCCCGAGGCCGTGACGAGTACGACTTGGTCGCGCTTCTTCGATCCGGACGAGCCCGTGCATGCGCTCGTCGCCGAAAGCGACGGCGACCTCCTAGGCATTGTGCATTTCCTCTTCCACCGCTCAACCATCTCCATCGCACCCACCTGCTACCTCCAGGACCTCTTCACGCTCGAATCGGCTCGCGGGAAAGGTGTCGGCCGAGCGCTCATCGAGCGTGTTTACGAAATTGCCCGTGAGGCTGGATCGGCGCGCGTCTATTGGCTTACACACGAGACCAACGACACTGCCATGAAGCTCTACAACAAAGTCGCCGAGCGATCCGGCTTCGTTGTTTATCGCAAATCTCTTTGATCGTCGCAGTCCAAAGCTAATAGCAAAAACAAAGATGGGAGCGATGCCTTGGCCTCGCTCCCATTCGCTTTCGCCGGAACTAAACCCTAGCGCCAGTGCCCTTCCACCATCTCATAATGGTCACCGCGGTGAACCCAGCGATGAGCCACCCAGCGCGCGCCCGGATGTGGCGGACGATCCCAGCGGCCCGGCACCCAGACGTAGCGCCCGCCGTCCCAGCGATGGTATCCATCGATCCAAACAAATCCACGTTCAGGCGGTGGAGGACGACGCTCCACAATCGGCGCTGGTGGCGCGATGCGGACGATAACCTGCGCATACGAAGCCGCAGGCAAAAAGGTAAGAGCAAGCAGGGTTGCCAAAGCAATCTTCCTGACCATCAGGTTTCCTCCATGGTGTGAAGTTCCGGAGCTCAGTTTCGTTCCGGCCCGTTGCATACTAACAACGCATGAACGCGGAAATAGTTGTGCCGCAGTATTACCAAAAGCTGCTCCCGATGCAGCATAAAATGCTGAAATTGAGGTCGTCCAACAATTAATTCGTTAAGCTCCTGTGAAAATCCGCATTGGCCTTCGTTCAAAGAAAATAATCGAAATCCGTCTCGATCTTCAGCCGCCTTTGGATCTTGAGAATGTGCCCGGACAACCGGGCCGGATTCAACTCCACGTAATTGCGCGGGCCGTTCCACATATAGCGTGAACCGGCGAGTAAATCCTCCGCCTCATAGCCGCGATCGGCCGGAATCCTCAGCGCCTCCAGTGGCAGCGTCACAAATCCCGATTGCGTGTAATGA
>Ga0182016_10001513_pt1 | contig 28328 bp, 26 predicted proteins | sample 712S2MmetaG_FD_120491 | JGI IMG/M metagenome (GOLD analysis project Ga0182016, IMG submission 120491) | Permafrost microbial communities from Stordalen Mire, Sweden - 712S2M metaG | ecosystem: Environmental > Terrestrial > Soil > Wetlands > Permafrost | place: Sweden: Stordalen | collected...
ATGCCAACAATCGTGTAGGAACCGCCCTGCCCCGTTATAATCTCCTCTCGACACTTGGGAGATCTATCATGCCACGTGGCACCATGCCTCGCCGGCCTTCGCGCAGCGGCCGCCAGGACAAAGTTTCCAGCATCCCGCTGCGGGCCAAAGTCCAACCGATCACTCCCGCTCTGAAAAAAGTGAGCAAGGGGGCTGCGACCATCTCAGCCAGGACCATTGCGCCGAGGAAGCCTGCACCGCAGCCGGCCCAGCCCGCGACGACATCCTCTCGCAAAGCTACTATCGTCGCGAAGCGCTACAATCCTCTCGCGCCCGCGCGCGTCAGCGAAATTCTGCAACGCCTCGACGAACACTATCCCGCTGCAACCTGCGCTCTTCACCACAACAGCGCCTGGGAGCTGCTGGTAGCGACCATCCTGTCAGCGCAATGTACCGACGTGCGCGTCAACCTGGTGACGCCGATCCTCTTTCAGAAGTATCCCACGCCCGAGGCCTTTGCCTCGCTCCAGCCCGAAGAGCTGGAACCCGACATCCGCTCGACTGGCTTCTTCCGCAATAAATCGAAGTCGGTGGTGGGCGCGGCGCGGAAAGTCATCAGCGACTTCGGCGGCGAGGTCCCGCGCAACATGGACGAGCTGCTACAAATTCCCGGCGTCGCCCGCAAGACCGCCAACGTGGTGCTCGGCTCGTGGTACAGAATCGCCGACGGCGTGGTGGTCGACACCCACGTGCAACGCATCTCCCGCCGCCTGGAGCTGACGAAGAACGAAGATCCGCGCAAGATTGAGCAAGACCTGATGCAAGTGGTCCCGCGCGACAAGTGGATTCTCTTCTCCCACCAGATCATCCATCATGGACGCGCCATCTGCATCGCCCGTCGCCCCAAGTGTGCCGACTGTCCGCTCGAAAACCTATGCCACGCCGCCGACAAGACCTGGAGCACGGTAGAAATTCACCAGACGGCGAAGCCGTGAAGGTAGGGGATAGTGGTTAGTTTTTCTGCCGCCAACCCCGCACCGCCTTCGCCCCGGAGGACAAGCCTTCCTGCGCAGCACGATCACTGAACACGGTCCACTTTGCTATCCTCAGTCCATACTTTATGCGTATCATTTTGACCGCAATCGTACTGCTTATGACTCTATCCACATTCGCCCAGCAGTCGCTCGTCGCGCCGCAAGCCATCACCGATCCCACCAAGCTGGAGAGCAAGACCATCGCCGACATGCAGAACTTCTCCATCGAGAAGCTTTACATGACGCGCGCGATCGGCGACTCGACCTGGTCGCCCGACGGCAAGCAGCTCGCCTTCATCTCCAACATCAGCGGGCGCAGCAATCTCTGGCTGGTTGCTTCGACCGGCGGCTGGCCGACGCAACTGACCATCAGCGACCAGCGGCAGGCGCACCCGGTGTGGTCGCCCGACGGCACCTGGATCGCTTACGCATCCGATCACGATGGCGACGAGCAGTGGGACATTTTCCTGGTCTCGCCCAAGACCGGCGACGTAGTCAACATCACGATGGCGCCCGATTCGGCCGAGATCGGGCCCGCGTGGTCGCCCGACGGCCGTCAGATCGCATATGTGACTAAACCCAAGACCGGATCGAGCTACGAAATCGAGCTGATGGATGTGGCCACGCGCCACTTGCGTCACCTGACCAAGAATTCGCCCAAGGAACTCAGCAACGAGAATCCCATCTTTTCGCGCGATGGCAAGTTCTTGGTCTACACCCAGTCGCACGCCAGCGGCAAGGACGCCAACGTCTTCCTGCTCGACCTGACCAACGGTCAAAGCACCAACCTGACGCCGCACGAAGGCCAGCACAATTTCTACGCTGCCGACATCTCGCCCGACGGCGCGACCGTCCTTATCACTTCGGACGCGCACAATGGATACGACAATGTGGGACTAGTCGATATCGCGAACAAGAAGATTGATTGGCTGACCAGCGAGCAGTGGGAGCTGCGCGCGGGCACCTTCGCCCCAGACGGCAAGTCGCTCACCTGGACCGCCAACCTCGACGGCAACACCAGTATTTATTCCTACGACATTGTCAGACATCACGCCGAGGCCCTCCCCATCCAGCCGGGCCTCAATACGCTGGGCGGCAATCCCCTGCCCTACACGCGCGATGGATCGAAGCTGCTCTACAACCACAATGGGGCCGACGCCCCCAGCGACATCTGGGTCTACGACGTCGCCTCGAAGCAGTCGCAGCAGATCACCCATGCGCTGGTCGGCGGACTGCGCAGCTCCGACATGGTCGAGCCTTACCTGGTGCACTATCCCAGCCGCGACGGCAAATGGACGCTGTCGGCCTTCGCCTACGTGCCCAACAACATTCAACGCGACGGCAAATTTCCGGCGATCGTTTACATTCACGGCGGCCCGGCGTCGCAGACGGTTGACTCGTTCAATCGCTTCATTCAGTACATCGTGAACCAGGGCTACCTGGTGATCGCGCCCAACTATCGCGGCTCAACCGGATACGGCAAGCAGTTCACCGACGCCAATCTTGGCGACTCCGGCGGCGGCGACTTGAACGACGTGCTGGATGCGGCCGAGTGGATCAAGAAAAGCGGCTTCGTCGATCCTAAGAAGTTGATCGTGATGGGCGGAAGCTACGGCGGCTATCTCAGCATGATGGCCGTGACTAAAGCTCCGGACTTGTGGGCCGCGGCCGTGCCCATCGTGCCCTTCGTGAATTGGTTTACCGAGATCGCCAATGAAGATCCTAGCCTGCGCGAATACGATCTGGCGACCATGGGCGATCCGGTGAAGAACAAGGCGCTCTACGAAGATCGCTCGCCCATTAACTTTGTCGATCAGATCAAGGCGCCGCTGCTGTTGCTGGCCGGCGGCAACGATCCGCGCTGCCCTCCTGAAGAAGCGCAGCAGGTGGCCGACGCGGTGAAGAAGCGCGGCGGCACCGTGCAGCTAAAGATTTACAAGGATGAGGGCCACGGCTTCGCCCGCGTGGAAAACCAGATCGACGCTTATCAGCGTGTGGCAGATTTCCTGAAGGTGCACGTGCCTTCGCCCGGCTGCGGATGCTCGGTTTACGAGTAGGCGAGGGTGGCGATTCGCTGCGGGCCTTTAGCTCTTAGCGGTCGTAGACGAGGAATGCCCTAGCCATCGCAACAGGCCGGCAATAACGTCGTCGAAAGCTCTGGTGGGGAGGATGCCTAAGCGGTGCAAAGCATGCCCCGTCTGAATTGTTGTACTCCCCTGAACGAGAAATGCTCCAGGTTTGAGGAAAGAAACCTGAACGGCAACTTCAAGAGCGGAGCCGCGCAAGGCGGTTGTGTGCGGCACAACCGTGATCAAGGAGCGGTCTTGCCCACCAAACGGCGTACTGACCACCACTGCCGGCCGGACTTTGGCGGCCATTCCGAGATCGACCAGCCACACCTCACCGCGAAGAGGGGTTGGCATCGTCCTCGTCGAGCGTCTTGAACAGAGCTGATGATGTTGCGCTGATTTCCGAGTCCGCGATCGGGCCCGAGTCGAACGGCAGCGAACGGCGCAGGATCTCCACGGTGAATGCGCGTTTTTCTGGCGGAGGCAGATGTTCAAAAGCGTCGAGCAGCGCAGAGGTATCCAGTGCCATGTGCCCTAGGATAGCATTTTTCTTGGGAAGCCTAACCTGCACTGGGGCGCTTGGCCTGTCTGCGTGCCTGTCGCTGGTCAGGCTAACTGCTGGTTGCCAACTGCTTCACAATCGCCGCCACCAGTCCAGGAATCGTGTACTCCTCGGCTTCGATGTCTACCGGCAAGCCGAACTCGCGCAGCGTCGCCGAGGTCACCGGACCAATCGATGCGCTATGTACTCCCTGATTACGCACCGACTTTTTCAGCGCCGCTCGCGCCCCGCGCAATCCCAACAGTGCTACGAAATTCTTCACCGTGGAAGAACTGGTGAACGTGATCGCGTGAAGCCTGCTCGTCTTGCTGGCGAGAGCCGCGCGCAGCCGCTTCTCCGACGTCTTCGGCGCGACCGTCTCGTACGCTTCGACTACGTCGAGCTCGGCCCCTGCTTGTCTTAGTTCGCGCGGAATCACGTCGCGCGCAACCTTGGCGCGCACCAGCAGCACGCGCTTACTTTTCACGCGCCGCCGCAACGCACTCACTACCGACTCGGCAATGTATTCCTTCGGCGTCACCGTCACTCGCAGGCCATGTTCCTCGATGGCCATCTTGGTTGCCGGCCCGATGGCCGCGATCTTCAGATGGGCCAGCGCTGACGAGGCAAACTTTTTCTTCGCCATGCGCTCGAACAGGGCCTCGACTCCGTTCACACTAGTCAGGATGAGCCAGTCGTAAGTTGCAAGGTTTCGCAACGATGTGTCGAGCGCCTGGTACGAACTGGGCTTGCGAATCTCGATGAAAGGCACCGCGATGACCTCGCAGCCCAGCTCAAGCAGGGCCGATGACAACGCGCCCGCCTGTTTTTTCGCCCGCGAAATCAGCACGCGGCAGCCGGTCAGCGGCGGTGTGCTTCGCGCAACGTTTCTGGAGGAGTTACTTGCCAAAGTAGGGATCCATCGACTCCGGCGTCGCAAACCCAGCGCCGCCTCCACTCAGGATGACAATGTCTTATCTGACAACTGACCACTGACAACTGCATCTCACGGCTGTTGCGCCGCAGACACCTTCGCCTCGCCGTACACGTCCTGCAGTATCTTGGTTGCTCCTCGTTGCAGCAGGATGTCGCCCACCTGCTCGCCCAGCGCAATCGGATCGCTGCCGCTGCGCTGCTCGCGCAGAATCACCGACCCATCCGGCTGCGCCACAATTGCCGACAAATGCAGCTCGCCATGTTTCATCTCGGCAAATGCGCCAATCGGCACCTGACATCCGCCGCCCAGCTTGTTCAGCAATGCCCGCTCGCAAGTGGTAGCCGCTCGTGCAGCCGCATCGTCGAGGAACGTGAGATGCTTGCGCATTTCCACATCACCGTCGCGAATTTCGATACCCAGCGCGCCCTGTCCCGCGGCCGGACACATGAACTGCTCTGACAATACTTCCTTCACCAGTTGCGTTTTGCCCAGTCTGGTCAGGCCGGCGGCGGCCAGGATGATCGCATCGTACTCGCCTGCTTCCAGTTTGCGCACCCGCGTGTCGACATTGCCTCGCAGCGCATGAATCACCAGATCGGGCCGGGCCACCTTCAACTGCGCCTGCCGCCGCAGACTGCTGGTCCCCACCAGCGCGCCCTTGGGCAGAGCTCTGACACTGTCGTACTTCACGGAAAGAAACACGTCGCGCGGATTTACCCGCGTGGTGATCGCCACCAACTCAAAGCCCGGCGGCAATTCCGTCGGCAGGTCTTTCAGGCTATGCACCGCGAGATCCACGCGGCCCTCGGCCAGCGCGTCTTCAATCTCCTTGGTAAACATTCCTTTGGTGCCCACCTGCGCCAGCGCCACATCGGTGATCTTGTCGCCCGTGGTCTTGATGATTTCCAACTCGATCTCGTGCCCCTGCTCGCGCAGCAGCGCCGAAATGTGGTTGGCTTGCCAGAGTGCCAGTTGCGATCCGCGAGAACCAATCCTGAGACGCGCCATCAGTTCCGCGCTCCCGGTTTGCCGCTGGCCACGGTGTCGGGCTCGTCTCGCTCCGCCGACACTTTTGCGTCGCGCAACCCAAACAACTTGCGCACCAGGTCGATGACCGTCGTGGCCTCCGACGATTCGCGCGCCGCGCTCTTGAGAGTTGTGATCGGTGTGTGCATGATTTTGTTGATGATGCCTCGCGTCAATGCTTCCACCGCCAGCTCCTGCTCCGGACTCATGGCGCCCAAGCGGCCGCGCACGCGATCGATCTCGGCCTGGCGCACCGTCTCCAGATGCTCCTGCAGCGAGACGATGGTCGGCACCACGTCCAGCGTCTGCAGTCGCGCCTGAAATTTGTCTACCTCAAGCTGCACGATAGCTTCGGCGCGATCGGCCTCTACCCGGCGATCGGCCACATGCGACGACACCACCTGCTGCAGGTCGTCGATGTCGTAGACGAAGACGCCGTCCAGCTTGTTCATCTCCGGATCGATGTCGCGTGGCACCGCAATATCGATGAAGAACATGGGACGGTTGCGGCGGCGGCTCAGGAACTTCTCGCCGTGCTCCTTGCGGAAGATGGCGTGCGGCGCTCCGGTGGAAGTGATGACGATGTCGGCGCGGGAAACGGTTTCGTACAACTGCTCGAACGGAATTGCCTCGCCCTTGAACTTGGTCGCCAGCGCCAGCGCGCGATCGTAGGTGCGATTGGCAACGTAGATGTGCTCGGCGCCATGGGCCAGCAGGTGCCGCGCCGCCAGCTCGGACATCTTGCCTGCGCCCACCAGATAAACGCTCTTGCCTTGCAGGTTGCCGAAAATCTTCTTGGCCAGATCGACCGCGACCGAAGCGATCGACACCGCCGACGTCGCCACCGCCGTCTCATTGCGCACCCGTTTGGCGACGGCGAAGGCCCGCGTCAGCAGCGCGTCCAGTTGCGAATTGACCGCTCCCACCGCGCGCGCCGTGGCATAAGCCTCCTTCACTTGGCCCAGAATCTGCGGCTCGCCGACCACCATCGAGTCAAGACTGGAGGCCACGCGAAACACATGCCGCACCGCGTCGCGCTCGTGATATTCGTACATATACTGGCGATACGGCCCGGGGTCGAAGCCGTAGAACTGGCGCACGAACCCTTGCAGGTCAGCCGTGCCATTCACCGTGCGCGCCAGCATCTCCACCCGGTTGCAGGTAGAGACGATCATCGCCTCTTCCACTCCGGGATACGATGCCAGGCACTTCACCGCTTCGGGCAGCCGCGCTTCCGAGATGGCGAATTGCTCGCGCACGTCGAGCGGTGCGGTCTGGTGGTTCACGCCGATGAGGACGAAGTTCATGAAGCGATAAACCGGTGTACCCGGCTAAAGTAATTCGCCGCCCAGGCGCCGATGGCGATCACAAATGCGAAAGTCGCCATGAACGCTGCCCGGCGGCCGCGCCATCCCGAACTCCAACGGGTGTACAGCAATAGCATGTACACCGCCCACATGATGAACGACAGCAGGATCTTGGGATCGTAGAAGAACATGGGCCCGTACTTCTCGATGGCCAGCACCGAGCCGGTAACCAGCCCGAACGTCATGAAGGGGAAGCCGAAGAGCAACGCGCGATAGCCGATATCGTCGATGGTCTGCAGCGGAGGCAGCCAGGTCAGCAGCGTAGTCGGCCGTTTGGATTTCAGCGCGCGCTCCTGCACCAGATACAGCAGGCTGGCACCGAAGCTGAGAAACAGGCCCGCATAGCCGGTGAAGATCAGCACCACGTGAACAAAGATCCAGCCATTACGCAGCAGCGGCGAGGTCAGCGTTACCGGCTTCTGCCCGAGGGCGGAGGTGAAAGTCAGCACAAAGACAATAGGAAAGATCACTATGCCCGGTGACGTAGTTCGATAACGGACAAAGAAGATGAAGAAGACCACCATGGCCAGGAAAGCCAGGAACGATTCCGAATAATGGATCGAAGCCAGCGACAGATGCCCGATCAGGATGGTGGACTCCACCAGCGATACAAAATGGAAAATGAGGCCGAGTCCGACCGCCGGCTCCACGACTTTCGCCAGCACGTTGCCTTGCTTACTCAGCAGCAACAGCGAGTAAAGCAGTCCCACGCCGTAGCAAACCACCGCGACTCGCAGCCAGATTAGCGGCATAAACCCCAGGAACGGTATCGGTTAAGTCCCACCCGTTCTTCTGGTCTAAGTATAGCGGTCAGGCAATATTGGGCGCGTAATAGTTATCACGGGCCCCTGTGATCTAGGTCACATCCGATTGACTCACTGGGATTTGCAAGGACGTACGGCACCAGCCCCTGTGACGGGCTCCGAATTGGGCCGCAGGCTAGCTGGGATAGTGGAAGTGCACGATGTGTTGCGAGGCGATGGTCACCCCGTAGCGCATGGCGGGGCGAAAGTGCCAACGCTGCAACACATCCAGCACCTTCTGCTCGACGCCATAGCCAATTCCCTGCAGCAGTTTGGTTTCCACCACATTGCCTTGCGAATCGATAGTGACCTCGACGATGACGTCGCCTTGCACCCCGGCAGGCAAATCGGCGCGCGAGATGGCAGGATCGGGAAAAACCTCCGGTAGGGCAGGAATCACTTCCTCACCGGTGATGGGCGAACCGGGCACGCGTCCGAAGGGCGAACCGCCGCGGGCCGTCTGCTCAGCCGCATTGTCGGCAGTGGCCTGCTCGGGTTCAGGCTTGGTCTCAATCTTGGGCGGCTTGAGTTTCTTGGGGAGGGCAGCCCGCAAGGTGAGCTGCGGTTTATCTGGTGCGGACCGGGTTTGCTCCGCACCAACCGGCGCCAGATAAATGATAGAAACTGATCCCGACGATCCTGGTATCCCCAATGCAACATCCGACGGGGTCAAGAACAGAGGAGCGGATTTGTACAGCAAGGCCAGCACCAACGCAATGTGCACGGCAAACGACGCCACTATGGAAGCGCTCCATCGTTTGCGTCCCGGCCACGGCATTTCCTCGAACATCGCCATCTCACCCGCTGGTAGCATGATTATGGGCCAAGTTTGCTCACCATGTACAGCAACGGGCGAGGCGCTCGTGCCACCTTTGCCATCACCCGTTTCAGAAACGTGTACTGACGGAAGGTTCTCATCCCCTGTTAACTTGGACGCTGCGATCGATCTTGCGTTAGCCCGATTGCAGATCTTCCGGACCTGCCCTATTCCACTCCAATGGATTCCAGCAGGACGGGCAGCGTCTCGGCGTCCAGCCGCAAACGCCGGCCCTGACTCAGCATGTCGGGGATTTCGTCGAAGGCTTGCATCAGCCGCAGTTTCACCGCGGCATACTGTTCCGGCTCGCTCAGGCTGCGGCCCCGGCTAACGGCCCAGGCCTCCAGCGCTTGCGGTGGCAGAAAGATGCTGACCGCAAACGTCGTCTTACGGTCTGCGGTCACGTCGAAGACAAATTCCATTGCAGGCGCTTCGGGATCGCCCTGCAATGCCGGCCGCTTGCCTACGAAGTAGTATTGATAGACGTAGCCAGTTTGTCCGCTGTAGGCCTTGATGCGGCGGATGGTCATAGCGATGGGTACATTGTAGTCCGCGATCATCGACGACGGGCAATTGGCATTTGGCAGTTGGCGCTTCGCAATCAGCCGTCAGCACTCAGCAGTCAGCACTCAGCACTCGGCATTCAGCCAATCGCGTTGTCATCCACCCCGGGCTCTGATCAGCCATTGGAGCTATCATCCAGGCAATACTCTCATTTCAGCCACCACACTTGTCATCCTGAGCGAGGAGCGTAGCGACGAGTCGAAGGATCTCTATTCCCGCCAACAGCGTTCCCGGTCGTCCCGCGTCTCTTCGGCTGACTGCTGGTTCTTACTCCGTCGGCCGTTCCCGCAGAATCGCTGCCGCCGTCTCCGAGCTTACCGGCGAGTAGTAAACCTCCTTGAAGGTGTAGGACTTGGCCTTGGTGCCAAGCAGGGGCAGTATCTCGATGTGCCAATGGTAGTCTTCGTCGAGGGTCTTCCAGAACCCGAGCGTGTCCGAGCGGCGCACGGTGTTTGGCGAGGTGTGCAGCACCATGTGGAAGCCGTCGGCGATAGTGCGGATGCGGTGCAAGGTGCGCCGCAGCAGTGCAGCAAAGTCGCGCATCGCGCCCGACTTCATGGCGGTGCGCTCGAAATACGCCTCATGGCTGCGCGGAGCGATCCAGGTTTCGTAGGGAACGCGAGGCGCATACGGACAAGTGGCAATGTAGTCGCCACGCACTTCGATCACGCGCAGCTTCTGTTCCTGCTCCTGCTGCAGAATATCGCAGAAGACGCAGCGCTCCTTTACCTGGAAGTGCTGTTTTGCTGCCCGCAACTCGTACAGCACGCGCCTCGGTACAAACGTCGTGGCCACAATTTCCGATGTCGGATGGTCGAACTCCTGCCCCGACATGCTACCGAAATTCTTAAAAACGCTGATGTACTTGAAACGGGTGTCGCCTTTCAGGTCCTGAATGCGCTGGCCGCAAAGCGCCAGGTACTCTTCGATCTCGCGATCTTCGGCGTTCCACAGATGGCGGTCATGGCGGGCATTTTCCACGATGACTTCGTGCGCTCCGACCGGCCGCATCCTATCGTAAAGCCCGTTGCCCGATCGCCCCGGCTCGCCATCGATTCCGTACAGCGGCCGCGGATGGACCACGGCGCGCGCCGACCACGGGCTGCCATTCACCGTGGGCGCCGTCGCAATCACCTGTAGCGGCTGGCCCGACTCCGGGCAGAACGGGCAGAAATAGTCCGGAGAAGCGCCGGCTTCGGGCTCGTCGCCGCAGATGACCCACGAGCGTGTGATGGGATCTTTGCGCAGTTCCATCGCCTTTACTCTACGTCTGCGGGCAGGGCGCTGGGAAGAACCTTTTCGCCAACGTCCAACTTACTGACCAGGGTCTCCCACTTCGGACCTTTTCGCAGAATGGGCTTGGACGCTCGCCGACCGTCGGCGGTTCGCTGGAAATCTCAACCGGGGTAGGCATCCCGGATTGGGAGCCGGCCCTTTCTTGGAATTGCTCGTCTTATTACTCACCCCATTGCCCTAGATGTCACTGCCCAGGAATCGCCTCCCGCGTGAAACTGGTCGCGAGAGAAGACCCATGGCCCCTATGAACAAAATCACTGTCCTATCGCTAGTGTTCTTAGTCTCTGCCCTGACCCTGCTGGCCGGATGCGGCGGCTCTGCCCGTCCCGATCCGCCAGCGCCGCCCACTCCCGCTCCGCTGAGTGCCGCCAATGTCAACCTGATCTTTGTAGTAAGTGAGGACTTGGCCTACCAGGCTTCCGGCGACGTCAATCCCAAGACGGCAAACCTCACCAGTCAGGGTTTACAGCGGTCACTTCAGATGGGAACGTTCCTGAAGCAGCAAGTGCTAGGGACGAAGAACGTCACTGGGATCTACGCGCTGGTACCGATGACTCATTTGCAAACTGCAAGTCATTACCCCGATATGGTGGCAGTCGAGACCATTCAGCAGTTCGCCCTGCTAAACCAGATCACGCTGTCCAGTGACGCTGAGGGTGGCACCCCATACACCGGCCAGAACTACCCCATCAATGCATCCTATGCGCCAGGGCCCATGCCCAGCGGAGTTGTTCCACAGCCGCAATTCTGCCCCACTTGCCAGGGGCTCGATTTCAATGACCAGGAAGGCAACAACGAAAACCTGGTCAGCGATATCGTCAAGGCGAATGTTGCCGGCTTCTACGTCTTCTCGGCGCCGTGGGAGACTACCACCGCCCTGCTGGCCAGCATCAACCGGCTCGAAGGGTACAACCTGGGTCTTCCGGCCAGTTATGCGGGGCCTAACTATATCTATGCGATCGCGATTGCGCCGTCGGGCAAGGCCACGCTGGTCACCTACAACAGCAATCTGAATCCGCCTTCCAGCTACCCTGTGCTGCCCCCGCCGAAATTGGTCAGCGCCGCATGCACGGCCCAGAAGCCTTTTAGCATCACTGTGACCGGCGGTCAGGGGGGCGCTGTAGTTCCGGCCGGCACCAACATCAACGAAACCGTTTACATTATCCGGCACGCCGAGGCGCATCCCCAGGGCTACTGGTCCGACAACAACTATGTCGGCGCGGGGCAATGGCGCGCGCTGGATCTTCCCAACGCACTGCTTGGCAAAATCACCCCTCAAGTGGTTTATTCGATGGACCCCGGTCAATTTGGCCAAGGCACGGTCAGCACTTCGGGTGACTCCTACTTTTCGACTCTTGCGCCGGCGCTGACCGCTGCACCCTACGCCATCGCCAATAACTTGCCCTACAATCTGGTCACCAGCGTCCTGATGTCCGATCAGAACGCCGCCCCTCGGCAAACCAGCGATTTTTTCTTTACTGGCCAAACATTTTCGAATCAGAGGGTGCTGATGGCGTGGGCTTACCAATTCATACAACCCACAATCAATGCGCTATTGGCTACCTATCACGGGGACGGCCCGCAGGCGCCCGCTTGGCCAGACACCGATTACGACTCCCTCTGGACGGTGAGGCTTGACGCCCACGGCAACCTAACCGTGAGCAACGGGATGTGCGAAGGCATCGACTCGACGGCGCTGAAGGCCACACCGCCTCAGTTCTGACCGTCGCCGAGGCATTTGCCATCCGGCGACTTCTTGGCGCGACAGGAGGACCACCAAATCGGCTGCTAGAATGGATCATGTTGACCCACTCCATCCGCCTCATCGCCATCGACATCGATGGCACGCTGCTCGATTCCCAGTTCCAGGTATCGCAAGCCAATCTGGATGCGCTGCGGCGCGCGCACGAGGCGGGTATCGAAGTAGTGCTGTGTACTGGGCGCAGGCACAAATTCGCGCTGCCCATCGCCGAGTCGTTGGGATTCGATCACGGGCTCATCAGCTCCAATGGCGCGGTCACCCGCTCCACCCGCGGAGAATTATTTCATCAGGACCTGCTGCCCCAAGCCACGGCCGTCCGGCTTTGCCATCACATGCGCCAGTTCCGCAACCACATGGTGCTCACCTTCGACCGCGAAGGCGCGGGCGCTATCGTCTGCGAAAGTCACCAGCATCTCTACGGCGTCATCCAGCGCTGGATGGAAAAGAACGGCCCCTACATCGAGTACATCAATCCCATCGACAAAGCATTGACCGAGGACCCTATTCAGGCCATGTTCTGCGGCCCGGTCGAACTAATGCAATGCGCCCTGTCGAAGCTCACCGCCTGCGACTTTGCCGCCGACTTCACCGTCCTGCGGACCCAGTACGACCATCGCGACCTTTCCCTTCTCGACATCCTGAACGCCGGTTGCTCCAAGGGCCACGCCCTGGAGCGCTGGGCCAAGCATCGTGGCATCGACCGCTCCGAGGTGATGGCCATCGGCGATAACTATAATGACATCGAGATGTTGACCTTTGCCGGACATCCGGTGATCATGGGAAATGCCGCCGACGATCTGAAGCTGAATGGCTGGACCATTACTTTGCATAATGACCAGAGCGGCGTGGCTGCGGCCATCGAGCAGGTACTGGATTCCAAGACGGCAAGCGTGAATGTGTAGATCAGATTTCCAATTACGCAAGCTTCATTATGATTTGTCATCCCGGGCGAAAGCGGCGCTTCGCCGCCGGAGCCGAGGGATCTGCGGTTCGTCGGCCCGCGCATCGGCCTTTATCGCAATCGCACTCTTCGGCGTACTTTTCGTCGCTCCCCTCCATGCCGCCGAGCTGGCCAACCTGTCCAACGGCTTCAGCTTGCGTCACGACCATCACGAAGTGGTCGGCGCCACCACCCGCTTATACATGAGCGCCGATGCCGCCGCAGGATACGTTGACGTTCCCACGGCCAACATCGAAAGCTTCGAACCGGCTCCGCCCGGTCCCGAGGACACCGCTGTTGCAAGTCAGAAGGCGCAGGATTTGAAGTCGATCGTCAGCGTCGCCAGCAATCAGCACCAGGTGGATGCCGACTTCATTGCCAGCGTCATTCACGCCGAGAGCGCCGGCAATCCGCGCGCCGTCTCGCCCAAAGGCGCGCAGGGCCTGATGCAGCTCATGCCCGGCACCGCCAGCAAGCTGGGTGTCAAGGACAGCTTCGACGCGGCGGAAAACGTGGACGGCGGCGTGCGCTATCTCCGCGCCCTGCTGCTGCTCTACAACGGCGACATGGTCAAGGCCCTGGCCGCCTACAATGCCGGTCCGCAGCGGGTGCAGCAATACAAGGGCGTTCCGCCCTATCGTGAGACCCAGGCTTACGTGGCGCGCGTTATTAAGGACTACAACCGCAAGAAGCTGGCCGAGCGCAAACCGCAATCGCCAGCACAGACACGCCGCGCCCAATCCACCAAACCCTCGCTCGCTCAAACTGCATCCGCTTCCGCCGGCGGCAACGAATAGCCAGGTTTGACCCCACCTCCCCACTCATTTACCTTGACCCTTAGGCCGCGCGGGCGAATCCACTGACTTTTTCCTCATGAACAAGAAACGCATTCTGATCTTCGGCATTGTGCTCGTCGCGCTCTGTCTGCTCATCTATCTGCAGATTCGCTCCTGGAAGACCTTCGACTGGCCAATGTTCTGGAACCGCACCGAGCACGTCAGCTGGCTCTACGTGTTTTACGGTCTCGCGCTCACCTACCTTGCTTACGTGCTGCGCGCGGTTCGCTGGCGCATCTTCCTGAAGCCGGTTCGCAAGACGACCACCGCGCGATTACTGGCGCCGCAATTCGTCGGCTTCGCCGCGCTGGCGCTGCTGGGCCGCGCCGGCGAAATGATTCGCCCTTACATCATCGCCAAGAAAGAACGTCTCACCTTCACTTCGCAGATCGCCGTCTGGGGAGTGGAACGCATTTTCGACATGGGCGCTTTCGCCGTCCTGCTGGCGCTCAGTTTCCTGTCGCCTGATCTGCGGTCACTCCACTTCTATCGCCAGTTGCGTGAAGCGTCATTCGTCCTGATGGCCTTGATCGTGGTGCTGGTCATCGGCATCGTAATCATTCGCCGATCAGGCGAGCGCGTGGCCCAGTTTCTGCACGGCCGCGTCGTCAGCTTCGCTCCCAAGCTGGCACATCATGTGCAGGAAAAAGTCCTCTCCTTCAGTCATGGTCTGGAAACCATTCAGGATTTCGGCTCGGCGCTGCAGTTGGTCGGCGTTTCGTTCGTCATGTGGATCTTGATCGCCTTCGCCTACTACGCCGTCACCCACGCCTATCCCGGCGAACTGCGCAGCCTCACATTACCTCACGAGGTGGTGCTGATGGGCTCCAGCATGGTGGGATCGATGTTGCAATTGCCGGCTGTCGGCGGCGGCTCGCAACTGGCGACTATCAGCATGTTGAGCGCGGGCTTTGGCATCGAGCACGAACTGGCGGTGAGCTGCGGCATCCTGCTGTGGGCAGTGACATTTATGTCCGTGATACCCGCGGGGCTGGCCATCGCCCGCCATGAGCATGTATCGATTCGTGCCGTCGCCGCAGCCGAGGAGAAGGCCGCCGCGCTGGCGGAATAGGGTTGGTTGGTGGCTTTGATATCGATGATAGAATGCGTCGTATCGAGAGGACGTAAATCAGTGCAAGTTTTTCTAAGCTACGCGCACCCCGATGGGGCTCTGGCCGAAGCCCTTGCGGCGGATCTCAAGAAAAGGGGGCTTTCTGTCTGGAGCCACGACGCGGAGCTTCTCCCGGGGGATAATGTTTGGCTCCGAAACGGTGAAGCGCTAAAGAACTCGGAAGCCATGGTCGTTCTGGTTTCGCCTGAATCCATGCGCTCGGAATGGGTCAGGGGCGAAATCGAATACGCCCTCGGGGACCAGAAGTATGAGGGTAGGCTGTTCCCCGTGCAGGTGAGACCCACCCCCTCAATGCCGTGGATCTTACGGGAATTCAAGATCTTCGACGCAAGGCTAGGCTTTACCAAGATTGGTGAATCAATCGCAGGTGCTTTAAAGCAGGTCGCCTAAGTACCTAATGCCTTCCTCCCGACGCAGCAACAAGAAGATTTTCATTTCACACTCTGGCCGGGACCGCTCGTTTGTCCTTCACCTGAGGCGCGTTCTGGAGCAGCACCGAATACCTTATTGGTATAGTGCCGAACACATCAGGGGCGCGCAACAGTGGCATGATGAGATTGGCCGCGCCCTGGATGAGTGCAACTGGTTCCTGGTGGTATTGACACCCGCGGCCGTACGCTCGCTTTGGGTGAAGCGGGAACTATTTTTTGCGCTTAGCGAGACGCGTTACGACGGACGGATCATCCCTCTCCTTCGGAAACCCTCTCAATACCGCACCCTTTCCTGGACACTTGGACAGTTTGAATTCGTCGATTTCACAGGCGACTTCGCAGCTGCTTGCCAGCAGCTATTGCGAATCTGGGGAATCAAGTATCAGCCTGAAGAAGCTTCCGGAAGATCAAGACCGAAGAAGAAAACACGCTAGTGTCAGCGCCGCAGCACTGATGTGACACTTTCATCAGTCCTAAACTCCGTGCTCTCCGTGCCTCCGTGGTGGTGAACTCGCCTCCCCTGTTACAATCGAAGAGTAGCCCTCTCATCCATGAAGTGCCCGTTTTGCGGCTTTGAAAACGATAAAGTAGTCGATTCGCGAGAAAGCAAGGAAGGCGAGTCCATCCGCCGCCGCCGCGAGTGTCTGAAGTGCGAAAAGCGCTTCACCACCTACGAACGCATCGACGAAATCCCTTACATGGTAGTCAAGAAAGACGGCCGTCGGGAGAAATTCGAGCGGCAAAAAGTCCTTAGCGGAGTGCTGCGGGCCTGTGAGAAGCGCCCTGTCTCCATGGGCAAGCTGGAGCAGATCGTCAACGACGCCGAAGGCTTTGTCGTCGATTCGCCCGAGCGCGAGCGCAAGACCAGCGAAATCGGTGAGCTGATCATGAATCGCCTGAAGAACATCGACAAGGTCGCCTACGTCCGGTTCGCGTCAGTTTACCTCGACTTCAAGGACGTGCGCGAGTTCATGGCCGAGTTGAAGGAGTTGCTCGACACCAAGGAAAGCGGGGCAACCAAAGCCAAATCTGGAGAGCCGTCTTACTAGAAGCTCATCTCATAAATCGGGTTTGGAAGGGCACGGCTTCAGCCGTGCCGCAAGGGCGCTGTTAAATGTTGGGCTCTAGCCCGGAGGTTACCCGGTTGGGAGCGTCCCGGATTTATGAGATAGCTTGTAATAAGACGTTTACTGATTAAGACATAAAAAAGCCAAAAATCAAATGTCATCTTCCTACAAAGTTACGTTAATTCCCGGTGACGGTATCGGCCCCGAAGTTGTCAACGCAGCAGTTCGCATTCTGGAAGCCACCGGCGTCAAATTCGAGTGGGAAAGCTACGCCGCCGGCGCCGAAGCCTTCGAGAAATATCACGAGTACATCCCCAAAGAACTCACCGAGTCGATCGAGCGCACGCACGTCGGCCTGAAAGGGCCGGTGACCACGCCCATCGGCGGCGGATTCTCCAGCATCAATGTCGCACTGCGCAAGCAATTCGAACTGTTCGCCAACTTCCGGCCCATCCGCAATCTGCCCGCGGTCCCCACGCGCTATCCCGGCGTCGATCTGGTCATCGTGCGCGAGAACACCGAGGGGCTCTACTCTGGCATCGAGCACGAAGTCGTGCCCGGCGTAGTCGAAAGTCTGAAGATCATCACCGAGAAAGCCTCCACGCGCATCTCCCGCTTCGCCTTCGAGTACGCCCGCCGCATGCACCGCAAAAAGATCCACGCCATCCACAAGGCCAACATCATGAAGCTGTCGGATGGCTTGTTCATTCGCTGCTCGCGCAACATCTCTAAGGAGTATCCCGAGATCACCTACGGCGAGCACATTGTGGACAACACCTGCATGCAGCTGGTGATGAATCCCTATCAGTACGACATGTTGCTGCTGGAGAATCTCTACGGCGACATCATCTCTGATCTGTGCGCCGCCTTCGTCGGCGGACTGGGCCTGGTGCCGGGCGCGAATTTCGGACACGAATGCGCCATCTTCGAAGCGGTACACGGCTCGGCGCCTGACATCGCGGGTAAAGACATTGCCAACCCTACGGCGGTGCTGCGCTCCGGCATTCTGATGCTGCGCCATCTCGGCGAAGAGAATGCCGCCAACCACATCCGTCTGGCGCTGGAGAAGGTTTACACCGAGAGGACGCACGTTACCCGCGACGTGGGCGGCACCGCCGGCACCAGCGAGTTTGCCGACGCCATGGTCGAGGCGCTGCACACCATCCCACCTCCCCAGCCGGAGCTGCACGAAGTGGAGCTGTAAGCGGTCTGGTGGAAAGGATGTGGACCTTGTCTACTGCTTCACCTGGCCGTCACTGCTGTTCCCGGTGGTGACGCTGGGTTCTGCAACGCCCTTCCTGTGGGTGCCCGACAGCCGCACCTTTCTATTTCTCCAGCCCGCACTGCTCATCGGCAAGGTGCCGATGTCCTACTACGTTTTGCACGTCCCGCTGATTCATCTGCTCGCGTTCATCGTGTGCTTAGCACGCTATGGCCAGGTGCATTGGACGTTCGAATCGCCCGGCCTGCGCACGGCGTTATCTGAAGCGCTGGATTCTGCACTACCAGCCCCCCGTCCACTGGACGGGCCTACCAAGAGCCACTGATGACCGCTCGCTACGCGCACCCTCTATAATCAATCTTCTCCATCATTCGCCTCTGCCCGATGCCGGGCGTCAGGACTCACCGTGGCACTTGACCAGAAAATCTACGAGTTACGCAAAGAAAAACTGAAGCAGATTGAGGCGCTAGGGCAGTCGGCTTATCCCTATCGCTACGAAACCACCCACGCCATTCCGCAGGTAGTCGAACAATTCTCCGCCAAGACCGGGCCAGAGTTGGAATCGCCGCGCGTCGATGTCCGTGTCGCCGGCCGGCTGATGTCCATCCGCGTGCAGGGCAAGGCCGGCTTTGCGCACCTGCAGCAAGGCGGCCAGCGGCTGCAGATCTATGTCCGTGTCGATGCCGTCGGCGAGCAGGCATTCCAGCTCTACAAGCTGCTCGACATCGGCGATTACATCGGGGTGAAGGGCCATCTCTTCCGCACTCGCACCAACGAACTCACCGTCCACGTGGAAGAGATTACCTTCCTGGTGAAGGGCTTGCTTCCCTTGCCCGAGAAGTGGCACGGCCTGCAGGACGTGGAGACGCGCTATCGCCGCCGCTACCTCGATCTCACCATGAATCCCGAGGTGCGCGAGGTCTTTACCAAGCGGGCGAAAGTTGTGCAGTCGATGCGGCGCTTTCTCGACCAGCACGGCTTCACCGAGGTGGAGACGCCGATGATGCATCCCATTGCCGGCGGTGCCGTGGCCAAGCCGTTCGTCACCCATCACAACGCGCTCGATGTCGATCTCTACCTGCGAATCGCACCTGAGTTGTATCTGAAGCGGCTGCTGGTGGGCGGCATGGACCGCGTCTACGAGATCAATCGCAACTTCCGCAACGAAGGTATCTCGACCCAGCACAATCCCGAGTTCACCATGCTGGAGTTCTACATGGCCTACGCGGACTATCGCGACATGATGGACTTTACCGCCGAGATGTTGGCGCAGGTGGCGCGCGATGTGAATGGCACCTCCGTCGCCCACTTCAACGGCCACCAAGTCGATTTCGGCAACGTACAGCGTCTTTCCATGCGCGAGGCCATCATCAAGTTCTGGCCGGAGAACGCCGGAGATAAGCCTGAGTTGAGCGACTTCTCCAGCCCCGAGCAGATCGCCGCCATGGTCCGTCGCTACAACCTGACGAACCCACACATCCCCTACGATCCGGTCGCGCCCGACGGCAAAACTATCGCCGAGATCTTCGAGTTCGTCGCCGAGCCGCACCTCATCCAGCCGACCTTCATCTATGACTTTCCTCTGGCCATCTCGCCGCTGTCGAAGAACAAGCGCGAGGGCTTTTCTAGTGACGCGTGCGAGCGCAGCGCGAACGCCGACTGGGTGGAGCGCTTCGAAATCTTCGCCGGGGGCCTGGAAATTGGCAACGCTTTCAGCGAGCTCAACGATCCGGAAGAGCAGCGCCGCCGCTTCCAGCAGCAGTTAGGCGAGCGCGCCCGCGGCGACGAAGAAGCGCACCAGATGGACGAAGACTACATCCGCGCGCTGTCGTACGGCCTGCCCCCGGCTGCCGGCGAAGGCGTAGGCATCGACCGCCTGACTATGCTGCTGACGGATTCGCGTTCCATTCGCGACGTGATTCTGTTTCCGCTGCTGCGTCCGCTGAAGCGGGAAGAGGAAGAGGAGTTGGAGAGCGCGGAAGATGAGGCGGCAAGAGATTAGCGGCTGTGACTTGGTTAGCGCCTGATGTTACGATGTGGATAGATGGCGTCCAAAATGCCAATTCGTTATCCCGGAGAAGCACCTGCCCAGAAGTTGCATGCGCTGAAAGAACACTTCTTTACTCCTGCTACCCGCGAAACCCGCATCTCCAGATCGCTGGCAGCCCTAAAGACTGCATCCAAACTTCGTCTCACCCAAGATCAATGGAAGATGGCTGCCGAAAACCCTGAGTTCGAGGAAGAATCCTAGCGAATGCCCGCTCGACCGCTGTCCAGCCTGCCAGCCGGAAGCGATGTTTTTCTAGATTCCAACATATTCATTTACGGACTTTCCGGTGTCTCCCGTGAGTGCTCGGAGCTGCTGTATCGGTGCAGCGACGAACAAGTAACAGGAATCAGCTCATATCATGTTGTCAGCGAAGTCACTCATCGCCTGATGTGTATTGAAGCCCAGAACAAGGGGTTAGCTGGTACGAATCCCCGGAAGCTACTCAGTGAACACCCTGAACGAGTGCGACAGCTAACCGACTACTGGAGCGAGATTGAGCGTCTGTTATCCCTCAACATCTTGTTCTTGAGCCTTGATGAAGATGTTATTCGCTGTGCGCACAGAGAGCGGGATCAGTATGGGCTCCTCAACAACGATTCCCTTGTCGTGGCATCGATGCGCAACTACGGACTTTCACGGCTGGCAAGCCGTGATGCCGGATTTCAGTGCGTTTCCGACTTGACACTCTATTCTCCGACCGACCTGTAGGAGGTGCCTCCTCCGAGATTCCTGCTTGCACAAGAATGCCCCTCTCGCGAGGGGCCAAGAAATTCAGGAGAGAGGCTGAGATACGGCAGAGAAATCTAGCCAGCAAGCTCCCGCTTATTGCGCCAGCAACTCACGCACCCGCAATCGGGCCTGGTGTAGTCCCTGGCGCGAACTATCTTCGGTCATTCCCAACAGCCGCGCGATGCGGGCGTGATCGTAGCCTTCCACGTCGTGCATCAGGAAAATCATTTTTTCGGTATCCGGTAACTGGATCACCGCCCGCTCCAGGTCCACGCGCAGCGTGTTGTGCCGTACGGACAATACTTGGTGGCACGGCGCACAATCGAGGGTCAGTGGGCCCAGCGGCATATATTCGCGCAGTTCGGCAATCAGAGCTTGATCGATTTCCTCGGCGTCCGGCGCATCGGTCCGGCTGAAGGCGCGGCAGAAGGTGTGGGTCATCAGTTCTTCCGCCACCAACTCGTGGTCGGTCATCCAGAACGCCAGAGAGTAAATCCGATGGCGGTTCTGCTCGTATATCGCGCTGCAGGTTTCCACACCCGGATGTAGAACGGCTGGCATGTATGCGGCAAGACCGGACATCTTCACTTCCTGAATACTGAGGTTCATGGATATCTCCCTTCGAAATTCGCTTCTTGGGCAGCTGCTGTTCGCTGTGCTCGTCAATCCTTGAATCAGCAACGCCTCACTACTTTGCAATCGATGTGCCCAAGAGTGGCCAAGATCGTCAACCAGAATGTGGGTCGTCACTAAATACTTGAAACTAAGAGTCCTTGGTGCTTCAATATCAGAAGTAGGTTTGCCGGAACCCAGATTCTCGCGGCTGCCGCGGAGCGAGCTGCGGGAGACTATTGGCGCTTCATTGCCATCAGTTGGTATCGCGATGCCAATCGGCGTGGATCCCGGTATGTAATTTTTCCCGGCTATATTCTCTTGCAGCTGAAGGTTGTAACACTTGGCGACCAAAATCCTCGGCTAAGGAAGATTGATAGCCACAAATTGCGGGTCGCATAGCTACAATCGAGTCAGAGACGGTAAGCGCCACCCCCAATATGGAACGCAGTTAGTCCGACTTGCCATGGCCGACCAACGCATATTAGTGGTTGACGACGAGAATTCCATCCGCGAGGTCATATGCTCGATCCTCGCCCACGCCGGCTTCAACTGCCAACCCATCACCTCCGGCCACGACGCCTTAGCGCTGCTGCGTTCTGACGATGGCATCTCCATCGTCCTCTCCGACTTGATTATGCAGGGCATGGACGGCATCACTCTGCTTTCGCGCATTCAGCAGGAGCACCCCGATATTCCAGTCGTCATGGTGACCGCGGTGCACGACATTTCGGTTGCCCTGGCGGCCATCCGCAACGGCGCCTACGACTACCTGCTGAAACCGTTCGAGAAAGAACAATTGCTGGCCGTGGTGCGCCGCGCCCTCGAGACCCGCCGCTTGAAGCTGGAGAATCTTGCCTATCAGACCAAGTTGGAGTCGCTGGTCTCAGCCCGCACCGACATGTTGCGCAAGGCCCTCACCGACCTCGAACGCTCTTATGACATCACCTTGGAGGCGCTGGGGGACGCGCTCGATCTCAAGGACGCCGAGACCGAAGGCCACTCCAAGCGCGTCACCGCATTCACCATCGCCATCGCCCGCGCCATGCAATTGCCCCAGGACCGCGTGCGCATCATCGCCCGGGGCGCCTTTCTACACGACGTCGGCAAGATGGCAATTCCCGATGCAATTCTGCGCAAGCCCGGACGCCTCAGCCCGGAGGAGCAGGCAATCATGCGCGAGCACGCCCTGCTGGGTTACCAGATGCTGCGCAAGATACCCTTCCTGCAGGAGGCTTCCGACATCGTGTATTCGCACCAGGAACGCTACGACGGCAGCGGCTACCCGCGTGGCCTCAAGGCCGACCAGATTCCGCTGGGAGCGCGCATATTTGCCATCGCTGACACCTTCGATGCGATCACCTCCGACCGTCCCTATCGCGCCGCCCAGTCCATCTCCTCCGGCCGGCGCGAGATCGAACGTAACGCGGGCAAACAATTCGACCCCGAGGTGGTGAAGGTTTTCTTGTCGATCACCGAACCTATCTGGTTGGAGTTAAGAAACGAAATCGAAAACCAGAATAACCAACGGCGTTACGGAACCAAAAAGGCACTCCGGGGATAAAACTAAAGCCCCACGAAGTTTCGCCTGGCCGCCGTCCGGCCCGGGTTGGCGCGGCGGTTCAATTGCGGCGGTTCAATTATTGAGGAATGCATAAATGAGCACTGTCTTGTCGGACGCTGAGATTCAGCAGGTCTTGCAACCACTCGTCGGCTGGAAGAAAAACGGCCTCGCCATCGAGCGCGTCTTCCAGTTTGCTAATTTCGTGCAAGCCATGGAATTCGTCAACCATATCGCCGAGGCGGCCGAAGCCGTGAATCATCATCCCGATATTCTGATCAACTACAACCAGGTGACGCTCACCCTCGTCTCGCACGACTCCGGCGGAGTGACCCAGCGTGACATCAAGATGGCGGGAAGAATCAACCAACTGGCGCCAGCCTAAGGAAGGTCTGATTAAGCCAGGTGGAGTGCCTCAGGGCCAAGGCCGTGCCTTTGTAACGGGCATTTACGGACGGCCTGAAGGCCATCCCCTTCGAAGGTACGGACGCTCTACTGCTGCCTCAATCCGCGGTGTGGATCGAGCGACTCCGCGATCTGATTCAGTGCCGTCTGGATGCGCTCCAGTTCGTTGTCCAGGCTGTCATTCCATTCCAGCCATCGCTCCGGTGCTTCACGGAAACTCTGCACCAGCCCGCGCACTGCACTGCGGCCGCGTTCGCTAAGCAGAAACGCCCCAACACCTCCCAGTCCCAGGACTGTGAGTGGTACATACCATCGGCGCATCGCAGCCTCCCCATTCCGACGCCTACACAGGAAGTGGCGCCTAGCAACAACCTACTGCTTTAGGTTCCTGTTTACAACGCTTGGATGATTTCCGAGCCCCAAAAAGTACATAGTAAGCTTGGTTCCCGCGCTCTAGTCAACAGATTACAAAGCCATAATCTGCTTCGAGCACGCCTGGTTCCCGTAACGGGAGGCTCCGCAATTCGCGGAAAAATCCGACTATCCCCGTCCAATGCCTCGTCCATACAATGTCTGCGAGAGTGCTCCGTGGCCAGACCTCCTTCGCCGGATCATCATTCGGCGCTGCAATATATCGGGGGTTTGGCTGACGGGGTGCATTTGGCTTACTCTTTCCCGTGCGAGGCGTCTAGAAAGTATCATGCAAAAACACACAGCGTTTATTGTCGCCGCATTATTGCTCGCCGTCGCAATGCCGATGGTGGCGCAGGACCGCACGCCCAATCCTTTACCCAACACCCTATGGGTTGGAGCCGACGGCAAGTTCGATTCCGATCCCGACACTGCTCTGGTGCAGTTCAATGTCTCCGCCCAGGAAGACAAGCTGCCGGATGCGACCCAGAAAGCCACCCAGGCCGCCGAGCAGATCCGGCAACTGCTGCGCAGCAACGGACTCGATCCTAAGGACGCCCAGATCAGTCGCTTTGCCACCCAGCCCGTCTATGACTACAAGAATCCCAAGCGCAAGCTGGTCGGCTATCGCGTCGATGCCAACATCAGTATCAAGCTGAAAGATTTTTCCAAAATCGGGCCCATCGCCGAGGGGCTGTCGAACATGGAGGTGACTGACACCTCGATCAGTCACCAGCTCGACGACATAGACTCAGCGAAGATCAAAGCCGTGGAAGACGCCTTGCGCCGCACCCATGACGAGGCCAATGCAGTGGCACGTTCCAGCGGGAGAACGCTGGGCGAATTGTCATACGCCTCGGTCGATACCTATGAGCAAAGTCCGGTCCGCCCCATGATGGCAAAAGCCATGTCAGCGCAGCTTGGGGCGGCTGCTCCCGCACCTCCTACGGCCGAGTTTGGAGCGGAGAAGATTACCGTCACGGCGCACGTGAACGCGTTGTATAACTTGAAGTAGAACGAGCGCGACTTTTACGCGGCAGCGGCGTTCCATCTGACTGCGGGAGAGGTCAGTTTGCCTCGGGAGGAAGAATGAGAGCAGTTTTGGCCTTGCTGGCCGCAGCCGTGAGCTTGGGCGTGGCCGCGATTGCGGCCTCGGCCCAGACCAGTGCCGACATGCCGCATCTCACGCCCCGCACCACAGCGGTCACTTCGTCTCAAGCCAATACGGATACGCCACCGCCCGCGCCACCGCCAATCACTGTCCCCGCCGGCACGAAAATTCCGCTCACTCTGAAGCAAGGCGTCACCAGCAAAAACGCGCGCCCGGGCGATCCGGTTTACGCCGAGACCGCATTTCCTATCACTCAGAATGATCAGATCGTTATTCCCGCCGGGACCTTCGTGCAAGGCGAAGTCCGCCGCGTGCTGCGTCCGGGCCGGGTAAAGGGACGCGCGGAATTGCAGATGAGCTTCACCTCCATGATCTTCCCCAACGGATACACCATCCTGTTGCCGGGAGCGGTGCAAGGCACGCCCGGCTCACAAGACAACTCCATGAAGGGCAAGGAAGGAACTATCGAGGGCAATAGCGGCAAGGGGAAGGACGCTGCGACCATCGCCGAGGCCACGATTCCCGGCGCCGGTATCGGGGCGCTGGCGGACGGCGGAAAAGGCGCAGCGATTGGCGCTGGCGTTGGCGGAGTCATTGGGCTGGCTACGGTGCTGCTGAGCCGCGGCCCCGAGATTCAGCTCGGGACTGGTTCCTCGATCGAGATGGTGCTGGAAAGCAATCTGGCTCTCGATCCGGCGAAGATGCACCGCCCCGCCAATGCTCAATAGATCAAATATTTCGCTCGCGTCTCCCTAAACTGGTCCAGCTTGTCTTGCCAATCTTCGGCAATGCGATGCGGATCTTCCCCTGCCTGCAGCGCCTTAAACGCTGCCTGGTTCACCAACAACTGGTTGATGTGGCTCATGTCGAACCCCATGGGGAAAAACTTGTGCAGCGCCGCCGCCAGCTCCAAGCCTAGCTCGGGCGCGTCCAGCATGTCGCGATTGGTAACCATGATGCTCACCCCGGCGCACTGCTGGCGAGCGTGCGGGCCCGCCGTCGGCGTGAACGTCGTGGGCACGAATCGCACTCCGGCAATGTCGCGCTCATTCAGATAACCGGCCAGCTCTTTGGCATCAACCCACGGCGCACCCACCAGCTTGAATGGACTGTCGGTGCCGCGTCCCACCGAAACGTTGGTTCCTTCGATCAACGCTACTCCGGGATACAGTGCCGCCTGCTCCAGGTCGCGCAGATTCGGCGACGGGCTCACCCAGATCTGCCCGGTCGAGTCAAACCAGTCGCCTCGCATCCAGCCGCGCATTGGGATCACGGTAAGATCGGCGTCGATGTGCTTTTCCTCGTTGAACAGCTTGGCCAGCTCACCCATTGTCATGCCATGCCGCACCGGCAGAGCATAGTAGTTCACAAAACTTTCCTGCCCGGCATCGGAAACCGGACCTTGCACGTACGCACCGGTAATTGGGTTGGGACGATCGAGCACGATGATCGGCTTATGCGCCTTGGCGGCCGCTTCCAGAAAATATCCCAGCGTGGTTGCGTAGGTGTAGAAGCGCGCGCCCACGTCCTGAAGATCGACCACCAGAACATCCAGGTTGTTAATCACGTTGGGCGAAGGACGGCGCTTGGCGTCGGTGTCGCCGTAGACGCTGTAAATCGGCACGCCCGAGGCGCTGTCTTTGGAGTTCGCGATCTCGGTAGTGTCGGCCGTGCCCTGCACCCCGTGTTCGGGACTAAAGATGGCCGTCAGTTGCGCTCCCGGCACGCGTTCCAGAACATCAATCGTGCGCTTCCCTTTGCTGTCGATGCCAGTCTGGTTGGTTAGCAGTCCGACGCGAGCGGTGGTGACGTTGGGAACCTTGAGCGGCTCAAACTGCCGTTCCTCCAGCACATCGATCCCGTTCAGCACCTTGCCATTGCGGACCAAAATTCTCCGCGCCGCCATGGCGGCCTCGTTATATCCGGTGATACGCGCCAGGCGCATCTTCTGCTCTTCGCTCGGTTTGAGTTGCAAGGCCGCGGCTACAGCCGTCGCCACCTCCGTACGCAACCCCACCACGTTGCCTTCCTTCAGGTTCAACGCGTTGGTCAGCAGAACGATGTAGGTGTTGGTCGTGGGATCGATCCACAGCGAAGTGCCGGTAAAGCCGGTATGGCCAAACGAGCCCACCGGCAACAACTCTCCGCGATTGGAAGAAAATGGCGAGTCAATGTCCCATCCCAGGCCGCGTACGTCGGGATAATTCGCCGGCTGCTGGGGGGTGGTCATTTTCTCCACGATCAACGGCGACAGGATAGGGGCCCCGCCATTCAACAGGGCTTGCGCGAATTTCGCCACATCATCGGCGGTGGAGAAAAGTCCCGCATCGCCGGCCACTCCACCCATCTGGTGGGCAGTTGGATCGTGCACCACACCGCGCAATACCTGCCCCGTGTGCTCGTCCCTTTGCGTGGGAGCGATGCGCGGCACCCAGGTTTGCGGAGGATTGAATCGCGTTGACGTCATTCCCAGCGGACCGAAAATGTACGCCTGCGCATACTGATCCAGCGGCACGCCGCTGACTTTCTGCACCAATTCGCCCAACACGATGAAGCCGACGTCGCTGTAGCGGAAAGTCGCGCCCGGCGGACTCTCCAACGTCGCCGCATTGGCGCGGTTGTATCCTTCTTCCAGCCCGCTCCACGGCTGCTTCAAGTCAAGGTCCGCCGGCAGTCCCGAATAGTGCGTAAGCAACATCCGAATAGTCACATCCTGCTTGCCGTTCTGCGCGAAGTCAGGAATGTACTTCGCCACCGGATCGTTCAGCTTGATCTGTCCCAGCTGCTCCAGCCGCATCACGCTGGTCGTCGTGGCTATCACCTTGGTCAACGATGCTAGGTCAAAGATCGTCTCCGGCGTCATCGGCTCCGGTTTGGGATCGAGCACTCGATTGCCGTAGGCTTTGCGATAGACCATCATTCCGTTATGGCCCACCAGCAATACTGCACCCGGTGCGTTGCCGTTCTTCACCGCGTCCTTCAGCAGGTCGTCCAATGGCGCGAAGCGGTTTTGCACGTCCTTAGGGGCCATGGGAGACGGCGGTGCAGTGCCTTCGGAGGGAGACGGACTGACTTCGGACGCGGCTGGGTTTTGCCCGGCAGGAAGGCTGGAAGTGGCGCCACCTTTTGACGGCGCAGGCTTTTGCCCGACAGCGGGCGCAACGGCGATGATCAGGAGACAAAGATAGACCAGCACAACGGCTGGCCAGCGAACACGCAGGCTCAAGTGGACCGAGACCCTTCTGGCTGCAGATTGTGCCCGCTGTTTTGGCAGGCAAGCTATTATAAGTTGCGCCGCATCGCGCTGCACGAAGGTGGACCGGACGGTAGTGTCCTGGTTTTTGTCAAGCCCATCCGAGTCAGATTAGGACACTACCTAAAACAGCTAGCTGAAAAAGTCGGATTCGACGTGTTTTGAAGGGATGCACCTTCTGGTGCGCCGTCCTAATCCCTTTATTCTTGCCATTCCGAGCGGGCTTCAGCCCGCGAGGAATCTGCTTTCCCCGACTTTTTCAGCAGCCTGCTAATATTACTGTGTTACAAGAAGCCTCGCAGGCAGCAGGGACACCTGGGCAGGGAGCGGGCCAGGTGGGTGGAGATCTGGCGGCGCAGGGTGGCAATCGAGG
>Ga0182016_10001516_pt1 | contig 28311 bp, 20 predicted proteins | sample 712S2MmetaG_FD_120491 | JGI IMG/M metagenome (GOLD analysis project Ga0182016, IMG submission 120491) | Permafrost microbial communities from Stordalen Mire, Sweden - 712S2M metaG | ecosystem: Environmental > Terrestrial > Soil > Wetlands > Permafrost | place: Sweden: Stordalen | collected...
CCGATGAGGGTGACCATGGACAGGCTGGCGTTGCGGAAGAGGTGACGGCGCAGCACGGTCCGCTCGGCCAGGCCCTTCGCCCGGGCCAGGCGGATGTAGTCCTGGGCCAGGGCGTCGAGGGCGGACGAGCGCATGTACCGCGAATACCCGGCCACGGCGGTGATGGTGAGGGTCATGATGGGCAAAAAGTTGGCCCGCAGAGCCAACATGTAGGGCAGGATCCCCTCGTTCTGGCTGGCCTCGGCCGGGAAAACGTGGAACGAGATGGCGAGGAAACCTATGAGCAGGATCCCGAGGAAGTTTTGCGGCATCGAGTAGGCGGTGAACGCCACTGCGGTGATGCTCTGGTCGGCCACCGTGTTCCTTTTCACGGCCTGGAAGATGCCGAGAGGAATGGCGATCAGGACGCTGAGGACCAGCGAGCTGCCCGACAGCCACATGCTGTGGGGGGCGTTCTCGATTATCAGGCTGTCGACGCTCTGGTTGAGCTTGTAGGAGTAGCCCAGGTTGCCGTGCAACAACTGCCAGAGGTAGCTGCCGAACTGCGCCCAGACGGCGCGGTCGTAGCCGTGGGTGCGGTTGAAAGCGTCAACGGCGGCGATAGTCGCCTTGTCGCCGAGGACCGCCCGTCCCGGCGTCGGGGCTATGACGTGAGTGGCCACGAAGGTGAGCAGGGCGATACCAACGATGACCACGATGGAGATGCCTAGTCGGCGGATCAGGTAGGCGGTCATGCGTTTAGTGTTCCCCGGCGGTGGCCAGCGGTGAGGGGGCGCAGCCGGCGGCGCCGCGCCCCCTCACCGTGAATCGGCACTTCTTGGCTAGCTCTTGAGGTACCAGTACTCGGGGCTGTACTGCTCCTGGGTGGCGTCAAAGAAGCTGGCCGCCGGTCCCGAGAGCTTGTCGCTGAAGGCCCGCAGCCGGTCCTCGTTGGGCTGGAACAGCCCGGGCTGCAGGTAGGTCACCAGGGTGAGCTCTTTTTGCACCGCCGTGTTGCTGGGCGAGAACTCGGAGTTGATGATGTCCTGGTCCAGAGCAGGGTTGCTGAAACCGCCCTGGTTGAACGAACCCGTGGTGTTGAACAGCTCGTTGGTCGTCGGGTAGTAGTCGTCCGTGAACCCGCCGAAGTCCTCCATGGCCCAGATCTTGTCGTTGGCCGGGGCGGAGACGTCCGAGAGCTCGCCGGTGATGTAGTTGAACGTCTTGGAGCCGAGCGTCACGTCGATGCCCACCTGCTTGAGGTTGGAGACCCAGGCCTCGACCAGGCCCTCAGTTATCGTCGCGTCGCTGGCGTAGTAGAGGTTCCACTTCATGGGTGTGCCCTGGGGGATCCCGGCCCCGCACTGCTTCGGCCCGCTACCGGCGTTCTGGCAGGTGGTGGTGCCGTTGGGCACCACCTTCCAACCGTGGTTGGTCAGCTGTTTGGCCGCCTCGGCGATGCTGAAGGGGTAGGGGTTGGACAGGGCGTTGGGGGGGGTGAACGGGCTCACCGGTATGGCCGGCACGGGCCCGTAAGCCTGTCCGGCGGCGCCGTCGTACAAACCGCGTGACTTGATCTCGGCCGGTTCGTCCTGCAGATGGGCCAGCACCTGGCGGACGTAGATCTGGCTGATGATGTGGTCGAAATCGCCGGTCGGGTCCTTGAAGTTATAGCCCACGTAGGCGAAGCCGAAGTCGGGGTAGCCGAAGACGCTGTAGCCGTGGGAGACCAGGCTGGGCGCCTGGGGCAAGTCGCTGAAATCGATGAAACCGACGTCGAGCTTGCCCGTGAGCAGCTGGTCGAACTCGGCCGAAGTCGAGGTGAAAGCCACGTCGTCGATGCCCGCCAGGCGGGGCTTTACCGGCCCGGTGTAGGCCGGGTTGGCCACCAGGGTATTTCCGTCAGTGGCCGGGTCGAACGACTTGATCTTGAACGGGCCGTCCACCACCTGCCACAGGGGGTTGGAGCCGTAGGTCGACAGCTTGTTCGATTGGGCGTTGAGGAACTTATAGATGGCGGCGGCGTTCTTCAGGTTGTTGAACGGGATGATGGGGCCGCCGACGCTGGTCTTGGCCCAAGCGTGGAAGGGCAGCGGCTCCAGTACCGCCAGCTCCTCCAGGAAAATGAAGTTCTGGTTGTAGCCCTTGTTGAAATTGATGACGAAGGTGCTGGCGTTGGGCGTGGCCACCGACGTGACGTTGTCGGGGTAGAGACCAGGCGTGTAGTCGCCGTAGTTGGCCGGGCTGCCGCCGACGGTCTTGTTGACCGCCCCTTCCAGGAGCCAGTAGTCGAAAGCCAGGTCCTTGGAAGTTATGGGCGTGCCGTCTGACCACTTCCACCCCGGGTACAGGTGCACGGTCACCGTCTTGTTGGCGTTGCTGTAGACCGGGGGCCCGGCGATGCTCTGGCTGTAGTCGATGACCGGTGCCACGCCCTTGGGCGACCACCACAACGACCGCCACATGTACTGCTGGAACTCCAGCGTCGTACTCACGCTGGCGTCGGCTGCGGGGTAGATGGGGAAGATATAGGTCGGCCCCGCCCCCGGTGGCTCGGCGATGGTGACGACGCCCCCGTTGGTCGGCTTGCCTGTTTGCGGCGGTACGGAGCCGTAGGCTCCGGGGAGCGTATCGGAAGATGTCGTGGCACTCGCCGCTGTTGTCGTGGTGGCACCCGCGACCAGGACCAGTGCTGCCGCTAGGGCCGTCCCGGCTCGTGCACCGGTGCTGCGTCCGCGCATAGGAGCTCCGTTCTGATAGTTAAATTCTTCTGCTAGTTAAGTAGCCGTTTCGCCTGGCTACACCTGTGCGTAACATACCCCTTAACGTCTCTTGTGTCCTGCCACGGCCAATCCGACCAGGCCAAGCGCGCCTAACGCCCAAAGTTCGGGGTACCAAACAAACCCTTGGTAACGGAACACGACCACGTGGCGCCCCGGCCCCAGGTCTATGCCTAACAGCGCCGGGGCCAGCATTTCTGTCTGTACCGGCCGCCCGTCGACGGAGGCGTGCCAGTCCGGGTCATAGGCCACGCTCAGTAGCAACGTCCCCGGGCGGTCCAGGGTGACCGTGGTGCGCAGGGACCCGGCGACCAGGTCAGGCTGGACGCTGTCGACGACGCCGGGCGCCGGTGGGCTCGGCCCCGGGGCGAGCGAGCCGGCCGGCTCCGCGGGGGCGGGCAGGCCCGGCCAGTGCACGGCCCAGTCCTGGTGGGGCCCGATCTCGTCCAGGAAGACGAGGAACGTGCTGGCGATGTCGGCCCGGTCGTCGGTGATGCTGCCCGTCACCTGGACCAGGCTCACGTAACCGACCGACGGGACCTGCCACAGGACGTAGTTGCCACGGGCCATCACCTCCTGGGCCGGGACCGGCGCTGGCATCCCCGCCGGCAGGATGAGGTAACGGACAGCGAAGAGGGGGTAGTCGGCCGGGTTGTCCTCGTCGAAATCGGCTTCGGCGTCGAGCATCAGCGACAGCGAGGGGACGACGTAGGTCATCTCGTCCACGCCCTGGCTGAGCAGGTACTTGAACACCGGCACGTACCCGACGCGGAAAGTCGAGCCCCAGTTGCTGGACAGGCCCGCATATACCCGCCCCTGGCCGTGGGCCTTGATGTAGGAGACCAGGGGGGCGAGCATGCGGCCCTCCGTGGCGTCTTCCTGGCGCTGCACCGCTGATACCTCGGCGTCGCTGCGGTCGTAGTGGGCGATCTCCGAGAAGGCCGGCCACACCCAGCCCCCGGCGCCGACGGCCACGCAGCCGAGCAGCACCCTCTGCCAGCGGCGCGACGCGGTGAACGTGCGCACCAGGCGGTAGGCCGTGTCGGCGGCCCAGGCCGCCCCGGCGCCGGCCAGATATATGCCGGCCAGCTGTGCCCCCATCTGGAAGCGGCGGAAGTACAGGTCGGCGTGGGCGGGGACGATGTCGGCCAGCGCCCCCCAGGTGGTGGGGCCGAAGGTCAACAGCAGGCTGGCCACGAACATGGCCAGCAAGGCGCGCACCACCGGGGCGCGTTGCCAGCAGGCGATCGCCAGCAGCACGCCGGCCAGCACGAACACGCTGATGACGGGGACCTTGCGCCGGGCGTCGAAGACCTGCCCGGTGAACAGCCAGGCCAGGACCTGATGGGCGCCATAGCCCTTCACGTAGGGGGTGCCGGCCAGGAACTGGTTCGTGGTCGACGTGTTGGCGTAGGCCACGATGGGCACTATCGCCCCCGCCGCCGCGACGAAGGAACCGGCGAAGACCAAGGCCCCCCGGGCCAACCGGGCACGCAGCGGGCCCGGCGCCACCAAGGTGATCATGATCACGGCCAGCAGGCCGAGGTAGCCGCTCTCGAAGTGCAGGGCCACCGTCAGGCCCACCAAGGCCGAGGCCAGCCAGATGAAGCGGGGGCACTTGATCGCCCGCCACGTGGCGGCCCAGGCGAAGGGCAGCGTCCAGGAGGCGAGCAGCTGGGTCCAGACCTCGGCCCCCCCGGTCCAGCTGTAAGCACCCCGCTCGAAGCCGATGCCGGTATGGCTGACCATGAACGAGCACAGCAACGCCGCGGCCAGGGCTACCCGGCGGCGCAGGCCGAACAGCCGGGCGGAGCCGTAAATGACAAAGGGCCAGAAGGACTCGAGCAGGTACATCGACCAGCGGAAAGTCGTGCCGGGGCCAAAGACCGTGCCCACCAGGCCGGCCAGCACCGAGCCCAGGCCTTGGTAGCGCATGTACTGGGCCGAGCCGAGCCCGATGTAAGGGAACCACGAGGTGAAAGGGAGCCTCCCGGACTCGATGGTCGTGGTGGCGAAGTGGACCATCTCGTCGTGCACGGCGGCGTCGTTCAGGTAGGCGACGGGCAGGGTCACCGAGCGCATGCTCCACAGGTTCCAGGCCACGACCACGCCGACAATGAGGAGGGGGGCGCGGGCGAGAAGGCGGGACCGCGAGGCACCGGTCGCCGGTTCGAAGAGGTGCCTCAGGTACAGGCCGACCTTGCCCCGCAGGTCGTCCGCGCCCCGCATGCCCCCGTGCCCGCTGGCAGGCCCGGCGCTCGGCATGACGGGCAACCTTACTCACTCGCCCTGAAGCTAGGGGTGACCGTGGCCGGCGCCCCCGCCGCGGTTAGCCGGGCCCAAATGGCTCCATAGTGTGGAGCCGCTTGGCTCTATCAAATTGAGCCAAGGACCAGTTCCACTACTCGACCCCGGTCCCGCCCGATGAGCTGTCGACGCTTGTGACCTTTGGTAAAGAACCTGCCACGTCGGCCATCGTTACGGTGGCGTAGTCGCTGTCGTGAGGCCAGCCTCGGCCGCACGTTCGTCCTCGGTCAAGTCGCTCTGGGGCCGCGCCGGGACAGACGACGCAATCAGCTCGCCTTTATTCGGCCTTTCCGTAGGACTGGATTTCCTCCAGTTCCTTGGCGCTGAGCTCACGAGGAGCCTCGCCCCGCTCTGTTTTTTGCTTGTAGACCTGGCGCCTGATGCCCTCGACGACGTCGGGGTTGGCCAGGGTCGTAATGTCGCCGACGTCGGCGAAATTGGAAATGCTGGCGATGACGCGGCGCATTATCTTGCCCGAGCGGGTCTTCGGCATGTCGGGCACGATCCAGACGTTCTTCGGGCGCGCCACCTTGCCGATCTGGACTTCGATCGACCGCTTGACCTTGTCCTCGATCTCGGGGCTGGCCGAGAGCCCGGGCTGGAGGGCGACGTACATCTCGACCACCCGGCCGCGCACCTCATCTATCACGGGGACGGCGGCCGCCTCGGCCACCTCGGGCACCGTGAGGACAGCGGACTCGAGCTCCTTAGTCCCGAGCCGGTGCCCGGCCACGTTGATGACGTCGTCGATGCGGCCCAATATGCGGTAGTAGCCGTCCTCGGCCTGCACGGCGCCGTCGCCGCACATAAACGGCCAGTCGCGCCAGTCGGTGCTGGCCTTGTCCTGGCAGTAGCGGGCGTAATAGGTCTGGACGAAACGCTCGGGCTGGCCCCACACGGTCTGCATCACCCCGGGCCACGGGTTGCGTATGCAGATGTTGCCGGCCTTGCCGCTGCCGGCCTCGACCACCTCGCCGTCATCGTCGTAAATTATGGGGTAGATGCCGAGGGCGGCCGGGCCGCAGCTGCCCGGCTTCATGGGCTTGAGGGCAGGCAGGGTGCTGGCCAGGAAGCCCCCGGTCTCGGTCATCCACCACGTGTCGACGATGGCGGCCTCGGCCTTGCCGACGCTTTCGTAGTACCAGCGCCAGACCTCGGGCTCGATGGGCTCGCCCACCGTGCACATGAGCTTGAAGTGGTAGTCGTGCTTGGCCGGTTCGTCCTTGCCGAGCTTGCGCAGCATGCGCACTGTGGTGGGGGCGGTGTGGAAGATGTTCACGCCCAAGCGCTCGGCGATCCTCCAGGGCCGGCCGGGGTCGGGGTAGGCGGGGGCACCCTCGTAGAGCACGCTCGTGGTGCCGAGGGCCAGGGGCCCGTAGACGATGTACGAGTGGCCGGTTATCCAGCCGATATCGGCGAAGCACCAGTAGGTGTCCTCGGGATGGATGTCGAGGAAGTACTTGGACGTGCCCGCCACATAGGACAGGTAACCCCCCGTCGAATGCTGGGCGCCCTTGGGCCTGCCCGTCGTGCCGCTGGTGTACATGAGGAAAAGAGGCGCCTCGGCCGGCATCGGCACCGGCGCTACGAGCTGGCGCAGGTAGTCGCCGATGACGTCGTCCACGAAATAGTCACGGCCTTGCACCATGGGGCTGGCCGAGTGGTACTCGCCCGGGTTCCTCCTGAACACCAGGACCTTTTCGATCTCCACTCCCTCGGACTTGGCCACGGCGACGGCCTCGTCGGCCTTGGCCTTGTGGTCGAGCCATTTCCCGTCGCGGTAGTAGCCGTCGATGGTCACGAGCACCCGGCTGCCCGAGTCCGCTATGCGGCCGCCGCAGGCGGTGCCGGAGAAGCCGGCGAAAACCTCGGAGTGCACGACACCGAGGCGGGCGCACGCCAGCATCGAGACCGGCAGGTCCGGCACCATCGGCATGTGGAAGGTCACCCGGTCGCCGCTTTCGAGGCCGCAGAAGCCTTTCAGCATGGCGGCGAACTCGTTTACCCGCCGGTAGAGCTCTTGGTAGGTTATGGCTTTTGCGCCTTCGGTCTCCGGCTCGGGGACCCAGATAAACGCCGCCTTGTTGGCTTTGGTGGCCAAGTGCCGGTCGACGCAGTTGTAGCTGGCGTTGAGCCGGCCCCCAACGAACCACTTCCAAAACGGCGGGTTGGTGGTGTCGAGAGTGGTATGCCAGTACGCGTCCCAGTGCAGCAGGTCGGCGTACTCCCGGAAGCATTCGGGAAAGCGCTCCTCACTGAAGCGTTTGTAAATGGCCGGCTCCGCCGCGTTGGCCTGGCCGATGAAACCCGCCGAGGGGTACAAGTACTCCTCCTCGCGCCAATGCACGGCTATCTGAGACTCGCTTAGCGACCCCCCGGTCTCCTCTGAGCTTGACATGGCCACCTCTTTCTTCCTGGGGCGGAGCTGCGGGCCCGACACTACCAAGCCGTTCCCGTTATTGTGCTGCCCGATGAGGGACATTGTCGTCGGCGTCGACGGGACGGACACGAGCTGGAGGGCGCTGTCCATGGCCATCGGCGTGGCCCGGCGCTGGCATGGGTGCACCATCCACATCTGCTACATCTCCCAGCTCCCCGTGTCCGCCCAGCTGGGCGCCATGGCCGTGCCCATCTCGGCTCTGGCCGGAGGAGACCAAGCCGGTGAGCTCAAGCAGGCCATATCCGACGAACTGGCTCGCAGCGACGTGATGGGCGAGTTCAACGAGCGCGTCGGCGAGGTGGCCCGCGAGCTCGAGACCCTGGCCGAAGCCTGCCACGCCGACTTGATCGTGGTGGGCCGGTCGCGCCACCCCGCGCTGCACCTGGGCGGCGTGCCCCGCCGGCTGCTGGCCATGGGGCGCCGCCCCGTCCTGGTGGTGCCCTGATGACGAACGCCGCTTCGTGACCGGCTCGACCTCGGCCCGCCCGCCCGTGGTCAGGCTGGTGGCTACGGCGCTGGTGGCCGGGGGCGCCGCCGTGGCCCGCCAGAGCGGGGGGCGGGTGGTGCTCGTCGAGGGCGCCCTGCCGGGCGAGACCGTCGACGCCGTGGTGACCTCAGAGCACGCCAGTTACGCCCGGGCGTCCGTGGTGGAGGTGCTGGAGGCCTCGCCCGACCGGGTGAGCCCTCCGTGCCCCAATGTGGCCCGGGGGTGCGGCGGCTGCGGTTGGCAATACCTCTCGGTGCCCGCTCAGCGCCAGGCCAAGCTCTCGCTGGTGGCCGAGGCGCTGGTGCGTCTGGGAGGGGTCGAGAGCCCCCGGGTCGAGCCCGGGCCTCCTCTTCCCACCGAGGGCTACCGCACCACGCTGCGCCTGGCCATTGGGCCCGACGGGGCCGGGTTCCGGCGTTACCACGGCCACGACATCGTCGAGGTGGGGGAGTGCCTGGTGGCTCATCCCCTGCTCGCCGACCTGGTCGCCACGGGCGGCTTCGGCTTTGCCCGAGAGGTCACCCTGCGCTGCGGTGCCGCTACCGGCGACCGCCTGGCGCTGCTAGCGCCCAGCGCGGCTGGCGCCGTCCTGCCCCCGTCCGTACTGGTCGTCGGGGAGGACGAGCTTGAAGCTGGGCATCGGGCCTGGATATTCGAGGAGATCGCGGGGAAGCGGTTGCGGGTCTCGGCCCGTTCGTTCTTCCAAGCCAGTCCTCGGGGGGCCGAGGCTCTGGTCGACGTCGTCAAGGCCGCGGTGGCCGGGGCTGGCCCCGGCGCCCTCGTCGATGCCTATGGGGGCGTGGGCCTGTTCGGGGCGACGGCCGGCGACGACCGGGCGGTCACGGTCCTGGAGCGCTCGCCCTCTTCTGCCGCCGACGCCCGGGTCAACCTGCCCTCGGCCAAGGTGTTGCGCCTCGACGTGGAGCGCTGGCGTCCTTCCCCGGCCGCCGTGGTGGTGGCGGACCCGCCCAAAGCCGGGCTGGGACGTCGCGGAGTGGCCGTTCTCTCCGCCAGCGGCGCCGGCCACCTGGTGCTCGTGTCCTGCGACCCCGCCTCCCTCGGCCGTGACGCCGGCCTGCTCCGGGCCCAGGGATTCCGGCTCCGCTCGACCACCGTGGTCGACATGTTCCCGGGGACGCCGCATGTAGAGACAGTGAGCGCCTTCGTCCGTTAGCGGGACCAAGCCCTTGGGTCCACGGTTCCGCCATGACGCTGAGCTACGTTCGCGAAGGCGCTGCACTATCGGAAAGGGTCGCCACCATGCTCATATCCACTATGAACGACATCCCCGGGTACCAGGTGACCCAGGTCCTGGGAGAGGTTTTCGGCCTGACGGTCAGGAGCCGCAACATCGGTTCCCAGTTCGGGGCCGGTCTCAAGTCCTTGGTGGGGGGTGAGCTGAAAGGCATGACGAAGAACCTGGTCAGTAGCCGCTACGAGGTGATCAACCGCATGGCCGAGGAGGCCGCCGCCAAAGGGGCGGACGCCGTGCTGGCCATGCGTTTCGACACCTCGGAGATGGGTGGCAACTGGACCGAGATCTGCGCCTACGGGACGGCGGTCAAGGTGAGCGGCCTGCCCGCGGCTGAAGCGTCCAGCTGGCAGGGAGCGGCGCAGGAGGCGTGGCAGCCGAGCCAGTAGGGGCGGCCCGGGCCTAGCCGAGCCAGGTGGCGAAAGCGCGCAGGCCGTTGTCCCAACCTTCGGCGGAGCCGACGGCGTCGCGCATCTGCTCCCACCCGTCGCCATGGCGCTCGATGGCCCGGTGCTCAAGCTCCACCCGGGTCCGGCCTGGCGCCTCTGATATGAACCTGACCTCGACCTCACTGGTCTTTGCTGGGTCCGGCTCGAGTTCCCACTGCAAGCTGATGTCCCAGCTGAAGACGACCCGGCGCGGAGGGTCATAGGCCAGGACCCGGGCCCATCGGCATTCGCTCCCGTCTTCTCCCCGGTCGTAGATATTGCCGCCTTGCCGGGGCTCGAAGACAATATCGGCCAGCTTTGCCTGGAGGATATGGTGCTCCGGCGGCCACCAGTTGGCCATGTCTTCGGTGAACACCGAAAACGCCCGTTCTATGGGGGCGTCAACGACCACCGACGAACGCACAGACGTAACCGTTTTGTCACTCACCACGTTCTTCCTCTCTTTGGTGGACTTTGGTCTTGAAGGCCCCCATGGCGCTGCTCCAGAACCGGTCGAGGTAGTCCCGCAGCTCACCGACCCCAGCGGGGTCGAGCCTGTAGATGTGCCTGGTGCCCGCACGCTCTTCGGTGACCAGGCCGGCAGCCTTCAAGACCTTCAAGTGCTGGGACACGGCCGGCCTGCTGACGGGCACCATTTCTGCGAGCTCTCCAACTGCGCAGGGGCGCTGCGAAAGGTGCTCGAAGATGGCCCTCCTGGTGGGGTCGCCCAGGGCTTCCAGGGCTAGTGCGTTAGTCATAGCTAACAGTAAGTATTTACTTACCTAAGCGCACGTGTCAAGCGCCACCGCCAGATGTGCCGGCGGCGGTCGGCTGGTGATGACCTTCCCCAGCGGGGACCTGAGGACCAGGCTGCCGTCGGGGCTGAGCTCGAGCTGCCAACCGTGGTCGTGCCAGAGGTGGTGATGGCGGTTGCAGGCCATCACCAAGTTGGAAAGACTGGTCGGGCCACCTTTGGAGAAATGCTGTACGTGGTGGGCTTCGCACCAAGCCGGTGGCCGGTCGCAGCCCGGGTGGCGGCAGTGGCCGTCGCGTACGACCAGGGCCGCCCACAGCGCTGGGCTCACGGTGCGCACACTCGACCCGTAGTCCAGGACGGTCGAACGCCCGGCCATGACGATGCGGTGAAGGACCGCGTCGCAGGCCAGGCGCGAGACCGTACTACCGGGCACGGCGGTGCCGTCAGCCAGGAGCCCCGGGCGGTCTTGGGCCAGGTCCGAGAGGCCCACGATCACCGATAGCTGGGGGCGGTGGCGGGCGCCGCTCGGCGCCTTGTCGCCGTGGGTGAGGAACCATCGGCAGACATCGGCCAAGGCCTCGGCCCGGCGCTGCGCCGCACTTGGCAGTGGCCCCTCGCCGTCGGCGGGGACGCTCCCCTCGGCTGCGGCGATGGCCGCTTCGACCACGGCGGCGTCCTCAGCGCCGAGATGGCCCGAGACCTCCCGGCGGCCGTCTAACGTCCTGGACAAGTAGAGTTCCGAGGGCCGCTCTGCGGGCTCGGGCCCGTCGCCTTCGGCGTCGGCGCGAAGGCGCCAAGCACGCATTGCCGCCGTGGTGTCAGCCACCGACAGCTCAGCCAGCAACGGCGTCATATTTGGCTCGTGCTGAGCATAAAGAGCCGCATGGTCCGAAGAGACATTGGCCACAATGGCGGCCACCTGGCCCGAAGAAAGGGTGCCGTCGGACCAGGCCGCTGCCGTTACCGGGAGCTGGGCCAGTCGGCTGGCGACCGCTGCCTCCCGGTGAGCGTCGCGGTGCGAGCGCCGCCCGTGGGCGGCCAGCCAGGACGTAAGGGACAGCGACCCGTCGCCGCCCCACGCCTGTTCAGCATCAAAGCCCCGTAGCGCCTCCGAGATCTTGGCGTCGAGACGGTCTCGCACCCATAACACCTGCTCGATTTCCTCGGCTAGGGGGACTAGCTCCAGGCGGCCGACAACTCCCACCAGGATCGCTACCCCGTCGCCTCCCATCGTTCCATCGTACACACGTTCGATAAACTATCGGCCAATTACCTTGTACTTTTGCCGCCGGGGCCCAGGCCCCGGGCACCTGGCCCCGGGTGTTCAGTAGCGGTAGTCAGCCGGCTTGAACGGGCCCTCCACCGGCACCCCGATATAAGCAGCCTGCTTCTCGCTCAACTGGGTCAGCTTGGCACCGAGCTTGCCCAGGTGTAGCCGGGCCACCTTTTCGTCCAGGTGGCGAGGGAGCACGTGGACGCCCACCGGGTAGGCGCTCGTGTGGTTGAAGAGCTCGATCTGGGCCAGGACCTGGTTGGTGAAACTCGTCGACATCACAAAGCTCGGGTGACCCGTAGCGCACCCCAGGTTTACCAGCCTCCCCTCGGCCAGGACGATTACCGAGTGGCCGTCGGGGAATTCCCACGAGTCAACCTGCGGCTTGATGTTATGGCGAGCGATCCCCGGGTGGCGCGCCAACCCCGCCATATCGACCTCGTTGTTGAAATGGCCGATATTGCAGACGATGGCATTGTGCTTCATCGCCGCCATGTGCTCGGCCATAATGACGTCCCGGTTACCGGTGGCCGTGACGAAGATGTCGGCGGTACCTACAGCGTCCTCGAGGGTGACGACCTGGTAGCCCTCCATAGAGGCCTGGAGGGCGCAGATGGGGTCGACCTCGGTCACCAGCACCCGGGCCCCCTGGCCTCGCAGCGACTGGGCGCAGCCCTTGCCGACGTCGCCATAGCCGCACACCAAGGTGACCTTGCCCGCCACCATCACGTCCGTGGCCCGGAATATCCCGTCGATCAAGGAGTGGCGCACGCCGTAGAGGTTGTCGAACTTGCTCTTGGTGACCGAATCATTGACATTGATGGCCGGGAAGAGCAAGGTCCCCGCCGACGCCCGCTGGCGGAGCCGGTTGACCCCGGTGGTGGTCTCCTCGCTGACCCCCTTTATCCCCGCCGCCATCTTCGTCCACATGCCGGGCCGGGAGCGCAGGGTCTTGCGCAACGTTGCCGCAATTATCCCGAACTCGTCGCTGTCATCGGGACCGAGCTCGGGCACGCTGCCGTCGCGCTCGGCCTGGGCGCCGAGGTGCACGAGCAACGTGGCGTCGCCGCCGTCGTCCACGATCAGGTTGGGCCCGTCGTCTTCGGGCCAGGTGAGCGCCTGTTCGGTAGCCCACCAGTACTCCTCGAGCGTCTCGCCCTTCCAGGCGAAGACGGGGACCCCGGTGGCGGCTATGGCGGCGGCGGCGTGGTCCTGGGTGGAGAAGATATTGCAGCTGGCCCAGCGGACTTGCGCCCCCAGGGCGACCAAGGTCTCGATCAGTACCGCGGTCTGGACCGTCATATGCAGCGACCCGGTGATGCTGGCACCGGCCAGGGGCTGTTCGTCGGCGTACTCACGGCGCAGCGCCATTAGGCCCGGCATCTCGACCTCGGCCAGGTCGATCTCGCGCCGGCCGAAGTCGGCCTGTCCGATGTCTGCCACCCGGTAGGCGACAGGGCCACTATGAGCGCTCGCGGATGTTGCTTCTGACATAGGGGCTCCTTTGCTAGGGCGGCCCCATTGACCTTGACATTTCGGTCATTAGTGCGCGCCAAATTGGCGAATTCCGAAGGCCGGGGCGATCGAGCCCTTCCCCAGCGGGTCAGCCCGGGCACATCCTACAGGGCGGCCAGAGCGGTGCCCACAGGAAGGGTCCAGTGCCTACGGGGCCGGAGTTACGGTTTTCGGGGGCGGTGCCCCTGGTTGGGACTGTGACGTTGTTGTGACGGGGTCTGGTTACGCTCTTACAACCCGTAGCGCGGGAGAGCCGATGTTGACCGAAGGGACCCGGGCATGAGCGTTGTAATGGTCACTAACCGGAGGGCAAGTACCAGATGGGAGGGCTACCACGGCTTCGAGCCGACCCCCGCCTGGCTAGTCGGCATCGTCGCGAGGACCAGGCCGGTGCGCCTGGTAGCGATGGTGGCTATCGTGTGCGCGGCCTCCGTGACGGCAGCCGGGCTGACGCCGTCGCCGGGGGGTCGGGCTGGTGGAGGCGGAGCTGGCGCGGCGGTGGCGGCTGGTCCCGGGTTGCCGGTCGTCCCGCTGGGAGCCGTGGGCCCCATATCGGCCGTACTGGGTCGGGACCTGCCTGGCTACCGGGTGGTGGGCCTCACGGCCACCAACGCCGAGCAGGCCTTGCGGGCCGAGTTCTCATCGAGGGGTGTGACGGTCGTGTCCGGACGGCTGCGCCTTGGCATCGCCCTGGACGGCTATGGCTACGCCCTCGCGTCGGGAGCGGTCCCCCCGATAGCCCCGGTAGCGCCGGTAGCGGGCGCCAACCGTGTCCTGTACGCCCATGGCGCACTGAGCGAGTGGTGGGCCAACGGGCCGGCCGGCTTGGAACAGGGCTTCACGGTGAGCTCGGCCCCGGGCTTGGGGTCGGGCCCATTGACGTTCTCGCTCGCCCTCAGTGGTAACTTGCGGGCCCGGCTCGACGGTGGTGGGTTGTACCTCTCCGGCCCTGGGGGGGCGTTGAGCTATGACGACTTGGCTGCCACCGACGCCCGGGGCCGGGCCCTGCCGGCCCACTTCGCCCTCGTGGACGGCCGGGCCCTGATCGAGGTAGACGACCGGGGGGCGGCCTACCCGGTGCGGGTCGACCCCCTGGTCCGGCAGTCCGGGGAGCTGATCTCCTCTGACGGCACCCCTAGCGGCGAGTTCGGTCGCTCGGTGGCGGTGTCCGGTAACACCGTGGCCGTGGCCGCCGACAACCAAACGGTCGGCTCGATAGACGAGGAGGGGGCGGTGTACGTGTTCGTGGAGCCGACGGACGGCTGGTCGGATCTGATGGCCCAGACAGCTGAGCTCCTCGCTTCGTGGCGCCCCCCGCCATGGGCGGCGGCCACGGGCTACCAAAACGCCCCCGGGCTCGGCTGGGCGCTGGCCATGTCCGGTCCCACCATCGTGGCCACCTCCATATTGACGTGTAACAAATGGGGCCCTACGGTCACATCTCCCTGCCTGAACGAGGGTGCCGCCTACGTGTTCGTGGAGCCGACGACAGGTTGGAGGGGTGTGCTCCACCAGAGCGCCCTATTGACCGCGTCGAACCTATCGCCCCGCACTACACAGTTACCCGCAGGGGAGCTCGGGTTCTCGGTCGCCGTCTCAGGCAGCACCGTCGCCGTTGGCGCTGCCCAGCGCGTCGGCTCGATCAGCTCCGACGCCGTGTACGTGTTCGAAGAGCCAGCCGCGGGGTGGTCGGGGCCCATGACCCAGGACGCCGAGCTGGCCCCCGCCGACCCCGCCAACAATGAGCTTTTCGGCGGAGGTCTGGCCGTGTCCGGGAACACGATCGTCGTCGGGGCCCCGGGCGTGGGCGCACCGTTCGGGGGACGAGGCGAAGGGGCGGCATACGTGTTCCAAGCGCCGGCCGGGGGGTGGTCGGGGACCATGACCCAGAGCGCCGGGCTGACCGCCCCCTCCGGGACGGGAATTGACGAGCTGGGCGCCTCCGTGGCTGTGTCCGGGAACACCGTGGCCGTGGGCGCACCTTTAGAAACGGTGGGCCCGAACACCGGGCAGGGCGCTGTGTTCGTGTACAACGAGCCCGCCGCCGGCTGGTCAGGAGCGCTGGCCCCAGCCGCCGAGCTGACCGCCTCCGATGGCACCGGGGACAATTCCTTCGGGACGGTGGCGGTGTCGGGGAACAGCATCGCCGTGCTCGAGTCAAGTCGTAACCCTGGTAGTTTGAACGGGGCCCTACTCTTCAGCGAGCCTGCCGCGGGCTGGTCTGGGCACCTAACGGAGAGCTCCGAACTGGTGGCCTCCAACGAGGCAGTAACGGACGCATTTGGCTCGGACGTCGCACTTTCTTGCACCACCGTCGTCGTCGGCGCCCCCGGCCACCACAGGCTCGGCTCTTTCGCCGGAGCGCAGGGCTCGGCGTACGTGTTCGCGCCACCTACAACTACGAGCGAGGCCGAAGGGCGCCAGGCGGCGGTCGTGCCTTCGACGGCCGCAGCGTCCTGTCCGCTTGCTGTCACCTTCACCGTGTTGTCACCGCAAGAGGCGGGCCTGTCCTACGTCGGAGCGGCGGCGAAAAGCAACACCAGCGCCCAGTACTCGCAGTCGGCCGCCTTCTTCCGCGAATTTGCGACACCGACCAGCGCTCACCTCCTCGGTGGCGGGACCCGGCTCGACGGGTGCCTTTCGGGCTGTATCGACGTGCTCGTCCAGGTGAAAAACAGTGCCGGTCAGCCTGTCGACGGCGCCGACCTGTACGCCAGCGTGACGCAGATGCACGCCACCTTGCTCGATGTCCCGGGGTTCCTCTGCGGCCAGGAAATCGCGACGGTAGCCGAGCAACCACAGCCTATCTGCGGCGAGAACGGTTTCCAGGACCTGAAGGGCCTGAAAACTAACAGCAGCGGCCAGGCTCTGCTGCGCTATTGGGTACCGGGCATAATAGAAGCCCACAAAGTCGTCCTCACGGTAACGGCCAGCGCCGAGCCGGGCTGCAAGAACTCCTGTAGGGCCGGATCAAAGAGCCCGGCGACGAGCATCACCCTCAACGTACAGCCGCACGTGCTCGTGGCCGACGCCCAGGCGACGCTTTCGCCCAGTGCGACCCGTGCCATCGCAGACTGGGCGAACCCACCGACGGTGGGCGACATCGTCGCCGGCGGGCCGGGTGCCGCGTTGGGGTCGCTGGTGAACGACCTACTTACGACCAACGGGTCGACGTCGAGCATCCCCGGCTTGCCGGGAGCGGTCAAGTGGGCCCTGACGGTGCGTGACACCATGACGTCCATGAAAGCCTCCGAGAAATTCGAAACAGACTCGTTGCTACTGCTGTTCGTCCCGCTGGGCATCCAGGGCCTGGGCCTCGACGACGAGTCGCGCTCGGCGGCGCCGCCGGCCAAGCCGCTCAACAGCAATATGTTGGACCTGATCTCCTCGAGCTCGTTGGAGAACCGGGCCCAGCAATGGCTGAGTGCCATCAACCCCCTGCCCGTTACTCTTTCCCCCTTGGGAGTGGAGTCCTCTCACAAGGCCGGTTTGTTGTGGGATTTCGGCAAGTTCGCCCGGTCGAACTTTGACGATGGCCATCCGTGGGCCGCCGACCTTGAGGTCGACGACGTCTCGTATTGTGACCAAGCGCTTGAAGTCGAGAGCCCCGCGGCCGCCTGCGGCCCCGGCTACGCCCATTTGAACAACGACGTCCCGACGGGAGTGCGCCCCTACCTATACCTGAAGTTCACCCTCACGGCCCTCACCGCCATTGGCCACAAGACCGGCGTGGTTTTCACCCGGGCGTTTGTGGTGCCGTACAACGCTACGGCATGGCTGAAGGCCCAGTTCGGGGCCAAGCCGATGTAGAGGCGGCCATAGCCCGGGGAGCGCCTACAGGGGGCAGTGGCCGACGGGGCACTCGTCGGGCCAGGGCCCGTCCTGCCCGAGGGCAGCGCGCTCTGCGCCGGGGCCCAGGCGTTCTTCCACCAGCTGGCGGACCATGCTCACGAAGCCCGGGCTGGTGGTCACCGTGGGGGCCCGCCACAACCGGGCGCCCTGTTCGCGGGCGACGGCCGCCGCTTCGACGTCCAGGTCGTGGACGATCTCCATGTTGTCGCACACAAAGCCTATGGGCGCTACAACTATGGACCTTGCCGTCGAGGTCCCGATCACCTCGCACACGTCCGGCCCCAGCCAGGGCGAGCTCGGCGGCCCCGAGCGGCTCTGCCAGACCAGGCGCCACGACTTGATGCCCGCCAGCTCGGCGCACAGGCGCGCCGTCTCGGTCACGTGCCCGACGTAGGGGCTCGTCGCCGCCAGGGACAGAGGGATGCTGTGGGCGGAGAACAGGACCTCAATGTCGCCTTCCTCCTGCGCCCGTTCCAGGGTGGCGCGCACGCTCGAGGCCCACGGCCCCACCCAGCCCGGGTGGTTGTAGTACAGGCGTAGCTTGGATATCTCAGGCGCGCCGGGGCCAACGGCGGCCCGAGCGGCGGAGATGTCGTCGAGGTACTGGCGGCAGCTGCTGTAGCCACCGTAGGCCGACGTCACGAAGGCCAGGGCACGGGTGACGCCGTCATCGCGCATCTGGGCCACCGTGCCGGCCAGCATGGGGGCCCAGTTGCGGTTGCCCCAGTAAAGGGCCAAGCCTGTCCCGTCCAGCTCCCGGCGCAACGCGGCCAGGAGACCTCGGCAACTGGCGTTTATGGGGCTGGCCCCACCGACGTCGTAATAGTGTTTGGCGACATTCTCGATGCGGTTTTCGGGTATGCGCCGCCCGGCTGTGACCCGCCGCAGGAACGGCATGACATCCTCAGGTTTCTCCGGGCCGCCGAACGAGACTAAGACGAGTGCCTGGTAACCCTCCACGCTCCGACCATAGCCATTACCCGCGGGCCGGGTCCAGCCGCCAAAGCGGTACCATTGCGAACTGGGGGGTTACGGGCCGACCCGGTAAACGGCCCTGACTTGGGCGCCCCAATTAGCACAGGCATAATAGGTGGGCTCCCAAATATCGACATGGTCGCCGGTAATGGCGCCACCGGTGTCGTCGGCGGTCCGGAGCCCGACTCCCTGCACATAAATCTGTGTCCCGAGCGGTATAACGCTCGGGTCGACGGCGATGCTTTCCGGTCCGGCCATGTCCCCACTGGCGGTGGCCCCAGTCAAGTCATAGCAGGTCACCAGGAAACTGCCGAGGAACGTGAACGCCGCCTCCCGCAAGAGCTCGGACGCCGGGCCCTTGCGGTCGGCATTTCCGATTATCCCTTGTGTTGTATGGGTAGTTGTCTTTTGACGCGGGCCGGTGGTGGCCAGGACGTACCCACGCCCGTTAGACGTCGAGGCGAGAGAACTGGCAGTGACACCGGTCACGGTGTGCCCTCCAGCGAAGTCGGGTGCGGAGCCGTACCCATGGACCGTGCCATTGCTGGCCAGCAGCCAATAGCCCCGGCCCCCGGCAGCAGTGGCGATGGCACTGAGAGTAATGGGAGAGGACGTAGTGCGCGACGTACCGCGCTTCGTACGGAGCGAGACGGCCATGGCGCCGTGGTACCTTGCCGTGCCGAAGCTGTAAACGTGGCCCGAAGTAGTGGCCAACCAGTACCCTCGACCGCTGGGCGTCGGGGCGATGCCCCTCACCGCGATCTTGGGGTAGTCGGCACTGAGAGAGCCATAAAACCGGGCGTCCCCAAAGGTATAGACATGGCCGTTGGCCGTCACCAGCCAATACCCGTGCCCATCAGGCGTGGCTGCCATGCAGACAACGCTGGCTGACAAACGGCTCTTGCCGAGGGAGCCGTAATAGTGCGCATTCCCGAAGGAGAAAACGCCACCATGGCCAGACAGGACCCAGTACCCGCGGCCGGTCGGGGTGGCGACGATCCCCGCCACCGGTCGGGCCGGGGCGTAGTGCTTGACGGAACCGTAGTTTTTGGCGTCCCCATAAGCAAATACCGCCCCGCTGGCCGCCACCGCCCAGTAGCCCTGGCCGTCCGGGGCCACCGCAATGCCGACGAGGTCGGGCCCGGCGCGACCGGGCGAGCCCAACGGGCGAGCGTCACCGAAGGTGGCGATGGAGCCCGCTTTCCAGGCTTTGCCGGTTGTGGACGGGCGAAGGCGTGGCGCTTGGCAAGCAGCGGCCGGCGTGAGGCGGTGGCCGGGCGCGCGAGTTGGCGCCAGCGCCCCGCAGCCCATCGTGGCGGAGATGAGCTGGGGAGCTCTCGCGCTTGGGTATGCGGCAACGGGGGATGCAACGGCGGCGGATGCGGCAGTTGCCGTCGGGGCCCCACAAAGGCTGAGCGCCGAAAGGGCCAAAGCCAGCACCCCGAAGCGCCGTGCACAGGCCCACCGGCGCCAAGCAGAGCCTGCCGCCGCCCGCGCCTGGTGGTAATAGCGGTGCCGAGCGCGCCGGCTATGGGCGGGCCGGGAGCATGCGAAGGGAGACTTACGGTCTCGGTGATGGGTGCCACCAAGACCGTAACTTTCAGCGTGCTTCAGCACGCTTAGTACCTCTATGCACTGGGTTTCTCCTTAGGTCGCGCGCCACCGGCTGTCGTTCGGCCTGAAGCGGCCGAAAACTGTCAAGACCAGCTAGAAGCGCGTGGCCCCGCGAGCCCATGAGAGGGGACGGGACGGGTTCCTCGGATGTCTGGTTGCGTCCACGACGGGCCCCCGTGGCAAGAGGTGAGCGAGTCGCGGGACCAGCGTCCGAAATGCGTGTTGTTTTCGGTTACATTACGTCACGTTTTTGCGCTCGTCAAGCTAATGCATAATTAAATAGTGTGACCAGCGTGTTTATACGCGGAACTCTGCGACGTTATGACCGGGCGGCAAGCCGCCGGGCCGCTCGGCTGCGGCCTGGGACCAGGGGCGATGGAAAACGGCGAAGGGGCCGCCCGAGCTCTAGCAGATGAGTGGTAGATTGCGCGCGGAGAGTGGTAGCCTGCGCATTTGACGAGGTCAGCGCGCGTGGGGACCTTTGGCGGCTAAAGGAAGGGGACAGAAGGACGTATGATTACTACATGACCGAGGCCACGGAACACGATGGGGACGTCAAGAGCGTAGAGATAGGCGATGTGGTGACTGATAGCACCGACAGCGAGGCTGCCGGTGCGGAGAGCGTGCCCAGCGCAGTCGAGGTGGCCGAGGCCTGGCTGGCGGAGCTCGTCGATCAGATGGCGGTGTCGGCCTCAGACGTCCAGGACCACCTGCTCGACCTCTGGGGAGTGCTCGAGGAAGGCCCCGCTCGGTCTGAGATCGAGCGCTGGCTCACCGAGACCCTGGTCCGCAACCTGTACTCGGTCTCGGACATCAACGAGCGGCTCGAGACCCTGCTACCGGCCTCCTAAGCTCATCGCCCCGGAGCGCTTGGCGGGTTCAGGGGCCACGCCTGGCCTGGCTGGTCCAGCGCCCGTCGTGGCTTTGTAGTGTCAAGGGCAGGCCGAAGCACTCACTGAGGGCCGGCCCCGACAGGGCTTGGTCGAGCGGGCCAGTGGTAAGTACCCGGCCCCGGCGCAGCAACAGGACGTGGCCGAAGGCGACGGGGATCTCTTCCACGTGATGGGTCACCATGACGATCGGAGGTGCCGTCCGGTCCTGGGCCAGGGCGCCCAAGCGGCTGAGCAGGTGCTCTCTGGCTCCCATGTCCAAGCCGGCGCAGGGTTCGTCGAGCAGGAGCAGTTCGGGCGAGATCATCAGCGCCCGGGCCAGGAGGACCTGCTGGCGCTCTCCTTCGGAGAGCACGCCGAAGGGCCGGTCGGCGATGCTCTCAAAACCAGCAGCGGCCAGCAACGCCAGGGCTTTGGCCCGATCGGGCTCGCTGTACTCGTGCCACCAGGGCTCCAGAGCGCCGTGGCGGGCGGAGACCACCACCTCTCGCGCCGGTAGCCAGGGCACGATCATCCGGGCCACGCTGGCCGAGACCGTCCCCAGGCGCTCCCGCAGAGCACGCACGTCTGTGCGGCCCAGGCGCCGGCCGAGGATGTCGACGGTGCCCCGGGTGGGATGGAGGTACCCCGAGGCCAGCTGCATGAGGGTGGTCTTGCCCCCGCCGTTGGGGCCGAGGACGGCCCAGCGCTCACCGGCGTTCACCTGCCAGTTGACCGACCGAAGGACCGGCGTGGCCGCCCGGTCCAGGTCGACGTGAGAAAAGACCAGCGCAGGGGGCCCATCGGGGCTGGCGGTAACCATGGTGACCCAGGGCAGGTTAGTGGCCATGGCCAACCCGGTTGCCCCCGAGCCCTCCCGGACGCGACGATGAACGGGTGCCGGGTCTCCTCGCAACGGTCGATGCCGTCCTGGCCCCGGTTTTCGAGCAGCTTCAGCCCGGGGCGCAAAGCGGGCTGCGCCCGTCGCAGCGGGCCGACCTCCAAGTGGACGGCGCCCTGGGCCTGGCCCGGGCGCTCGGGCGGCCTCCCCGGGAGGTCGCCGAGGACATATTGGCCCGAGCCCGGGCGGCCGGCTTGGAGGCCATATGTGACGGTGCCGAAGTGGCCGGCCCAGGCTTTATCAATCTGGTCCTCTCCGCTGATTTCCTGGCCCGCCAGCTGGGAAATGTGGTTTCGGGCCCCGCAGACATGGGCGTCGCCCGGGCGCCCCGCCCGTTGACTGTCGTAGTCGATTATGCCGCGCCCAATGCCGCCAAGGAGATGCACGTCGGCCACCTGCGGTCCGCCATCATCGGAGACTGCCTTGTCCGGCTGTTGGAGCTCGAGGGCCACAAGGTCATCCGGGAAAACCACATCGGCGACTGGGGCACGCCCTTCGGCATGTTGATCGAGCACCTGGTGGACGTGGGCGAGGAAGAGGCCGCGCAAGAGCTGGCTATAGGAGACCTTGAGGCCTTCTACCAGGCCGCCCGCCGCGCCTACGACGGCGATCCGGCCTTCGGGGAGCGTTCACGCCAGCGGGTCGTGCTGCTTCAGTCGGGTGACCCCGAAACCCTCAGGCTCTGGCGCTCGTTCGTCGACCACAGCGTCAACTACTTCGACCAGTCCCTGCGCCGGTTGGGCACCAAATTGACTAGGGACGACGTGGTGGGGGAGAGCTATTACAATTCACTTTTACCGAAAGTCGTCGAAGACCTTTCCAAAAAAGGCCTACTGGTCGAGAGCGAGGGCGCCCTTTGCGTCTTCCCTCCCGGGTTTACCAACCGCGAGGGCAAACCGCTGCCGCTCATCGTGCAGAACTCAGTCGGCGGTTACAACTACGCCACCACCGACCTGGCGGCGATCCGGGACCGCGTCGAGCGTCTGGGTGCCAACCTGCTCGTGTACGTGGTGGGCCTGCCCCAGGCCCAGCACTTCGAGATGGTCTTTGCCACCGCCCGTCTGGCCGGTTGGCTGACCCCGGGGACCGAGGCCGTGCACGTCGGGTTCGGTAACGTGCTCGGGCCGGACGGGAAAATGTTCAGGACCCGCCAGGGCGGGACGGTGAAACTGGCCGAGCTGCTCGACGAGGCCGTTCAACGGGCGCGGGACGTGATCACGGGCCGGTCCGACCAGGACCAATTGGCGACCGCCGAACTGGAGGAGACGGCCCGCGCGGTGGGGATCGGCGCGGTCAAGTACGCCGACCTGTCGACCGACCGGACGCGCGATTACCGCTTCGACTGGGACAGGATGCTGTCCTTCGACGGCAACACCGGCCCCTACATCCAATATGCCTACGCCCGTACCTGCAGCATTTTCCGCCGAGCGGGACAGGACGTACCGCCTCTGGCGCAGGTGGCCGACGATGTCCGGCCTCCGGTGGCGCCCGAGGAACGGGAGCTGGCCAAGGGCATCCTCGGCTTCGGGGACGTGATCGCGTCCACCCGGGCTACCTACAGCCCGCACAAGCTGTGCGTGTACCTGTTCGAACTTGCCAGCACGTTCACCGCGTTTTACGAACACTGCCCTGTGCTCGGCGCCCCCGACGCCTCGACGCGGGCATCGCGGCTGGCTCTGTGCGCTCTTTGCGCGGCTGTCTTGAGCAGAGGCCTTGACTTGCTCGGCATGGAGTCGCCGACGCGGATGTGAGCGCCGATGCGGATGTGAGCGCTTATGACGGACCGGGGACGCCGGCGACAGAAGAGGACTTCCCGGCCCCGGGCGCCTGACCTGGTACAGGACCGTCCCGAGCACGACCGAGGGCCGCCCTGCGTGGCGGGCTCAAGACTGCTTGGCGGCGGCCTTTTCCCGTGGTACTTTATCGCTCCGAGGGTGCCATCGATTCGACCGAGAAGTTCCCTCCCGGAAACGAACCGGCGGCCGTCCGGCGAGGTGTTGGGCACCCAGGACGGCCAGGAAAGGAGAGGACAAGCAACATGGCAACCGGCACAGTCAAGTGGTTTAGCTCGGAAAAAGGCTACGGCTTCATTTCGCAAGAGGGCGGCCCCGACGTGTTTGTGCACTACAAGGCCATTCAAGGACAGGGTTACCGGACTCTGGAGGAGAACGAACCGGTCGAGTTCGAAGTTCAAGAGAGCTCAAAGGGCCTGCAAGCCGTGAACGTGGTGCGCATGGCCATGCGGGCCGATTAAGGGCCGAAGGCACAGCCGGCCCTCTGCGGTCCCTGCTGCTAACGGCCCTGGTCCGTCCGGGGCCGGCGACGTCGGCCGTCTCTCCTGTAACCATGCCAAGAGACGACGGTCCGTCGTAACGCGGCGTACTGACCGGCGGTCAGAAGTTCAGTATTTTCGCTGATTGCCGGTACCTGTAAGGCGAAAATGTCACATATTCTCTGGGTTTTCTCCCTCTTCCGGGCCGTCTCAAGGCCCACCCGCGGACGCCGAAGTAACGGGCAGGTGGTCTGAAGGCGTTGTAAGAGCGGACCGGGGAGGTGACGACGGCGGGGATAATTTCGAGGGCCCATCCCCGTCGCTGGGTGGCCGTACTGCTTGTATTGGCCACCGGCATATGGTGTGCTGACGCCGACGCCTGGGCGGTCGCCTGCGGGCAGGGCAGCCTGGGTGGGACCGTTGCCGTCGGTGCTTCCGACGGCGCTCGATTGGCCGCCCAGTACAAGCCGGGGCCTAAAGACGGCTGGGGCTTAAGCGGAAATCCTGGCAGCACGTGGGGTGGCAGCGGCGCCACAAACACGACGGTCTCCAGCCCGCCGACCGCCAGCACGACGGTGCCGGTTACCACCCCGACAGCGCCGGTGACCACCACGACGCCCGAGCCGGTCACCACGACGGCAGCGCCCACCACCGCGCCCACCACCGCCGCGACTATCGAGCCAAACGAGCCCGGTTGTGGTTGCCCCACCCACGGTGCCCTTTTCGGTGGCAGCAGCAGCAGCTGTGGTTGGGGCCACGGCTCATCGTGGTGCCCGCCAGGCAAGTGGGCCCCCACCACCACGACCACGGTCGCGCCGACCACGACGACCACGGTCGCGCCGACCACGACGACCACGGTCGCGCCGACCACGACGACCACGGTCGCCACCACGACGACCACGGTCGCCACCACGACTACTGGCCCCCGGAACCCGTCGGGCCAACCCGTCACCACCACGTCGACGACGACTACGACCAAATCGCCGGCCACCACGACTACCACCACCAAACCACCGGCGACGACGACGACTACCAAGGCGACGACCACCACGACGACCAGCACCACTACGACGACCAACCCGACGACGACCACCACCAAAGCACCTGCGACCACCACGACCACGACCAAGCCCCCGACAACCACGACGACCACCAAACCAACGACCACGACCACCACGACCAAGCCCCCCACCACCACGACCACGACCAAGCCCCCCACCACCACGACCACGACCAAGCCCCCCACCACCACGACGACCACAAGGCCGACGACGACCTCGACCACCAAGGCGCCGGTCACGACGACCACCAAGCCGCCCGTCACGACGTCGACCACCAGGTACGCTCCGCCTCCCACGACAGCGGCGGCCCCCTCACCGCCACCGGCGTCCACGGCCCCTACGACGGCCGTCCCGGTCACCGTCCCGTCCTCGCCGCCGACGACCGTGGCGCCGACGACGGTCCCGTCAACGACGGCTCCGACCGCATCCGGTACCTCGACAACGACGTCGCCGACCGGCCCGCCCACCACGGCGACGCCTACTACTCGGCCCGCACGGCGAGGGCACACGGGCCCGACGACGACGACGCCTCGCACCACCTCGCCGCCGACCACCTTGGCGACAACACCCACCTCTGCGAGGACGCCGAGCACCACTGTGCCCACGACGAAGACGACCGGCACGGTACCCCCGTCCACGACGGCGCCCACGACGACGGCGCGCACGGCGACGGCGCGCACGGCGACGGCGCGCACGGCGACGGCGCGCACGGCGACCACGACCACCACGACTGCGACCACGACGACTGCGACCACGACGACTGCGACCACGACGACGGTGACCACGCGACCGGCCGGCACAGCCCCGACCACGACCAGACCGCCCTCGGTTCGGGCACCCCGGACCACGCCGTCCACCACGGTGCCTCCGCCCGGCGCTCAGCCTCCAGGCGGGGTGCCGTCAACGCCCACGCCGCCGACCCCGACGCCGCTGGGCGTGCCGTCCACGACCGTCCCGGCCGTGACGCCTCCCACCACCGTGCCCTCGTCCCCGTCCACAACCACGCCCCACCGGGGCCGATCGAAGAAGTCCGTAACCCCGCCCAAGCCGCCAGTCCGGGCACAGCCTCCCGGGGGCAACGCGGCGGCAACGGCCGGTACGAAACCAGCTCCCAGCCCCGGGCCGGCGCCCACCGGGAGCGGGGTGTCATCGGCGGTCGCCCCGGCCGGGGCCAGCCCCTCCCTGGAACTTCCCCCGCAGCCCAAGTTCACCATCCCCCCGGGCCCGATGCTGGCCCCCCCGCTGGTGCCGCTGGGCGAGAGCCTCGCCGGCGGCGCGCATGTGATCTCGGCCACACCGTTGTGGACCGGGGGTTCGCTCCAGGCCCGGACAACCGTGAACGTGCCGCTCGCCCTCGCCGGGCTGGTCCTGGCATTCGCGTTGACCCAGTGGTTGATCGACCGGCGTGACCCCAAGTTCGTAGAGGCACCGAGCCGAAAGGACGACGACTCGATTGGCTTCGAATGAGGCTCAGTTGCGCCCACAGAGCACCAGGGAGCCCCATGGCCCCCCACTGAACGAAGGCGGCGCCGGCGCCACCTGGCCCGGGCGCCCGCGCCTGGCCAGTGCTGAGCACACGAGCCTGGAACAGCGTCTCGGTGCTTTGCAGCTCGTCAGATTGGCGATCGTGTTGCTGGTCTTGGCGGCAGCCTGGGTGGCACCCGGGCAATTGGGCATGACGATAGGCCAGGTCCTCTGGCGCAGCCTGGCTTACCTCGCCGTGTGCCTGGGCGGCCAGGTGGCGGACATGGGGTGGCAGCGCGGTCGCCGAGGCTCCGGCCGCGTACGCTCGGGGGCCCCGTTCCAGCAGATGCTGTTGCCCGTCGACCCCGTCTATCTCACCGTGCTGGCCCTGCCCTCCGGCGGGGCGCAGAGCGACTTCATCCTCCTGTTCACAGTGCAACTCATCTCGGTGACCCTGCTGGCCAGCCCGCGCGCCGGGATACGCCTGGCGTTGTGGGACTCCGTCCTGCTGCTGTCTGTGACCTTGTTCCAGTTGGGCGGCCCCCTCGGCCAGGCGCTCGGCACCCCGCAGGTGGTCACCCCGACGGCGGGGGCGGTGGGGTTGCGCATCGGCGGTTTCTGGGCCGTCGCCCTCACCACGGCCTCGTTCTCGGCTCTCAGCGAACTGGAACTGCGGCGCTCCAAGGCTCATCTGGACGCCCTCAGCACCATGGCCGCGCAAATGGAGGAGGCCATGGAATCGGGCTGCGAGCCGCAGGAGATCGCGGCCATCCTGCTGAAGGGGGTCCTTTACCCGTTCGCCTTCAAACAGGTTGCCGTTATATGGGAAAGGAAGGGCCAGGTCCTGGCGGCACGCTTTGTCAGCGGGGCCGCCGACGTCATTGAGATCGAGCCTGGTCCAGGCGAGGACGGCCCTCTCAAGGGCGCCATTGCCGCCCGGGCCTTGCACGGCCACCAGCCTTTACTGGTGCGCGACCTGGCCCGCGACGACGGGCCGTCCCTGCAGTCCCTGGTCCCCGGGGCCACCAACATCGTCGTCGTCCCTCTTAAGGCGGGCCGAGAGGGTCAGGGGCTCCTGCTGGCCGAGTCCGGGCCGCCTCCCAACCGGCGTATGAGCCGGCGCTCGCTGGACATGGTGACCCGTTTCGCCGCCCACGCCGCCCTGGCCCTGCGCAACGCCGATTTGAGGGCGGAGATCGCCCGGTTGGCTGCCTCCGACCCCCTCACGGGCCTAGCCAACCGGCGGGCGCTCACCACCGCCCTGACCCGGGAGGTGGCCCGCTCGGTGCGGACCAAGGAACCACTTTCCCTGGCGATTATGGACATCGATTTCTTCAAGAAGATCAACGATACTTACGGTCACATGGCCGGTGACGACGTGCTGCGGGCGGTGGCCGACGTCATGGCCGCCACGGTCCGCGACGTCGACGTGGTGGCCCGTTACGGTGGTGAAGAATTCGCCATAGTGCTGCCCAATTGCCCGAGCGAAGGCGCATTGATCGTCGTCGAACGAGTGAGGACCGCGGTCGCCTCCCTCAACACGGTGGCGAAAGTGACCGTCAGCGCAGGTATCGCCACGGCCACCGGCACCGCCGGGGCCGATGCCGAACTCCTCATGGCCGACGCCGACGAAGCCCTTTACGCCTCCAAGCGCGCCGGCCGGGACCGCGCCACACTGGCCCCGCCGCCCCCGCCGGGGGCAGGCGGGCCCTCGCCCGTTGAGGCTAAGGCGCCACTGGACCTCGGCGCCGGCGGGCCAACGGTCCGCGTCGGCCGTGAGCTCTCCACCGGTAATGGTGACGAAAAGCAGAACCCGCATTAGGCGTTCTGCTGCGCGCGCGGAGAGCCAACTGCCTTACTGCTGATTGCACGTAATTAGCAACCAAATTAAGGTCTAGCCCACTGGCCCGCTACGCCCGAGCCGGCCACACCCTTGGAGGTGGACGTGGACCAGGCTCGAGGTGGCCGGTTGGCGCTGCGCGCCGTTACTGCAATTCTGGCCGTCGCTGCATTGTTCCTGAGCGTCTCCCCGTGGGTGCGGGCCGCCGATGCCGGCACCGGCCTGACGCAAACCCTCCTGCCGAG
>Ga0182016_10001517_pt1 | contig 28308 bp, 23 predicted proteins | sample 712S2MmetaG_FD_120491 | JGI IMG/M metagenome (GOLD analysis project Ga0182016, IMG submission 120491) | Permafrost microbial communities from Stordalen Mire, Sweden - 712S2M metaG | ecosystem: Environmental > Terrestrial > Soil > Wetlands > Permafrost | place: Sweden: Stordalen | collected...
GACGTTGCCGGGAATGGCCGAGAGACGGTCGGCGTCGCCGCGCAGTTTCGGCACGGAATTCATCAGCGCGCGGGTGTAGGGATGCAGCGGGCGGCGCAGGAGTTCGCGCGCGGGCGACAGCTCCACGATCTGCCCGGCATACATAACGGCCACGCGGTCGGCCATGTCGCCGACGATCCCGAGGTTGTGCGTGATGAGCAAAATCGCCATGCCGAGCCGCTGCTTGAGCTCGCTCAACAAATCCAGAATCTGCGCCTGAATCGTCACGTCGAGCGCGGTGGTCGGTTCGTCGGCGACGAGCAATTTCGGCTCGCTCGCCAGTGCCATCGCGATCATCACGCGCTGCTGCATGCCGCCGGACATCTCAAACGGATAATTTTTGATGCGCGATTCCGGCGCGGGAATGCCGACGAGTTTCAACAGACGAATCACTTCGGCGTCGTTCGCCTTTTCCGGTTTGTGCAACTTGAGGGATTCCTTGATCTGGTTGCCGATGCGGAAAACGGGATTCAGCGACGCGCCCGGGTCTTGAAAAACGTAGCTCACCACGCCGCCGCGAATTTCTTGCAACTCGCGCGCCGACATTTTCAATGTGTCCTGACCGTTCAGCAAAATTTCGCCGCCGACGTAATTGGCCGGCGGCGCCGGCACGAGCCGGGCGATGGACAACGCGGTGACGGTTTTTCCACACCCGCTTTCGCCGACGAGGCAGACGGTTTCACCGGTACCGATGTTGAACGAAACGCCATCCACGGCGCGCAGCGCGTCCGCGCCCTTGCCGAAGTCCATCTTCAGATTTTTGATTTCGAGCAGGTTCATAACGACTTCGTGTCCGCCGCGTCTCTTAATCCATCGCCGAGAAAGTTGAAAGCCAGAACGGTGACGAAAATTGCCGCGCTCGGCGCGAGCAGCCACGGATAATTTTGCAGATATTGAACGTCTTCGGCGGCGGTCAGCATGTTGCCCCAGCTCGCCTGCGGTTCCTGGATGCCAACGCCGAGAAAGCTCAAGACGACTTCGCCGAGAATGTAATACGGCACGCTCAACGTCGCGGCGACGATGACATACGAGAGCGTGTTCGGCAAAATGTGGCGTACGATGATTTTGAAATTCGACTGTCCGAGTGCGCGCGCGGCGAGGACGAATTGCTGTTCGCGCAGCGAAAGCGTCATGCCACGAATCACGCGCGCCATGCCCGCCCAGCCGATGCAGCTCAAGATAATGACGATCATTGCATAAACCTGCGACGAACTCATTCCGGGCGGAAACGTCGCGCGCAGCGAAATGATGAGATACAGCGCGGGAATGGACATGATGAGTTCACAAAACCGCATGATGACGGTGTCGGTTGCGCCGGCAAAATAGCCGGAAACGCCGCCGATGATGAGACCGAAGGTGAACGACAGAAAAATGCCCACAACGCCAATCGATAGTGAAATCTGCGAACCGTAAAGCACCCGCGAAAAAATGTCGCGTCCGAATTGATCCGCCCCGAAAAGAAAGACCGGATAATTTTTGTCGCCCGTGCCGAACAGATGAATCGAAGCCGGAATGAACCCGAACAATTGATATTGGTCGCCGCGAATGAAAAAACGCAGCGGCCTGGTGTCGTTCGGAACTTCGCGATAGGCAAAATCGCCAGGCTGCGCTTCAGAGCGCGGCACAACCAGATGGAAATCTTGTAATCTCGGCCGGTTCGGCGGATGAAACGAGAAATCAGTGTTCAAGTCGTCGTAACGCAAAGGTGCAATAAAACCGGCAAACAGCGCGACGAGATAAAGAAAAATCAAAATGATGCCGCCAGTCATGGCGATTTTTCGCCGTTTAAGCCGTTGCCAGAAGAGCTGCCATGGCGAAAGTGCGAGTTTCGCATCGGCAATTGAATTTGGCGCGGTGGTTTCCATTTTATTTCAGCCGGATGCGCGGGTCGCTCCACGCGAGCAAAATGTCGGCGACAAAGTTTCCGATGACGAGCAACGCCGTGGCCATGACGACGCAGTCAACCACGAGGTAAGAATCCTTCGCGAAGAAAGCTTCCATCGTCAGCCGGCCAAGACCGGGCCACGCCATAATGTTTTCGACAATAAATGCGCCGCTCAAGAGTGCCGCGAGCGAGTAGCCGAAAATTGTCAGCAGCGGATTGATGGCGTTGCGGAGCGCGTGCTTGTAAATCACCCAGCCTTCGGCGAGACCGCGGGCGCGGGCGGCGGTGACGTATTCGGCGCGCAAGGTGTCGAGGAGATTGGAGCGCATCTGGCGCATGATGCCGGCCAGATCAGACGCGGCGAGCACGAGCGCTGGCAATATCAGGTGGTGCGCAAAATCCCAGAATTGTTGCATCGGCGTCATCAAATCGTGCATTGGACTTTGCGCGCCGCCGATGGGAAACCAGCCGGTTGACGCCGCGAACCATAGCGCGAGCAGCGACAACAAGATGTCGGACACGGACAATCCGGCGAACGAAATCAGCGAGCAGGCGCGATCAACCCAGGTGTCTTTTTTCACCGCCGCCCAGATGCCGAGCGGGATGGCGACGCCCCACGCAAAAATCATTGCGAAAAACGAAAGCACAAAAGTGTTCCACAGCCGCGCGAAGATGAGTGACGTGGCGGGAATTTTATAGGCCATCGAGTAGCCGAAGTCGCCGTGCAAAATGCTTTTGAACCAGAAGAAGTATTGGACATACCACGGCTTATCGAGGTGAAATTGTGCCTTGAGATGCGCGATGGTTTCGGGCGAAATCTGCGGATTTTGTGAGAGTGCGGTGAAATAATCGCCGGGCGCGAGCGACATGAGCAGAAATGTGAGCAGCGAGACCCCGATCAATAGCGGAATCATGTGCAGCAGGCGTTTCAGAATAAATCGTAACATCGCAAAAACATTTGAAACGTGGCAAAAAAAACCTGCGCGGGCGAGTGAATTTAGCGAACAACAAAGGGACCAAGAAACGAAGGATTGTTGAATTTGCCGATCTTCGTTACTTTGTTCCCTCGTTGTTAAAATTTTGAAATTGAATTGATGCCCATGAAAAGGTCTTCCGCCAAATACATTTCGGCTGTCATTGCCGTCGTCGCTTTGTTGTCCGGCTGCGGGAAAAAAACTGAACTGGAAAATTCGCGCATAAATTATCCGTTGCCTGATCCGCCGTTGGTCGCGGATTGCAATCCGGGAATTCCGGGCGGACGGCTGGTCATGTCCACGTTTGCCGATCCGAAAACTTTCAATCCCATCACCGCCAATGAGGAATCGTCGCGCGGAATTTACCGGTTTCTTTTCGCCTCATTGCTTGGCTCTGATCCAAACACGCAGGAAGTCACGCCGGGCCTTGCGGATTGGTGGACCAATGCACCTGACAATAAAACGTGGACGTTTCATTTGCGAAAAAATCTGCACTGGAGCGATGGGCAGCCTATCACGGCGGACGACGTGGTGTTCACGATGAATGACTTGATTTACAGCACGAACATCAATCCGGTCATGGCCGACGCGTTGCGCGTGGACGACAAAAATTTCATCGTGACGAAGCTCGACGATTTGACGGTGCAGGTCGTGACGCCGGAAATTTACGCGCCGTTTTTGGAAGCATTCGGCGCGGGTGTGCCGATCATGCCCAGGCATATTTTGGAAAAATCGGTCGCGGCTGGAACTTTCAATTCCGCTTACGGCGCGAATTGGAATCCGTCCGACATCGTGGGCAGCGGGCCGTTTGTCATCAAGGAATACAAACCGGCGCAATACACTTTGCTCGCGCGTAATCCTTATTTTTTCGAAGTGGACAGCAATGGCCAGCGCCTGCCGTATCTGGATAATATCATTTACAGCATCGTGCCGGATTGGAACACGATGTCGCTCCGGATGCTGCATGGTGAAGACGACATGGACGACGCAGTGAAGCCGGACGAATACGACACGTTCAAGGCGGCGGAAGCACATGGGAAAATCAAATTGCTCGAACCCGGCCCCGGCTCGGACGACGGATTTTTCATGTTCAATCAGAACACAAATATGGACAAAGACGGCAGTCCGCTCGTTGATCCCAAAAAATTGAAATGGTTTCGCAACACCAAATTCCGTCAAGCGTGCGCCTATGCGATTGACCGCGACGCCATCATCAGGACGATATATTCCGGCCGTTCGGAACCGGAATATGGTTTCGTGACCATCGGCAACAAAAAATGGTTCAACCCGAACACACCAAAATATCCGCATGATCCAGCCAAAGCACTTGCGTTGCTGAAAGAAATCGGAATTGAAAAGCGCAACGGCGACGATTTTCTCACCGACGCGGATGGAAACAAAATTGAATTTGTCCTGAACACCAACACCGGCAACGGCCAGCGCCAAAAAATGTGCCTGCTCATCGCGGACGATTTGCAAAAGCTCGGAATGCACGTCACTTTTCAACCGATAGAATTCAACACGTTGATTGACCGGCTGGACAATACCTTCAAATTTGAAAGCGTGCTGTTGTCCGAAGGCGGCAGCCCTGACCCCGCTTTTCAGATGAACATCCTCAAATCCAGCGGATTTTCTCACTCATGGTTTCCACGCCAGAAATCACCTTCGACCGATTGGGAAGCGCGCATTGACCAGTTGATGGACGCGCAGCTCAAGACGCTCAATTACAACGAACGCAAAAAATATTACGATGAAGTCCAGCAAATCCTCGGCGAGCAACAGCCGGAAATTTACACCGTTGTGCCTCTGTATTACGCCGCCACGCGCACGGACACCGGCAATGTCCGCGTGACCGCGATGGATTATTATCACGCCACCTGGAACGCCGAGGAGCTTTACTTCAAGAAGTGACCGCGACTATGACGGAAAGTGGAAGCAGAATATCAGTGCGCCCAGCGTTCCACCGACCAGCACGCCCAGGATCTCGCGCACCAGCGGAATTTGCAGCACGAGAATGATCGCGATGAAGCCGAACCGCGAAAAGTTAAAATAGGTTTCGTAGCTGATGCCGCTCAAGTTCCGCAAAACGTGCGAGCCGTCGAGCGGCGGAATCGGTATCAGGTTGAAGAAGCAGAGCATTAGGCTCAGCGACGCCATCCGAAGCAGCAAATTCACCGCGACATCGGAGTCGAACATCACGGCGACGCGCGCGAACGCCACGAGCGCGACGGCCAGAAGCACATTCATCGCCGGTCCGGCCATGGCGATGAGCATTTCATCGCGCCAGCGGTGGTTGAGGTTGCCGGGATTGAACGGCACCGGCTTGGCCCAGCCGACGAGGAACCTGCCGATGGACGGCGACGCAAAAATCATGACGAGCGGCAGCAGCACTGTGCCGATCGGGTCAATGTGGACAAGGGGATTGAGCGAGAGCCGGCCTTGCAGCCGCGCCGTGTCGTCGCCGCATTTCCACGCCGTCCACGCGTGGGCAAACTCGTGGAACGTCAGCAGTGCAACCAGTCCCAGATAAAAAACCAACCCGTCGCGAATGAGATTTGCGTCCATTGATGCCAGCTTATTTCACCGGCATCCATGAGTCGAGACTGGACGCGCGGGAAAAATGTTTTAACATGCTTCAGACCTGACGATTCAATCATTTGATTATTTACAAACTAATTTATGCCATTACTTGACGGAAAAACCGGGGTTGTCTTTGGTGTCGCCAACAAACGCTCCATTGCGTGGGCCATCGCGCAGGCGTGGGCCAGGGAAGGCGCGAAACTCGCGTTCACTTACCAGGGCGAGCGCGTGAAGGAAAACGTCGAGGAACTGGCCGGCACGTTCGGCGCGGACACGTTGATCCTGCCGTGCGACGTGACCAAGGACGAGGATATTGACCGCGTGTTCGCCGAAGTCGGCGCAAAATTTGGCAAATTGAATTTGCTGCTGCACTCCGTGGCGTTCGCGCCGAAGGCAGCGCTGGAAGGCGAATTCGTGAACACCACCCGCGAAGCCTACCGGGTCGCTCACGACGTCAGCGCGTATTCGCTGGTGGCGCTGTCCCGCGCCGCCGCGCCGTTGATGACCGACGGCGGCAGCATCATGGCGATGAGCTATTTCGGCGCGGAAAAGGTCGTGCCGCATTACAATGTCATGGGCGTGGCCAAGGCCTCGCTCGAAGCCAGCACGCGCTATCTTGCCTATGATTTGGGGCCGAAGAAAATCCGCGTCAACTGCATCAGCGCCGGCCCGGTCAACACGCTCGCCGCGCGCGGCATTGCCGGTTTCAACGAAATGCTCAAGACTTACGAGGCGCGTTCGCCCTTGAAGCGCAACCTGATTCCCGAAGAGCTCGGAGCCACCGGCGTGTTTCTCGCCAGCGACGGCGCGGCGTGCATCACCGGCCAGGTGATTTATGTGGACGGCGGCTACTCGATCATGGGGATGTGAAAAGCAAAGGAAGAAGGCAGAATGATGAATGAAGAATAAGCTACGGCAGTCGTCCGTCTTGTTTTATTTCTTCATTCTGTATTCTTAATTCTTCATTGCCTTTCAGTCCGGCCGTTTCATTTCAAACCGGTCGCTCGTTTTGCAATACCAGTGCGGTGACGCCATGCGGCCGATGGTCAGCAGCTTTTCCGCCCGCACACGTTTCTTTTCCGCATCAAAAAATTCATCGCGCAGATGCACGCGCTTGATGAGGCCGATGACGACGCGATTGCCTCCGATTTGCAGCGTGCCCCACTCGACACATTCCAAACTCGCCGGCGCCTCGGCGATGCGCGGCGGCTTCACGACCGATGACGGCGCGGCGTGCAAGCCGGCGCGTGTCAGCTCGTTTTCCCCGAACGGCAGCGACGCGGCGCATTGGTTCATGGCTTCGGCGATGGATTCATCCACGAGATTGACGACAAATTCGTGCGTGGCGCGGATATTGAGCGCGGTGTCCTTGGGCGTGCCGTTGTCGCGGTCGCCGGGCGCGAACGCGCAGATGGGCGGATTCGCGCCGAGCAGGTTGAAGAAACTGAACGGCGCGGCGTTCACCCGGCCGTCGGCGCTGATGGTCGTCACGAGCGCAATCGGTCGCGGCGTGACGAGGCTGGCGAGAATTTGATAGGCGCGGTCGGCGTATTCCTTTTCAAGATCGAGTTCCATAATTAAAAATCAGGCGAATGTTTCAGGCGCGCAACATACGCGCCGTCCACGTTGTCGGCAAATGGCAGCAACTGGCGTTCGGCTTCCAGTTTGAAATTTTGGTGCTCGCGCAAAAATTCCGCCACCACTTCGGCATTTTCCTCCGGCTCCAGGCTGCAGGTGCTGTAAATCAGAATGCCGCCGGATTTCAATTCTGTCGCGGCGAGCTTGAGCAGATCCAGTTGTGTCTGCCGCAGGCGCGCAATTTCCTCCGGCGAAATCCGCCAGCGCAAGTCCACGCGGCGGCGCATCACGCCGGTGTTCGAGCAGGGAGCGTCAACGAGAATCCGGTTGAAGGTTGAAGGCTGAAGGTTGAAGGCTGAAGACAGCACGGTTTCGACCATCGTCACACCGAGACGCGCGCAATTTTCCTGAATCAACTTTAACCGGTCATCTGAAACATCCTGCGCGACGATGCGGCCTTCGTTGTTCGTCTGCTGTGCGATGAACGTCGTCTTGCCGCCGGGTGCCGCGCACAAATCCAAAATGGTTTCGCCGGGCTGCGCTCCGAGTTCATGCACGGCGAACAGCGTGCTGGGGTCTTGAATATAAAACCAGCCGTCGCGGAAACTGGGCAGCGAATTCAGCGGCGGATGCGATTTCAATTCGAAGACCAAATTTTCCCCGAGCCAGTCGCGGCGGACGAAATCGTATTCGACATTTTCCTCGCGCCACCTTTCAACGAGCTGGCCGGCGTCGGTTTTCAAGCTGTTGACGCGCGCAAAGGTTTTCGGCGGCGTGTTGTTCCATTCGAGCAACTGCCGCGTGCGTTCGTCGCCAAATTGTTTTTGCCATTTTTCCACGAGCCATTTCGGATGCGAATGGCCGGTGGCCGGGTTGGAAATTTTCAGTTCGGCCAGAAGCTGTCTGGTCTCGGCAGCTTCGCGCAAATAGCCGCGCAGAACGGCGTTTACGAATCCCGCCTGCGGGCCGAAGCCGTTTTGCTTGGCGAGTTCCACGGTTTCGTGGACGGCGGCGTGGTCGGGAATCCGGTCGAGCCAGAAAATCTGGTAGAGGCCGAGGCGCAGGAGATTCTGGAGCGCGGGCTTTTGTTCGCGGCCGTTGGTCTTCCGCGCAATGAGCCAGTCGAGCGCGGCCTGCCAGCGGACGATGCCATAGACGATTTCCTGGCAAAGCCCGCGATCTGCCGGCGAAAGCTGTGCGTTGGCCAGGGCGGTTTCCAAAAGGTCTTCAACGAAAGGGCCGTTCGCCCGCCGCTGGCCCAGAATGTGCACCGCAATTTGTCTTGGATTTTGGTCGTTCACCGCGTTTAATGGAGACATAGTGAATCCGTGACGACAGAATTACGATTTTATAATTATGAAAGCAGAATTCGAAAAACTCGCCGCCGCCGGCAAAATTGAAGGCCGTCATGTTGAACCGCTCACGCAACTGGCCGAGGGCGGCTGCTGCACGCACCGCAGCTGGGGCTTCGGTAAAATCAAAACGGTGGACACGGTGTTCGCGCGCTTCACGATTGATTTTCCGGGCAAGCCGGGGCACACGATGGACCTGTCCTTCGCCGCCGACAACCTCAAGCCGATTCCCAAAGATCACATTCTCGCGCGCAAAGCCGCCGACATTGAAAGCGTGCGCCATCTCGCCGCGCATCATCTGGACCTGGTCAAGCTGGTTTTGAACAGCTTCGGCGGAAGGGCGACGGCCGACCAGATTCAAGCCGTGCTCACGCCCGATGTCATTCGCGATGACTGGAAGAAATGGTGGGAAACAACCAAGCGCGAGATGAAGAAGGACGGGCATTTCATCGTGCCGACGAAAAAGACCGAGCCGGTGGTTTTTCAGGCGCAGGAAACGTCGTTGCAGGATCGCGTGCTCGCGGATTTCCGCGCGGCCAAGGGTTTGAAGGCGCGCATCCTGGTTGTCGCCGAAGTCGTCAAAATGGCTTCCGATCTGACGGACAAGAAGGCGGTGGCCGGCGAAATCATCACCGCGCTGAACGCGGACATCACGGCGTATCTGCGCACGCAACCGGCGGTCGCGCTCGAAGCGGTTTTTGCCCGGGACGAGCTGGCCGAAGCCGCAGGCCTCCAGCCGACCACCGTGGAAATCACCGCCGCGCAAATCTGGGGCCAGGACATCAAGTTCGGCCCGATGCTGGAATTGATCCCCGCCGCGAAACATCACCGCGCGCTGGCGTCGTTCAAGCAGGCCAACCCCGACCGCTGGCAGGAAATTTTGCGCAGCTCGCTGAATTTTGTCTCCGCCAAGCTGGCCAAGGAGTTTGCCAGCCTGCTCATCGCGGAAGGCAAAATGGACACGCTCAAGGAGACACTCGCCAAGCTGATCCGCCAGCACACCGCCAGCAGCGAACTACTGCTCTGGTTCGGCCGCGAACGCAGCGACGCCTATGCCGACATCATGGGGCCGGAAGTTTTCCGCGCCATGCTCACCACGATGGAACGCGACCAGTTCAACGAAAAACGCTCAAACCGCCTGCGCGATTTTATTTTGGAGGATCAGAATCTGCTCAACGAACTGACCGCCACCGCCGACATCGAGGTCATCAAGGATCTGACCCGCGCGCTGCAGCTCTCGCCCGTGTTTGACGACATGGACAAGCGCTCGCTGCTGGCCCGGCTCGTCAAGGCGCATCCCGCCGTGCAATCGCTCATCACCGGCGACCAGGCCAAGCAGGAGACGACGATCCAAGTTTCGTGGGAAAGCCTCGAACGCCGCCGCGCCGAGTATCAGGAACTGGTGCAGAAGAAAATTCCCGCGAACTCGAAGGAAATCGCCATTGCGCGCAGCTACGGCGATCTGCGCGAGAATCACGAATACAAGGCCGCCAAGGAGATGCAGAAAATCATCATGCGCCAGAAGGAAGAGCTCGAAGCGCAGATGATGCGGGCGCGTGGCATGGATTTTTCGAATCCGAAAACCGACGCCGTGAACATCGGCACTGTGGTGGGCGCCACCGACCTCGCCACGAACCAGCGCGAAAGTTTCACCATTCTCGGCGCATGGGATTCCGATCCCGACCAGGGCATCATAAGCTATCTCACACCCATCGGCCAGGCGTTGCTCAACCGCAAGGTCGGCGACGAGGTGGAATTTGAACTGCACGGCACGAAGCGCCGACACCGCATCGAGAGCATTGAAGCGGCGAAAATCACCGCGCCAGTGGTGAACGAGCTGCCTGCCAGTGAGAGCGCGCAGCCGGTGGCTTGATTGTCAAATTAAACAAACAAGGCGCGAAGATTTCTCTTCGCGCCTTGTTGTTTTGTCCGGGGATTTACCGCCGGAAACATCAGTTCCTCCGGGCGGCGAGAGATTGCCCCTCTTCCAGAACAACCGAGGACTTGCCGTTGGATTTTCCGTGATTGAGCTTTAATCCCGTTTCATTCGATTGGGAAATATCCACGATGCCCGGAACCTGGCCGGCTGGCGGGGACAAGGTTTCCTCCTTGGCTTCTGGCACGCGCATGCCGTAGAACGAGCGGTGGACAAAGACCAGCGCGACGACAAACAAAACGCCGCCGATGGTGTTCTTCAGATTCTGGCTTTGCATCGTCGCGGCGATTTCCACGGCAAGCAGGCCGAAGAGCGTGGTGAACTTGATCACCGGGTTCAATGCCACGGACGAGGTATCTTTGAACGGATCGCCGACGGTGTCACCAACGACGGTAGCGGCGTGCAGGTCGGTACCCTTCTGCCGCAGCTCCACTTCAACAATTTTCTTGGCGTTGTCCCACGCGCCGCCGGCGTTGGCCATGAAGATCGCCTGGAATAATCCGAAGAAGGCGATGCCGATGAGATAGCTGATGAAGAAATACGGATTGAAAAACGCCAGTGACAGCGCGAGGCAGAAGATCACGATGAAGATGTTCCACATGCCTTTCTGGGCATAGACGGTGCAAATGCGGACAACTTCCTTGCTGTCTTTTTCCGACGCGGTGGCGGAATCGAGCTTGATGTGATCCTGGATGTAAACGACCGCCCGGTAGGCACCGGTGACGACGGCTTGCGTGCTGGCACCGGTGAACCAATAAATCACCGAGCCGCCCATGAGCAGACCGAGAATCATTTCAGGCAGCACGAGGCTCAACTTGGAAACGATGCTGAACGACGGATCGGCGGCCTTGCCGATATTGTCGAGCAGGATGATGATGCCGAAAACCATCGTCGTGGCGCCGACGACGGCGGTGCCGATCAGCACGGGCTTGGCGGTGGCCTTGAAGGTGTTGCCGGCACCGTCGCCTTTTTCGAGCTGGTATTTGGCGTTCTCGAAATCGGGTTTGAAGCCGAATTGTTTTTCAATGTCGGCGCGGATGTTTTTGTGCGATTCAATCTGGCTCAATTCGTAAATGGACTGCGCGTTGTCGGTGACCGGCCCGAAGCTGTCCACGGCAATCGTCACCGGCCCCATGCTCAAAAAGCCGAACGCAACAAGGCCGAACGCGAAGATCGGCGCGGCGAACTTCAACGCATCCGGCATCAGCGCCACGATGGGCGAGCCTTGATACATGGCCAGCAGGCAGCTCGCGAACATCAGCGAGAGAATCACCAGCCCGGTCCAGAACGCCGAGAAGTTGCCGGCCACGAAGCCCGACAGGATGTTCAGCGACGCGCCGCCGCGTTTGGAACAGGTGGTGATTTCCTTCACGTGCTGCGAATTTGTGCTGGTGAAAATTTTGGAGAATTCGGGAATCAACGCGCCCGCCGCCGTGCCGCAGGAAATGATCGCCGACAGCACCCACCACAAATCGGGGGACAATCCGTTTTGATGGGCCAGCAGCATGTAGCTGGCGATGAACGTCGTGAAAATTGAGACTGCCGAAGTGATCCAGACCAACTGGGTTAGCGGCGCTTCAAAATCAAAATCCTTCTGGCTGCCGTAACGCGTCCGGCAAACCGAATCGTTGATGAAGTAGGAGGCCAGCGAGGTGCCGATCATCAGCGCGCGCATTGTAAAGAGCCAGATGATGAGCGTGGCGCAAACCGGCTGATTGGCCGCCAGCGCCAGCGCGAGAAACGCAATCAACGCCACGCCGGTCACGCCGTAGGTTTCAAAACCGTCCGCTGTCGGGCCGACCGAATCGCCCGCGTTGTCGCCGGTGCAATCGGCGATGACGCCGGGATTTTTCGGATCATCTTCGGGCAGCTTGAAGACAATTTTCATCAGGTCGGAGCCGATGTCGGCGATTTTCGTGAAGATGCCGCCGCAGATGCGCAGCACGCTCGCACCCAGCGATTCACCGATGGCAAAGCCGATGAAGCAGGGGCCGACGAGTTCTTTCGGCAGAAACACCAGGATGCTGATCATGAAGAACAATTCCACGGAGACCAGCAGCAGACCGACGCTCATGCCGGATTGCAGCGGAATGGACAGCGTGCGGAGCGGATTGCCCTTGAGTGCCGAAAACGCCGTGCGGCTGTTGGCCGTCGTGTTGATGCGGATGCCGAACCACGCGACGCCGTAACTGCCCAACATGCCGAGAATCGAGGCGAGCAGGATGACGGTGATGTCGCCGTATGTTTTATGTTCGAGAACCTTGAAGTAAAAAAAGATGCAGCCCGCGATCAGCACCCACAGAATGGCGAGGAATTTCCCCTGTTGAAACAGATACTCCTTGCACGTTTCCCAGATCGTGTGCGAGACGCTGCTCATGGATTCATGCACCGGTAGATGTTTCGTCTGCCAGTATTGCACGAGCCCGAAGATCGCGCCGACGGCGCACATGACGATGCCCAGATACATCAGCGTCATGCCGCTCAAGCCGCCCAGTCCGTCGAACTTCACCTGTTCGAGGCCGGGAATCTTCAAGTCGGCTTCGCCGGCGTGCAGGCCGCCGGTGGAGGCCCAAAGGACTGCTGCGATGAGACCGAGGGAACGTGGGAGTTTTGAGTGCATAAAACTGTCTTTAGGTCGTAACGAGTGTTTTGTTTGTTGTAATGATGTCTGCCGTGTCAATTTCTTTGCGTCTTGCCGGACCACTGCCGCAACGGGAAACATCGCTGCGGAATCCGACGTTTTCGCCATAAGCGGTTTTTAATTTATAACGCAATCCGCATCCTAACTCTGATGTAATCGGCGGCGACCCTCTTCACATTTCTTGCCAATTCCTTTGCCTTTCTTGACTAGGGGGTTTTGCCGTGGACGGGTTGCAGGGGAAAAATAAATGAAATGCACCGGCTCCGGCTGTGCAAAAAATGTCCAAAGAATGCCAAACGCCGTGGAGTCGGCAATCTTCCAGAATCATAAGTTATGGTTGGTGGAAGTCAAAAACGCATAAATATATGTTGCCAGCACTTTCAGGAAAAAAGGAGAAAAATGCCGCCCGCGTGCTCAAGCACGCCAGCGGGGACAAACGCTTCAAGATTCTCGAAGTCCACATGAAGAAGCACCAGTTCCGGCAGGACGCGCTCATCGAAATTTTGCACAAGGCGCAGGAACTGTTCGGCTATCTCGAAGACGATCTGCTGCTCTTCGTTTCCGTCAAACTCAAGCTGCCGCCGAGCCGCGTTTATGGCGTCGCGACGTTTTACCATTTCTTTCAGCTCAAGCCACAGGGCCAGCACGCCTGCGTCGTCTGCATGGGCACCGCCTGCTATGTGAAGGGGGCGGACAAGATCATTGACGCCATCACCGACCAGCACAAGATCCGCCCCGGCGAAACCACGGCGGACAACAAGCTTTCGCTGCTGACCGCGCGCTGCATCGGCGCCTGCGGCATTGCGCCGGCGGTCGTCTATGACGGCACGGTCACGCCGCGCGCCACGCCGGAATCTGCGCTCAAACAAATCAACCAGTGGATGCAAAAATGATTCTCAACGATCTCATCGCCATCAAGGAAAAGGAAATTGCGGGGCGGAAAAAAATCATTCTGCGCTGCTGCCTGGCCGCCGGCTGCATGTCGTCCGACTCCAAGGGCGTCAAGGAACAGCTCGACAAGGCCGTGGCGGACGCGGGCCTGCAAAACGAAGTCGAAGTGCGCGGCGTCGGCTGCATGAAGTTGTGCTGCGAAGGCCCGCTGGTGGCGGTGGAACCTGAAAATGCACTCTACGTCAAAGTCACGGCGGACAATGCGCCATTAATTATTGGCGCATTGAAAGGCAGCAAGGCAGCCATTCCGCAGGCCGACCCGAATTCGGCGTTTTTTGCGAAACAACTTTCCATCGTGCTTGCCAACAGCGGCATCGTGGATCCGGAACGCATCGAAAGCTACATCGCGATGGATGGCTACCAGGCGTTGCACGAAGTGCTGCATGAGATGACCCCGAAAGATGTCGTCGAGACAATGGTCAAGTGCGGCTTGCGCGGCCGCGGCGGGGCGGGATTCCCCACCGGCCTCAAATGGGGCACGGTCGCCAAATCACCCGGCGCAAAAAAATACGTCGTCTGCAACGCCGACGAAGGCGACCCCGGCGCGTTCATGGATCGCAGCGTTTTGGAAAGCGATCCGCACAGCGTCCTCGAAGGCATGGCCATCGCGGCCTACGCGGTCGGCGCGGACCAGGGATTTATTTATGTGCGCGCCGAATATCCGCTGGCCATCGCGCGTCTGCAAATCGCCATCAAGCAGGCGAAAACCATGAGTTTGCTAGGTTCGGGGATTTTTGAATCCCCGTTCAATTTCAATGTGGACCTGCGCATCGGTGCCGGCGCGTTTGTCTGCGGCGAGGAAACCGCGCTGATGATGTCGGTCGAAGGCAAGCGTGGCACGCCGCGTCCGCGTCCGCCGTTCCCGGCTGAAAGCGGTTTGTTCGGCTGCCCGACGCTGCTGAACAATGTCGAGACCTTCGCCAACGTCCCGGCCATTTACCGCAAAGGCGCGGAGTGGTTCGCCGGCATCGGCACGGAAAAAAGCAAGGGCACCAAAGTTTTTGCCCTCGCAGGAAAAATCAAGAACACCGGCCTCATCGAAGTGCCGATGGGCACGCCGCTGCGCACGATCGTCGAGGAAATGGGCGGCGGCGCTCCCGACGGCGGCACGATCAAGGCGGTGCAGACCGGCGGTCCGTCCGGCGGCTGCATTCCGTCGCAGCATCTCGACACGCCGGTGGATTATGAATCGCTCGGCAAGCTCGGCTCCATCATGGGTTCGGGCGGCATGATTGTGATGGATCAAACCACGAACATGGTCGAAATCGCGCGTTTCTTCATGGAGTTTTGCATGGATGAATCCTGCGGCAAATGCATCCCCTGCCGCGCCGGCACGGTGCAGATGCACCACATCCTCGACAAGATTGTGAACCGCAAGGCCACGGCGCGCGACCTGGCCAAGCTGGAAGAACTTTGCGACATGGTGCGCAATACCAGCTTGTGCGGCCTCGGCCAGACCGCGCCGAATCCGACGATGAGCACGCTGCGGTTTTTCCGCAACGAATACGAGGCGTTGCTGCAATCCGACCCGCACGGCGCGCAGGCCAACGGCACAGCGAACAAAACTGAACTTGGGACCAAATAATTTTTTATGGCTGCCAAAACTTTGACCATTGACGGCAAGCAGATCAGCGCCGAGGAAGGCGCCACCGTGTTGCAGGCCGCGACCGAAGCCGGCATTCCCATTCCCACACTCTGCCATCTCGAAGGCGTTTATGACATGGGCGCGTGCCGGTTGTGCATTGTTGAAATTACCGGCATTCCGAAACTGCTGCCCGCCTGCACGACGAAAGTGGCCGAAGGCATGGAAATCAAGACCAACAGCGAACGGCTGCGGAAATATCGCCGGATGATTCTGGAACTGCTCTTCGCCGAGCGGAACCACGTCTGCGCCGTGTGCGTATCCAACGGCCATTGCGAACTGCAGACGCTCGCGTATTCGCAGGGCATGGAGCATGTCCGCTACGATTACACGTTTCCGAAATGGAATCTGGACACGACACACCGGCTGTTTGGCATGGATCACAACCGCTGTGTGCTGTGCAACCGCTGTGTGCGGGTGTGCTGGCACATCGAGGGCGCGGGGACGAAGAATGTTTCCGGTCGCGGCGCGAAATCACGGATCATCACCGATCTCAACATGCCGTGGGGCGATGCCGATTCCTGCACCGAATGCGGCAAATGCGTCATGTCCTGCCCGACCGGCGCGCTGTTCAACAAGGGCTCGACCGTGGGCGAAATGGAACGCGACCGCGACAAGCTGGAGTTCATCGTCAACGCCCGCGAGAAAAAACAATGGATCGCCGACTGAAATAATTTATGAAGATTCGTTTGGCCACAGTTTGGTTGGGCGGCTGCGCCGGCTGCCACATGTCGTTCCTCGACCTTGACGAGTTTTTGATTGATCTCGCCGACGCGGTGGACCTCGTTTACAGCCCCGTCGTGGACGTGAAGGATTATCCTGAAAATGTGGATTTATGCCTGATCGAAGGCGCGGTCTGCAACGAGGACAATCTCGAAATCCTCCACAAAATCCGTGCGCGGACCAAGGTGCTCGTCTCTTTCGGCGACTGCGCCGTCACCGGCAACGTGCCCGCGATGCGCAATCCGCTCGGCCTGGCCAACGTCGAAAATGTTTTGCAGCGCGCCTACATCGAAAACGCGCAGAACAATCCCGGCGTGCCAAAAGCCGACGGCATCATGCCGCAGCTGCTCGAACGCGTGCGACCCGTGCACGAAATGGTCTCGGTCGAATATTTTCTGCCCGGCTGTCCGCCGCCCGCCGCGCGGATCAAATCCCTGGTCGCGCAACTGCTGGCCGGCACCGTGCCGAAGCAGGAAGGCGAACAACTGAAATTCGGTTGATGGAGTATTTTTGTTATGTCAAAACGCATTATCATTGATCCGGTGACCCGCATTGAAGGGCATGCCAAGATCAGCATTTTCCTGGACGACGCCGGCAATGTTTCCGACGCGGAATTCCACGTTGTCGAGTTTCGCGGTTTCGAGAAATTTTGCGAAGGCCGGCCTTACACGGAAATGCCCGGCATCACGCAGCGCATTTGCGGCATTTGCCCCGTGAGCCACACGCTCGCCTCGGCCAAGGCCGGCGACGCGCTGATGGCCGTGAACATCCCGCCCGCCGCCGACAAGCTGCGCCGCCTGCTGAATCTCGGCCAGTTCATCCAGTCGCACGCGTTGAGCTTCTTCCATTTGAGCGCGCCGGACTTTTTGCTCGGCTGGGACACGGCCCCGGCGCAACGCAATGTTTTCGGCCTGATCGCCGCGAACAAGGAGCTGGCCCGCGCCGGCATCCGCCTGCGCCAGTTCGGCCAAGAAATCATCGAGGTGCTCGGTGACAAAAAAATCCATCCCGCGTGGGCGGTGCCCGGCGGCGTGCGCAGCGCGTTGAGCGAAGAGGGCCGCGCCAAAATCCGCGCGTGGTTGCCCGAAGCTTACGCCACGACGAAGGTTGCGTTTGACCTCTGGAAGAAAACGATGGAGACGCACAAGCGCGAGATCCAAATCTTTGGAAATTTCCCGTCGCTGTTCATGGGACTCGTCGCGGAAGACGGCACCTGGGAACATCACGGCGGCAAGCTGCGGTTCACCGACAGCAGCGGCAGCATCATCGCCGACCAGATTGACGCGCAGCATTATCTCGATTACATCGGCGAATCCGTGCAGAGCACGTCATATCTCAAATCGCCGTATTACAAACCGCTCGGTTTTTCCGACGGCATGTATCGGGTGGGTCCGCTCGCCCGCCTGAACGTGAGCCAGCACATGGGCGTGCCGAAGGCGGATGCGGAGCTGAAAAAATTCAAGAAGCTCGGCCACGGCGCGGTCACGTCGTCGTTCCTCTATCACTACGCGCGGCTCATCGAAATCCTCGCGAGCATCGAATACGTCGAGCGCTACATGGATGACCCGGAACTGTCGAGCGACTATCTGCGCGCCGACGCCGGCATCAACAACCTGCGCGGCGTCGGCGTGAGCGAAGCCCCGCGCGGCACGCTGTTCCACGACTACACGGTGGATCGCAACGGCCTGCTGCAAAAGGTGAATCTCATCGTCGCCACCGGCCAGAATAATCTGGCGATGAACCAGACCGTGGCGCAAATCGCGCGGCATTATGTGCGCGGTGAGAAAATTCCCGAACCGATGCTCAACCGCGTCGAACACGGCATCCGCTGTTACGACCCGTGCTTGAGCTGCTCCACGCACGCCGTCGGGCAAATGCCGCTGCATGTTCAACTCATCGCGCCGGATGGCTCGGTGGTAAGCGAAATCGCGCGCGGCTAAAATTTTTGTCTAGGTTGGGTTGGGTTGGACAAAAAAGCGCCGGCAGGGGAACGGGGTTTGGTCGTTTCTCTGCCGGCAATTTTTTTGACCTTGGCAACATGCGGCTGGTTTGCCGTCGGCAAAAGAAAACAGTGATGTTTTCCCGGTTTCTGCCGACATAATAGCGGCGGCACATTGCCTGATTTTTATGAATTGCGAAGCAGCGATAGAAACTGAATTCCTCGTCATTGGCTACGGCAACACCTTGCGCGGCGACGACGGTGTTGGCCCGCGCGTGGCCGAGGCGGTGGGCCATCTGCGGCTGCCCGGCGTGCGCACGCTCATCTGCCCGCTGCTGACGCCCGAACTCGCCGACCCGATCTCCCGCGCCGGCACCGTCATCTTCGTGGACGCCGCCGTGGACGCGCCGAACCAAGTCCAATGGCGCAAGCTGGAGCCGAACGAAACTTCGCAGCTCATGGCGCATGCCGCCGACCCGCGCACGATGCTGGCGCTGGCCCGCGATGTTTTTGGCCGCACGCCGGAAGCCTGGTGGCTGACGATTCCCGCAATGGATTTGGGCTTCCGCGAGGATTTTTCACCGGGAGTTCAAAAAGGATTTGCCGACGCGGTGAAAAAGATTCAGGCGTTCTGCCGGTCGGCGCAATTGAACTGAACGTGCTACGAACCTTTATTTGCGCTTTGCCGCTGCGTTTTGCTCCACCAAATAATCCAGCCACGCTTTCATCCCATCGCCCGTCTTCGCTGACAGATCAAAAATTTTCGCGTGATGGCTGACACGGTTCAGGTTGACCAGCGCCAGATCGCGGTTGAATCCGGCGGCGGCCGCCATGTCGCTCTTCGTGATGATCGCAACCTGGGCGGAATGAAACATCGGCGGATATTTCAGCGGCTTATCCTCGCCTTCCGTCGTCGAAAGCAGCACCACGCGCAAATCTTCGCCGAGATCATAGTCCGCCGGACAAACGAGGTTGCCCACGTTTTCAATCACCAGCACGTCGAGCTGGTCCAAGTCAAGTTGGGCCGCCGCCTTGGCAACCATGTCCGCATCCAGATGGCAAACCGTGCCGGTGGTGATTTGCACGACGGGAATGCCGGCGGTGCGCAGCCGCGCGGCGTCATTGTCCGTCGCGAGGTCGCCGACGATCACGCCGACCCGCAATTTGCCCGCCAGCTTTGCCGCCGTTTCACGGATGAAAGTGGTTTTGCCGGAGCCGGGCGAGGAAACGACGTTCAGCACTAAAAGTTTTTTCGCGCGAAAAAATCCCCGGTTGCGCTCGGCCAGCAGAGCATTTTTCTCCATCAGCGAGCGGTTGAGATCCAAAGTTTTGATGCCGTGCGGATGACTGTGGTCGTGGCCAGGTTCGTGCGAACCGTGACCATGAGGATGTTCATGTCCGTGCGCGTGGCCGCCGATTTTCACGTCGCCCCCGCCGCTGCCGCAGCCACATTCTTTGCACATAAATTTTATTTGTTGTAGCGGCGGCCTATGACCGCCGAAAGGTTCACAACACAGAGGCGACACTCACAGAGCGCCGCTACAGTTCTGGAGCATCATCATTCCGTCTCCACAGCGGCGATATCCAGTTCCCGCCCGCGCCGCAACTCGCCGTTGACATTGTGGCATCGGGGACATTCATTGAAAAAACCCACGCACTCAAACTCGGCCTGGCACGTCGCGCACCAGCCCGTGGCGGGCACCGTTTCAATTTCCAGCGTTGCGCCCTCCGCCATCGTGCCGTGACACACCACGTCGAACGCGAACCGTAGCGCGTCCGGCACCACGCCGCTCAAGCTGCCGATGCGCAGGCGCAATTTTCTCACGCGCGTCGCGCCGGCGGATCGCGCGGCGTCCTCCGCCATCCGCAGCGCCTCGGTCATGATGGATAATTCGTGCATGGACGCACCATCAACGTGAACCGTCGGCGGGTGAAAATCAAACCATTCCCCGCGTTTGGCAAATTCCGGTTGCTTTTGGACAAAAGAAGATAAGTTGCGGCGGAGGTTGTGGCGGAACATTGGATGCGGTCACGTTGGATGCGGAAGAGCTTATGAAGAACCAGCAACTCTCGCGGGTGCGCGTGAAGCTCGCCCTGCGCGGCGCAGTGCAAGGCGTGGGCTTCCGCCCGTTTGTCCACCGGCTCGCCACCGAGCTGGCGGTGACCGGCTGGGTCAACAATTCCCCGCAGGGCGTCTTCGTCGAGGCCGAAAGCCCGCGCCCGACGCTCGAACAATTTTTGCGCCGGCTCGAAACGGAAAAACCGCCGCTCAGCTCCATCCAAAGCATGGAGACCACCTGGCTGGACGCGGTCGGATTTGAAAAATTTGAAATCCGCGCCAGCGAAAATGGCGGCGGCAAATTCGCGCTGGTGCTGCCCGACATCGCCACCTGCCCGGATTGTTTGCGGGAAATTTCCGACCCCAAAAACCGGCGGTTCCGTTATCCCTTCACGAACTGCACCCACTGCGGCCCGCGCTTCAGCATCATCGAGGCGCTGCCCTACGACCGCGCGAACACCTCGATGAAAAAATTCGCGATGTGTCCGGCGTGCCGAAAAGAATACGACGATCCGCAGAACCGCCGCTTTCATGCGCAGCCGAACGCGTGTCCGGTTTGCGGGCCTTGCTTGGAATTCTGGAACGCCGCCGGCGAAGCTGTTTTCGGCGGCGACGATGCGCTGCGGGCCGCCGTCAACGCGATTCGCCGTGGAAAAATCGTCGCGGTCAAAGGCATCGGCGGATTTCATCTGCTGGCGGATGCACGCACCGAAAAGACGGTCCGGCTTTTGCGCGAACGCAAGCACCGCGAGGAAAAACCGCTGGCGTTGATGTTCCCGTCGCTTGAAAGCGTCCGGCGGGCCTGTGAAGTTACAACTTTGGAGGAGCGATTATTGGGCTCGCCCGAAGCGCCGATTGTCCTGTTGAAAAAAATCGCAAATCGCAAATCGCAAATCGCAGATTCAATTGCCCCCGGCAATCCCAGCCTTGGCGTGATGCTGCCGTCCAATCCGCTCCACCATCTGCTGATGGCGGAATTGAAGATGCCCGTGATCGCCACCAGCGGTAACTTGAGCGACGAGCCGATCTGCACGGACGAAAAGGAAGCGCTCGAACGGCTGCACGGCATCGCTGATTTTTTCCTCGTTCACAACCGTCTCATCGTCCGCCATCTGGACGATTCCATCGTTCGCGTGATGCTCGGTCGCGAAATGGTGCTGCGCCGCGCCCGAGGTTACGCGCCGCTGCCGGTTCAATTGCAGACTGCGGATTGCAGATTGCGGAATCAAAAATCGAGCGCCGCCGCAGTTCAATCCGAAATCCGAAATCCGAAATCCGAAATTATACTGGCCGTCGGTGCGCATCTGAAAAATTCCGTCGCGCTCGCCGTCGGCAAAAATGTTTTCATAAGCCAGCATATCGGCGATCTGGAAACCGAGCAGGCAAACGCTGCATTCCGTCGCGTCACCGGCGAGCTGCCCGGACTTTACGACGTGGAACCGGAGATAATCGCGGCGGATTTGCATCCGGATTATCAGTCCACCCGGTTTGCCCAACAGAGCGGGAAAAAGAATTTTGCCGTGCAGCACCACGTCGCGCACGTCCTGTCGTGCATCGCGGAAAACGAAGTTGCCCTGCCCGCGCTGGGCGTCGCGTGGGACGGCACAGGGTATGGCCCGGACGGCACCATCTGGGGCGGCGAGTTTTTTTTCGTCACTGACACCGGGGTTAAACGTGTCGCGCATTTGCTGCCGTTCCGGCTGCCGGGCGGCGACAAGGCGGTGAAGGAACCGCGCCGCGCCGCGCTGGGGTTGCTCTATGAATTGTATGGTGAGGCCGCGTTTGAAATGAACCACCTGCTGCCGCTCCGCGAAATGCCGCCGGTGGAAATGATCACGTTGCGCGGGATGCTGCAACGCCGGTTCAACTCGCCTTCGACCTCCAGTGTCGGCCGGTTGTTTGATGTCGTCGCGTCGCTGGTCAACCTGCGGCAGCAGATGCGGTTTGAAGGCCAGGCGGCGATGGAGCTGGAGTTTGCCATCGGCGACCTCGCGACGGATGCGTGCTATGACCTGCCGCTCGTCACCCACGGCGCGAAACAGGTTCTGGACTGGTCACTGCTGGTGCATTCGATTTTGACGGATGTAAACGGCGGCGTTTCCGTGACGGAGATTTCCGCAAAATTCCACAACGCGCTGGCCGAGGCGGTGGTCGCCGTGGCCCGGGCCTCCGGGCTGACGCGCGTGGTCTTGAGCGGCGGTTGTTTTCAAAACCGCTATTTGACCGAACGCACCGTGACGCGGTTGCGCGCGGAAAAATTCCAGCCATACTGGCATCAACGCGTGCCGCCGAACGACGGCGGCATCGCGCTCGGCCAGATTTTTGCGGCGCGAAACCATCTCAACCTGAAATAAAACCATGTGCCTCGCCATTCCCGGAAAAGTCTTGAGCATCAGCGGCGACGATCCGTTGACGCGCATGGGCAGGATTGATTTTTCCGGCGTCGTGAAAGAGGCAAGCCTCGCGTATGTGCCGGAGGTGGAAATTGGCGACTACGTCATCGTCCATGTCGGCTTTGCGTTGAGCAAAGTGGACGAGGCCGAGGCGCAGAAAGTTTTTGAGTATCTCAAGCAGATGGGCGAGCTGGGCGAACTGGAGGACGGCAAGCCATGAAAACTGCCAGACGACTTGTTGCTGAAGTTGTGGCGTCGGCAGTGGCACAGGCGTCCCGCCTGTGCGTTTCAGAAAAAAAACATGTCGCAAGACAAAAACTCACAGGCGAGACGCCTGTGCCACTATGAAATTTCTCGACGAATATCGCGACGGCGACCTCGCGCAAAAACTCGCGGCGGAAATTCACCGCGTCACCACCAAGCCGTGGACGATCATGGAAGTCTGCGGCGGCCAGACGCACGCGATTGTGAAGTTCGGCATTGATGAACTGTTGCCGAAACAAATCACGCTCATCCACGGTCCGGGCTGTCCGGTCTGCGTGACGCCGCTGGAGGTAATTGACCAGGCGCTGGAAATCGCCGCGCAACCCGAAGTCATCTTCACCTCATTTGGCGACATGCTGCGCGTGCCGGGCAGCACGACGGATTTGCTGGCGGTAAAAGCGAAAGGCGGCGACGTGCGCATCGTTTATTCGCCGCTCGACGCGGTGAAGCTGGCGGAAAAAAAACCGTCGCGCGAGGTGGTTTTTTTCGGCGTCGGCTTTGAAACCACCGCACCGGCGACCGCGATGGCGGTTTATCAGGCGGCGCAAAAAGGTCTGAAAAATTTCTCACTGCTGATTTCGCACGTGCTGGTGCCGCCGGCGATTGAGGCGTTGATGTCGTCGCCGAACTGCCGCGTGCAGGCGTTTCTCGCCGCCGGCCACGTTTGCGCGGTGATGGGCTACGAAGAATATTTTCCGCTGGTGGAAAAATACCGTGTGCCGATTGTCGTCACCGGCTTTGAGCCTCTGGACATTCTGCAGGGCGTATTGATGACAGTTCAGCAGCTCGAATCCGGCCGCGCCGAGGTGGAAAACCAATACTCACGCGCCGTCTGCCGCGCCGGCAACCAGCCGGCGCAGGATCTGGTTAAAAAGGTTTTCACGGTCGTTCCCCGCAAGTGGCGCGGCATCGGTGAAATTCCGCAAAGCGGACTTGGCTTGAGCACGGCTTACGCGGCCTTCGACGCCGCAAAAAAATTCAAGCTGACGGAGCATCGCGTCGAGGAGCCGGCGGAGTGCATCGCCGGCCTGATTTTGCAAGGGCTGAAAAAGCCGCACGAATGCCCGGCGTTTGGTACGCGTTGCACGCCGGAACATCCGTTCGGCGCGACGATGGTTTCCAGCGAAGGCGCATGCGCGGCGTATTACCGCTACCGGCGTCATGACACAAAAGAAATGGCGGGGGCAAAATGAAGACGCCCGATTTCAGCGCCTCCTGCCCGATTCCCATTTCGCAGTATCCGCACGTCCTGATGGCGCACGGCGGCGGCGGCAAGCTGATGCACCGGCTGCTCGAAGATGTTTTCGGAAAAGCCTTCTCCAATCCAATTCTCGACACGCGCCACGACTCGGCGCAATTCACCATTCCAGTGGCACAGGCGTCCCGCCTGTGTGATTTGGCTGAAACGGCGAGCGGCTCAAGTCAGAAACACACAGGCGGGACGCTTGTGCCACTAAAACTCGCGATGACGACGGATTCCTACGTCGTGCGACCGATTTTTTTCCCCGGCGGCGACATCGGCTCAATGGCAATTCACGGCACGGTGAACGATCTGGCGATGAGCGGCGCGCGACCGCTGTATTTGAGCTGCGGATTCATCATTGAGGAAGGCTTGCCGATGGAAACGCTCTGGCGCGTGGTGTGTTCGATGCGCGACGCGGCAAAAAAATGCGGCGTGCAGATCGTCACCGGCGACACGAAGGTCGTGGACAAGGGCAAGGGCGACGGCTTGTTCATCAACACCACCGGCATCGGCGTCATCGAACACGAACAAAAAATTGCGCCCCAGAACGTCCAGCCCGGCGACGCCGTGGTTGTCAGCGGCGATCTGGGCCGGCACGGCATGGCGATCATGGCGGTGCGCGAGGGGCTGCAATTTGAATCCATGATTGAAAGCGATTCTGAGGCAGTGCATGAGGCAGTTTTGGCTTTGATCAAAGCCGGGATTGAAATCCACTGCCTGCGCGACCTGACGCGTGGCGGGCTGGCGAGCGCGTTGAATGAAATCGCCGAGGCGGCGGGCGTGAAAATTGCCATTGAGCAGAAGTCCATTCCCGTGCGCGAAGACGTTCACGCCGCGTGCGAGATGCTCGGACTCGACCCGCTGCACGTCGCGAACGAAGGCAGGTTTGTGGCGTTTGTTTCCGCGAAAGATTCCGAACGCACGCTGGAAATTCTCCGCCGGCACGACGTTTCCGCCGGCGCGGCGTTCATCGGCCGGGTGGCGGAAAAAACCGCGCCGCTGGTGACGGTGAAGAGCGCGCTGGGCGTGAGCCGGATTCTGGACATGCCCAGCGGCGAGCAGTTGCCGCGCATCTGCTGACGATCAGCAGTCGAACACGGTGGCGCAGGTGCGACGGCAGATTTCATCAGGTGTGCCGCTGGCGTCAATGTCCACCAGCAGTCCCCGCTGCCGGTAAAATTCAATGAGCGGCCGGGTGCATTCCAGGTAGGCGTCCATGCGGACTTTTACGGCGGCGGGCTGGTCGTCTTCGCGCTGGAACAGTTTTCCGCCGCACTTGTCGCAGTGGCCGGCCATTTTTGGCGGCCGGGTGGCGGTGTGGTAAACGATCTTGCACTGCGCGCAGGTGAGGCGGCCGAAAACACGCGTGATGATTTGTTCCACAGGCAGGTCGTAGTTGAAAACGGCGTCAAGGCGGACGTGTGCCGCCGCCATCAATTTTTCCAGCGCCTCCGCCTGGGCGACGGTGCGCGGAAAACCGTCGAGCAGAAAGCCGCCGGCACATTTCAGGCAGCGCAACCGTTCGCTGATCATGTCGAGAACGGTTTCATCCGGCACGAGTTCGCCGCGTTTCATGTAAGCCAGCGCGTTTTCCATCGCGGGCGAGAGGCCGGCTCCGCTGCAGTCTTTGGCGGCGCGAAAAACATCGCCGGTGGAGAGGTGGCAGGTGCCGAGGTATTCGCACAGCATTTCGGCCTGGGTGCCCTTGCCGACGCCGGGCGCACCGAGCAGGACAATGCGCCAGACTTTACCGGATGGAGTGCGGGGCGGCGTCTGACATTGGTGATCTCCACCCTTGAGCCAGGCGGTGCGGTCAGGATGGATAAACACGCCGCCAGCGCCGGTCTTTGGAAAGACTTCGTTAGCGCTCATGCGAAAACATTAGCATGGGTTTTTAAAAAACCAAGCGACCGGCGCGGATTTTCCAAAAATCCATCCGGCGGTCGCCAAAATTTGCAAAACGACGGGCCTCCAAATTGTCCGCCGGCGGCGGCGCGGAAGCTTACGCCTGCGCCAGCGAATAGCCGGTCAGCGCCTTCATGTATTGGGCGCGCTCGAACGCCGCCGGTTCCGCGCAATTCTTCTGGCTCAGGCTGCCCTTCAACTGGCTGACCGATTCGTATTCGTGTTCTTCCATCCAGTCCACCAGGTCGCGCTCGATCATGGCGATCTGCGGGATGCCGTGGCGGATGATGGTCGAGCAGAGCATCGTCACGTCCGCGCCGGCCATGAGCATCTTGAGCGCGTCGGAGGCGCGGTGGATGCCGCTGGTTGCCGCCAGGCTGGCGTTCACCCTGCCGTGCAGCAGCGCAATCCAGCGCAGCGGCAGGCGCATCGCCATCGGCGTGCTCAACAAAATGTTCGGCTTCACCTCGAGCGTTTCCAGTTCGATGTCCGGCTGGTAAAACCGGTTGAACAGCACCAGCCCGTTCGCGCCGGCCTGGTCGAGGCGTTTGGCCATGTTGGCGAAGCTGCTGAAGAACGGGCTCAATTTGACCGACACCGGAATCGTCACCTGCGATTTCACCGCCTTCAAAATGTTGATGTAAGTGTCCTCGACCGCTGCGCCGGACAAATTCATGTCCGTCGGGATGTAATAAATGTTCAGCTCCAGCGCGTCCGCGCCGGCCTCCTGGATCTTTTTGGCGTATTCGGTCCAGCCGCCGGCGGATGAGCCGTTCAAGCTGGCGATGATGGGAATGCGCGTCGCTTTTTTCGCGGCGGCGATGTGCTTGAGGTATTCTTCCGGGCCGAGGCGGAATTCGTCCGGCTCGGGAAAATAAGTCAGCGCCTCGGCGAAACTGTCCGTGCCCTGCTGGAGATTCTTGTTCAGCTCCAGCCGGTCCTGGCGCAACTGTTCCTCGAACAGCGAATACAGCACGATGGCCGACGCGCCGGCGTCTTCCATGCGCTTGAGGTTGTCCACGTCCTCCGACAGCGGCGACGCGGAAATCACCAGCGGCGTGCGCAGTTTCAGTCCGAGATATTTTGTGCTGAGATCCATAGGTTTTCTCCGGTTTGAGTTTTAATTTATGCGTCCACCGCCGTTGTAGGCTTGGGCGCGGGCACCGGTGCGTTCTCCACCTTCGTGTCGCGCTGGGACATGAATTGATAGAACTTCCAGCGGCGGTCGGCTTCCACCTGGGACTGCGCCATGAATTTCTTCGCGTCCTCCGGCTTGCTCTTCGTGAGCATCTTGAACCGGTTTTCGGACATCATGAAATCCGACACCTTGGCCTTGGCCGCCGTCGAATCCAGTTGCAGCGGGTTCTCGCCGCGTTCGGTCCGGCGCGGGTCGTAGCGGTAGAGCAGCCACTGGCCGGATTCGACGGCGAGCTTCTGCTGCTTCGCGCCGATGCCCTGGTCCAGCGCGATGCCGTGCGCGATGCAATGGCTGTAGGCGATGATCAACGACGGTCCCGGATAGGATTCCGCCTCGATGAACGCCTTGAGCGTGTGCTCGTCCTTTGCACCCATCGCGACGCTGGCGACGTAGATGTTGCCGTAACTCATGGCGATGAGGCCAAGATCTTTCTTGCCTGCGGGTTTGCCGCCGGCGGCGAACTTGGCAATCGCACCGCGCGGGGTGGACTTGCTCATCTGGCCACCGGTGTTGGAATAAACTTCCGTGTCCATCACCAGCACGTTGACGTTCTGGCCGCTGGCGAGGACGTGGTCCAGACCGCCGTAGCCGATGTCGTAGGCCCAGCCGTCGCCGCCGAAAATCCAGACGCTCTTTTTCACGAGCTGGTCGGCTAGCGGGATCAGCAGCTTGGATTCGGCGTTGTTGATCGCCGGCAATTTCTTTTTCAACGCCTCAACGCGTTCGCGCTGGCTGTAAATGCCCGCCTCGTCGCCCTGGTCGGCAGTGAGGATGGCCGTGACGAAATCGTCGCCGAGCTGCGGCGCGAGCTTCTTCAGCAGTTCGCCGGCGAAATGTTTCTGCTGGTCGAGCGAGACGCGGAAGCCGAGACCGAATTCCGCATTGTCCTCGAACAGCGAATTGCACCACGTCGGGCCGCGGCCGCATTTGTCCTTCGCGTAAGGCGTGGTCGGCAGATTGCCGCCGTAAATCGAGGAGCAGCCCGTCGCGTTGGCCACGACCATGC
>Ga0182016_10001521_pt1 | contig 28244 bp, 24 predicted proteins | sample 712S2MmetaG_FD_120491 | JGI IMG/M metagenome (GOLD analysis project Ga0182016, IMG submission 120491) | Permafrost microbial communities from Stordalen Mire, Sweden - 712S2M metaG | ecosystem: Environmental > Terrestrial > Soil > Wetlands > Permafrost | place: Sweden: Stordalen | collected...
CCCGCTGAAGGACGACGAGGGCGCCCTGACCGGGGCCCACCTCGACCGGGACGAGGGGATCCGCCGCGGCGGCACCATGGAATCCCTGGCCGGGCTCCCGCCGGCCCAGTCGTGGGAACCCGACACGGCGCCGGACATCACGGCCGGCAATTCCTCGCAGATGACCGACGGTGCCGCCGCCATGCTGATCGCGGAGCGGTCGGTGGCCGAACGCCTGGGCCTACCCGTGCGGGCCCGGTTCGCCCACGCCACGGTGGCGGCCGACGACGCCGCCATCGTGCTGTCGGCCCCGGTGCCGGCCACCCAGCGGCTCCTCGACCGGTCCGGCATGACCATCGACCAGTTCGACGCCGTCGAGTGCAACGAGGCCTTCGCCGCCATCGCCCTGATGTGGCACCGGGCCTTCCCGGTCGACCCGGCGGTCCTCAATCCGCGGGGCGGGGCCATCGCCCTCGGGCACCCCCTGGGGGCGAGCGGGGTGCGCCTGGCCGCCACGCTGCTCAACCAGCTGGAGGCGACGGGCGGGCGCTACGGGTTCCAGACGATGTGCGAGGGCGGCGGGCAGGCCAACGCCCTGGTGCTCGAGCGCCTCGGCTGATCCTCCGCGAGCATCCCGGCTGATCCACGGCGGACCCCCCGGCTGATCCACGGTCGGCACCGCGCCGGAACGTCGCAGCCCTCCACCCCGGCGGATCCTCGGCCGACGATCCGGCACCACCCCGGACGCGACGACACCCCGCTCCGTGTGGAGCGGGGTGTCGTCGGCAGTCGGTGAGTGGTCGATCGCCCTACAGCGTGAAGGTGGTGCCCTTCACCAGGGTGATCTTCCCGTTCTTGGTTTCGACACAGGCCCGGGCGCTGGTGCTGTCACCGACGGCCGGGATCCCGACTCCGGTGGTGGAGGCGGCCGTCACGGTGCCGGTGGCGTCGAACTCGACGTTGCCCTTCTTGCAGCTACCCTGCCCCGGCGAGGTGGTCGCGAGGGTCACGGTCGTGGTCGCCCCGCTGTTCGACCAGGTGAGCGTGCCGCCGGTCGCAAGTGACGTCGCCAGTGCCGAGGCCGACTTGTAGCCCTTGCCCCCGGAAGGCAGGCACTTGCCGATGGTGATGTTCCCGGAGATGGTCCCCTTCAGGCTCGAGCAGGTGATAGCGGACGTGGCGAAGGCCGAGCCGGAGCTGACCAGGCCGACACCGGCCACCGAGGCCGGAATGGAGAGTGCTACGGCAGCCGCAGCCACGGTGAATAGACGACGCATTGCTTCCCCCTGTGTTCAATGCAGGTGGATACATTCCACCCGACCCCGAGATACTTACACGACGAACCGGATTTGACAATGGTTTACCTGACGGACAGTCAAAAATCGAGATGACCACGTCGGAGGGCGGTGACGGTCATCCCGGTGGATGGGGCGGCCGACCGGGGCGGTCCCGCACGTAGGCGGCGGACCCGGCCAGGAAACCGTCGACGTCCCGGGCCCGGGCCTGGGCGAACTCGGCGAAGTAGGCGGGCACGTAGACGGCGTGGGACCCGGAGTCGATACCCTCGAGGATCGTGGTGACCGCCTCGTCCACGGTGATGGCCTCGACGTCGCCGGTGAAGGGGTCGTTGTCCGGAAGGGTGAACAGCTCCGTGTCGACCACCCCCGGGTAGACGACAGTGACCTTGACGCCCGTGTCCCACAGGTCGACGGCCATCGCCTCGGAGAAGACGGCGATGGCCGCCTTCGAGGCGTCGTAGGCCGACTCGCCCGGTGAGCTGAGCGGTGCCGCCACCGACGACACGTTGACGATCCGTCCCGATCCCCGCTCGATCATCTGGGGCAGGAGGGCGAGGGTGAGGCGCACCGGCGACAGGTAGTTGATGGCCATGACCGACTCGACGGTGGCCATGTCGAGGGCGGTCACGTGGCGTCGCTTCGGGATGCCGGCGTTGTTGACCAGGACGTCGACGCCACCGAGTTCCTCCAGGGCATCCCGGGCCAGGCGGTCCACGGCGTCGGGGTCGGCCAGGTCCACCACCCACATCTTCGAGTCGGGGGCGTGCGTCCGGCAGCGGGCGAGGACGTCGCCCAACCGGTCCCGCCGGCGGGCCACGATCCCGACGGTGGCACCCCGCCGGGCCAGCGCCTCGGCCAGGCCGGCGCCCATGCCGGACGACCCCCCGGTCACCAGCACCCGCTGGCCGGTGTAGTCCGTCGGCCCCGTCACCGGTTCCTCCACCGGGGTGGGCGCTTCTCGGCGAACGCCTTCGGGCCCTCGACGGCGTCCTCGCTCGAGAACACCTCCTTGGCGATGGCCGACTCGATCCGGTAGGCCTCCTTCATGTCGACCAGGAGTCCCCGCTGGACGGACTCCTTGGTCTTGCGCACGGCGAACGGCCCGTTGGCCGTGATCCGCCGGGCGTAGTCGTAGGCCCGCTCCAGCAGGTCGCCCGGAGGGCACACCTCGTTCAGGAGGCCCATGGCGAGGACCCGGGGCGCGGAGATCCGATCGGCGCAGAGCAGGAGCTCCATGGCGGCGGGGTACGGGATCTGGCGGGGGAGGCGCACGGTGGTGCCTCCCCCGGCGAAGAGGCCGCGTTTCGGCTCGAGGACGCCGAACGTGGCCGTGTCGGCGGCCACCCGGATGTCGCAGCCCCCCAACATCTCCATCCCCCCGGCCACGCAGTTGCCGTTGACGGCGGCGACGATCGGCTTGTACAGCTTGACGTTGCGGAGGACCGCCTTCACCCCGTCGTCGAGGCGGTAGCCGTCGATCTCGGTGATGCCGTCCTCGGTCATCCTCGACTGGAGGGCGGTGATCTCGGGGATGTAGGTCTTCAGGTCGGCTCCGACGCAGAAGTCCTCCCCGACCCCGGTGATCACGGCGACCCACGCCTCGTCGTCGTCGCCGAAGCGCTCCCAGGCCCCACGGAGCTGGGCGAAGTGCTCCATGTCCATGGCGTTGCGCGCCTCGGGGCGGTCGATCGTGATGCGGACGACGTGTCCGTCGTCCAGCTCGTAGTGGATCGGCATGGCCCTCCTCGTGTCGGGTCGGTCGGTTACGTGTGGGGATGTCTCGGCGCGGCGCGGGTCACCGGTGGGCGGTCACGACCCCCCGGGCGCCCGCCTCGAGCGTCACCGCGGCGTCGACGAGGTCGTCGTCGACGCCGGCCGGTCGATCCAGGCGGGCGTAGGTGCGCGACCCGTCGGGCAGGTCGCAGATCAGTGCCGTCCACTCGGGGCCCTCGCGGTCGAAGGTGGTCGAGAAGGTGGCGACCGTGGCCGGACCCTCGGCCCCCACGGCGACCGGGACCGTGTCGGTGGCCGTCGCCGGGCCCGTACCGGGAGCGGGCACGGACGCGGGTGGTGCGGTGGACCACAGGGTGGCCGCGTGGCTGGTCATGTGCATCCCGACGCCGGTCACCAGCCCACGGGCCCCCGGGTCGGCCCGCAGCGCCTCGGCCATGGCCACCAGCGCGTGGGTGGCGTAGTTGCTGCCCGGGCCACCGTGGTAGGGGAGCCCGCCGGTGACGGTCAGGGGGCGGTCGTCGGTGATGCCCAGGGCGTCGCGGGCGAACTGGAGCGACGCGGAGAAACAGGAGTACAGGTCGAGGTGGGCCACCTCGTCGATGCCGACACCCCCCAGGGCCCGTTGCGCCGCCGATGCCATCGCCGGGGACCGCCAGAGGTCGGGGCGGGCCGCCATGGTGGACGGCTCCGCGTCCACGCCGGTGCCCCACAGGTAGACCCGGCGGTCGGCCGGCACGCCCAGCTCGTCGGCCCGGGCCTCGGTGGCCAGCAGTACGGCCGCCGCCATGTCGACGTCCATGACCGCGGTCATCAACTTGGTGTACGGGGTGGCCACCATCCGGTTGGCCGGCTCGGGCCGGATGATCTCCCCGGCGGTCCGGGCCACGGGGAACCAGGCGTTGTCGGGATCGGCCGCGGCCACGGCCGACAGCGGGGCGAGCACCCCGCCGAGCTCCTCCCGGTAGTCGGCGACGCCCTGGCCCCGGTGGGCCCGTCGGGCCGTGTCGAGGAGGGCGAAGGTCAGGTAGGCCTGGTAGATCCCGTGGGCGGCCTCGGCCCGGTCCAGGGTCAGGGGGAACGGCGGCGGCTCGGCCGGGGGGTGGGACCAGGCGGGGTCGGGATGGTGGCGGAGGGTCGCCAGCGCCTCGCCCCCGACGAGCAGGGTCAGTCCGGCCCCGCCCCCGGCCATGTCGGCGGCGGTGTCGGCCACCAGCTGCAGGGGGACGGATCCTCCGAGTCCCGAGTACCGCGCGTCCCCCGGCCGGGCACCCAGCCGTTCGGCCAACCGGGTGGCCGGGTCGTCGTACTGCCAGGACTGGCAGAAGACCACCCGCAGGGTGTCGAGGGCGGTGAGCGCCGACGGGCAGCCGGCGTCGTCGGCGGCGGCGCGGGCGACGTCCTCCCACTGGTCGATCGGCTCGGGGGCCGAGCGGTCGCGCCACGTCCGCCGGGCGACCCCGATGATGCACGGCGTGCGCGGGTCGACGGCCACGTCAGGCCGGGTGGGAACGACGCGGCAGGGCGATCGCCCGGTCCGCGATGATGTTCTTCTGCACCTCCGTCGAGCCCCCGCCGATGGTGCTGTACCGCTGGAACGAGTAGAGCCGGGTCCACTTGCCCCGGTCGACGGCGTCGGGTCCGCCGCGGGCGAGCACGCCGGCCGGGCCGAGCAGGTCCACCGACAGGGCGGCGAGCGTCTGGGCCAGGGCCGACCAGCTCAGCTTGGCGAAGGGGACCTCCGGCCAGTTCTTCTCGCCCTTGATGATCTTGGACAGCGCCCGCAGGGACAGCAGGCGGGCCAGTTCGATGTCGGTCCAGGCCCGGGCGATGCGGTCGCGCAGTGCCGGATCGTCCAGGGCCTCGGGGTTCACCGCCCGCGCCGAGGTCACCATGGCCCGGAGGTCGGCGGCCAGGATGGCCAGCTGCGTGGCGATCCCGACCCGTTCGTGGCCGAGGGTCCCCATGGCCACCATCCACCCCTCGCCCTCGCCCCCGAGCCGGCAGTCGACCGGGATGCGGGCGTCGGTGAAGAAGACCTCGTTGAACATCTCCTCTCCGGCCATGTCCCGGATCGGCCGGCGTTCGATCCCCGGGGTCTCGAGGTCGAGGATGAAGGCGGTGATCCCCTCGTGCTTGGCCCCCCGCTCGATGGCGGTGGGGTCGGTCCGAAGCAGGAACAGCCCCCACTTGGCCAGGTGGGCGGTGGAGATCCAGATCTTCTGCCCGTTCACCACGTAGGCGTCGCCGTCGAGGATCGCCGTGGTGCGCAGGTTCGCCAGGTCGTTGCCGGCATCCGGCTCGCTGAAGCCCTGGCACCAATGGTCGGTGGCGTCCAGGATCGAGGGGAGCCAGCGCGCCTTCTGCTCCTCGGTCCCCCAGGCGATGATCATGGGGCCGATCTGCCACAGCCCGTTGGTGTTGAACATGCCGGGCGTGCGGTACTCGGCCATGATCTCGGAGTAGATGATGCGCTGCATCGCCGTGGCGTTGCGGCCCCCGTACTCCTCGGGCCAGTTGGCGGCGGCCCACCGCCCCTCGTTCAGTTCGCGTTGCCACGCCGCCCGTCGGTGTTGGGACTTCTCGCCCGAGAGGGACGAGCTGTCGTCGAGCTCCTCCCGCGCCAGGAATCCGGGCAGGTGTTCGTCGAGCCAGGCACGCAGTTCGGCGGCGAATCGCTCGTCTTCGGGGGCAAGTGCGAAGTCCACGGGCCGAGGATAGCCCTCCGGACCGTCTACGCTCGTGCCGTCATCAGCCCTGCCGATCCCGAGGTGGACCGTGGACTTCACATTCGATGCCGAGCAATTGGCCCTGCAGGACGTGGCCCGCCGGGCCATGGACGAGCTCGACGGAGGGCTCCTGCGGGAGTTGGCCGACGACGAGGCCGGGTACACACCCGAGCTGTGGGACCGGCTGGTCTCCCTCGGGTGGACGTCGATGCTGGTCCCCGGCGAGGGCGCCGGACTGCTGGAGATGTGCATCGTCCTCGAGCAGATGGGACGGGTACCGCTGCCGGGGCCGTTCTTCTCGTCGGCGGTGACGGCCACCCTGGCCGCCCGGGCCCTGGGCGAGCAGGGCCTGCTCGACGAGCTGGCCGCCGGAGCGACCCGGGGGACGGTCGCCGTGCTGGAGCAGGGCCACGGTGACCCGCTGGACACGGTGCGCGCCCGGGCGACCCGCAAGGGCGCCGGCTGGGTACTGCACGGGGTCAAGCCGGCCGTGGTGGACGGCCACACGGCGGACTGGGTGATCGTGGTGGCGCTGGGAGAGGACGGGGTGCGGTCGTTCCTCGTCCGTGAGCCGGAGGCCGAGCCCGTCCCGACCCTCGATCCCACCCGCAAGCTGGCCCGACTGGTGCTCGACGGCACGCCCGCGCAACCGCTCGGCCCCGCGGGCAGCCAGGTCGAGCTGTGGAGGCGTGTCCTCGACGACGTCGCCGTGGCCCTGGCCGCCGAGTCGGTCGGGGTGTCCGACCGGGCCCTCGAGATGGCCACCGAGTACGCCAAGGTGCGGGTGGTCTTCGATCAGCCGATCGCCTCGTTCCAGGTCGTGAAGCACCGGATCGTGGACATGTTCCACGCGCTCGAGCTGGCCCGGGTGGGCGTCCACTACGCGGCCTGGTCGTCGGACGGGGACGAGCCCGACCGGGTCCGCGCCGCCGCCATGGCGTCCGCGTACGCGGCCGAGGCATCGGTCAAGGTGACCGGGGACGACATCCAGCTCCACGGCGGCGTGGGGTTCACCTGGGCGAACGACGCCCACTTCCTCTTCAAGCGGGCCAAGCAGAACGAGGTGCTCATGGGGGGCAGCGGCCACCAGTGGCAGCGCCTGGGGGAACTCTTCACCGAGCTCTAGGTTCGACGATCCGTCCGTCGGGTCCGGTCCGCCCGCCGACGTTCCCCCGGGGCCGACGTTCCGCCGGGACCGTCAGGGGACCGGCGGGCGCTCGATCAGCGAGGCGATCTCCTCGGCCCGGGCCCGGAACACCCCGTCCGAGCCGCGCCCACCGTCGAGCACGCCGGCGAGGTGCTCGATCACCAGGCCGACCAGGAGGCTGCGGAGCATCCGGGCCAGGACCGCCTCCTCCCCCGGCGGGCAGAGGCGGGGCCGGTGGTCGGCCAGCCAGTGCTCGAGGGAGGCCTCGGTGGCGTCGAACAGCTCGCCGCCGACGGCCCGGGCCGTCTGGTCCCCCCGCATCACCTCACCGAGCATCAGCCGGACGAAGTCCTCCACCTCCACCATGGACGCCAGGATGCCGGTCAGGAGATCGGCCAACGTCGGCGCCGGGTCCCGGACCAGTGAGGGGGGAGTGGCGACGCCGGGGGTGTCCAGGAAGCCCCGCTCCTCGAGGACCGCCACCAGCAGGTCGCGCTTGGACGGGAAGTAGTGGTAGAGCGTCGCCACGTTGAGTCCGGTGGCGGCGGCCAGGCTCCGCATGCTGGTCCCGTCCACGCCCTGCTGGGACATCAGCGACAGGGCCGTCCGGAGGATGCGCTCGCGTTGGTTGGGCGCCTCGGTGCGGACGGCGGGCTCCGGAGCGGGGGTGGGCACCCGACCATTGTGACCCACGGCCGCCCCCCGGGATCCCGGGCCGGTCCCGGGCCCCCACCGGACCCGTCGCGGGACCCCGACCCGGCCGGTATTCCGACCCAGGGTCCCCAACGAACGTTTGATCTATAGTGCCCGGACGAAGCGTCGGTCGGAGTGGCCGGCGACCGGGGGAGGACCGGCCCGTACCGGTCCGGGACGAGGACGACGATGGCACGACCGGCTCAGCACGCGGCCGACACGGCACCGGCTCTGGAGAGGTTCGACCCCTTCGAGCTGCAGGACACCGTGTCCGGGGAGATCCGCGACCCGTATCCACGGATGGGCGAGCTCCGCCGTGAGCATCCCGTCCACCTGGGCCCGGTCGACCTGGGCGACGGCATCTCCGACGTCGACCCCACGCGGCCCCCGCCGGTCACCGTCTTCGGGTTCGACGAGGCGGTCCAGGTGCTCCGGGACAACGACACGTACTCGTCGTCGGTCTACGAGGGGATCATGGGCCTGGTCATGGGGAAGACCATCCTCCAGATGGACGAGCCCGAGCACCGGCTGCACCGGGCGCTCGTCTCGCCGACCTTCCGCTCCAAGGTCCTCGAGCGGTGGGAGGGCGACCTCGTACAGCGGGTCGTCGACGAGCTCCTCGACGACTTCGCCGCCGACGGGTCGGCCGACCTCGTGCAGCAGCTGACGTTCCACTTCCCGGTCCAGGTCATCGCCGAGATCCTCGGTCTGCCCCGCGCCGACTTCCCCCGCTTCCAGCGGTGGGCGATCGAGATCACCAGCGTCACCGCCAACTGGGACCGGGGGGTGGCCGCTTCGGAGGCCCTGCGCGACTACTTCGCCGGCGTGGTCGAGGAGCGTCGGGTCCGGCCGGCCGACGACCTGATCAGCGACCTGCTGACCGTCGAGGTCGACGGCCGGCGACTCGACGACGAGGAGATCTTCTCGTTCCTCCGTCTGCTGCTGCCGGCCGGGGTCGAGACCACCTACCGGGCCTCGGGCAACCTCCTCTACGGGCTGCTCACCAACCCCGACCAGCTGCGGGCCGTGCGTGAGGACCGTTCGCTGCTGCCCGACGCGTTCGAGGAGACGATCCGGTGGGAGCCACCGGTGACGGTGATCCTGCGCCGGGCCATGGCCGACACCGAACTGGCCGGCGTGCCCGTCACCGCGGGAGCGGACGTGGGCCTGCTGCTGGGGTCGGCCAACCGGGACGAGCGCAAGTACGAGCACCCGGACCGCTTCGACCTCTTCCGGGAGTCGCGCCAGAGCCTGGGCTTCGGCTTCGGGGTCCACGTGTGCCTGGGCATGCACCTGGCCCGGATGGAGACCCGCGTGGCGGTCAACGCCCTGTTGGACCGGATGCCCGACCTGGCGCTCGACCCCGCGCCGGACCAGGACCTGCACATCAAGGGCATGGCGTTCCGCTCGCCGATCGCCCTGCCCGTCGCCTTCACGCCGTCCTGAGCGTGTCGGTGCGGGCCGGCCGGCGACGGCCTGAGTAGGGTCGGGCCGATGCCGACCTGGTTGACCGAGGCCGAGTTCGCCGTGTTGACGGCCGCCTGCGACCGCACCGTGCCGGCCACTGCGGACGGGCCCGGCGCGGTGGCTGCCGGGGTCCCCGACTACATCGACGGCCTGCTCGGTGCCTTCACCGTCGACCCGCCCCGGATCTGGGCCCGCGGGCCCACGTCGGGCCGGTTCGGCGGGGAGCCGGGATCCGCCGGGTTCCATCCACTGTCACCCCTCGACGAGCTGGCGTGGCGCACCCGGATCGAGGGATCGCAGGGCCGGCCCGAGCGCGAGTTCAACGGCCCGGTCGTCGGGCTGCAGGAGCGCTACCGGGCGGCGCTGGACGCGCTGGGCGCGGACTTCGGTGCGGTCGGGCCCGAGGAGCAGGACGCCCGGCTGGCCGCCGTCGACGGGTTCGGCGAACTCCTGTTCCACCACTGCTGCGAGGGGCTCTACGGGGCCCCCGAGTACGGGGGGAACCGGGACGGCGCGGCCTGGGCCGCCATCGACTTCGCCGGCGGCGTCCAACCCCGGGGCTGGACGGACGCCGAGGTGAGCACGCCGTGACCCTCGACGCGGTGATCATCGGCTCCGGTCCGGGCGGTTCGGCCGCGGCCCTGGAGCTCGCCGAGGCCGGCTGGACGGTGGCCATCGTCGAGAAGGGCCGCAACCACCTGCTCGACCCCGACGACCTGACCCGGCCCTCGGCCGACTACTCGAACGACGAGATCAAGTTCCACAGCCGGCACTTCCTCGGCCCGGACCCGTTGGTCGAGCCCCGGACCTTCCGGACCGGCGAGGAGGACGGGGACCGGGTCCACGTGGGCGAGGTCAACTCGGTGCCGTCGACGGTCGGGGGAGGGGGCACCCACGCCGACGGCAAGGTGCCCCGCTTCCTGCCCGCCGACTTCCGGCTCCTGTCGGACCTCGGCCCCCAGCCCGGCGCCGACGTGGCCGACTGGCCGATCACCTACGACGAGCTCGAGCCGTTCTACGCCGAAGTGGAACGGGCCATCGGGGTGGCCGGGCTGGACGGGGCCAACCCGTTCGCCGGCCCCCGGTCCGGTCCCTTCCCCATGCCCCCCGGTGCGCCCATGTTCGGTGCCGTCCGGTCGACGGCCGCCGCCGAACGCCTCGGCTACCACCCCTATCCGGCCCCGACCGCGGCCAACAGCGTCCCCTACGCCGGCCGGCCCGCCTGCAACAACTGCGGCTTCTGCGCCTTCTTCGGCTGCCCGATCCACGCCAAGGGCGACCCGGTGGCCCTGCTCACCCGGACCATGGCGACCGGCCGGGCGGAGCTGCTGGCCGAGACCTTCGTGTCCAGGATCCGCTTCGAGAGCCGGCGGGCGACCGGCGTCGACCTGGTGGAGGCCGACGGGAGCACCCGCTTCCTGGCGGCCCGTCACGTGATCGTGGCGGCCGGCGCCATCGAGACCCCCCGCCTCCTGCTGCTGTCGGGCGTGGAGCACCCGGCACTCGGCCGGTACCTCATGGTCCACTTCCAGACCATCGTGGCCGGCGGTATGCCGTTCCGGACCTACGCGGAGCGGGGCCGGTCGGTGACCCACGTCCACGACGACATGATCGTCGGCGACGACCTGTCCCGGGCCGCCGCCCGGGAGGCCGGCCTGCCCTGGATCCGCGGCGGCCTGGTCGAGCACGCCGGCGCGGCCATGCCCATCATGGAGGCCAAGCACTACCCGCCCGGACCGTCCCACAACCGCCTGATGGCCGACTCGCCCATCCGTCAGCGCCTGTGGGCCTTCACCATGCAGGGCGAGGACCTTCCCTACGCCGGCAACCGGGTCGACCTCGACCCGTCCGTGCGCGACGCCCGGGGGTTCCCCGTGGCCCGGGTCACCTACCGTCCCGGCCGTCACGAGCTGGTCGCCCACGAGCACTTCGGCCCCCGGCTGGCGGACATCCTGAAGGAGATGGGGGCGCAGTGGACGGCGGTGACCTCGTCGCCCGGGCGGGGCAACGCCGGCTTCACCCCGGACTCGGTGCCCGAGAGCCGTCACAACATGGGGACGGTGCGGATGGGGACCGACCCGGCGACGTCGGTGACCGACCCGTACGGCCGGCTCCACGCCTACGACAATGTCGTGGTGGCCGACTCCTCTGTCTTCGTGACCTCCACCGGCTACGGCCCCACGCTCACCCTGGCCACCCTGGCCGCCCGCGCCGCCCAGCACCTGGTGTGACGGGGCCGCCCGCCGGAGGGGCGGATCCGTCGGGCGGGGTCGCGGGAGGATCCCTCAGGCGAGGCCGCGGGTGAGCAGGAGCGAGCCGGCGATCGGCCCACCGCCGTTGCTGACGGCGGCCACCTCGGGTGGACCGCCCCGTGCCGTCACCACCTGACGGTCGCCGCCGTCGTCGCGCAGCTGCACACACGCCTCGTGGAGGAGGCCGAAGCCGTGCAGGCGACCGCCGGAGAGCTGCCCACCGGCGGTGTTGATCGGCAGGGCGCCCGTCCGGCTGATGGTCACGCCGTCCTCGACGAACGGCCCGCTCTCGCCCCGTCCACAGAACCCCAGCGCCTCCAGCCACACCATGGCCAGGATCGAGAACCCGTCGTAGAGCTGGGCGATGTCGACGTCCGCGGGCCGCAGGTCGGTCCGCTCCCACATCGAGGCCGCCGCGTCACGGGCCGCCATGGTCGTCATGTCGTCGAACTGGTCCCAGCTCGGTCGCCCGCGCAGCGCGGTGCCGACCGCGTTGACCTGGCACACCGGATGGGGTGTGTCCGGGGCGTGGTCGCGGTGGGACACCACCAGTGCGGTGGACCCGTCGCTCGGGGCGTCGCAGTCGTAGAGGCACAGCGGCGTCGAGATCATCCGGGCGTCGAGGTAGTCGGCCAGGCTCATGGGGTCCCGGTAGATGGCCGACGGATTGTCGGCGGCGTTGCGCCGGGCGTTGAGGGCGATCTGGGCCAACTGCTCACGGGTCAGTCCGAACTCGTGCATCCGCCGCTGGGCGACGAGGGCGATCCAGTTGACGGCGGACACCGCCCCGAACGGGAGCGACCACTGCAGGAACCCGGAGAACCGCGGCACGCCGCCGTCCCCTCCGCCCGCGCCGCCGATCCCCTGGCGGCCGCCGGTGCCCTGGGCGGTCGACTCGGTCACCGTCCGGTAGACCAGCACGTGGCGGGCCAGTCCGGCGCCCACGGCCAGGCAGGCGGCGATGAGGGCCCGCATCTGCCCGGGGCCCTCGCCACCGCCGTCGTGCCAGTTCAGGCGCAGGCGGAGGGCGTCCTGGACCTCCGGCGTGGTCGGGCCGGCGAACCCGGGGGTCCCCACCCCCATGCCCGGATAGGTGGCCAGGCCGTCGATGTCGTCGCGGGTGAGTCCGGCGTCGGCCACCGCCGCCAGGCAGGCGTCCAGGGTCAGGTCGAGGCCGGTGCGCCCGAGCCGACGGCCCACGGCCGACTGGCCGATCCCCGAGATGACGGCCTGCCGTTCGAGCGGCTCCCCGGACCCGGCGCTCATGGCCGGTCCCCGGTCGCCGGCCGGAAGAGCGGGAGGTAGACGTCGTCGTGGTGGTCGAACACGACCTCGACGGCCATGCCGGTGCGCACGTCCCCGACGGCCACGTCCACCAGGTTCGTCATGAGGCGCACCCGCTCGTCCTCCTCGATGGCCACCAGTCCGACCAGGTACGGCCCGCTGCCCGGGATCCACTCCTGGACGTTGACCGTGTGGGCGACGACGGTCGCCCGCCCGCTCACCTCCTCGGGGGCCAGTTCGGACGACAGGCACTCGGGGCAGCGCGGTGACGGCGGATGGACGTAGGTGCGGCACGCCCGGCACCGGAGGAAGCGGAGCCGTCCGTCGGCGCCGCCGGACCAGAAGAACTCGTTCTCGGGCTCGATGCGGGGCAGCAGCCGCAGGGCCGGTCCGCGCGCCGGGTAGGCGCCGTCGTCGTGGCCCGAACCGGTGCCGCCCGAACCGGTGCCGCCCGCTGTCATCCCCGGACCGGCGTCATGGACGGGCCAGCACGTCGGGATTGACGATGTGGAGCGGCCGTGCGCCGGCCAGCAGCCGGCACAGGTCCTCGGCGATGATCCGGGTGTGGTTCGCCTCGGTGTCGTAGGTGGCGCCACCGATGTGGGGGGTCAGCACCACCGACGGGAGATGGCACAGCGGATGTTCCGGGGCCAGGAACTCCCCTTCGAAGTGGTCCAGTCCGGCGGCGGCCACCTGGCCCGAGGTGAGGGCGGCCACCAGCGCGTCGGTGTCGTGCAACGCGGCCCGGGCGGAGTTGAGGAAGACCACGCCCGGCCGCATGGCGGCGAACTGCTCGGTCCCGATCATGCCCGTGGTTTCGGGGGTCACCGGGGCGTGCAGCGAGACCACGTCCGAGCGCTCGAGCAGCTCGTCGAGCCCGACCGTGGGCTCGTCGGCGTACGGGTCGTAGGCGATCACCTCCATCCCGAGCCCCCGCAGCCGCCACCGCAGGGCTCGGGCCACGGCGCCCAGGCCGACCAGGCCGACCGTGCGACCGGCCAGCTCCCAGGCCCGGAAGCGCTGGTAGGGGATGGTGCCGTCCTTGTAGATGTCGCCCTTGCGCACGTCGGCGTCGGCGTCGACGATCTGGCGGGTGGCGCCGAACAGGAGCGCGACCGTCAGCTCGGCCACGGCGTCGGCGTTGCGCCCCGGTGCCCGCAGCACGGGCACCCCCGCCTCGGTGGCGGCGGCCACGTCGACGTTGTTGGGGTCGCCCCGGCAGCTGCACACCGCCACCAGCGGCAGCTCGAAGAGCGGGCCGGCACAGCGGTCGCTCTCCACCACGGCGATGGTGGCCCCTTCGGCCTCCATACGGGCCGCCAGCTGGTCGGCGTCGTAGATGCGCAGCGTCGGCTGGTCGAGCCACGAGTCGAGGGTGAGGTCGGCCAACTCGCCGAGCAGTTCGAGGCCGGGGCCCCGCACCGCCGCGGTCACCAGTGCCTTGGGTCGTGCCTCCGGCATACGTTCGCCCTCTCCCCTGGGTAGCGTTCTGACCGACCGGGACAGTACCACCCACCCGAGGAGGCCGACCCATCCCATCGCACCCAGACGGACAGGCACAGGAGACTGCGGCCCCCGCACGGGGGGACCGCTGCACCATCGGGATCGACGTGGGCACCACCTCGGTCAAGGCGGTGGCGGTCGACGCCGGGGGGCGGGTGGTGGCCCGTGCCCGGGTGCCGCACCGGGTGATCACCCCGGCACCGGAGGTACTGGAGCACGACGCGCTGCGGGCCTGGAGGCACGGGCCCCGCCGGGCGCTGGCCCGGGTGGCCACGGCGCTCGACGGGCCGGCCGCCGGGGTGGTGGTCACGTCGATGGTCCCCTCGATCACGGCGGTCGACCGGCGGGGGATCCCCCGGCTCCCCGGGCTCCTGTACGGGGACGTGCGCGCCCGGGACGACGGCCCCGACGGTCCGGTGGCCCGACCCGGGGACCGCGGTGGCGAGCGCGAGGAGGGCCGGCGCATGCTCGAGTGGGCGGTGCGCGAGCTGCCCGGGGCGGCCGGTTATTGGCCGTGCCAGGCCGTGGCCACCCACGCGCTGTGCGGCGTGCCGGGGGTCGACTCGGCCACCGCGATGTCCTTCGGCAGCCTGCTCCGGGGGGGGCGCTGGGACCGTGACGTCCTCGCCGAGCTCGGGGTGTCCGAGGGCCAGCTGTCGACGGTGGTGCCGATGGGCCAGCCGGCGGGCACCCTCCCGGGCGCACCGACCGTGGTGGGCGGTGGCTCGATCGACGCCTTCTGCGAGCAGATCGTGTCGGGGGCGGTCCATCCGGGCGACGTCCTCGTCATCTTCGGCGCCACCCTCATCGTCTGGGCGGTGGCGGAAACGTGGTTCGAGGTGCCGGGGCTCACCTCGTTCCCGAGCACGGTGCCGGACCGGTTCCTCATCGGCGGCCCGAGCAACGCCGGCGCCCTCTTCGTGGACTGGGTGCGGGCGCTGACCGGTGGGGTGGCGCCCACCGACCGCCGGGGACGGGGGACCGGGACCGACGCCGACGGCCGCCCCGGCGACCCCGCACGGGTCCCGGTCTGGCTGCCCTACCTGCGGGGGGAGCGCACGCCGTTCCACGACCCCCGGCTCCAGGCCAGCCTGCACGGGCTGGACATCGCCCAGGGTCCGGAGGACGTCGTGCGCGCCTCCCACGAGGCGTCCGGCTTCGTCATCCGCAAACTGGTGGAGCTGTCCGGGGTGCAGGCCGGTCGGATCGTGGCCACGGGCGGGGGCTCGCGCTCGACGGCATGGATGCAGGCGGTGGCCGACGCCACCGCGCTCCCGGTCGACACGGTGGCGGTACCCGAGGGGGCGGCGCTCGGCGCGGCGTTCCTGGCCCGGATGGCGTCCGGGATCGAGTCGGACTTCCAGGCCTCGGGCGCCTGGGCCCGCACGGGTCGGCGCATCGAGCCGGATCCGGCATGGGTGGCCGCCGCCGACCGCCGCTACCGCCGGTTCGAGGCACTCGGACCGGGGTCGGTCGGCCCGGGGTAGCGGTGGCCTGGGTCGCCGTGGTCGACCCGGGGGCGTCAGCCCTGGCCACCCCCGGGGGCCGGGTCGGCCATGGCCCGCACGGCGGCCACGAACCCGTCGAAGTCCTGCGCCTTCATCTCGACCACGGCGCTCAGGTCGGGGACGTAGTGGTCGAACCGGGGGCTGGCGATGCACCCGACGATGCCGGCCGCCACCTCCTCGGCCGGCACGAGCGGCCCCGCGTAGTCCGCCGGGTCGTTGCCGGGCTGGTCCCAGATCTCGGTGTCGACGGGACCGGGCAGGACCAGGCGCACGCTTACCCCTGTCCCCGCCAGGTCGGTGGCGAGGGCCTCGCTCCAGCCGGTGAGGGCGAACTTGGAGGCGCAGTAGGCCGCTTCGTGGAGGATCGGGATCCGTCCACCGAGGCTGGTCACGTTGACGATGGTGCCCGATCCGCGCTCGAGCAGGCGGGGGAGGAGGGCCAGGGTGATGGCCACCGGTGACAGGAAGTTGACCGTCATCGCCCGCTCCACCTCGACAAGGGTCAACCGGTCCGCTGGCCGCCGCAGGGGGATGCCGGCGTTGTTGACGACCACGTCGATCGGTCCGAGCTCGTCCCAGACGGCCAGGGCCAGCTCGCCCGCGGCGGCCGGGTCGGCGAGGTCGGCCGACCACCAGCGCGACCCGGGGGCGGTGGTCCGGCAGTCGGCGGTGACCTCCTCCAGGCGCTCGGCCCGGCGGGCCACCAGGGCGACCGTGGTCCCGGTCGTGGCCAGGAGGCGGGCGGTGGCCGCCCCGATGCCGGACGAGGCCCCGGTGACCAGCGCCGTGGTCATCGGGCCGGTTGCGGGGTCGGGCCGTCAGCCGCCGGTGAGGTCATCGGCCGAGGATAGACCTTCCCACCCGGCGGGAGGCGGGTCGAGGCGCCAGTACTGCTCGGGGACGTTCGCCTGCAGGCGCTCCTCCAGCAGGTGGTCGCGCCGCAGCGGCTCGAGCTGGCTCCGGTAGCACCCGATGGCGGCCCGTTTGGTCGGCGCGTCGGGGGTCACGGGGACGATGGCGGGCGTGGGCCACAGTCCACCGCGGAAGAGCCTGGTCACCCGCCAGGCGAGGAGCCCGGGCAGGTGGGCGTACCCGGCGTCCTCGTAGCAGAACCAGAGCGGACGGGTGCCGTCGGCGGCCAGGGCGTCCCGGGCCCGCAGGCCGGCGTCGTGGGTGAGGACGTGGTCCGGGTTGGCCAGCCCCATCGGCAGGAACACCGCCGTGGGACGGGCGTCGGCCAGCGCCCGCACCAGCTCCGGCGCCACCTCGGCGGGGTCGGGGCGGGCGTCGGGGGTCAGGTACTGGTGGTCGGCGAACTCCAGCCACACCGGTCGGGCCGCCAGTACGTCCATGGCGGCCCGGTCCTCCTCGCGCCGGACGGCCACCACGTCGTCGCCCGCCGTGAAGCCGCCGGCGGCGTCCCATGCCGACACCGGGTCGGGGTAGGAGGGGGGACGACCGCCCAGCACCGTGACCACGGTGCCCCCCGGATGCGAGGCGAGGAGATGGGCCGCCCCGAGGGCGGCGTCGTCGAAGTGGGGGGACACCACCACCACGCGGTCGAGGTCCCTGTCCGCCAACGCCCCCCACATCCGTCGTTCGTCCACGTCGGGAGCGTAACGGTTGACCGGACGCTCAGCTCAGGGCGCGGCGGTTGAAGCCGTACATGCCCACCACCATCAGGACGAGCAGATAGCCGACGGCGACGACGAAGCAGATCCCGGTGGAGATGTGGGGCACCTGGGGGGCCATGAGCCCGCGCAGGCCCTCGCTCACGTAGGTCATGGGATTGAGGGCGGACACCACCTGGAACCACCGGATGTGACCGAGTGACGGCCACGGGTACTGGCTCGACCCGGTGAAGATGAGCGGAGTCAGCACGAGGGCGAACGTCACGTTGATCCGGTTCGGTGGCACGTACGTGCCGAGGATCAGCCCCATGGCCGCCCCGAGCAGTGACCCGAGCACCATCATGACCACCACGGCGACACCGGTGGACGCCCGCCACGGGACCGACCCGAGGATCCAGATGCCGATGGGGAACATGACTGCGCCGGCCACGAACCCGCGCATGGCGGCGAAGACGACCTTCTCCACGGCGACCGCGCCCACCGGGAGCGGCGCCAGCAGCCGGTCCTCGATCTCGTTGGAGTAGGAGAACTCGATCACCAGGGGCAGCGCCGTGCTCTGCAGCCCGGTCAGGACGGCGGCCAGGGCCACCAGCCCCGGGAAGAGCACCTGCTGGTAGTCGGCCTGGGCGTAGCCGAGCTCGGTGAGGACCTTGCCGAACACGAAGAGGAGGAACAGGGGCTGGAGGATCACCTGGGCCAGGAAGATGGGGAACTCGCGCCCGGTGACGAAGAGGTCGCGCCGCAGGATGGCCAGACCGGTGCGCCACGGGCCCCAGCTCGGGAGCGGGGCCTCCGGTGACGCCACTTCGGCCTCGACGGTGGGGTCGGTGCTCAACGGAGTGCCCTCCCGGTCAGGTGGATGAAGACGTCCTCGAGGTTGGGCTCGCCCAGCCGCACGTCGGTCAGCCGGGCACCGGCATCGTGGACCAGCTGCGCAACCGGGGCCACGAAGGGGGCGGCCTCACCCTCGACCTCGATGCGGAACCGCCAGGCACTCCCGGCCGGCTCCTCGAGCTGGTCGACCATGCGGACCCCGACGAGGCCGCCCAGGTCCAGCCCGAGCGACGCCGCGTCGCCGGTCGGGCCCGGCTCGATCGTGCAGTCGAGCGTGCGGTCGCTGCGCATCCCCCGGACGAGGTGGGCCGGCGTGTCGAGGGCCAGGAGCACACCGTGATCGATGATCGCCACCCGGTCGCTCAGCTCGGCGGCCTCGTCCATGTCGTGCGTGGTGATGACGACCGTCGTACCGGCCGCCTTGAGCTCGGCGACCTTCTCCCACAGGAACAGCCGGGCCGCCGGGTCGAGCCCGGTGGACGGCTCGTCGAGGAAGAGGACCGACGGCGCATGCATGAGGGCCCGGGCGATCATCATGCGCTGGATCTGGCCACCGGAGAAGTCGTCGGGCCTGCCCCCCGGCCGGTCCGCCAGGCCGAACTGCCCGAGCAGGGCGTCGGCCAACCGGTTCCGGCGGGCCCGGGGGATCCCGTGGTAGCTGGCGTGGAACAGCAGGTTCTGGCGGACCGAGAGCGACCGGTCGAGGTTGTTCTGCTGGGGCACCACGCCGAGCACCCGTCGGGCCCCCACCGGGTCGGCCACCACGTCGACCCCGGCCACCACGGCGCGGCCGCCGGTGGGGCGGATCCGGGTGGTGAGGATCCCGATGGTCGTGCTCTTGCCGGCGCCGTTCGGTCCGAGGAAGCCGAAGACCTCGCCCCGGTGCACGTCGAAGCTCACGCCCGCCAACGAGTCGGTGGGCGCCTTGGGGTAGCGCTTGACGAGGCCGTGGACCTCCACCGCCAGCGATCCTCCGTCCCGGGGCGGGGCCGCGCCGGGACGGTCGGGGACCCGCTCGTTCCAACCTGTGGCCATTCCCGGCGCTCCTTACCCTCTGGCATCGGCGGCGACCCCCCGTGCGGAGCGTGCGCGTCGTGGGCCGACGATACGGTACGGGGGTCGCCCGGGCACGCTCCCACGGTCGGGAGGGCGCCGGCGGGCGGTGACTGGGGGAGGATCCGTGAGGACGACCGGAGCAGGTGGCCACCGGGCCCGGACAACGACGACGCGCCCCACCGGGGTCGACGGGTCGGTCCCGTGACGGGGCGCGGGCGACGGTGAGCGGGTCACGGGGTGGCGGAGCACGCCGGAGGTGGAGTCCGCTGACCGGGCCGGCCCGGTCGTGGGGGCACTTCGTCCGCCGGTCGCGTGGGACCCAGGTCCGCACGGTGCTGCTGGTGGTGGCCGTCCTCGGGGGCACGATCCTGTGGGTGGCCACGGCGCCGGCCAGTTCGTCCACGGCCGCGTCGACCGGTCCGGGGGCGGGTGCCGGGACGGCGTCCGGCGTCGCCGGGGCGAGCACCTCGACGCGGGGGGTGACCGCCACCTCCGTCAACGTGGTGTTCCCGGTGGTCTCCCTCAACTCCCTGGCCGGACAGGAGGGGTTCGCCGAGGACGTCGAGTTCGGGCAGCAGGCCCAGGCCATCCGGCTGTTCGTCGACCAGATCAACCGTGCCGGTGGGATCGACGGGCGACGGATCGACCCGATCATCACGTCCTACGACCCGGCCAGTGAGTCGGACATGCGCGCCCTGTGCAAGACGTGGACCGAGGGCTCGCCGGCCGCGTTCGCCGTGCTCGACGGGGCCGGCGCGTGGACCGGGGACAACCAGCTGTGCATCACCCAGGAGGGTCAGACCCCGTTCATCGGCGAGTGGACGACGGTCACCAGCTGGACCGACCAGGGCTCGCCGTACCTGTGGTGGACCGGCCCCGACCAGTCCGCCGTCCTGCAGGCGGTGGTCGACTGGGGACTGAGCGCCCACCTCCTGGGAGGCGACCGTCGGGTGGGGGTGGTCGCCGGCGACCGGGCATCGGACCAGGCGGCGCTGGACGACACCCTGCTCCCCGCCCTGCGCCGGGCGGGTATCACCCCGGTGGTGGCCACCCTGGCGTCGGATCCGTCGGAGACGGCCACCACCGACAGCGAGGCCCCGCTCGTCGTCCAGCAGTTCCGCAGTGCGGGCGTCGACTCGGTGATCCCGCTCATCCCCTTCAACGCCTTCTTTCCGCTGCTGCAGGCCCAGTCGTCCCAGGGCTACTACCCGCGACTCCTGCTCAGCGACTACGAGTCGAGCATCGAGGCGTCACTCGGCCTCCTGCCGATCCCCTACGCCCGGGCCCTCAACGGGCAGGAGGGCGTCACCACCGAGACGCTGGGCGGCGTCGACGACGACCGACCCCAGAGCCAGGGTGGCTACGACCCCGGTCTGCGCAGCTGCTGGACGGTCTGGCACAAGGCCTACCCCCAGATCCCCCCGGGGACCCTGTCCTTCTACATCGAGGAGCAGGGCCCGATCGCGGGGTGGTGTCAGGCCATCCGCCTCTTCGCCGCCGCGGCCGAAGGCGCCGGCCGGAACCTCGACCGACGCACCTTCGTCACCGCGTTGTCGAAGATCACCGACTTCCCCGGCACCGTCTACCCGGTCCTCAGCTACGGCCCGCACAAGCGGTACGGGCCCACGCAGTACCAGGTGGTCCGTCTCCACATCAACAGCCCCCCGTCGTCCCAGTGCAAGCTGCCGCTGGACCGGATCCCCCAGGGCACGTGCTGGGTCGCCGTGCGGCCGTTCGCCCCGCTGCCCGCTCCGTGAACCCGTCCCGTGAGCCCGACCCGGAACCGGACGGGGCGGTGCCGGAGCCGGCCGCGGTCGGGCGTCCGGCCGGCCGTGCGGCCCGACCGGGCCACCGGACGGGGCGGTGCCGGGCCGACCGCTGCTAGACAGGCCGGATGACTACGGTCGCAGGGGCGAGCCCCGCCGAGCGCTGGCGCACCGACGGGTGGTGCGTGCTGGAGGACCTCTTCACCCCGGCCGAGGTGGCCTCGGCATGCGATGCGGTCGCCGGGCTCTTCCCGACGGCCGCAGTGGTGGCCTCCGGCGAGGTCGGGGAGGAGGAGATCGGCTGGGGCGCCACGAAGCCGGTCTTCCCGTTCGCCTCCGGTGCCCTCAACCGGTTGGTGGTGCACGACGCCCTGCTCGACCTCGCCGAAGAGCTGCTCGGCACCGACCGGCTCCGCCTCTACCAGGGCATGGTCAGTGTGAAGTACCCGGGCCTCCGGGACGAGTACGAGCAACTCCTGCACGTCGACTACGGCAACCACACCCTGGTGGTTCCCCGGGACGACGTCGGCTACCAGCACCTCGAGCTCTTCGTCTACCTGAGTGACGTCACGCCGGAGACGGCGGCCACCCGGTTCGTCTCGCGCCGGCGGACGGCGGGGATCCCGGTCGAGCGCACCTATCTGTCGCTGGACGAGTACGCCGGGCTCTACGCCGACGAGGTGCCGGCCAACGGCCCGGCCGGCTCGGTGCTGGCCTACCGTCCCGACGTCTACCACCGGGGCACGGCCATGACGACCGGAGCCGGGGCCCGCTTCCTCCTCCACGTGGCCTACCGTCCGGCCGCGGCCGAGTGGGTCGGGTTCCACTCGTGGCCGGTGGCCGGGGAGGGTCTGGAGTGGCACCGGTTCGTCGGCCACGCCTCGGTGCGCCAGCTGACCGTCCTCGGGTTCCCCGAGCCGGGGCACCCGTACTGGACGCCGGAGACCGTGGCCGGGGTCGGGGCCCGGTACCCGGCCCTCGACATGACGCCGTGGGCCGGTCCGCCGGACGGCGGGTCCTGACGCGGCGGTGGCCGGAGCACCGGTGGCCGGGGACCGGTCGTGGTGGAGGGAGGGGGTCCTGTACCAGGTCTACCCGCGCTCGTTCGCCGACGCCGACGGTGACGGGGTGGGCGACCTCCGGGGGATCATCGACCACCTCGACCACCTCGAGTGGCTCGGCATCGACGGGCTCTGGCTCGGACCGGTCAACGTCTCGCCCCATGCCGACTGGGGGTACGACGTGTCCGACTACCTGGCCGTCGACCCGGAACTCGGGAGCGGTGCGGACCTCGACCAGCTGATCGCCGAGGCGGGGCGCCGCGGGATCCGGGTACTGATGGACCTCGTCCCCAGCCACACCAGCGACCGGCACCCGTGGTTCGTCGAGGCGCGCGCGTCGACGGACTCGGTGCACCGGAACTGGTACGTGTGGGCCGACCCCCGGCCGGACGGCTCGCCACCCAACAACTGGGTGTCGAGCTTCGGGGGCCCGGCCTGGACGCTGGACGGGGTCACCGGGCAGTACTACCTCCACAACCACCTGGTCGAGCAGCCGGACCTCAACTGGTGGGAGGAGGACGTGCGGGTGGCGTTCGACGGGATCATCACCCACTGGCTCGAGCGGGGGGTGGCCGGCTTCCGCATCGACGTGGCCATCGGGATGGTCAAGGACGCCCTCCTCCGCGACAATCCGCCGGCCGAGGACACCGACCCCCTGGACGTCCGGCTCTTCGGGCAGCGCCCCGTCTACAACAGCGACCGCCCCGAGGGGCACGAGGTGCTCCGGCGCTGGCGCGCCCTGGTCGACGGCTACCCGGACCGGGTCCTCCTCGGCGAGACCCCCGTACCCACCGCCGACGCCCTCGCCACCTACTACGGCGACGGTCACGACGAGCTCCACCTGGCGTTCAACTTCCCGTTCCTGACCGCGCCCCTGGAGGCCGGACCCCTGCGTGCGGTGGTGGAGGCGACGGAGGCGGCGCTGCCGCCGGGAGCCTGGCCGGTGTGGACCGGCTCCAACCACGACCTCGGCCGCCTGGCCACCCGGTGGGCCGGGGGCGACCCGCAGCGGGTGCGGGTCGCCCTGGTGGTACTGCTCTGCCTCCGGGGCACGCCGGTGCTCTACCAGGGCGACGAGATCGGCCTGGGCGACGCCGACGTCCCCCGCGACCGGCTGCGTGACCCGCTGGGCGTGGCCTACTGGCCGGCCTACGCCGGCCGCGACGGGGCGCGCACCCCGATGCCGTGGCGGGACGTCCCGGGCGGGGGGTTCACCCGGCCCGGAGTGGAGCCGTGGCTCCCCCTGGGCGACCTCGGGGCCGCCACCGTGGCGGCCCAGCGGGACGACCCCGGGTCGGTGCTCCACCTGGTCCGCGACCTGATCGCGCTGCGGCGGGCCGAGCCCGACCTGCGGTCCGGCGACTACCGGCCCCGTGCCGTGGCCCCGGGGGCCTGGGCCTGGGACCGGGGCGGGCGGGTCACGGTGCTGGCGTCGCTGGGCGACGACGGGGCCACCCTCGAGGACGTCCACGGGACGGTGGTGGCGGCCTCGGACCGACGGCGCCGCGGCGAACGAGTCACCGGCACCCTCGCCGTGGGCGGATGGGAGGCCGTCGTGGTGGTGGCCGACGGCACCCGGTGACTCCGGGCGGCTACGGCACCGGCGGCGGTCCGGGGGTCACGGCCCGGCGTCGCGTCCCAGCGACCAGTCGAGCCCGCCGGCCAGGTGGCGGAGGTAGGCGGTGCTCTCCCAGGCGTGGGGGAAGTGCCCGAGCGAGGTCGAGAAGACCCGGCCCGATCCCTCCGTGAAGCACCACGACAGCGGATACCCCGGCGACGGGGATCCGTCGTCGCCGGGGGCGGGACCGAGCTCGGACGGTCGTGCGGCCAGCAGCACGCGGGCGTCGGGGCGGAGATCGCGGAAGCGGTAGACCTCGTCGTGCCACTCCCACGTCGGCCCCAGGTGGGCGACGGCGGGATGGCCGGGGTCGACCACGTCGAGCGTGCACGTCCGCGTCCAGGGGTGCCCGTCGAAGCGGGCACCGACCAGGAGGCCGTAGTCGGGCCAGCCGTAGCAGGCGTCGGTGGCCGAGTGGACGGCCACCAGGGAGGTGCTCCCGGACCGGACGGCACCGAGCAGCTCGGCGCGCTGGGCGGGGGACCAGGGTGTCTCGCCGATGGTGAACAGCGCCACGACGCGCGCCGCCGCCAGGTCGCCCGGATCGAGCGCCCGCACGTCGTCCACGCGGCGGGCCACGAGTCCGGCGGACTCCGCCAGCTGTGCCATGGCCGTGGCCGACTGGTCGAGCACGCCGTGGACCCCGGCCGGCCCGTCCCGGTAGGGGGCCACCTGGGTCACGTACAGCAGCGAAGGGGTCGCCATGCCCGGATCCTACCGGCGGCACCGGACGGCCCCCGGTGTCAAGATGTCGGCGTGTGCCACTCCGCCGCGGTGGGCGTCCACCGGTGAGCTCCGCCCGGTCCGGCGATCCCGTGGTCCTGCCCGACGGCTTCCTGTTCGGGGTCGCCACCGCCGGGTTCCAGATCGAGGGTGGCTACAACGGCCCGGGTGAGCCCGCCAACAACTGGGTGCGGTGGGAGGCGGGCGGCCGGATCGAGCCCTCGGGCAACGCCTGCGACTTCTGGCTCCGACCCGAGGAGGCGCTGGACCGGGCCGCATCGATGGGGTGCGACGCGTTCCGGCTCTCGGTGGAGTGGGCCCGGCTCGAACCGGAGGAGGGGCGGTTCGACGCCGATGCGCTGGCCCGCTACGGGCAGATCCTCGACGCCTGCCACGACCGGGGACTCGAGCCCGTGGTGACCCTGCACCACTTCACCCACCCGGCCTGGCTCGGTGAGGAGTTCTGGCTGCAGCCGGACTCGCCCGAGCGGTTCGCCGCCCACGTGGCCCGGGTCGTCCCCGCCCTGGCCGGACGGTGCCGTACCTGGATCACGGTCAACGAGCCGAACATCGTGGCGCTGATGGGCTGGGTGGAGGGCTCCTGCCCCCCGGGACGGACCGGGGCCTTCGCCGAGGCGTTCACGGTGCTCGACCATCTGCTCACCGCCCACGTCCTCGCCTACGACGCGGTGCACGCGGTGCAGCCGGACGCCCGGGTCACCGTCAACACCAGCTCCTCGTCGATCTACGAGCACGACCGGATGCTGACCGATCTGGTGGACTTCCGTGCTGCGGGCGTGGCCGTGGAGGACATCGACGCCTGGGTCGACGAGCGTCGGGTACTCCATGACGAGCGGTGCCCCGCCCGCGGGGCGGTGGAGGTGGCGCTGCGTCGCCTGTTCGCCGCCGTGTGCCCGTACGGCGCGGCGGCCGGGGGCCCGGTGCGGGCCCGACTGCGGCGGACCGCCCCGCGCCGGGTGCTCGACGCCGTGGGCGCGTCGCCGGCCACCCGGGCCCTCGACGCCGCCGGGTTCGACTGGTACGACCCGGTGGCGTCCCACACCCTGCGCCTGCCGGGTCACCGGACCTCCGGCGGCCGGCAGTGGGCGCCCTCCCGGCCGATCTGGGACGTCGTGGCCGACGCCGGCGCGATGACCCGGTGGTGCCGGGACCAGCACGAGCTGCTGCCGGGCCTGCCCCTGTGGGTGGTGGAGAACGGGCTGTGCACCCGGGTCCGCAACGGCAGGAACTACCCCCGGACCGACGGTTGGGACCGCCCCCGGTACCTGACCGAGCACGTCGCCGCCGTCGTCGACAGCGTGGCCTCCGGCGTGCCCGTCACCGCCTACCTCCACTGGTCGTTGGTGGACAACTACGAGTGGGGCTCCTACGAGCCGCGGTTCGGCATCTTCGGCATCGACCGCGCCCGGGGCCCGCGGGGATTCCGGTGGTTGGACACCGACGCCGACGGCCATGACTCGGCGGACGCCTACCGCCGCCTCATCCGGTGGGCCCGCGAGGGTGCCGAGGGCCCTCCACCCACGCGGTGAGCCGGCCCACCGCGGCCGGGCCTGGGTAGTGTGACGGGCATGACCGTCGGCCGACCCGGGCGCTGACCGCGTGCAGATCACCATCGTCGGCGGCGGCAGCTACCAGTGGACCCCCGAGCTCCTGGCCGACCTCCTCGGGACGCCGTCGCTGCACGGCGCCCACCTGGTCCTGGAGGACATCGACCCGGCGCCGCTGGTCAAGATGGAGGCCCTGGCCCGGAAGCTCGACGACGCCCTGGGTGCCCGGACGACGGTCACCACCACCACCGACCAGCGGCAGGCGCTCGAGGGCGCCGACTTCGTGGTGGTGACGATCTCCACCGGTGGCTTCGAGTCCATGGGTACCGACCTCGAGGTGCCGGCCCGCTACGGGCTGCGCCAGTCGGTGGGCGACACCGTGGGCCCCGGCGGTGTCAACCGCTCGTTGCGCAACGTCCCGGTCCTGGTCGGGGTGGCCCGGGACATGGCCGAGGTGTGCCCGGACGCCTGGCTCCTCAACATCACCAACCCGATGACCTGCCTGACCCGGGCCGTCTGCCGCGAGACCGACGTCCGGGCCGTGGGACTCTGTCACGAGGTGGGGAACTGGACCCTCGACCTGGCCCTGGCGCTGGGCCGGCCGGCCGAGTCCATCGGGGCGACGGTGGCCGGGGTCAACCACTTCCCGGTGGTCACCGCACTCGACGTCGAGGGGGAGGACGGGTTCGACGTGCTCCGGGGCATGGTGGAGGAGGCGGGGGGCCTGGAGGCCCTCCGACCCCACCCGGGCCGGCCGGACACCGAGGACTTCACGCCACTCGACTTCTGCCGGCGCCACACCCTGGCCCTCCACTTCCTCGAGCACTGGGGCGCCGTCCCCGCCGCCGGCGACCGTCACCTGGCCGAGTTCGTCCCGTGGGTCCTCACCGGGGAATCGCAGTGGGGGGAGCGCTACAACATCGGACTCACCGACATGGTCACGCGCCGTCGCCACCAGGACGGGTACGTGGCCGACGTCGACGCCTGGCTGGCCGGGACCAAGCAGCTCCAGACGTGGGCGTCGGGGGAACTGCCCGCCCTGGTGATCGACTCGCTGGTGACCGGCGAGGCCCGCCACCTCCCGGCCAACATCCCCAACGTCGGCCAGGTGCCGGACGTCCCCGGCGGCGCGGTGGTGGAGTCGATCTGCACGGTGGACGGCGACGGCGTCCGCGGCCGGGACGTGGCCCCGCTCCCGGCCCCCTTCGCCGAGCTGGTCCGGCGGCACTCGGTGGTGTTCGAGCTGACCCTGGACGCCGCGCTCAGCGGCGACCGGGACACCGCCCTGGCGGCGTTCCTCCTCGACCCGCTGGCCGGTCGCGGCGACCTGGACCGCACGGCCACGATGGTCGACGAGCTCCTGGCGGGGACCGCCGCGTGGTTGCCCCGGTTCGGTCGTTGACGGCGACGTAGCCTCGGGCACGCGCCGCGGCCGGTGCACACAGGCCGGGAGGAGAGCATGCAACTCGGATTCGTCGGACTCGGGGCCATGGGACTGCCCATGACCCGCCACCTGCTCGAGGCGGGCCACCGCGTCGTCGTCGCGTCGCGCAGCCGCGACCCGATCGACCGCGCCGTCGCGCTGGGTGCCGTCGCCGGGGGGACGCCGGCGGGGGTGGCCGCCGACGCCGAGGTCGTGATCCTCTGTGTCCCGAGCTCGCCCCAGGTCGCCGAGGTGGTGGCGGACATGCTGCCCGTGCTCGGCCCGGGCCAGGTGGTCGTCGACTGCTCGACCATCGATCCCGAGGTCACCCGCGCCCAGCACGCCCTGGTCGAGGGCACCGGCGCCGGGTACCTCGACGCCCCCCTGTCGGGGGGGACGGCGGGAGCCGAACAGGGGGCCCTGACCCTGATGGTCGGGGGCGACGAGGCGACACTGGCCCGCGCCCGCCCGGCGCTCGAACCCTTCGCCGGCCGCATCGTCCACGTGGGCGGACCCGGCATGGGTCAGGTGGTCAAGCTGTGCAACAACCTGATCTACGCGGCACAGATGCTCGCCACCGCCGAGGCCACCGCCCTGGCCGTGGCCTCGGGCGTGGACATGGCCAAGCTCCTCGAGGTGCTCACCCACGCCACCGGCGACTGCGTCGCCGTGCGCACCCGGCTGCCGGTGCCCGGCGTCGTCCCCGGGAGCCCGGCGTCCAACGGGTGGCGGCCGGGGTTCATGACCGACCTGATGGCCAAGGACCTGGACCTCGCCCTGGCCTACGGCGCCCGGGCCGGGGTGCCGCTGGCGTCCACGGCGATCGCCCGCCAGGCCCTCAGCGCCGCCTCGGCGGCCGGGTACGGCCGGGAGGACTTCTCGGCGGTGGCGAAGGTGGTCCTGGCCCTGTCCGGCCTGGACGGCGCGTCCGGTCCGGACGGTCCGGTGGGCGCGTCCGCCCCGGACGGTCCGG
>Ga0182016_10001523_pt1 | contig 28227 bp, 23 predicted proteins | sample 712S2MmetaG_FD_120491 | JGI IMG/M metagenome (GOLD analysis project Ga0182016, IMG submission 120491) | Permafrost microbial communities from Stordalen Mire, Sweden - 712S2M metaG | ecosystem: Environmental > Terrestrial > Soil > Wetlands > Permafrost | place: Sweden: Stordalen | collected...
ACGGCGGGATCAACCCGCCCGCCGCCGTATCTTTGCCCTTCAAAAGCGACACCACCGCCCCGGCGCTTGGATAGACCAGCCGCTCGCCCGGCTTGCGCCCGGTCTGCACCGCGTACGACGCCGTCTCGTGCGCGTAAATCCCATGCGTCATGCTGCGGATGAGCGAATATTTATCGGCCTGCTTCGCCAGCAGCGGAAGCAGTTCGTTGATCTGCACGCCGGCCACGTTGGTCGCGATCGGCTTGTCGAACGGGCCGCAGTAATCGTATCCCGCCGCCGGTTTGGGGTCGAAGGTATCGAGGTGCGCCGGGCCGCCCCACATCCAGATCTGGATCACCGCCTTCGCTTTGGCCGGCTTTACAGCCGCCCCCGGCGTTGCCGGCAGATCCGCGCGCAACGGCAGCGCCAGCCCGGCCGCGCCCATCAGCCGCAGAAGGTCGCGCCGCGAAAATTCCAGTGGGTAGATCTGTCTCATTGGCCCCTCAATGCCGGTAGAGAAACTCCGCGCTGTTGATCAACGCCCAGGTCAGGTCGACCGCGGCCGGCCACTTATTCCCCTGGACGGGTTGAAAGTAACCCGCGACGACCTTCAGCTCGTCGTCGGTGGGGTAACGCGAAAGCACCGTCAGATAGAGGCGGTCGATGGGATCGCGCGGTTTGGCCGCGCCCCGCATCAACGCCTGCAGTTTGGAGCTTTGTTGGATCTTGAGCTGAATATGGCTCGAATTGAGCAGGTGCAGAGCTTGTTCGGCGGCGGGAGCGTTGTTGCGCTCCGAGGCGAGCCCGGTATCGCGCGCCGGCCGTCCGAAAAGGTCCAGAAAAGCGCTCGAAATGCTGCCGTCCGGCAGTCCGATGGCACGCTGACCCTCAGGCAGGAAGGTGAACGGCTCGGGAATCAGGCTCTCGTACTCTTCGGGGGCGCCGGTGATCTGGCAGATGGCGTCGATAAGCACTTCCGCATCGAGCCGCCGCTTGGGATACCAGGCGAACTGCGCCGCGCCGGCCTCCGAAGCGCCCTCGGGGGCGAGCGAGGACATCTGGTACACCTGCGAATTCAGGATCAGGCGGTAAATGTGTTGCAGGTCGTAATGCGCGCCGGTGAGTTCCTGCTCCAGAAAGGCTAGCAGTTCGGGATTGGCGGGCGGATTATCAGGCCGCATATCGTCGGGTTCGTGGACGATGCCGCGGCCCAGCAGCCAATACCAAACGCGATTGACGATATTGCGCGCGAACCACGGGTTCTGCGGCTGGATCAGCCAGTCCGCGAAAGCCGCGCGCGGGTCCTGGCCGGGTTCCGGATGCGCCGGCTTGCCGTCGGGAAAAACCAGATTTCGGGGGGCTGTTTTGGCGGGATCGAAGTAGACGATTTCCTCTTTCCACTCGTCGGTGGCCTTATACCCGACCTGCGAAAAGAAGCCCGCCATCCCGCCGATCCATTTTCCGCTGCGCGCGCCCATGACCGTCAGCGCGACAGCCTGCGCCAGCGCCAGCGGCTCCTTACTCTGCACGGCGCGATAGAAATTGACTTCCGGCACCCGGAAATTGCTGCCGTTCGCCACCAGCAACTGGCGCGCAAACTGGTCGTAAGGCAGATTGTGCGCCACAGCGGTGTGGATCCACCGGTAATACGCCTGCACAGCATTTGGCCAAAGGTTAATAGGAAACTCCGACTTGACCCGCAGCAGCTCGCTCCAGCGCATGGCCCAATAATCGGCAAATTCATCGCGCGCGAGCAGGCGATCGATAAGCGCGGAGCGCTTCGAAGTGCTCTGATCGGCGAGGAATTGCGACGCTTCGTCGGCCGTAGGAAGCGTGCCGATAACGTCGATAAACGCCCGCCGCAAAAAGACTTCGTCGGAGCAGGGTAGAGCCGGCGCGATGGCAAGCTTCTTCCAGCGATCGAAGACAACCTGGTCGATTCTGCCGTGAGCCGCCAGACTCGCACCGCTCTCAAATGGAATAACAGTTCTAATACTCTTATTATCCTTTACAAAAACCCAAACCCGCGAATTCCGTAAAAGACTCGAAAATTTAATCGCCCAGCTTCTGGCGCGCAGACCCCTCTGCGGCCTCTGCCCCCTCAGCGCTCTCCGGTTTTGACTTTGATTTTGTTTTCCTCAGCGGTGAATATTTGGTTGTCCTCATGAACCCCCCATTGTTTCCCATAGCGCCACTATGGTACGAATAAGAAATGCGGATTCTGTGGTGTTTTATTCTGCTATCCGGGATCGCCTTTTCCCGCACAGAGTTCTGGGCGCCGCTGGCGCCACCCCGCGCGCACTACTCCGCCAACGTGAAGTACGATGCCGCCTCCTCCCGCCTGGAGGGCACGGAAACCATTCACTTTCGTAACGACTCCGGCCGTCCCATGGACCGCCTCACGCTCCGCTGGTTCGGCGACGCCCTGGCGGTGGCGGCCAATGGAACCGCACTGCACACGTCGCCCGCCGGCGAAAATGTCACCCTCGTCGATCTCCCGCAAGATCTCGCGTCCGGCGCCGAGATCGCCCTCTCGGTCACATTCGGCGCGGCCTGGAAACTCGGTTCCAAGACCGGCAACGCCATCGCCTCTTCCGCGGTCCCGCAACTCTGGTGGGGATTCGGCACGCTCGACGACTACCAGGTGCAGCTCGCCGCGCCCGATGGCTACGCCTGGGCCGCCAGCGGGCGTTACGATCCCGAAAAGCGCGCGTATCTCGTAAATGGCGCACGCTCCTTCGGTGCCTTTCTCGGCAAAGGCTACCAGAGCGCCGAAGCCGATGCGGGCGGCGTCCAGGTCCGCGCCGTCTTCACGGCAGCCGGCCGTCCCTGCGCGGAGTTACTGCTAAAGACCGCTGTCGATGCCATCGGATTCTACCGCGAACGCTTCGGCGTCTATCCGCACCGCTCGCTCTCCATCGTTCCGGGTATGGACCGTCCGGCCGGCGGTTATCCCGTCGCCTCCGCGCTCGTCGTAGTCCACGGCCAGGAGCGCTTCGCCGACAAGCCCGAGGCCCACTGGCGCTGGATCACCGCCCACGAGATCGGCCACATGTATTGGGGAAATTACGTGCTCGCGCAAGGGCCGGAGTCGCTGAACTGGCTGATGATCGGCCTGGGCCTGCATGCCGACCGCGAATACCGCCACGCACGCAACATCGCCGACGCCGGCGCGCTGGAAGCCAATTACGTGAGCGGCATTTCGCAGGGCCTCGATACCACCATGGACGTCACCGAAGAGCAGGAGTCCGCCATCCAATGGGACTTCAACAACATCGTGGAGCACGGTAAGAGCATCGCCATGTTGAATGCCCTCGAATCCGTGCTGGGCCGTGAAACATTCGACGCCCTTTACCGCCGCTGCCTGCGCGAATACGCCGGTAAACAACTCGCATGGCGCGAATTCCAGCGCATCGCCGAAATGCAAAGCGGGCAGGACCTCGACTGGTTTTTCGAATCGTGGGTGCGGTCTTCCGGCAGCGTGTTCTACCGCGTCGCCTCCAAGTCGTGCGCCGCCTCGTCCGCCGGGTTCGACTGCACTGTGCGCATCGAGCGCACCGGAGCCGTCCGCATGCCCCTCACCGTCGCGGCTAAGTTTGAGGATGGCACCGAGCAGCGCGCGCGCACAGAACGGACGGTCGTCATCGACGAGTTGCACTTCCATTCGAAAGCCAAACTTCGCGACGTCGCCATCGATCCCGACCGCGCCGTGGCCATGGCCGAGGAACCGCTCGCCGTCAAGATTCAAAAACTGCCATGGACCGGCGCCGGTGCGGCCGCTCTCGAAGCCTATAAACAGGCGCGTGGAGTGAAAATCGACGACAACGGTACTCGTGTAAAGTTGTTCTTGATCCTCTACGATGGCCGCTACTACAACGAGGCGCTGGAAATAGTGAAAGCCGTGTTGCCCGCTGCGAACGGCGATTTTAGGTTCGTCGTGCTGGCTTGGGAGGGCCACCTGCTCGATCTTCTCGGCCGGCGCACCGAGGCTGTCACCGCCTACCAGGAAGCCCTGAAGATACCCGGGGAACCCAGCATGCGGCACGGTCAGTACGGGATGACGATCGACAAGAAGTGGGTGGAAGAACGCCTGAAGACACCGTTCCAACGGCAACCCTAACGCGCCGCCGCACCTTCCGAGCCGCGCGCGTGAGCAAGCGGATTCGTTAACTTACCAGTGTCCGCTTCGCTCATAGCCGCGGCCGGCTATCCCGTGCTCGCAAGACTTCGCCCGTTGCCAAGCCCTAACGCGCCGCCTCAAACACCAGATGCCGCGCGAAGAATGGCAGCACTTCGGTATAGAAGCGCCCCTCTTCGCCCCAAGTTCCGTGCCCCCACAGGCCGTTGTATTCCTCCGCTTCATGCGGAACCCCGAATTCATCCAGCTTGTGGGTCAGCGCCTGGTTGGCGTACACGTGATCTTGATTGTTATCGTTGCGAGCCCAGTCGAATTTGAATCCCCGCAGCGATTTCAGATTGTCCGCATACCGGGGAATCATCGACTCGATAAAGAAGTTATCGCGCAGCCGCTCGGTAACTTTACTATCGATGACCAGTTGGTCCCCCGACTTATGCGCCTGCAGATCGATGAACAGCGGCGGCTTATCGGGATTCGGAAGGTGCGCCTGAAAGATCGTGGTGAAGATCGTGGAAAGGCCATCCTGCTTCACATCGCCCTGCGATTTGGCGTTGGCCAGAAGGTCCCAATTCGGGCGCGAGTACATCGTCAGCAGCCCCGATCCCGTACCCACCGGATGTAATGCGTAAACCGAGCCGAACGCATCGGGATGCCGCATACCGAATCGGATGGCGCCATATCCGCCCATGAAGTCTCCTGCGATCCCTCGGGAATTCCGGTTGGCCAAGGTGCGGAACTCGCGGTCGATATACGGCGCCAGTTCCTCCATCATGAAGTCCTCCCAGTTGCCCGTCGCCGGTGAGTTGACATACCACGAACACCCCAGCGGAGTGTTCATATCCACCGCAACCAGGATGAACGGATCGATAACGCCAGCCGCGATGCCCCTGTCGATCAGCGCCTGCGCGCCGTGCTGGTCGAACGGAGCGCGATAATTCTCGAACGGAGTCGGGAGGAAGTAGATTACCGGATACCGCCGGGAAGATCCATCGTAGCCAGCCGGGAGATAGACAGCTATCTTCCGTACGGGGTTGGTGCCTGCTTTAGTGCTTGCCAGTTTCTCGGAGCGCAGTTCCCGGTCCACGAGTTGGCTTCCGCCTTCCGCGGCCAGTGTCAAACCCGCGCTCAGCGCGGCCAGAACGAACCATTTTGTGATTTTCATAAGGTGTTACTTTCAGCAGTCGCGGCCAAATACCACGCCGGCCAGATCAACATCCAAGTCGTAGCCGGCAGCCCTTCACCCATGAACAGCAGTGTCAGAAGCGTCACCGCTGTTGCCAGTAAGATGGCGGTTCGCGTCTTGATTCCACTTAGCCGCGAACCTTGCCAGACTCCCCAGATCGCCGCCGGCAAAAACAACAGCAGGCAGGCACTGGGCAAAGAAGGCACGCGGAACCTCGCCAGGCAAAACAAACACGGCAAGCAGCACGAGACGATACTCATCCAAAGCGTTCGCTTCGACATCGCCGCCACCGCATAGCCGCCAGTCCACGACCAGGCGGCTAATAACACCATCCGGCCGGCAAGCAGCGGCATTGCAATCTCGCCCGCGTGCCGGTAAGCCAGGCTGACCGACAGCGAAAAGCCCATCAGCATGAGGCTCGCCGGCAGCGCCAGTCCGAACGACGCCAGCCACGGCCGCCAGCTTTTCCAAAGGAGCGCCTGCTGGCGAACAATCAAGCCCGATATGTCGAGCAAGTTACGCCACGGGCTCCCCCCAGCTTCCTCCAAATCGCCCAGCACCGCCTCGCTCTCGCAACGATCGAGCAGTTGCGCGGCAAGCTCCACCGCGCGCCAGCCGGCATCCCTCATGATGTGCCCCCTGCGTCTTTCACCGCCCACTGCGCCCCGCGGCTGATCCCGGTGACGGCATCGTAAAAGCTCTTCGCCGCCTGCACGCCCTTCGCCGTGACCCGCACCATCCGCTTGGCTCGGCCGCCCCGCTGGGCAGTCGCTTCCCCCATCCATGTCTTTACCAGGCCCTTGCTTTCCAGGCGATCGATGGTAGTGTACAACGCGCCGATGGAGCACCGCCGCCCGGTTGCCGCCGCGATCTCCCGCTGAATCGCCCCGCTGTAAGCCTGGTCGCCGAGTCCCGACGCGGCGCTGATCAACAGATATTCGAATTCCCCCAACATCGTTAGAACTACATTGTGATATTAATCGATGGCGGTGTCAAGCTCGGTGGCGCGAGTCGCGCCGGGCCACGGATCTACGGCTTGAGGCTCTCAGTCAGACGATGGAACTGCGACGGTTTCGCCCGGCTGGATGTTAGCAAGCACCTGCACGATCCGGTCGACCAGGGGCAATAGATCCTGGAGTTGATTCGTCGAACTGTGGAGGACGACGACCGCGAGCCTTCGATCGCCCCGGCGGTGTTGATGCGGTATCCCCTGATCCACGGTCAGCAGAACATCGTAACCCGCGGCTTCGGCTGCTTCCAGCAGTTCCCCATTCTTCTTGCCTTTGAAACCCGCCCATTGAGCCGTGTGGACCTGGATAGTGGGGAAGCTATGCCGAAAATCGAGTGGCAGGCACTCGTCCAGCAGAACCTTCATGCAATTCTGGTTAGCAGCGAATTCTTCGCTTCCTCCAGCGCCTGGATCGCCATTTCCTGGCCGATTGTCGGAAACTGCCGGAGGAACTCGCCTAGCGGGTGGCCGCCTTCGAGATAGTCGATCAGATTCTTGAACGGAACCCGCGTGCCACGAAAACACGGCGTTCCATTCATGACCTCCGGATCGCTAACTATGACGGGCTCGACCATGATGTTCTTATTATAGGGGCTCTGCCAACGGATTTGGCTCCGGGCTCTTCGCCCCCTCCCCAATCGCCCCATGCTATCGTCATCGGCATGCGATTCTTTCTTCTCACCATGCTCCCGCTGATGGCCCTCACCGCCGCGTCCCCGGCGCCCCCGGTTCGCGGCCTGCACTTGATGGCGCCGGTAGCCGAAGATGTCCCCCTGGCGGCACGCTTCATCCGGGAAGCCCTCCCCAAAGAGGGCGTCAACGTCCTTGTGTTGGAATTCGACTACCATTACCGCTTCACCAGACACCCGGAAGTAGCGGAGTCCGACGCCCTTTCGGCAGACGACGTCAAGGTCCTTGCGTCCGCGTGCAAGGATTCCGGCGTCAAACTCATTCCCGAGATGGATATGCTGGGGCACCAGTCGTGGGCAAAAGATACTTGGGGCCTGCTGCGCGCCCATCCGGAGTTCGACGAGACGCCCGGCAAGTATCCGCTCAATCAGGGCACTTACTGCCGAAGTTACTGTCCGCTCCATCCTCAGGTACACGACATGGTATTCGACCTGATTGACGAACTGGCCGATGCCGCCGGCGCGGATTCCTTCCACGTCGGCATGGACGAGGTCTTTCTACTCGGCGAAAACGATTGCCCCCGATGCAAGGGGAAGGACAAAGCGGAGTTATTCGCGCGGGAGGCGATCGCCCTGCACGACCACCTGGCCCGCTCGAAACGCACCATGTGGATGTGGGGCGATCGTCTCCTCGACGGCGCGAGCACCGGCTTCGGCGAGTGGGAAGCAAGTACCAATAAGACCTACGGCGCGCTCACCCGAATCCCGAAAGATATCGTCATCTGCGACTGGCACTATGAACGGGCTCTCCCCTCGCTCGAGTACTTCGCCGTCCAGGGCTTCCCGGTGCTTGCCTCTCCGTGGCGCAGAGCCGACGTCGCCCTGAACCAGCTCGACGCCATCCGCCGCGTGCGCTCCCACGCCACCGATGCCGTCGCCAATCGCATGCAGGGCGTTCTACAGACCACCTGGGCCGGGATCGCCCCGTTCGCGCGCGCCTATTTCGGCCAGCCCGAGCCCGGCGGCGCAGCCCCGTCCGGCCAAATCGTAGAGTCCCTCGCATGCTTCCGCGCGTTGTTCAGTGAATTGCGAGCCATGGACGGACGATGACGGCGCAAGTTCCCTCGATGTGCGGGCTGAGAGCGCGAATTGTCGCTCAAAGAACCGGCGCCAATCGCCGATAAGGGAGATAGCGACTTCTGCGCTATGACGAGTCACACGGTCATCTCCGGCATCGAAGTGGTGGCAGGTGTCTTCGCCGCACTCACCGCGGTACGCATGCGCAGGTCGGGCTTGCACCGCCGTTATCCGTTCTTGTTCGCGTATTTGCTGTTTCAGGTGCCGTATAGCATCCCCCCGGCAACCATGAATCTCGGTTCGAAAAGCTATTTCTGGTTCTGGCTGATAACCCTGCCCATCAACTGGATGTTCGAAATCTCGGTTGCGAGCGAACTGTGCGGGCTGGTGCTCGAACGGTATCGAGGGCTGCGCAGCCTGGGCCGTTGGTCCGTGTACGGGGGTGTGGCGCTTTCGGCCGCCATCTCTTTGGCAACGCTGCTTCCACGAGTCCCCAGCGCCGTGACCCGGCGTTCGATGCTGCTGTCCTACTACTTTGGCGCCGACCGCGGCATCAATCTCGCACTGGCGATCTTTCTCCTGCTCATGATGCTCCTGGCGAGTCGCTGTCCAGTACCGTTGAACAGGAACGTGGTGCTGAATGCCGTGATGTTTACCGCCCTTTTCTTCGGCAATACGCTGGCGTCGCTGTTGCGTTCGATTTTCGACCTGCGTGTCGCAGTAGTAATGGATGTTGGGCTGACCGCGTCAACCGCTGTCTCCCTGATCGTCTGGTTCTTCGCTCTCACGCCGGGGGGAGAAAAGGATCGCCTGGAACTGGGGCACTTCAGGCCGGAAGATGAGGTGCGTTTTCTCCAGCGGCTCGATCGCATTAACCAGCTGATGCTTCGATTGGCGAGCCACAAGTTCGGAACCGGCGGTAAGACTGGTTTTGGTCCTGTTGGTTAGTTAGGGACTGAACATGCGGTCTGAGCGTGTTCTATAAAGACGAAGCCGGCGAAATCTTCCATACCTACTCCACCTACGAGCGCGGCCTCGATGCACTGGTCGGAACGTATCGGTTCCTCGACCTGGTTCCCAAGGGCCGCGACGAAGATGGCCTGGCATTCTCCATGTCATGGGTCCGGCACCACGATAAATATGGCGACGATTACATGGTCGATCCCAAAGCCACGTACCAGAATCCGCGCGAAACGGGCGCCTGCTGCAAGCACGGGGAGCGCGCGTAATGACGGCGCAGTGCTGCACGGCCGGGGGGCCATCGCGCCGTCTCGCCCGGCGGCTCTCCCGGCGCGGCGCTTCCATACTCCCCGGGGCCGTAGTGCTGTTCCTGCCGAAATGCCCGTTATGCCTCGCCGCCTGGCTCACGGCCGTCACCGGCGTCGGCATTTCGGCCGCCGCCGCGGCGTACCTGCGCGGAGCGATCGTGGTGGTCTTGGCGCTCGCCGCCGCGAAGATCGTCCGGCGCCGCGCCTTCCAGCGTTCGCCACATCGCCAAAACGAATTTGGCCACGAATGAACACAGACAAAACCAACTCTCTTCTTATCCGTGTGAATCCGTGTCCATCCGTGGCCCATAATGTTTTGCCTCCACGCGAACAGAGCCCATCCGGATCCCAGGATGCATTGTTGCTGTCTCCTTCTTCCGAGTACCTTATTCACGATGCTGCTTCTCGCGCGGCATCGCCCTGACTGTCGCGGATCGTGCGCGTGTGCCAATCATCGGGCTGAGATATGGGCTGCCCTTTTTGCTTTTCCCGATACGCGTCGTCGATTTGGTCATTGATCGCCCCGTCCACCGCTCGAACGTCACCTGCACCCAATCTCTCCGCCGCGAGTTAGAGTAACAGTGTTGACCAAGGTACTTCTGATATTCGGCACAAGGCCGGAAGCCATCAAGCTCTGTCCGGTATTGCTCCATCTGCGCGCCCGTCCGTCCGAATTCCAGGTGAAATGCTGCGTCACCGCCCAGCATCGCCAGATGCTCGATCAGGTATTGCAAGTCTTCGGCGTAGTGCCCGACTACGATCTCAATCTGATGCAGCCGGGACAAACGCTGGCGCAATCGTCGGCCCGTATTCTAGCGGCGCTGGAGGGTGTGCTCGCCGCCGAACGGCCCGGCATCGTCCTGGTGCAGGGCGATACCACCACCACTTTTTGCGGCGCCTTGGCCGCCTTCTATGCGCGCATTCCCGTAGGCCACGTGGAAGCCGGTTTGCGCACCGGCGACATGAGCCAGCCGTTCCCGGAAGAGCTCAATCGCGTCCTCACCACTCGTCTGACCTCGCTGCATTTCGCGCCCACCGAAGGCGCCGCCGAGAATCTCCGGCGCGATAACGTACCGCCGGACCGCATTCTGGTGACCGGCAATACCGGCATCGACGCGGTACTCCAGGTGAATGAAAAGCTAGCGAAGGGCGAGCTTGCGGGGATCGATCTGCCTGGGCTCGACCCGTCCCGGCGCCTTCTCGTGGTGACCGCCCATCGCCGCGAGAATCACGGAGCTCCGCTGGAGGCGGTCTGTGAAGCTCTCGTGCGCCTGGCCCGCCGCGGCGATGTGCAGATTGTGTATCCCGTGCACCGCAACCCGCAAGTCGCTGGCCCGGTGGAGCGCATGCTCGGCGGCGAGCCCTCGATACTACTGTGTGAGCCGCTGGACTACGTCCCCTTCGTCGACCTCATGCGGCGCGCGTACATCCTGATCACCGATTCCGGCGGCATTCAAGAGGAAGGTCCGTCATTAGGCAAGCCGGTGCTGGTGATGCGCGAGAAAACGGAGCGTCCCGAAGCAGTGGAAGCAGGGACGGTGAAACTGGTCGGCACAAATGTCGAGCGCATAGTCTCAGAGGCCGAGTTCCTGCTGGACGATCACGCCGAGTTCGAGCGCATGTCGCGCGCCCACAATCCCTACGGCGACGGCCACGCCAGCCAACGCATCGCCGACGCACTCGGTCTGTACTTCTAACCGCCCAATGTTCGCGAAGCCCCGAGGACGCAAAGACCCGAGAATCCAACGCCTCCGCGACCTCTGCCCCCTCCGCGCTCTCCGGGTTTGACTTTGCAGGTTGTTTTTCTCAGCGTCTCGGCGTCTCTGCGGTGAACATTGGTCCAGCCGAGCCCGAATGCTATCATTGCCATAACGACAAACCGTGCAGCGCGAAGAAGTTCTGGCCCAGCTTCGTGAAAGGATTGTCAGGTTCGCGGCATCCCATTTTGCAGGGGACGCCGCCGAAGATCTGGCCCAGGAGGTGCTCATGCTCCTGCACGAAAAATACCCGCACCTCGAGCGGGTGGAAGACCTGCTGCCGCTATCGCTGCAAATCACGCGCTTTAAAATGATGAGCCTCCGGCGCAAGACGGTGCGCCACGGGGAGTACAGCCAGGTCTCCATCACCGATATCCCGCTGCCCGACCTCGAACCCAGCCCGGCCGATCGATTCGAGCGCAAGCAGATGCTCGACCGCCTCGCGCATGCCATCCCGCAGTTGGGCGAACGGTGCCGCGAGTTGATTCGCCTCAAGCTGCAAGGCAAGAACTTTCCGGAAATTCAGAAGATCATGGGAGTGGCGGCCATCAACACCGTCTACACCTGGGATCACCGCTGCCGCAAGAATCTGATGGACCTCATGGGCGGAGATTGGGAGCCCAAAAAGCGATGAACCGCGACGATATCCAAAAGCTGCTGGGCGGATACGCCACCGGTACCCTGACTCCCGAAGAGCAGCAGGCGCTGTTCGAGGCCGCGCTCACCGATCAGGAACTGTTCGACGCGCTCGCGCGTGAACAGGCCCTGCGCGATGTGTTGAGCGATCCCACCGCCCGGGCACATTTGCTGGCTGCCATCGACGATGTGCCCGCGCCATGGTACCGGCAGTGGCGGCGTCCGATGGTGGTCATGGCGGCGGCTGTCCTGGCGGTCGCAGGCGTGGCGATTTGGGAACACTCGCGCGAGCCGAAACCGCTTACCGTGGCCAAAGTGGAATTGCCGCGTTTCCGTCCGCCCGCCGCCACCGGGAGCGCCGCGCCGATTTTGCCCCCACCGCCCGAAGTGAAGCGCGCCGTGCCGGCCATGAATCTGCCTCCGCTTCCCGCGCCAAAACCCGTTCCACCGCCCGCCCGCCAGGTCGCCATTGATTTTCGGTCCGCGGCGCCGCCACGCCCGGCATTTGCCGCGCCCGCCGCGTCGCCACAACCTCCTTCCGTACAAGGCGGCTCCATCTCCGGTGGGCCGATGCAGCAGGCGCAACAATCTCAAACACAGGCGCAACTGAAGACTTCCAATAGTCTCCTCCCGCAGAATTCCGTTCCCGTGCGGGGGACCGTTACCGACGCCAGCGGCGCGGCGATCCCTTCGGCCCAAGTGGTCGTCAGGTCATTGGACACCGGCCAAACAGTCAACACATCCACGGACGATCGCGGCGCATTCAACGCGCCCGAACTCCAGGGAACCACATACCTGGTAACCGCGTCCGCACCGGGATTCCAAAGCGCCACTCTCCGAGACGTGACTGCGACGCCAGTGAATCTTACGCTCCGGGTTGGCGCCTCTACCGAGACGGTCGAGGTGACCGCTGCAGCTGAGTCCGTGCAACTGGAAGCTCGACCCACCGCCCCTCGTGCCGGCCTTGCCGGCGCCGGCCTTACCATGAAGAAGGCGAAGTCCGTCGCCACACCCGCGATCGCCTGTCAACTCCTGCGCCAGGTTCCCGGTGGCAAGTTGAAAGTGGTCCCCGCCGGCGGAAACGTACCGCCGGGGAGCTCACTGATTCTACGGATCACGCCCCCCGCCGATGGATATCTTCGGATTGAGGACGGCGATCGAACCTTTGCCAACTCGACGGCGCGGCGCGGCGTGGCTACCGACATTTCGGTGCCGCCACCCGAGAAGCCGGGACGCGTGGAATTGCACGTGTACTTCGCCACTGAGCAGACCGAGGCGAAACAAGATGTGCCCCACGTCACCGTTACCTTCAACGTGCGGTAACCGCATCCAGGAATAGCCGCGCGACTCGAGGCGCATCGAACTGCTCCACCCACGCCGCGCCGGTCCGCGCCAGTTCCGCGCGCTTTTCCGGCGCGCCGTACAACTCCTCGATGCCCGCCGCCAGCGCCTCCGCGCTGTCCGGTTCCACCAACACTCCGTGCGGCGCCACTTCGGGAATCGCCGCCGCCTGTGCGGCGACGATCGGCTTACGGGCCGCCATCGCCTCCAGCAGCACGATGCCGAAGCCTTCCTGCACGCTCGGCAGACAGAAGACATCCGCGCGATGGTATTCGGCGACGAGTTGCGGGCGCGAGACGTCGCCCAGCCAGGTCACGGTGCTGTCCAGTTTCAGCTCGGAAGCAAGTTGCCGCAGCCGCGCCCCGCACGGTCCCGCTCCCACCAGTCGGACTTCGAGATCGGGAATCCTGCCGCACAGCGTTGCCGCTGCCCTCAGCAGGATTTCGACCCGCTTGCGCCGGTAGAATCGCCCCACGAACAGCACCGTGAATCGCGAGCTCGCGGCGGCCTGCTGCCCGGCGAGCAGACGCCGCCACTCTGCCAGGTCGATCAGCTCCGGCACCACCGTGGGCATCTCCCGCAGCCCGTAAAACTCCTGCGCGCGCTCGGCCGAGTAACGGCTGGTCGCCAGCACGCGCGACGCCCGTTCCACGTGCATGCGTTCGTATCGCGCCTGCAGGCCCATGGTAAAGCGTGTCGCGCCCGATTCGAAGCGCACCTCGTCGGCGATCACGCCCTTGAGCGCCGCGATATGGCCCGGCGCGGCAGCGATGCGGTAGCCGTCCATGTCGAACCCGATGGTCAGATCGCAGGGCGTTTCGGCGCGCAAGGAACGATTGAACAGCAGGCGCTGCAGCGTAAAAATCGGCAGGCGCACGCGCGGAGTTTCGAACTCCACCCGATGGCCGAGGCCGGTAAGCGCGCGGGCAAGCACATTCATCCCCACATAGGTGCCGCTGCCGCGGCAAACGTCGAGCGGAGTGGAAGTAAGGAAGCGAATACGCACCGGGCGACTATAATTGTATAGGACTCCCTCGTGTCGATCCCCAAAAAAGCAGTCTGCCTGCTGAGCGGCGGGCTCGATTCCTCTACTTGCCTGGCCCTCGCGCGGCGCGAAGGCTACACCTGCTTTGCGCTCTCCTTCGATTACGGCCAGCGCCACAAACGCGAACTGGAAGCCGCCGGGCAAATCGCCGCGCATTTCGGCGCCGAGCGCCATCTCATCGCGAAGATCGGTCTCGACGCTTTCGGCGGGTCGGCGCTGACTGCCGATATCGCCGTGCCCAAGGCGCGTTCGACCGAAGAGATGAGCCACGGAATCCCCATCACCTACGTGCCCGCGCGCAACACCATCTTCCTCTCGTTTGCGCTCGCCTGGGCCGAAGTCTTGGGCAGCTCCGACATTTTCATCGGCGTCAACGCGCTCGATTACTCCGGCTATCCCGATTGCCGTCCCGAATACATCGAAGCGTACGAGCGCATGGCCAATCTGGCGACGAAGGCCGGCGTCGAAGGCGCCACGCGGCTCAAGATCCACACCCCGCTGCTAGCGTTGAGCAAGGCGCAGATCGTGTCGCTGGCGCGCGATCTCGGCGTGCCGTTCGGGATCACCTTCAGTTGCTACGATCCGGGCCCCAATGGCCGCGCGTGCGGGCAGTGCGATGCCTGCCTGCTGCGGCGCAAGGGTTTCGAAGAGGCCGGCATTGAAGATCGCTGAGCTGTTCTACTCGCTGCAGGGCGAAGGCTCGCTGGTGGGCGTCCCGTCGGTCTTCATCCGCACCAGCGGCTGCAATCTGCGATGCGCCTGGTGCGATACCCCGTACACTTCCTGGCAGCCGGAGGGCAACGAACTATCGCTCCAGCAGATTCTGGACGAAGTGAAGGCGCACCCCGCCCGCCACGTGGTGGTGACCGGCGGCGAGCCCATGATCCTGCCCGAAGTGACGCCGCTCACTGAGCGGCTGCGCGCGCTCGGCATGCATATCACCATCGAAACAGCCGGCACAGTGTTTCGCCCGGTGGCCTGCGACCTCATGAGCATCAGCCCCAAGCTCTCCAATTCCACGCCGCCGGGGCCGTGGGCCACCCAGCACGATCGCCTGCGCATTCAGCCCGGCACTTTGCTCGAATTGATGGGCCGCTACCGATACCAACTGAAATTCGTGATTGCCAAACCGGACGATCTCGACGAAGTGCGGGCGCTGCTGGAAACGCTCCAGGCCGATCGCCAGCGCGTCATCCTTATGCCTGAGGGTACCGATCGCGATGTGCTCCGCGAACGCTCTTTATGGCTGGCGGAAATTTGCAAAGAGGAGGGTTTCCGCTTCAGTCCGCGCCTCCACGTGGAGCTCTACGGAAACCAGCGAGGAGTCTGAAATGACCGTGGACGTGGCGTCCGCTTGCCGTGCCTTGGTGGGACATGCTTCAGCTTGTCCTGGGCAGCCTGCCAACCTGGTGCAACCGGGAGTATGAAATGACCGCCCTATCGGCCGACCCCATCTGCCGCGAGCACCTGATTGGCCGCCCGCATCCCGAGCGGCCGGAACGTTTCGATGCTGTGATGGAAGTGCTGCCGCTCGAACGGATGCTGCTTCTCGACCCTCGCTCGGCGACCGAAGAGGAGCTCCTCCTCTGCCACACGCCCACATACCTTCGCACTGCCCGGCACGATATCGAGGCCGGTTATGGCCAGCTGAGCACTGGCGATACGCAGATCGACCGACGCTCCTGGAAGGTCGCCGTTCGCGCCGTCGGTGGAGTGCTCAATGCAGTAGACGCGGTGATGGCGGGGCACACGCGCAACGCCTTCTGCGTGGTTCGGCCGCCCGGCCACCACGCCAACGCCGGCCGCGGCATGGGATTCTGCATCCTGAACAACGTCGCGCTGGCGGCGCGGTATGCGCAACGGCATCACGGGATCGAGCGTGCTCTCATCGTCGACTGGGACGTCCACCACGGCAACGGCACGCAGGACATCTTCTACTCCGACCCGTCCGTCTTCTTCTTCAGCACGCATCAGTGGCCGCTCTATCCTGGAACGGGACGCGCCGATGAGACCGGTGAAGGCGCGGGGAAGGGGACTACGATGAATTTCCCGCTCCCCGCCGGCTCAGGCCGCGCGCAGATTCTGGCCGCGGTGGAGAATTCGTTGATGCCGGCGATGGACCGCTTCCGTCCCGAGCTGGTGCTCATCTCCGCGGGCTTCGACTCGCGCATCGGCGACCAGCTCGGCAACTTCACGCTCACCGACGACGACTTCAGCGACTTGACACTTCGCGTGATGGAGCTAGCCGGCCGTCATGCCGGTGGACGACTGGTGTCGATACTGGAAGGCGGCTATAACTTGGAAGGTCTGGCACGTGCCACCTCTGCCCACGTGGAAGCGCTGATCGGGCGCGCTTGACGTGACGCGGGCAGAATCGGAGTTCGGCCGGCGGATTGCGTTACCGAGCCGCGCGCGTCAGCAAGCGGATTCTGCATGGAGAGTCTCCGAACTCCTTATGTCGTGGAATTTGCGATACGCTACGGGACCCGCTTGCTCACGCGCGCGGCTCGGTAACACCGGTTCTTCCGAGCCGCGACCGTGAGGGAGTGGTCCCGCACGCGAAACGGCTCACGCTATTTCCTTACCAGCCCCGAATTCCGGAACGGCTCCAGGAGTTCGGAGTCTCCACCGGGCAGGCTAAAGTCGGCTGAAGCCCGCGCCACAACCTACTTGCCGCCCTTCCAGTCCGGCAGGCGGCCGGGAGTGGGCGGCGCCCCGGCGGCGTCGAGCTGCTTCTCCAGATTCTTGATATCGACCTCGATCAGCTTCTTGAGTTTGGGAATCTGCAATGCCAACTCGTCGGAGCCGATCTGACATTGCTCCATCGAAGTCTTCGTCGGATGGCCGGTGCCGCGTCCCGAACTGCCGGCGGCTTGTATTCGCTCGGAGATGGACGCCGGCACGCCCTCATTGTGCGAGCGCCAGACGCGGTCGCCGCTCAGCGCCAGATTGATGGCGTCGAGTTCGCGCTGCAGCGCGAGCGCCGTTTCGTGCACCTTCGGGGGAAGCGACGGGACGGCGTCGATGGCGCGTTTGATGGAATCGAGCCGCGTGCCCGCTTCCGTCGCGGCTTCCTGCGTCGCGGTCAGCGCCTTCTGGAGTTTGCCCAGCTTCTCCTGGAACTCGATCGTCGCGGTGCGCTCTTCCTGCGTGGAAGGAGTCGCGCCCACCACTTCGATGCTCTCCGCGCCCGGCAGGTCCGTCACCACGCCGTTCACGCGTTTGGCCAGTGAGACAGAGTACTTGCCCGGCAGAACGAATGCTCCCCCTCCGCCGCCGCGTCCGCCGAATTGCATAAACTGCTCGAGATCGCCGGCATCGCCGCCGCCGGCCGGTCCGCCGCCCGCGCCTCCCCGGCCGCCGCGGCCACCGCCCGTATTGCCGCCACCGAGCGGTACCGATGGCGCGAGTCCGATGCCGGTGCTGCGAAGATCCCAGGTGATGCGATGAACTCCCTGCGTGGCCGGCTCGTTGAGGCGCCGCACGATGTTGCCTTTGGAGTCCTTGATGGTGACCAGGATCGCCGGCGGCTCTTCCAACGATTCCGCGCGCAGCTCTTCGGGCGTGGGATATGGCGGGGTCTCGCCGCGCTGCGTCGCCTCGCGCTCCAGCCGCTGGCGCTCCTGCGCCTTGGTGCGGATGTTGTCGCGCAGGTTGTAAGTGATGGCCGCGCCCACCGGCGGATTCGGAACGCTGAAATTGGCCGTGCCGAGATCGCCGCCGGGATTGAACGCCACATACTCCAGCGCCTTGCGGACCGGGAAGAGCGCCGCCTCTTTCTTCATCGTCTCGGGAGTGGCCGCGCGCAGCGGGCTATAGTCGTCGAGCACGTAGATGCTGCGGCCGAATGTGCCGATCACGAGATCGTCCATCTGCTTCTGGATGATAAGGTCGCGTATCGTGGTGGTGGGCAGGCCGACGTCCAGCTTGATCCACTTCTCGCCGCCGATTTTGGTGAAGTAAAGCCCGAATTCCGTGCCCGCGAAAACCAGGTTCTTATCGACGCGGTCCTCCGCGATGGCATAAACGCCGCCGCGTTCGGGCAGATTGCCGGAGATGTTCACCCACGACTTGCCGGAGTCGGTGCTCTTGATGAGGTACGGTTTGAAATCGCCGTTCTGGTGATTCTCGTACGCCACGTACACCGTGCCGGCATCGTGCTGCGACGCCACGATGCGCTGCACATACGCGTTCTCGGGCACGCCGGCGGGCTTGTCGATTTTAGTCCAATGCTTGCCGCCGTCCTCGGTGACCTGCACCAGGCCGTCGTCGGTGCCGACGTAGATCAGGCCCTCTTTCACGGGCGATTCCGCCATCGAGGAGATGTTGTCGTAGAGCGCTGTCGATACGTTTTTCTGGATCGCGTCGATGGGCCAGATCTTGCCCATCAGAGGCAGCTTATTACGGTCCAATTGACGAGTGAGATCCGGGCTCACCGCTACCCAGGAGTCGCCGCGGTCGTCGCTGCGATAGAGTTTCTGCGAGCCGATGTAAAGCCGCGTGTTGGAGTGCGGGCTGATCATGAACGGCGCGTCCCAATTCCAGCGGAGCGCCGGATCGTCCTTCGCCGGTTGCGGCTCAATGGAAACGCGCTCGCCGGTGCGTTTATCGAAGCGCACGATGCCGGCGTTCTGGCTGGCGGCGTAGACGGTGTTGGGATCTTTGGGGTCGACACGCGAGTAGAATCCGTCGCCGCCGTTGGTCACGAAACAATCCGCGTTGGTCAGCGAGGTGTTGCGCGTGCGCGCCGCGCAGCCGACGCTGTTATTGTCCTGCGTGCCGCCGTAGACGTGATAGAACGGCACGTCCTCGTCGACGGCGACATCGTAGAACTGGCCGGTGGGAAGATTCGCCTTGAAGATCCACGTGGCGGCGCGGTCATAGCTCTCGTAGAGACCGCCGTCGCAGCCCACCAGGTAGTGATTGTTGTTCTTGGGGTCGATCCAGATATCGTGATTGTCGACGTGTTTGTCGCGCGTGGGAAGTTGGCTAAGAGTGCGGCCGCCATCGTCGGAGACTGAGATGTTGACGCCCATGACGTAGACACGATCGGGTTCGGCGGCGTCCACCACCACTTTGGCGTAATATTGACCCTGGGCATCGCTGGGATTGCGCCGCTCCCAGGTGGCGCCGTCGTCAGTCGAGCGGAAGAGGCCGCCGCGACCCTCGGGCGCTTCGATCATGGCGTAGATGTAGTTGGGATTGGAGGGCGCGTAGTTGAGGCCGATGCGGCCCAGGTCTCCGGTGGGAATGCCGCTCGTCACTTTGTTCCAGGTCTTGCCGGCGTCGACGGTCTTCCAGACGGCGCTGCCGGGACCGCCGTGAATCATGCCGAAGTAGGCCCGCTGCCTCTGGTGGGTGGCGGCGAAAAGAACGTCGGGATTCCTGGGATCCATCACCACGTCGGAGCAGCCGGTGTAGTCGTCCACTTTGATGAGGCTCTGCGACCACGTCTTGCCGCCATCGATGGTCTTGTAGAGGCCGCGTTCGCCGCCGCCCTTCCACAGCGGGCCGGGCGCCGCGACGTAGACCACGTTGGAGTCGCGCGGATCGATGACGATGCGGGCGATGTGTTCGGTGAGCTTGAGACCTACATTATGGAAAGTGCGGCCGCCATCCTCGCTTTTGTAGACGCCGTCTCCGTAGGAGATGCTGCGCTGGCTGTTGTTCTCGCCCGTGCCGGCCCAGACGATCGACGGATTCTTCGGGTCGATGGTAATCCAGCCGATGGAGTACGACCCGTAGTTGTCGAAGACGGGAGTCCAGGTGGTGCCGTTGTTGACCGTCATGAAAATATTGCCCGACGCTTCGGCCAACAGGTAGTGGTTGGAGTCGTCAGGGAAGACGGCGATCTGCGAGATGCGGCCGGAGATCATGGCCGGCCCGATCTGGCGCGCCTTCAGACTGGAGAAAGTGCGCGCGTTGATGGGATCTTCATTGCCTCTGCCGCCGCGGCCGCCGGCCGGCGGCTCATCCTGCGCAACGGCAATTACGGAGCAGCATAATAGGAGTGGAAACAGCCTCATTTGCCGGAGTATATCGCACGCGAGGGGGAGGATGCGAAGTTCTCGGGCACTAGCGTCCTGGTAGATTCGGTTCAGCAGTATCGTCGCCGCGGAGCGTCCCTGGCAGCAGAAACCGAGTTCGTTATCGGGATCGCTCCCTCACGGTCGCGGTATCGACGGATTGCGTCTCCGAGCCGCGCGCGTCAGCAAGCGGTTTCAGTTCAACTGAAGACGGCCAGGTTTCTGGAAAGTAGTAGAGGGACCCGGCGTTGAACGGCGAGCCGGCAGAGATCTTTATCGAGCGTCGGTACGATGCGCCCTTCGGAACCCCACAATCGGCTTTGGGGAATTCTCATCGGCGAAATGCGTTCCTCGGATCGCCGGCTTGACGATGCGCTCGCCTGGACAAGCTGAAGCATGTCCCACTACTCCTTGGCCTTCAGGTAAGCTTCGGCGATGCGGAAGGCGGTGCGATCGGGGTATTGCTCCATGGCCTCATGGAGGGTGGCGAGCGCGTGCGCCACCTCGCCGGCGGCGTCTAGCGCGACTAAGCGGAGGAGCGTCTGCCGCAGGGCGATTTCATCCTGCGATAGCGGCTCGTCGGGCGCGGCGGTCTCGCGCGATACCGGCGGCCTTTCGCCGGCCGCCTGGCGCGCTTTTTCGCGCCGCATGGCGAGGTCGGCATTGGCGGGAAAATCGTTGAGGGCGGAATCGGCGACGCGTTCGGCGGTGTCGAAATTGCCGTTTTGGATGAGTCCGTCGATGCGCTGGCACAAAGAGTGGACGGTGGTGAGATGCGTGCCTGTCGTGCCGTGCGGCTTGATCTCCAACACCTCCGACACAGGCTTTAGCCGATAGCCCGCGGCGGCGGCCCCGTCGCGCAGGGCACTGGCCATATCGCTGCACGAAGGATAGCGCTGCGCTGAATTTTTTTCGAGCGCGCGGCGAACCGTTTCCGCTACGAAATCGGGTATGCCGCCGGCGAATTGACTGACCGGCGGCGGCGGAGTTTCCACCTGGGCGCGCAGGAGTTCGTACTCGCTGTCGTTGACGAACGGCAATCGGCCGCAAAGCATTTCGAAGAGCAGCACGCCGACCGAATACAGGTCGCTGCGCTGGTCCATTTCGCGATTCAAAATGCGTTCCGGCGGCATGTACTCGAGCGTGCCGATGACGACGCGTTCGCGCGTCAGGCGGGCGGCTCCCAGGGCGTGGGCGATGCCGAAATCCATGACTTTGACGGTGCCTTCGCGATCGATGACGATGTTTTCCGGCTTGATATCGCGGTGCAGCACGCCACGGCGATGGGCGTAATCGAGCGCCTCGAGAATCTGCAGCGCCACCGGGACGGCGCTTTCCCACGGCATGGGCATGAAATTCCGCAGCACCGTGCCGTCGATGAACTCCATCACGATGCACAGTGTGTCGCCATCCTGCAGGAGCGTATAAAGCTGGGCGATGTTGGGGTGGTTGAGCTTGGCCTGCAACTGCGCCTCTTTGCGAAAGCGTTCGAGCACGCTGGGGCTGGCGGCGTATTCGCTGCGCAGTCGCTTGATGGCTACTTCGCGTTCGAGCAGCAGGTCCATGGCGCGATAGACCACACCCATTCCGCCCGTGCCCAATTCGGCGGAGACGCGATACTGGCCGATCTGCTGCGTCATGCTATTGGCTCCTGAAATCTGCCGTGTTCGTGCCGGGCTGTCGCCCGGCGGGGCAAGCTAAAGCATACCCCACGATGGGAAGCAGGGTGCTTTGAATTACTAGCCGCTGAAATCTTTGCGCGCAGCGACGATTCTCCCGAACGCGGGAATCTTACGCCTCCGTGGCCTCCGCCACCTCCGTGGGCTCCGGTTTTGCCTTTGACTTTGTTTTTCTCCGTGCCTCGGTGGTGAATACGGTTTGCGGCTTGCCGCCCCGTGGGACATGCTTCAGCTTGTCCAAGCGAGCGAAGCTCGCCCCACCTAACGCGATCTGCTGTGTCATGGCAATTGATACTCCCTGGTGGGAGCCGGCTTGGAGCGCAAGGCCGAAGCATCCACCGCCTCCAACAAGATTACCGAGATGTTGTCGTGGCCGCCATTCTCATTAGCGGCGCGCACCAGACCTTCGGTGGCGGCATCGAGTCCGCCGGAGCGGGCGAGGGCGAGCATTTTCTGGTCGGTCACCAGATCGTGCAGGCCGTCGGAACAGAGCAGGAAGCGGTCGCCGGCCTGAATGGGAAACGGCTCTTCCCAGCACGACACTTCGACTTGCGGACGGCTGCCCAGAGCGCGCGAGAGCACGTTGCGGTCGGCATGATTGCGCGCTTCCTCGGGAGTGAGCAGGCCTTTGTGGACCATATCGAAAACTATGGAGTGGTCCTCCGACATGCGATAGATCTGGCCGCGGCGAATCAGATACAGGCGGCTGTCGCCGACGTAGGCCAGCCATCCGTGGCTGCTGGTGACGGCGAAAGCTACCGCGGTGGTGCCCATTCCGTGCAATTCCGGCTGAGCCTGCGCGGTCTGATAGATCTCCGTGTTGACGGCCTCAAGCGAAGCGCGCAGGGCCGCGGGCGCGGGGCCGTTGCTGGCGAAGTACACTTGGGGGATTTTCTGGCAGGCGATGGTGCTGGCCACTTCGCCGCCGTTGCATCCGCCCATGCCGTCGGCCACTAGCGCGATGACGCCGTGAGTGGCCAGACCGCGGTCGTCGGAGGGACGGGCGAAGATGGCGGCGTCCTGGTTCTCGGCGCGGACGCAGCCGGGATTGGTAGCCAGCGACGCGTGGATCTCGATTACTTGCGGCTTGCCGGCCGTGCGGGATCGCGGGATCGACGGAGCACGGCCGGACGGCGCTCCGGGGCCGAACAAGTTGCGAACTCGCTCAAACATTCCCATGTGGGGGCCCGCGGCGCAACGCCTATTGGCCGCCTCGCGAAATCTCCTGCAGGGCCTGCTGCAGGCTGGGTTTGACTTCATCGGGAGCGAGCGACAAGGCCTTTTCGAACATGACTCTGGCCTGGGAGGGCCGATTCTGCACCTTGGCTACCGATGCCGCGATGCTATACGCCTCCCAGCGATTCGGCTGGCTTTGCATGAGTTGTTGCGCGACTTTCAGCGCGCCCTCGGGATCGCCATTCTGCAGCAGGCCGACGCCGGTGCGAACGGCGGCGTCGTAATCCCTGGGGTTGGCCTCGCGCCCCGCCGTGACCGGGGTGGACGAAGGGATGTCGGCCGAGGGAGTCGCGGGCATGGATTGCGACGCCTGGCGCTCGGCCATGTCGCGGACCGCTTGTTTGGTAACGGCTTCGGTTTCGGAGAGCTGCTGCGACAAGCGGCGGAGACGCTCCTCATTGCGCTGGTCGGCCGTCTTCAGCTGAGCGTTGAGGCGCTCCACTTCCTCGCGCATCGCTGCCTGCGCCATTTCCGGCGTCTTCTTCACATCCTGGCCCATTTGCTGGATGGCCTGGGCATTTTGCTGCGCCTGCTGATCGGCCGAGACGGCATTCTGGCGCATGTAGAGATAGGTGATGCCGCCCACCACCAGGATGGCGGTAAGAGCCGCCGCACCCACCCAAACGGCCTTGTCCGATTCGTGCTTCACCTTGGTGAAGGTGTCGCCGAGCATGCGCTCGACGGTGGCGCGGCCGATGGGGCGGGGCGCCGTTTCTTCGTGAACCGGAGCCAGCATCAGGGTATTGCTGGTGCGCTCGAGCGGGCGGGTGATGGTGACCGGCGGAGGGTCGAGTTCGAAGCGGAATTCCGGGCCGGCGGGGCCGAGTTGGATGACGTCGTTGTGGCTCAGGCGCGCGGGGTTGTAGACGCGCTGGCGGTTGAGGAAGGTGCCGTTGCGGCTTTGCAGGTCGACGATGGCGAAGTCGTTGGGCGATTCGGGGTCGCGCACGATCTTGACGTGCTGGCGGCTGACTAGGTCTTCGCGGCTGGGGTCGAAGCAGACGGCAGCATCGGGATCGCGGCCGATGAGAATCTCGTTGACGGTAGCCGGAAAATCGTCCACCTCGCCGGCCCTGGCGCCACTGAGATGGCGGATCAATATTCGCTCCATAACTATTGCTCCCACTAGTGTACTGCGTTCAAAATACTATCGAGCGGGGCCAGCGAAGCTTGCAGAATTCGCTAACGGGACCGCTTCCTTGCGGTCGCGGCTCGGTAACGGCTTTCCGTTCAATACGAGCTTTCCGAGCCGCGCGCGTGAGCAAGCGGTTTCCGGGAATTTTGCAAGCAGCTCTGAAGCATGCCCCACAATTTCACTGCCTGATAATCTTGGGCTCCGCGGGTTTGACCTCTACCTCGGGCTCAGGTTTCTTCTTCGCGTGGGCCTTGGTGGCGACTCTTTCCTTGGCTTCGGGCGGCGGCGCGGGCAAGACACTTGGGGCTACCGGACGCTGCACCGCAGGAGCGGCCACCGGCTGGCTCACCGCGGGTGTTGCCACGATTGGCTTGGGCGGTTTGGGCAGCAGGAAATAGAATAGCGCCGCCAGCACGGCGGCGCAGACGACGAACGTCACGCCGAAATATTTGAGGCCGTCGCGAGAGAAAAAGCCGGAGCGCGCGGGCGCGGCCGGTGAACGGGGCTCGGGCGCGGCTTCCGGCGCGCTGACCATGCGAGTGGGTGCCGGCACGGCGCGGAAAAGGCCGCTTGCCAGGGTTTCCACCATCTCGGTGCATGTGGGGTAACGTTCCGAAGGCCGTTTGGAGAGCGCTCGCGAGAACGCACTTTGCGCAGCCGGCGGGAGTTCGCGGATGGCGTCGCGTTCCAACCCTTGATAAGCGATGCGAAACATCACCCCGAGCGGCTTGCCGGCATACGGCAAGTCGCCGGTCAACAGGCGGTGCGCCAGGACCGCCAGGGAAAACTGGTCGCTGCGCCCATCCATGGGCTGGTCGCGCACGCATTCGGGCGCCAGATAGTGGACGGCCCGGAGGAGTTGTTCGGGCGACGCGTTGCGGCCGGCGGTGGCAGGGGCGCCGAGGTCGAGCACCTTGATTTCGTTGCGGTCGTTCAAGAGGATGCTGGAGGGGTGCAGACTGCCGTGAAGCGACCCATGCGCGTGGGCGTAATCGAGCACGCTGGCGAGTTGCCGCAGGAGGCCCACGGCTTCAAGCGGCTCTATTTTACGGCCGCTGCGCATGATGGTTTCGAGGGACGTGCCTTGGAAGGGTTCGAGAACGGCGAAGGACTCACCGTGGTTGTGCTCGTAACTCAGGACGGTCATGAGGCCCGGGTGCTTGAGCTTTAAAGTGGGCTCTTGGGCGCCGCGCGGGACTCGGATGGCTACGGGCTTGCGCTCGACGGGGTCGAACGCGTCGTAGACGGATGCCAGCGCGGTGTCCACGAGTTGGCGGGAGATTTCGTAGCGGCCAATGCGGGTGATGGTGTCAGGCATTAGCGGAGCCTTCTTCGCCCGTCTGGTCTAGAAGAGCAGGGGAAACCAATGCCGATACCGAGCCGCGCGCGTGAGCAAGCGCGTTCGATCTCAACGACAGGCGGCGAGGTTTCTGGCAAGTCTCCACCCAGCAGACTGAAGTCTGCACTACTAACGGACAGAATCTTCGTGCGCCGCGATGATTTTCCGAAAAGCGTCCGATCTTGTGCCGGCGTTCACAGTGCGCCAGCCGCCCCTCAGCGCCCTCTGCCACCTCAGCGCCCTCCGGTTTTGAATTTTGTTCTTCTCGGCGTCTCAGCGTCTCTGCGGTGAAGATCCTTCTTGCGGCTACGCCGCCGCGCTGTGCCACATCGCGCCTAGCGGATTCGTATGGTCCAGGTTTTTCCATCGTGAACGCCGCCATCTTCTACTTTTACCTGTTGAAGGACCTTCCCGGAATACACGTATTTAATTTGGCCAGCCTTACTGCCTGCGTTGTAAGTCTCGCCCGTGAGCATGGTTCCAGAATAACTGATCGTGCGCTGATAGTAAGGGGCGGCCGAATCCTTATGGAATGCCCTAATCTCAGTGAGGCGGTCGCCCGACCAGTTGAAGCGCACCAGGTTGTCGGCATTCCATTCGCGGGCGGCGGCCATGCGGCCCTGTGGGTCGTAAGTGAGACTGAAATAATGCAGGCCGTCCCAGATGAACGGGTTAAAAAACGAATTTCCGGCGACAGTGGTGCTGAGCGGGCCTTCCAGGATGGTGAGGACCGCGGGGTTGAACTGCGGAGAATCTTGCAGCAGGATGCGCGGACGCCCGTGCTCGTCCACGAGGTGTGGCGGATTGGGCGCATCGTGAGCGACGCGCAGACCGTCTAGCGCCACGGGGCCGTCGAATTTGGCCGCGGAGACCACCTGCACCTGCGGGTCGGAGGGCGCGTAAGCGAAGAAGAAATCGCCTTGCGACTCGGGCCCGCCGAGCGCGCGATAACTTTGCAGACCCTTGTCATCTTCGAAAGTGGTGGCGATGGAGTTCAGCTGGTTGCGGTCCCATTGGAACGCCATTTTGAGCTTGTAGCCCTGGACGCTATCGATGGGGAGTTGGAAGGCGCCGCTGCTGGGGCAGTAATAGATACCGTCGGCGAGAGGCCGGCCGGAGAACCAGTTGGGGGCGCCGGCGAGCTGTGGGTGGGGAGCCGCATCCAGCAGGGCGCGGATGCGGAGGGCGCGGTCGCGGGCCGCGGGGTCGGCGCGCAGCGAGTTGGACCGCACCAGGTACCGATCCAGCCGATCTTTGGCGGCCGCCCGATCGCGGAAGACGGCGGCAACGGCGCCGCCGTAATAGAGGAAGTCGTCGTCATTGGGGTCGAGGGTCAGGGCCGCGGCGGTGGCGGCGCGTAGTTTGGAGTAGTCGCCGTCGTGCTGTAGGGCGGCGAGCTGCTGTTTGAATGCGGCGCGCTTCTGTTCGAGGTCGTGGAGAAGGTCCGTGCGGGCCGCCTTTCCGATTTCGCGCGCGTCGGCGTCGGCCACGGTACGGTCATAGCGATCCAGGAGAGGCAAGGCGTCAGCGTCGCGGCCGCGGGCTTGGAGCAGCTTGGCTTGCAAGATGAGGATTTCGGGAGCGTCCTGGTTTTCGGCGATGGCTTGCTGGAGCGCGGCATCGGCCTTGGCGAAATCTTTGTCCTGGAGGGCGCGTTCGGCGTCGTGCAGGCCGAAGTTGAAGCGCAGATATTCGGGCGATCCGGCGGTGAGGGCGCGCGGATTGGCGGTGGCGGCCTCGGCCTGGGCGGCGGTCTGACGGGTGGTTTCGAGGAGTTTGGCGGTCCTGGGATTATCGGGGTCGCGGCCGGCGGCGAGAGCGAGCTCGCGGAGGGCGTCGGCGTTCAGTTGGCGTTCGGCCAGCAGAGCTCCGCGATGCGCATGGAGGCGGGCGCTCTCCTCAAGGGCCGTCCTGTGCAGCTCCATCAGGTCGGGAAACGGCCACTGGTATGGCTCGAACGGGAGATAGGCATCGAGCAGGAGATCCCATTCGCCGGCGGCGGCGAGCGAGTGGAGGCTGAGGCGCGCGGTGTCGATGGTTTGAATGCGGGTGGCGACGGCGGCTTCCAATGCGCCCAGCGCGGGGTCGCCGGGGAAGGCGCGCTGCGCGAGTTGGGCGAAGCGGCGGGTGAGGAGCAGGTCGGAATACGGGCCGCGATTTTCGAAGGCCGCGATGCCGGCGGCGAGGCGGTCGCGGAGTTGGTCGTGGAACTCATACTTGACGGGGGAGTCGGGGAAAGAGGTTACGAGGCCCTCCATGGCGGCCAATTGTTCATCGAGGCTGCGGAATACCGCGGTGCGATTGACGAATGCGAGCGCGAGGCGATCGGGGTCGGCGCCGGGGACGAAGACGAAGAAGAGCTCGGGCGCGATGAGTTCGCCGACCTTGGTTTTCTTGGTTTGGAACGCCTGGATGGCGAGGCGGGCCTGCGCGGTGGAGGCGTCGACGGCAGCTTTGGGGGCGAAATCGTCGGGGAGGATCAGGTCGGAGGGCTTGCCGGATTCGTCGAGGCGGATGAGGCGGTTGTTGGCGTCGGTGCGGATGATGCCGGCCTGGGCGAGTTCCAGGCGCTGAAGACGCTTGGCATCGTCGGGGGTGATACGCGGCGTGGTGAGGGGTAGCAGGCGGACGCGGTGAGTGCCCTCGATCAGGAATTCCTCGACGCCTTGGAAGCGGATCTTGCCGTCGGTGGACTTCTGGCCGACGAGTCCGGCCTGGGGGAAGGCGGCCGGCGAAAATGCCATCGCCAG
>Ga0182016_10001524_pt1 | contig 28189 bp, 17 predicted proteins | sample 712S2MmetaG_FD_120491 | JGI IMG/M metagenome (GOLD analysis project Ga0182016, IMG submission 120491) | Permafrost microbial communities from Stordalen Mire, Sweden - 712S2M metaG | ecosystem: Environmental > Terrestrial > Soil > Wetlands > Permafrost | place: Sweden: Stordalen | collected...
AAGCGCTTCCGCCGCTTGACTGATCAATGGGTCGGTTCGGCCCTCCAACTGGCCCGATTGGAATTGGAAAAATGACCCCGTGAAGCCTGTTTTCAGCGGGAGAACGTACCACTCGTGAGTATGGACTCTTGCCTGGGACACTCGCCAAGGTACGGATTGCAAAGTCTTCGCAACTGAAAAGGAACTGGACTCGCATGTGAAACAAATCATGTTTGACGACCTTTTGGCCACTACTGGCATTGATGCTGAGGTAGTTCGAGAGCTATTGAATGCAGGGCATGTGTGGGATGCATGGGAAAAATGGTGTGAGACATGCAAAGACCCGCTCGATACCTACAACTGGGATTCTCAGGCGTTGGACATTACCATTGATTAAACTGGGAGGTCAATTGCAGGCCGTTTGCAAGCATTGTATTATAGGAATTGCGGGACTGAGGAATTCCGCAAAGACTCCACGGCTTGTAAGTTATCTTCAATCATAGCGGCGTTCAAGCCAGCTACGAGATTGGCATTTTCCCAGGCAAAAGCGCAACTCTTCTGATTTGGGATCAGAAGAGCTAATAACGTGTGGCTTAAGCCATCTCGAGGCCGCGCATGGTGCCGGTGGCGGAGGCGAATTTGTCGGTTTCCAGGCCCATGCGCTGGAGCATGGAGACGAAAAGATTGGGCAGGGGATAGTTGCGGTCCCGGTCAAAGGCCAGGTGCTGGCCGTGCTTGAAACCGCCGCCGGCAAAGAGGGTGGGCAGGTTGGTCGTCACATGAGTGTCGGCATTGCCCAGGTTTGTGCCGTAAAGAATCATGGTTTGGTCCAGCAGGTTGCTGCCATTCTCCTGGACGGCTTTCAGCTCGGAGAAAAGTCCGGCGAGCAGTTTCATGTGCCATTCATCAATGGCTTTCAATTCCGAGAGCTTGGCTTCCGAATGACCATGATGCGAAAGGTTATGGTAACCGTCCGAGGCGGTCCGGTCGCCGATCTTGATGGCGGGGGAATTGACGCTGTCCAGCAAGAGGGCGACGACGCGGGTGGAATCCGTTTCAAAGGCCAGGCGGGCCATGTCGTACATGAGGCGGACCTTTTCCATGTATTCGCGCGGGCTGGCCGGGTCGAGCGGGACCGGGACGTGAACGACGGGTTTGGGTTTCCGCTCCCATTCGCGGGACATGGTCATGCGGTGTTCGAGGTCGCGGACGCTGGTAAAGTATTGATCGAGGCGATCGCGGTCGCGCGGCCCGAGCGTGCGCTGGAGATCGTGGGCCTGGCCGGCTACGACGTCGAGAATGCTTTGGCCGAGTTCGAGACGGCGGACCTGGTTCTGCACTTCCGCCTCTGTTCCTTGGACGAACATCCGCTTGAAAACTTCCGAGGGCTTTTCGTCACAGGGAATGAGCACGCCGGAACCAGTCCAGGAAAGGCTGCGCGATCCGCGTTCGACGTTGACGCCGAGATTCAAGGACGGAAAGCGCGTCAGATGCCCAATCCGCTCGGCCATGTATTGGTCCAGGGAAATCGTGTTGCGGAAACCGCTCCGTCCGGGGTGGGGCGCGGCGGTAAGGAAACAAATATCCGCCGGGTGGCCGCCATCCACGTCCGGATGAGAAACGCCGCTGAAAACAGTCAGGTCATCGAGGTGCTCGCGGAGGAGTTCCAAGTACGGAGGAGGCGTGTAGCCACGGCCTGTTTGTTGCGGGAAAAAGTTACTTGGCACCAAGCCGAGGTTGTTGCAAATGGCCAACATGCGGCGCGGCTTGGCCTCAGTGGAACCGGCCTCGGCCGCGCTGGCGAACCCGGGAAGCATCGCGTCCAACAGGGGCAGGGAAAGGGCAATGCCGGCGCCGCGCAAAAATTTGCGCCGCGATAAGCCTTTCTTAGCTGTGATATTGGAACCAATCATGGGCGAACGAGTCGGCTCTCTCATAGACGAGACGGGGCGCTCATTTATTTAAGAATAAATCGCTCCGCACGATTTCATGGATCAAAGTGCGGACACCATAGCCGTCCGCTTTGCTCCGCGCAAGGATTTGCGCCACGGGCGGACGGTCGGAAAAACGGATCGGGGCGCCGGTGGCATAAATGATTAATTGCTCCGTGAGGTTGCGGGCCAGTTGGTCCGGGTCGGAGAGCAATTCTTGCTTGAGTTCGCGAATGTCGGTGAATTTCCGGCCGTCGGCCAATTCCCCGCTGGCATCCACCGGCAGGCCCAGGCGATAGTGGAAGTTGATGCCATTATGGCCTGAGCCGTTGACGGGTTCGCCTTCAGCCGTCGAACGGTACCGGCTCCGGTACCCGCCCATCACGTCAAAACATTCCAAGGCGAAACCCGGCGGGTCGATGTTACGGTGGCAGGCCGCACAAGATTCCTGGCTGCGGTGTTTGGCCAATTGCTCGCGAATCGTCGTCGCTCCGCGAATATCCGGTTCGACGGCAGGGACGCCGGGCGGGGGAGGATGCGGTGGCTTCCCAATGATGCGCGTCAAGATCCAGGCCCCACGCTTGACGGGAGAGGTTGTGGTGCCATTGGAGGTGACTTTGAGAATGCTAGCCTGCGTCAGTAATCCGCCGCGCAGACATCCCGGGGGCAGGGAAACGGGTCGGAGCGTGACGCCCTCCACGCCGGAAATGCCATAATGGGTGGCCAGTCGCTCATTAAGGACGGAGAAATCCGAGGCGACGATATTGGTCACGCTCAGGTTTCTTTTGACAAGCTCGGCAAAGAAAAGCTGCGTTTCGCCGGTCATTGATTCCAACAGCAGATCGTCCAATTGGTACTCGGGGTAAAGCTGTTCGTCGGGCGCCGTTCCCGCGATGAGGCGCAAATCGAGCCAGTAGTCCAGAAACGCATTGATGAAACGCCGTGAGCGGGGGTCGTCCAGGAGGCGGTCGGTTTGCTTCGATAACACTTCGGGCCGGTGTAGCTGATGGCGCTCCGCGAGTCGGCGCAGTTCATCATCCGGGCACGAATTCCACAGAAAATAAGAGAGGCGTTCGGCGAGGGCGAAATCATCCAGCCGCCCTGGTTTTTCCTTAAAATAAATGAAGCCGGGCGAACTGAGAACGGCCGTATAGCCAGCCATCATGGCATCGGTAAAACTGTAGCCCTGCCGCAATGTTGTTTGAATTAAACTGAGGAAGGGTTGGACATCTTCGTCGCGGAGAGGGGTTCGATAGGCTTGGCTCATGAAGCGGCGGAGGAGGGCTTGGGCATCGTGCGCCGGGTCCTTTAACAGGATTTCAACCGGCGACTGCGCGGTGTTCGTCGAGGCTTTCGCGATCGGCAACTTTCCGAAAAGAACCTCATGGCCGGCAGGAGGCCATTGATCCAGCAAAGGTCCGTCCACTTCCATCCACTTGAAAGCCACGGCGGGCATGCCTTCAGCCGTGGCGAGTGGGTTGTGGAAATCAGGCGGCCTGGAGCGGAATAGGCGCGCGGCGTCAGGCCGAATCGTCTCACCGGCCTGCAGCCACACCTCCATTTCATAAACGGAAGGATCGGGCAAAGCGTCAAAACTGCCCAAAGTGCGCAGGCTTAAAGGCGGCACTTCCGCGTAAAGGGTGACCGGCTCGGAGCGGTGCGCGCGGGAAACCTCGGTGAATTTCGGCCCCATCCAGACGCTATAAGTCGAGAAGCGCAGTTTATACCGGCCGGAAATGGGCGCGCGAAATTTGCCGAAACGAATTTCCGTCGGCTCGTAGGTACTCACGACCACGGCGAGGGCTTGTTGCTCGCGCACTTCGGGAGTTTTGGAAATGTCAGGGCGTTGCGGTTTGTCCTCCGCCATGAGGTTGGTTTGCAGTTCGAGGCCGACCAGCGGGAAGGTTCGGCGATTGAGCGGGCCTTCCAGCTTGATCCGGCCGAAAAACTCGCCTTCATCCCAGGTGTAAAAGCGATTGGTTCGGGGGTCGGGGCGTTCGACCTGGGGGGCGATGACTTTCCTGAGCGCGTATTCCGCGGCGCTCAGGTAGCGCGCCATCTGCACATGGGAAACATCCAATGCGTCCCCCACTTTATTGAAGCCAAAGGCCGTGGTGTCCTCCGGCAGGAAATTCTTGACCTCGAGATAAGGAGCATGGAGCAGGTCTCGCAGGGTCGCCTCGTACTCGTAGCGATTCAAGCGGCGCTCGGTCGCGCGGCCTTCGCGTTTATCCTTATCCTTCTGGAAGTCCGTCAGCGCGGATGAAACGGTTTTCAGGAAAGACTTCAGGTCGGACTCTTTGGGGCGCGGCTTCTTTTTTGGCGGCATTTCTCCGGCGTTGACCCGATCATGGACGAGGACCCATTCGGCAAAGGCTGGCGGATCGGCCGGATCGACCTTCAGCGCCGTCAGATTCAGGCCGCCCTTGGTCGTCTCGCCGTCATGGCACTCGTAGCAGTGCTTCTCCAAAAAAGCATGAGCGTCGGAGAGCGCCGCAGGCGCGGACAAGGGCAGCAGGGCCGCCGCAAGGGCGAACCAAGTAAAGCAAAAAACCTTCATGTACCAATATGAGACGAGCGAATGCCTGAAATTATTGTGCCAATTTAATCCATTGTTCAGCAAGAGAATTGAAGGGCAGTGGCTAGAAGGCATTTAATTGTTGCATAGAGTGCGAGACCGTATTGCCGCTTCACAAGTGGCTGTCTCCGGCTTGGCGCACCTTGGTCCAACGGACGTGGCATTTGGTATGGCTAACGATTCTAAGATCGGAGCCTATGGTGCTTTGGCCGCCGCGGCGGCGAGGCGGGCGGCGTTGGTTTTCATGGCGGTGAGGTAGTCGCCTGTTTTGGGCTGGCTGGCGCAGGTTTCAAAGGCGATGGGTTCGATGCCCATTTGGCGGAGGCGGGCCGCGACCGAAGGGAGCGGATCTTCTTCCCAGAGCATGATTTTGGCGGGATGCTCGGCATGCAATTGCTCGAACTTGCGCCAATCCGCATCCGAGGGCATTTCGTCCGGCTCCCAGTGGACGCTCTTGAGGTTCCAGCCATAGCGCCGGGCGGCATAATGATAGACCGGATGCGAGCCGAGCATGGGCGCTCTGCCCAAGGGAACGGAAGCGTGCGCAAGCAGGCGATCGAGATCGTCCAAGTCCTTTTCCAGCGATTGGAGGTTCGTGTCAAATTTTCCGGCCGCAGTCGGTCTCAGGCGGATGAGTTGGTCGCGAATCGCCTGGGCTTGCTGCTTTGCCTGGGTTGGGTCCATCCAAGTATTAAAGTCGAGCAGGCCGTGACTGTGCAAGCCCTCGCTGCCGTGGCTGTGGGTGATGACTTCACCATTTGTCATGTAAGCATCGGCGAAGGCGGCGGAAGTGACCACCTGCCGGCTGAGGGGCAATGCGCTTGTCGGGAGCCACTTTTCGTAGTCCGCGCCATTGAGCAGGATCAGATCGGCCGTTTGATATTCCCGCAGTCCCTTCGAGTCTGGCTTCCAGAAGGCGGGGTCCTCATTTGGTGGAATGGGGAAAATGATCTCCACTTCGTTTCCGGCAAGGCGCGAAGTGAAATACGACAACGGATAATTGACTACCGCGACGCGCGGCTGGGCGTTGGGTGTTGAAAGAGACTCCTGATGGATTGCCTGCGGCGGCAGTGTGTGCGCGCGCCAGCGAGCGCCAAACTTGACTGTGACGATCCACGCCAGCCCAACCGCAAGGACGACGCCACAGGTCGTTACGACCGTTATTTCCGCCGCCAGCAGCCGGAAAATGGTCCAGCGGGCGCAGCCAATCTTGAACATCGTTTCCATTTCCCCGCGGCGCAGCCGCAGCGAGAGCAGCACCACCAACCCCAGCAGCAGCGCCGTGGCCCCGCCGACGAGCAGCGCTTGCGCATCGAAAAAGCGTTTGACGCGGAAGACCAGATCAAACGTTTCCGAGACGACTTCCTTCGGTATGAGCAATTGCGCCGCCGCCTTCGGGTCTTCAAAGCGGCCGCGCAAGAGTGTGGCGGATTTGACGTCATGCGGCACGACGAGGATCGCGGTCACCGGGAACTTCGTTTCATCGCCGTGCGTGTGGAAGAGGATGAGGTTGTCGTCGTTAATTTCCTGAAACGGCAGCACCGCCTCGCTGGCGACGAGGTTGGTGGGGTCTCGTGCCAGGAGGAGGTTGGGGTCGCTTTGGGCCACATCCTGGTGTCCATGCATGAACCCGAGGATGATCCATTCCGTTTTGTAATCCGTGAAAATGGCGTCATCGTCCGGGTTGCCAGCCGGAGCGAGAATGCCTTTGACATGCATGTTGATGGGATACGAACCGGCCAGGTCAAAAACGTTCTCAGGATCACTCATTATTTTATCGCCTGGATGCAGGCGCAGTTTTTCCGCGACGGACGCGCCCAGCACACAATCGCCCACGCGGGCCAATCCATCGCCTTGCGCAAGGCTCAAGGCGCGAAAATCAAAATATTCCAAGGAGGTGCCAACGATGGGAAAGCCACGGGCCGAATGCTTTTGCAGGAGCGGGATCGCCAGCGCCAAGCCGCTGTGGTTGATTGCGGCCGCGTCGTTCATCGTGAGATCGCGGGCTGGCTTGCCGCGAAAATAAAGCGCGTGCAAGACCAGGTCAAATCGGCTGCCAGGCGCGCCCGCGATGAGAGGGGTGGCTTCGGCACGGGCCAACAGGCCGCGCTGGTAATCGCGGACAAGAAGATGCACCGCCAGAGGTAGAAACACCGCCACGGCAATGCTGAAGACCATAATCGCCGTCTTAACCCTGTTGAAACGAAGATAACGGATGGCCAGAAACAAGACGCTTTTCATCACTTGCCTCCAGCGGCGAAATCGCGGCAATTGAGAACGCGCGGGAAACGAGCCATGATTTCCGCATCATGCGTGACCGTCAGCAGGGTCGCGCCGCTTTCCTGAGCTTGCTGGAAAAGCAAATCGACGATGCGATGCTTGGCCGTAGGGTCCAGGTTGCCGGTGGGTTCGTCGGCCAGCAAGAGCGCCGGCTTGGTTAACAAGGCCCGGCAAATGGCCGCGCGCTGTTTTTCGCCATGGGAAAGTTGGTGCGGAAAATAGCCAAGGCGATGGTCGAGGCCGGTTTGTTGGGCGAGGGCTTGGGCGCGGCGTTCCATTTCCACAGTCAACCGTAGCGCGGGGTTCAAGCGGCAGGGAAGCAGGATGTTTTGAAACGTGTCAAGATAATGGATAAGTTCGAAATTCTGAAAGACCAGTCCAATGTGGGCCACGCGGAAGGCGCGCCGGGCGGCATCGCCCAAGCTGTGCAGAGCGTGGTCCCGCACCCGGATGGTTCCCCGCTCCGGGCTGAGGATGCCGGCGATCAAATGCAAGAGCGTGGTTTTGCCCGACCCGCTGGGGCCGGCAATGGCGACCCGTTCTCCGGCGGTGATGGAGAGTGAAGGAACGGCCAGACGGAAATCGGAACCCGGGAAGCGAAATTCCAGATCGGAGATCGCGATCATAGTTTTCGCAAGAGGACCGTGCTCTTAATTTGGTCTTGCCGCGAAACATTCATAGAGGTGATTTTCCAGAAAGGGCCCACCGGCTCGATTTCCAGATCAGCCGAGTATTCATTGACTCGCGTGTGAATGTGGCCCCAATGCTCCACCGTTCCTTCCACCTGCCAGGTAACACGGGCGGCGAAGCCACTTTTGCTTTTGGTCTCCGCGGGCTCCGTTCGCAGGACTTTGACCTCTCGGACGCGGGCGACGGCGCCGCCTTGTTCCTGCATGATGAGGCCTTGTCTAATCTTGAGATAGAGATCGGCCAGCAAGTCGCCTTGCGCGCTGCCGGCCAGCGCGTCGTAAATATCCGATTCGCTGTGATAATCAAAGGCGCGATAGACATTGCGCAGGAGCGATTCCGCAACGGACTGGCGCGATTTTTCGCCCGTGGCGACAGTCATCACCGTTGGCAGCGGAGGCGCGCCGGGATTGTCCCATTTGAAAATAGGTTCGGTCGGGGAAAAGACGAAGCGCGCGCCTTGGTCGTAAGCAAAAATAACCGCGCGGGCCACGAGCATTTCATTGTTGAAAAGGGTCCATTTCAACTCCACATGGTTAGGCGCCCCCTTGACGGGGTAAGTCAAAATGGCCCCGACTCGCCCGGTCCAGGCGCTCAAGCGGCGCGGGGCCGCACGCGCGGCGAAATCCGTAAAATCCACTCCGTAAAAATCGAGCCGGTCGAGCTTCGGTTTGACTAACAGCCCGTCAATTTTCATTTCATTTTGGCCGGTGAAAAATTTTTCCAGAACGGGCCGGGCCGCCACCTGTTCCGGGACATCGAGAAAGTCCGGGGTGGCGCGCGCCACCGGCTGCCACATTTCCAGCGTCAGCAGTGGCATAAGAATCTCCACGCGAACCTCCTCGTTCTCGATATAAACGAAGGTGTAGGTGGCCGAGTAACTGGAAATGCCCATATTCTGTTTGCGCTTTTGTTCCTGGCGCGCCCGGGCGGCGGCGTAATCGCTGGTGGCCGGTCGTGAGGTTTCATTCCAGTCGAAAGCCACTGTCTCCACCCCTTCCTCTCCGGGCACGCGCACTTCCGGCTCCGGTGGAAGCCCTTCGCGAGTCACCACCAGAGTGACGAGGGCGGGGATCATCATCCCTTTCCCGCCAAAGTTTTGTTGAAAACTCAAATGGGTCGGGGGCCGGTTCAGCGGATATTCCAGGTGATACTGGATGGTGGTGGCCATCAGTTCGCTCACGGGAAGACCTTCCTCCGGCAGCGGAGGCATTTCCACGCGCACGACCTTCCCGACCAGTCGGTTGCCGTCGGCGTCACGCGCGATTAAACCATCCAGTAAAAACTTTTTGTGCAGTTCCGCGCATTTGACAATGTCCGCCGCGGCGAGGCGTGATTGCGGGTTGGCCGCCAAGCCATAAACGAGCAGAAAATCCTCCGGCATGACCGCGATTTTCACTTCCATTTTGTCGCGGTGAACCAGGGCCTCGATTGTGATGAGGGAAATAGGATGGGCCGAAAGCCGCCCCGCTGCCAGGACAAGGCAGAGGAGCGCCGTTCGGCCAATGGATGGCAATGGCGGAAAAAGCCCCACTTTCAAAACTCTACCTTATCTTAAATCCGCGCGCAAAGTCCGCACTTCGTAAGGGGACAGTTCCAAGGTGTTGTTGGCCGGAGCGCCGGGGTCTTGCATCAGGTCGGAAACGGACATCGCTTTTGGATGAACCTTATTCCATTGGAGTGTGGCTTGTGCGGCGGAGTCGCCGGTATTGTAAACCCGCAGGATGAGCGCTTTGCCGTCAGCACTGGGTTTGAGCGAGGTAATCATGATCGAGCCCGGGGAGATTTGGAGCAGCGAACCAGCCGGCGCGGGTCCAATCGCCGGAGCGGCCAGCAGCGGTTCGGTGCTCTCGAGGCCAAAATGCGCCGCCGCCGTTTGGTCATACGCGGTGTGCGGGCGGAGCGCGTAGGCGAAAATGGTTTCACCCTCTTGTTCCGCGCGGTAATTGGTATGCCAATGGTTGTTCATCACCCACGAATAGATCGTGGAGGACGGCTTGATGGCGGACAGGAAAGCGCGAGGGTTGGGTTGCGAGCGGGGAAGATTCGCCGTCAGCCCGCCGATTTCCAGCAGCGGCGCTTGGACGGTGGCCCAAGTCACGCCCAGTTTTTCATTGGAGAGGTCAACCCAGCGTTCGACCGAAAACCAATTTTTACAGGCACCTTCCAGTTGATCTTTTTCCGGTTGAATCACACCCCAGGGAATATTAATGCGCACCACTGGGTCGGAAATATTAAAGCTGAATCCAAAGTGAACGCCCTCCACTTCCCGGATCGCTTTTTTATCGATGGTATCGATGATTTCCACGCGATCGAGTCCGTCCACCAGCCGGATTTCCCGCGTTAGCTTATGGCAACCTGGCGCATCGCTTTGCACCAGCAACGACGCGACCAACGGACCATTCTCCTTGACCGTGATGGTGGCTGGACCGGAAGGCTGCGCGTCTTTGACATTGCCGCCCGGCAAATGAATGTAGGCATTTAATCCGAGAGGCGACGCGGGGTTGACGAATTCATGGTCCACGCCGTTGCGCCGCAGGCTGGCAATGGTCCCGGAAGACGCGTCCAGTTTCAGAGTGAGTTGCGCGTCGGACAACGATACATCGGTTGCTTTCGCCGCGCCTGACGGGGCTGCCGACCCTGCTTCCACACTGAAACGCCGCCCGCCAAAAGAAGGAACGTCCTTGGCGAGGAAAACCAATTCGCCGCTGGAAAGCCGTTGCGAGGGCATCGTTTCGCCCTGATCATTCTTCACGACATCACCGGCCAGTTTCATCGTCTTGGGCAGGGTGACCAGATCTGTGCGGGGCCACGAGGCGGTGTTGAAAACATCGATGGCCGCGGGGCTTTCCGGTGCGTCTCCCCGTGTGGCGAACGCTTGCGCGAGCAGTTTTTCCGTCTCGGACGCGCCGTCCAAAGCAAAGGCTTGCTTGATTTTCCATTGCGCTTTGACGAAGTCGGAATCCGGCGCGCTGATGCTATTGTAAGCGCCCCAAGTGTGTTCACTATACATGGCAATGTTCTTGAGCGCCTCGTCGTAACCGGCCTCCGGCAGCGCACCGGGTTGCAAGAGGGTCCAAAGTATCTCTCCTTGGGTCATCCGGTCCGAGGAAAGCCGGTTGAGGCCCGTTTCGCGAGCGCTTGAGCCGGCGCCATCCTCCCAATAAGGGGTCATGTCGCCGCGATAGACGGGGAGGGAAGCGCCATAACGCTTCTCGAATTCATGGAACATTTCAGGTGTGGTGGAGATGATCAGCTTGGGCCAGGCATAAGTTTTGTTCCACTCCCGTACTATAGGCATCACGCTTTCGTCGGGTCCGCCATTGTCGCCCTTGGTCCAGCGCAACTGGACGATGTCATAGGGATAGCCCCACTCCTCCAGTTGCGCGGTTAATTCGGCAATGGCGTCGCGGATCGAGGAGCAGTGGTGGCCGATGGAATAGCCGCCTTGCGCGCCCCAGTAGATGGCTCGTTCTCTGCCGGAGGGCGATTCCCACCAGAAGGGATGATTTTCCCAACGCACTCGAACATAGCCGATGCGATCCCCCACCATGCCGCTGGAGGCATTGGGACCGTCCGAAATATATTTTATTCCAGCCTGCGCCAGCGACGGCACCATGCCCCAGATCAAACCCGGCACATCGCTGATCATCATGGATTCGCAGGGCACGCCGCATCGTTTCCCCAGTTCGGTTGAAAACTTCAATTGACCCAAAAGCTCCTCGCTCCGGGCCAACCCGGTGAGCACGTTGCCGTACATGGCGTCCACATAAATACGGCGTTCCCGCACCGCTTGCTCAAAATCCGCCTTCTGCTCGGCCGTGGCGATTTTGTAAAACTGTTCCACCTGCCAAAAACCTTCCGTGTTCCATTTAAATTGCGCCGCCGGTGGGTAGTCTTTCGTCTGCTTAATCAAGTCCAGGGCATGGACAACATTCTGCGCCTGTTTGGCCGCGATGTGCGGCTGGATGTCCGTATAGCCAATATCGCAATGCGAATGGATCAGGACGTAATAGATGCGCGGTTTGCAGGCCGGGACGGTGATGGTTTGTTGCAACGTGGTGCGACTGGATCGAAGTTTGATCACCGTTTCGCAGTCGTTGGTCACGGGCGCGCCAGCCGGCAGGAACGCGGTAAATTGAGAGGCGCCGCGCGGGTCGGCTGCAAAGGTCATTTCCTCCTGGCTGCCGGCATACTCGACATGGATCGCCACCTCACTGTAAAGCTTCGCGTCCTTGAGCGAGATGGCAATTTGGCGCCCGGGCTGGCCGTCCGGGCGATAAGGCGCATAAGGAAGGGCCGCGCAGGCCAGGGCGGTTGGCTGGGGCAAATCCGCCTCAGCTACTTCGTGGCCTTGGCCGAATCGGACGGCGCTCAAACCAAAATAATCGCTCCCGTAATTTCCGCCCTTTGGTTCGGCCGCGATGAGGACCGACTGGAGTGAGCGGGCCTTGGCGATATTCGTAACGAGAAACGCCGCAAGCTCCGGACTGCCGCTGGCGCGCGGCAATTCGATCACTTCCGGTGAAGTCAGGGCAAACCAAGTCGTACCATCGGCTGTTCCAAGAATTCTTGTCAGACGGAATCCCCGGTCCGTCAGATTGGCTTGGTTGTGATTCCAAATAGAAATCGAATCAAAGGCCTGCGGCCGGGCAAAATCAAAGCGCACCCAAGCCGGGGACGCGGGCAAGTTCTCCCCAGGGCTGGTTGAAGGCGGGTTCTGCGCCGTGTGCCACATCGTCTGCGCCGAGCCGTCGTTGTCGTGCCGCCCGTTCCGCAGGCCTTTTTCCTCGCAGAGATGTCGCGCAGTTTGGCCGTCGCCGAACTGGCTGGAGGCGGTGACCTTGATGAGATTTGCCGGGATCTCCTCCTCGATCCAGGTTGCCTGGGCCGGGGTTAGTGCGCTCAGCACGAGCGAGACGATGAGTCCATGTAAGTAGGCGAGGCGAGTTTTCATGCTGCGTTAGTTGGCGCGAATTATTTGTTGGTCATTTGCGAAAAGGAGCCGCCCGATCAGCGGTGAGAGAAGCATAAAATCCCACTGACCCGGAGACACTTTCATGAGTGTTCCACAGTCAGCGGTTCGCATCGTGTAGGCGACACCGTGCCGAATTGACTTTTCCGCACCCCACTATCAGGCCCCTTTGTCGCCGACAAGTCTTCACCATTTTTGCAATCCATTGCCCCTTTTTTGCGCTGGCCATCGCTTGCGAAGCGGCGAAGTCCTCGATTTTCGCTCTCTTGCGGTCTTTTGGGATTGCTGTCCGGTCCAAATTGGGTAAAAACATTTGTATGATGCACTATCTTCACGACGCGGCCAGAGTTGGCGACTTGGCCAAGGTTCAAGCGCTCCTCACGGGCAATCCGGAGCTGGTTTCCAGCAAAGATTTAATCGGCAATACGCCTTTGCACACGGCAGCGTCGAAGGGGCACAAGAATGTGGGAGAATTGCTGCTGGCCCACAAAGCGGACGTCAATGCCAGGGACAACAACTGCGGAACACCCTTGCACCTTGCGGCGGCCGAGGGCCACCGGGAAATGGCGGAACTGCTGCTGGCCAATGGGGCCGACGTTAATGCCAAAGACTTTAACGGAGAGACGCCCTTGCACACCGCGGCGATGACCAGCCATCGCTATATGGCGGAGTTGCTCCTGGCGCATCAGGCCGAAGTCAACGCCCGAGACGTCAACGGGGAAACACCTTTGCACTGGGCCTCCGCCAATGGACCCAAGTACCTGGCGGCCTCTTTGCTGGCGGGCAAGGCGGACGTCAACGCGCGGGACAACGATGGCACGACGCCCTTGCACGAGGCGGCGTACGAGGGCAACAAAGACGTGGCGGAATTACTGCTGGGGCATGGGGCGGAAGTCAACGCCCGGGATAAGAAAGGCGAATCGCCTTTGCACGTGGCGTGCTTCTACGGCCACAAGGACGTTGCCGAATTGCTCCTGGAGCGCAAAGCGGAGGTCAACGCGAAAGACAACCTGGGCGAAACGCCTTTGCACCGGGCGGAATTGAAACACCACAAGGACGTGGTGAGACTCTTGCTGGAATACGCCGCCGACGTCAACGCCAAAGATAATCTGGGCCACACTCCTTTGTGCCGGGCCCAATTGAAGAACCACAAGGAGATCGTGGATTTGTTGCGCCAGCAGGGCGGCCACGAGTAGAACCGTGGCGCCGCCGGCTCTGCCTATGGACTCTCCAGGAGATAAAACTGCTGGGCGGCGTTGGGGTTGACCGCGTTGGTGGCGGTGATGGTAAAAGCCCCGTTGACCGCAAGACTATTGGTGGCGACCTTTTTCCATTGGCTGGCCGGCAGAGAGAGGTTGGTGCTACTCAACACATAGTAGGTTTGGCCCGCTTGTCCGTTAGTCGCGCTGAGCACCAGATTCGTTTGGGCAATGCTGGCGCCAAGAAGGCTCGGCGGCTGGGTCAACGCGAAACCGAAGACCGTTCCCGCGCCGGCAGTGCCTCCATTGACCGTTGTGCCGTAGAGCACGTTGCCGGAGAGGACCACGCCGTTGGGCAGAGCGCCGTCGTTGTTGAAGCCGTCGGCATTAGTCTCCGAAAAGCTGTAAAGCATCGTGAATTCATCGTTACTGAGGTTGAAGGAGAAAATGGTCCCTGTGCCAACCGGACCGCCGTAGAGTGCCGTCCCGTAAAGCATGTTTCCGGCTAGAATCAGATCGTCTGGCAAAGCCCCATCGCTATTCAGGCCATTCGTGTCAACTTCGGAAAAACTGTAAAGCGTGACAAACCCGGTGCCGTTGGTATTCAGAGAGAAGATGGTGCCGCTGCCGCCCGCGCCGCCGTAGGAGGCGACGCCGTAGAGCTGATTTCCGGAGACACACAACGCGGCTTCCGGACTGGCGCCGTCCGCGTTGAGGCCATCCGCGTTGGTTTCGGAGAAGCTGTAAAGGGCGGCGAATTCGCCGCCATGACTGGTGATGGTATAATCGAAGATGGTGCCGTTGCCCGCTTTGCCGCCAAAGGCCGCTGCCCCATACAGAGTGTTATTCGTCATAACCAGTCCGGCAAAAGGGTCCGCGCCGTCGTTGTTATAGCCATTGGCATTCGCCGGCGAAAAATTATGCAGGGGGGAAAATCCGCTGCCATTGGTGCTGAGGGAGAAGAGGGTGCCATTGCCGGCGGTTCCTCCCACGAAGGCCGTCCCATAAAGGACGTTGCCTGCCAACACCAACCCGGCCGTGGGGTCCGCGCCTAAAGTGTTAAATCCATTGGCATCCGTCGCGGGAAAACTGTCAAGTGGATCGAATTCGATTTGGTTGGTCGCTAAAGAGAAAACCGTACCATTACCCTTCGTGCCGCCCGTGTAGGCCGTTCCATACAGATTGGTTCCCGCGAGCACCAGGCCGGCTTCGGGATCAGCTCCGTCGCTGTTGAAACCATCCACATCAGTCGCGGAAAAAATGTGCAGCGAAAGGAATCCGGTCCCATCGATATTCACGGCAAAGACGGTGCCATTATCGGCGTCGGAACCGCCGGAGGTCGTTGTGCCGTAAAGGGTTTTGCCGGAAAGAAGTGGCGCCGCGTACGGATTGGCGCCATCGGTCCCGTTCGTGAAATTATGCAGCGTGGCGAAGTTAGGCGGTTGCCCTTGGAGGCACATCAGGACGCCCAGCAAGATTGTCGCCGCAATCGACCAGGGACTTATCTTCGTTTTCATAATCCTTTTTAAAATTGGAAGCCGGTCGGAACCTTCACCGGGGAAAACCCTTTCACCATTTGAACCGTTAAGCAAGACAATCTGGCCGAATGGAGCGGGCAGGGATGAGAACCACGCAGCCATTACGCCTAGGGGCTGTGGTGTCCGTTGCCTAAAAAGGCGCAGGAGACTGGAGCCTTGGCCCGCTCCGACCATTAGAGGCCGGCTTGGGGGGAAGCGTGTTTCGCGAGACCTTTTTCGTCCTTTTCCAGAGGCGGCCAAACCCGCAAACCCGCTGCCGCAGCTAACGCGCGCTGCCGGAAGTGGCGGTCAAAGGAAAGAAACCAGGTGCCGCCCATAAGAAGAGCGCTTGCCACCAGGATCAGGTCGTGCCCGCCAGGACGGAGGCTTGGAGAAAAGCGCCGGGCCAGACGTTCGGCCTGCTGAAAGGCTCGGGACCAATCCACCGCCTCCAAGCGCAGGCGCAAGCCCTCATCCAGGTCGGAGAGGAATTGATCGGCCCGGCCTTTTTGCCGCAGCAGCACGTTGAGCGTTTCGACGCGCGCCAAAGCGGAGAGGCTGACCACTTTGGTGTCGGCCGCCAGGAAACGCTCGATAGATTCGCTGTTGCCATCCTGAAGGTAGAGGCGAACCAACAGGCTGGAATCGGCCACAAATCTCATTTCAGTCCGCCCGTACCCTGTTCACGATCCGCCTGCCTTTGGCGCTCCTTTTCAAATTCCTCGAGAATTTCAGCATCCGCGTGGGCGCTCCGCTGCCTGAGCCGGTTGAAGTGTGCCTTCCAATCAGGCTTGCGCTGGGGCAACGGCGGCGTGGGCGTAAGGTACGCGACAGCCTTGCCGTGACGGCGCAATTCAAAAACTTCGCCCCGTTCCAACTCGTCGAGGACGCCTGCTGTCCGTCGGTTCAAGTCGCGCATCGTCAATGTTTTCATGTCAGACACTATAAGTCTGACCTTGCGGTCAGGCGACGACTTTTGTGGGGTGAAGCGGCGCCACCGCAAGTCATGATGGGTTCTTGGTTCATGTGCAGGGCAATTGATCCCTCGGCACATCGACGAAATCAGGCTCAGGCAAGGCCGGCAGTTGGAGGGCTCTGATGGTTTTCCGACCGTTGATCCATGCTTTGCATACTCGATGCATGCCGTCCATGACGCGCCCTTCGGGATCGATAATTATCGGGTAATCCAAACTTGCTTCGCCGATCAATTTGGCGTGTTCTGCGACGCGCCTGCAAGTGGCCTCGTCGCCCTGGGCGGAGAACCAGAAAGCCTCGTCGAGTTCCCGAATCCTGTCCAAAGGCCAATCGACCGGTGCTTGCCCCGCCGTCAAACGCAGCAACCGGTCAACGTCCCAGGCCAGCCACCCGCGTTCCGACGCCCGAAGGTGATATTGCTTGCGCAAGCCGTCGCCCTCTCATCCTTGGCGGATAAACCAGATTGGTTTTAGCTTGGCCATCGGGGATTTGAGTTTTTCCAATTCCGCGGCAGGACCATGCACCTCCAGGCGAATGAGGTCTGCCAGTCGAATCAGTTCCTCCAGAAGGGCGCCGACGTTGTCAAGATGAGCCAAAGCCCCAGCCGCGCCGCGATAGGCCTCGCGGCAAAAAAACTCTTCGCCGTTGATGGTGAAGTCATAGTAGAGGTTGTCCTTTTCCGCGGCCGTCTTAGCCACAAAGGCCGGCTGCAGTGCTTTGATTTCCGGCATCTTCCCCGGTTTGGCTTTGAAGTAGGGATGGATGCTGACCATGTTGGATGAATCTAGTTTCATTCTTTTTTTTTGGTTTGACGCAGAATTAGCCCGCCTTTCAACCCGCGGAGGCTGCGGCCGCCGCTTGGTCACGGCGCTGTTTCTCGGCCTGGAGGGGCGCGTTGGCGCTGGCTGCATGTGCTCCCGTGGCCAAGGTGGCTAAACCCATGCCGAAGCCCTTCAGCGGGTTGTGCCAGCGCGCATTGCCCGTGAGCGAATCAAGACAGAAAATCTCGCCGCTACAGGACGCAATCACAGCCTCCCCTTGCAGCACGACGTTGACGAACTCGGCTCCTTTGAGATGAGTTGCCCAGATTTGTTCACCCGTGGCGCGATTGAGCGCGACGACCGATCCTTTGATGCCGATGAAGATTAAATCTGTAGTTTTCATAAAAAATCATGACTCATGGAATCTCGGGCCATCGTGCGAGCTTCCGCGGGCGAAACAAGCAAATTCCTGGTCCGGCGTCTGCTTTTTCTGCCGGGCACGGCGCGCGACATTGAACATTTATCCGAGTTGCCGGTCAATCTACTGAGGTCAGGATTCGATGGAGAACTGAGATGGAACGTTTATGAAAAAGCGTGACTTGGTATCGAAAGCGGTGAAGCCGTAGTGTCATTGCCTAATTCCCTGACGGGTGTTCACCCAATTGATCCGGTCCATGCACGAAACTATCTTTGATTATGCTACGCGATGTTTCATTGCCCAGTAAGGTTTTAGTGCGCCACGTCTCGCGCGACAGATTTTGGGGGCCCGCGGGCCGGTGGGTTAAAAAAGCCGAGGCGGCCTTCAATTTTCCCAATTTGTTGAATGCAATCAACACCTGCCTTGGCCGCAGTCTGAAAGATGTCGAGTTGATCCTGCGCTATGAGGGCGCGGTCCCGGACCGCCACATTCCGCTCGACGCCATTCAGTGATGGGCCCCTGATCCGAGGGCGCCCAAAAATTATCCCCGCCTCCCGGGGCCTTGCTCTGGGAAGTTCAAATCCATTCATCCACAACGGTTTGGGAATAAACGACCGTTGTTCTTTTATTTCCCGGTGGAAGAATCCGCGGAATCAGCAAAAGAAATTGAGAAAAAGCTTGCGGTGCTGGTTTTGTGTTGTTATCATCTTCATCAATTTAAGTTATCCGAAAAAGCCAACTCCACGGCCGCATTTTTTTTTGTGACCGTGATTCGGATGCAAAAAAGCCAGTTTTTTCGTATGAACGGTCCATGCAACCATTACCGTTTTCCGAGGGCCTGCATTGCTTTGCTGCTGGTCGGAATCGGGTTCTCCCTTAATGCCGGGACGATTACTTGGACCAACATCCATGGCGGAGACTGGAGCACCGCCAGCAACTGGAGTCCCAATCAAGTTCCCGGCGGGTCGGACACGGCTCTCATCACCACCAGCGGAACCTACGCTATTACCGATAACGCGAATATCCAAGTGGCCAATCTAACGCTTGGCGCCCCGAGCGGAATTCAGACGCTGACCATGAATGGCACGAGGCTTGCCGTGGCCAATGGCGGCATGGTCGGCGCCAACGGCGTATTGAGCATGACTAACTCAACTTTGGCCGGCCTGTTGACCGTTAATGGAATCATCAACTTGGTTAACGGCGGAAACCTAACCGGGGGGAGCAGCCTGACGGTGGCGAGCAATGCGGTGCTGAACATCGGTGGGCAGTATTCCGTTTATTTGAATGGGGTGCTGACCAATGCCGGCACAGTGAACTGGTCGGGCACGGGAACTATTTATTTGTACAATTTCCCCGCGCAGGGCTTGACCGGCGGCATCGTCAATTTGGCCGGGGCGCTTTTCAACGTGGAAAATGACGAGTCGATCTCCGGGGAGGAAGGCGCGCCCTATTTCAACAACGCGGGAACTGTTACGAAATCGGCCGGGGTCAATACCATGATCTCAGTGGCGTTTAACAATTCAGGCGTTTTGAATGTGGCGAGCGGAACCGTGACGTTCTCCGCTGGTGGCATTGACAGTGGAATAACCACCGGCCAGGGCAGTGTGAGCGTGACGGGCGGCACAATGACTCTGAATGCTGCGGTGCCCAACTTGGTCGTGTCAGGCGGCACGGTCGATGGCATCAATTCAAGCATTAGCAATTTGACTTGGAGCAGCGGCACGCTGCAAGGCGCCAATACCCTGACGGGCACGGCAAGTTGGACGTCCGGGACGATTGGCGGGGGCGGCAGCCTGACGGTGGCGAGCAACGCGGTGCTGAACATCGGTGGGCAGTATTCCGTTTATTTGAATGGGGTGCTGACCAACGCGGGCACGGTCAACTGGTCAGGCACGGGAAACCTTTATCTGTACAATTACGCTCCCCAAGGCTCAACCGGCGGCATTGTCAATTTGGCCGGGGCGCTTTTCAATGTGGAGAACGACGAGTCGATCTCCGGGGAGGAAGGCTCACCCTATTTCATTAACGCGGGAACTTTCATGAAATCGGCGGGGGTTAATACGATGGTTTCTTTGGTCTTTAGCAATACCGGTGTTTTGAACGTGGCGAGCGGGACTGTGACGTTGGCCAACGGGGGCGTGGACAGCGGAATCAACACCGGCGTGGGGAGTCTCGGCGTGTCGGGCGGCACGATGACCCTGAATGGGGCGGTGCCCAACTTGGTTGTGTCAGGGGGCACGGTCGATGGCGTCAATGCGAGCATCAGCAATTTGACCTGGACTGGCGGCATAATGCAAGGCGCCAACACCCTGACGGGCACGTCGAGTTGGACGTTCGGGACGATTGGCGGGGGCGGCAGCCTGACGGTGGCGAGCAACGCGGTGTTGAACATCAAAGGGCAGTATTCCGTTACTCTCAATGGGGTGCTGACCAACGCGGGCACGGTCAACTGGTCGGGCACGGGAAACCTTTATCTGTACAATTACGCTCCCCAAGGCTTGACCGGCGGCATCGTCAATCTGGCCGGGGCGCTTTTCAATGTGGAAAACGACGAGTCGATCTCCGGGGAGGAAGGCTCGCCGTATTTCATTAACGCGGGGACTCTTTTGAAATCGGCGGGGGTCAATACGACGGTTTCTTTGGTCTTGAGCAATACCGGTGTTTTGAACGTGGCCAGCGGCACCGTGACGCTGGCCAATGGCGGCGTGGACAGCGGAATCAACACGGGCGCCGGGAGCCTCAGTGTGACGGGCGGCACCCTGACCCTCAATGGGGCGGTGCCCAACCTGATTTTGTCGGGCGGGACGGTCAACGGCCTCAACACGAGCATCAGCAATTTGACGTGGAGCGGCGGCACGCTGCAAGGTGCCAATACCCTGACGGGCATGTCGAGTTGGACGTTTGGGACGATTGGCGGGGGCAGCAGTTTGACGGTGGCGGGTAACGCGGTTCTGAACATCAGTGGGCAGTATTCTCTTACCCTCAATGGGGTGCTGACCAACGCGGGCACGGTCAACTGGTCAGGCACGGGAAATCTTTATTTGTACAATTACGCTTCCCAAGGCTTGACCGGCGGCATCGTCAATTTGGCCGGGGCGCTTTTCAATGTGGAGAACGACGAGTCAATCTCCGGGGAGGAAGGCTCGCCCTATTTCATTAACGCGGGAACTTTTGTGAAAACGACGGGAGGCAGCACCACCATGGGCCTGCCATTTAATAATACGGGGACGCTGGCTCTCACGGTTAATAGCCAGAGCAGCTTTGGGCAGATTAATTTCTCCGGCAATGCTGTTTTGGCCGGCGTTCTCAATGTCAATTTCAACAAGACTTACTCTCCGTCCGCCGGCGATTCTTTCGCGTTGCTGACCTATGCCTCTGAAACGGGAGCCTTTTCCTCCGTGAACGTGCCGACCGCGCCCTGGCAAACAAACTATCTCACTTACGGTTCCACCGCGCTCAGCCTGATGATAGGCAGTATCTACAAGCTGGTGTTTGCGTCCGCGCCGGCGACGACGAATATCGCAGGGGCCTCATTTGCCCCGACGGTCATCCAGGCTGAATATTTAAACGGGGCCACGTTTGCCACTAACGGCGTGCCGATAACGATGGCATTGGCCGGCGGCAATGGGATCTTGAGCGGGCAAACAACCCAGAATACCGACGCCACCGGAAAAGCGACCTTTACTAATTTAAGCATCAACCTGGTCGGCCCAAAGACGCTCGAAGCCTCTTCACCGCCCTGGGTCACACCAGCGAGTAACGCCGTGTTCATTGTTCCGGCGGCACCGGAGCAATTGTCCCTCACCAAGTCCATTGCCTATTTGCAAAGGCAGGGATATCCATTTTCGCCCGGGCCGACGGTGCAAATTCTGGACCGATTCGGGAATGTGGTTTCCAATTCAACCCTCGCGATCACTGCTGAGTCCGCGTCCAGCGGTGGCGGCACACTGCAAGGGAGCGTCGTTGTGAACGCCAATGGGGTCAATGGGACGGCGTCTTTTGGCGGCCTCTATTTTAGCCTTGGAAATTCGAGGATGGCGGAATCACCCGTAATATATTTTGCGTCTCCAGGTTTGGTTTCCGTAACCAACAACCCGATCCTGGTCGAATTTGTCAGCGGATTGATTACGCTGACCAATGGCAATTCCTCGGTGCTTATTGATCCAAATAGCCAAGACGGCGTCTCGCAGTGGAATGTGGACGGGAAAGGTCAATTATCCCAAGCGTGGTTTTGGTTGCGCCAGGATCCAAGCAGCGCGCAGGTCTCCTTCGATCAACTGGGCCAGCCTTTGGGATTGTCCTGGACCTCCGCGAGCGCGACAATTAATTACCTTCCGCAAGGATTGAAAGTGACGCTGTCGTTTACATTGAACGGCGGCATAAGCGGAAGTCACGCTTCAAGTCTGGAGGAGACCGTCTCGATTCAGAATACAAACAATAGTCCCGTTAGCTTGCACGTTTATGATTATACGGATTTTGATTTGAATGGCGAGTCCGGTGGCGACACCCTTTCTTTCCCGTCCACCAACCTGGTGCTCCAGCAGGGCAAAGCCACCACCGCCACGCAATCTGTTCAGGGTCAGACGCCCAGTTTTTGGGAAGGAAGCTGGTACGCTCTGACTCTTGACAAAGTTCAGACCGCCAGTCCGGCGATGCTCTCAGACCAGATTACTCCCAACCAGCCGGGGGACCAGACTTTTGCCTATCAATGGGATGTCAGTTTAGCCGCGGGCCAAACCTTCGTTGTAACTCTGAATAACAGCGTGCAGCCGGAGGGGGTTCTGCTAGAGGCCTCGCTCTCCGGCGGCGATGTCATCATTTCCTGGCCCACCAACGGCTCCGCAGGGCTGCGATTGCAATCATCAACAAGACTCGGTTTGGGGGCGGCCTGGACCTCGGTCACAAATGAACCGGCTGTGGCAGACGCACGATATCAAGTGACTTTATCCCAGGCCGGCGCCGCGCAATTCTTCAGATTACAACAGTGAGGTTATGAAATCCCTATTAAGTGTCATTCTACTTGCAGGCTTAACGGCCTCAGCAGGCAATTTGCAACCTCAAGCCGGCGGCGCGGCACGGACGCTGCAGTTCTCCCCCGCGCCTGGCGATGCGGAGATTTACCAGGCCCGGGTTTTTGACGAACCTCTTATCCCCATCGGCGGCGAGCCGACCGCGCAAGAAAGCAAAGCCCTCGCCGATGCCCTGGCCGCCTATTCCAGCCGGACCAACCTCGACGATTTCTCGAGCTTGACCGGCTTTTTGGGCAGTTTCCCGCAATCTGTCTGGGCGGGATCCCTGCTCCTACACCTTGGCACTGAATACTACAATTACGGTTACTATTCCAAGGCTCTGGACGCCTGGGAGCGAGCCTGGATTCTCTGCCGGGATGAGGCCAACCCCCAGGTCAAGACCCAGGCCGACCGCGCTTTGGGTGAGTTGGCCCGCATGTATTCCAAGTTAGGTCGGAGGGGGCAGTTGGAAGAACTGCTCAACTCAACCGCCAGCCGCCCTCTGACCGGCCCGGGGACCCAGCTTATCCATGCGGCCCAACAAGCCCTTTGGTTGATGCGAAATCGTCCGGAAATCTCTTTCCGATGCGGGCCTTTGGCTTTGAATAGCATCTTGGCGCACAGCGACCCGCAGAAAGCGCTGAATCCCTTGATTTTCTACTCGAAATCAAGCAGCAATGGTTTTTCGCTCTCGCAGGTTGCTCAACTGTCCGAGGAGTTGGGCCTCAATTATCAAATGGCGTTCCGTTCCTCTGGCGCGGCCCTCATCGTGCCGGCGGTCGTTCACTGGCACGCCGGCCACTACGCCGCCCTGCTGCAACGGGAGGGTGATCGCTTCCTGGTTGAGGACCTCACTTTTCGCGGCACGGTCCATATGAGCAGCGCCGCTTTGGACCAGGAAGCCAGCGGTTACTTCCTGGTGCCACCCGGTCCGCTGCCCGTCGGTTGGCGTTCGGTTTCTGAACAGGAGGCCGGATCGGTTTGGGGTAAAGGCGTCATTAGCGGCCAAAATCAAAAGGCGACCGCCCCTTGCGATGGTAAAACAGGGGGCACGGGTTGCGCCAAATGCAGAGGAGGCATGACTTATTATACCATGGACACCATGTTGGTCAGCCTGAACCTTTCTGATACACCTGTCGGTTATAATCCTCCGCTTGGACCAGTGATTCCCTTTACCGCCACCTACAACGCCCTGGAAGCGGGCCAGCCGGCGAGTTTCTACTACTCCAATCTTGGCCAAAAATGGACGTGCAACTGGATTTCCTACATCACGGACAACCCGACATTTCCAGGCGGCGATGTGTCGTATTATGTGGACGGCGGCGGCACTTTCGATTTCAGCGGCTACAACGCATCAACCGCAAGTTATGCGCCGGAGTTGATGAGCCACGCCACTCTCGTTTTGACCTCATCGAACAGCTATGAATTACGGTATCCGGACGGATCCAAAAAAGAGTTCACCCAATCTGATGGCTCCACCGGCACTACCCGCCGGATATTCCTCACGGAATTAATTGATCCGGCCAGCAATTCCATTCACCTCAATTATGATTCCCAGCTTCGCCTCACGAGCATCGTGGATGCCATCGGCCAATCCACTACGTTCCTGTACACGAACACCGTCTATTCCAACGCCATTACCGGCGTAACCGACCCGTTTGGCAGGACCGCCTACTTCCAATATAACTCCTCCGGCCTGCTGTCTCAGATTACGGATGTTCTGGGGCTGAAATCACAATACGTATATTCCACTAATGACTTTATCAGCTCTTTAATAACGCCTTATGGAACGACCACTTTTGTCAGCGGCACGACCAACGGCGTAACGTTCCTCCAAGCCACGGATCCCCTGGGCGAGAGTGAACTGCTGGTGTTCAACCAGGGATCAAGCCTGCCTAACAGCGTGCCCCCGGCTGCGGTCCCGCATGGCATGGGCGTATTCAATTCATTTCTTTATGCCCGCGATTCTTTCTTTTGGGACAAACGGGCCTTCGCCGAAGGCGCCTGGGACGTGACCAAGGCGAAAATCTGGCACTTTTTACACGAAACTGACACTTCGAGCGAAAGCAGGGTGCTGGAGAGTGTTCAGTCACCGCTCGAAAACCGCGTCTGGTACAATTACCCCGGCCAATTGATCAATTACAGGTCTTTCCCGGGCGATAATTGGCTTGGCAACGCGGTAATCGGCACAACGTCTCAGCCTTCCCTGGTTGGACGGGTCTTGGATGATGGCACCACCCAGCTTTATTACTACCAATACAACCTGGCTGGAAATCTCACCAACTACACCGACCCAATGGGACGCAGTTTTACCTACTTGTACGCCACAAATAACATTGACTTGTTGCAATCGATCATGACCCGCAACGGCAAGAACGAAGTTCAAGGCAGCATTACCTATAATTCCTTGCATTTGCCCTTGACGGTTACAGACGCTTCCGGGCAAACCACTGTCAACACCTATAACAGCCACGGGCAGATTCTTTCTATCACGAACCCGAAGGGTGAGACTGCCACCTTTTCCTATAGTACCAACGGGTACCTTTCCGCCATAACCGGCCCGCTGCAAACCGCCGGCGACACGGTCAGTTTTACTTACGACGCTTTTGGGCGCATTCTCACCACGACCGATACGCAGGGCTACACGCTCACTTACAATTATGACGCGGCGGATCGCACGACGCGGATCACCCATCCCGACGGCACTTACGAACAGTTCGTTTATAGCAATCTGGACTTGGTTGCCTTCGCTGATCGCTTGGGCCGTTGGACCACAAACACCTATAACGCCGACCAGCAACTCGTCGAGACTCGTGATCCCCTTGGCAGGATGACCGCGTTTCAGTGGTGCAAATGCGGTTCGCTCACCGGCATCACCGATCCGATGGGACGGACTACCACTTGGGATTACGATCTGGAGAGCCGCCCGGTCGCCAAGCATTTTCCGGACGGTTCGAGCATCACCTACATCTATGAAAGCGCGATTGGCCGTCTTCAATCAAGATTTGACGAACAAGGCCAGCAGAGCTTTTATGAATACTATGCCGACAACCACCTCAAGCGCGTGAGCTATCCTAATGCCGCCATTGCGACGCCGGTTGTCACGTGGACGTATGACCCGGATTACAACCGGGTCCTCACGATGGAGGATGGCATCGGCACAACGGTATATTCCTATAACCCGATTAGTTCCCCAGCGGCTTTGGGTGCCGGCCAGTTGGCTTCTGTCGCTGGGCCGCTTCCGAATAGCACCGTGACCTACCAGTACGACCAACTGGGAAGGGTGACTAGTCGGGCCGTCAATGGCGTCGCGATGGCCACGACCTACGATGCCTTAAGCCGTCCCACTGTTATCACCAACGCCTTGGGCACGTTTCAGCAGACTTTCGTTGCCGCCACCTCCCAACCTGCCTCGGAAATCTATCCTAATGGACAGACCAACCTATTCGCCTATTACGGCAATCTTGGAGACGAACGTTTGCGGGAAATCACCCACCTTTACCCGAATGGTTCCCTTTTGTCGGCATTCGGTTATTCCTATAATGCCGCGGGGCAAATCACCAGTTGGACCAACCAATGGGACACGCTCCCCACACGCGTCTGGCTGCCCAGCTACGACGCGGCGGACCAGTTGACCAATATCGCCTCCCTCTCCGGTCCCTCCGCTCCGATAAATTACTCCTATTCGTATGATACATCGGGCAATCGTACTTTGGCGCAAAGCAACGCCGTTCCAAATCAGTTTGACTATAATGATTTGAACCAAATCACCGGTGTGACGCTGGGGCCTACCAATTCTGTGTCGTACGAATGGGACGCGGCCCGCCGGCTTACCGCCGTCACGCAAGGTGCCCTGCGGAGCGAGTTCAGTTATGACGGGATGGGGCGGCGCGCCCGCATTTTGGAAATGAGCAATGGGGTGGTAACTATGGACCACTATTTTCTTTGGACCGGGACCGAACTGTGCGAAGAGCGCGACGCGACCGGGGCGGCGGTAACCAGGCGGTTTTTTCCTCAAGGTGAATGCATTATCGGAGCGGGCGGCACCACCAATTTATTCTACACACGGGACCACTTGGGCAGCGTGCGCGAGGCGCTCAACCAAGCCGGCGCGCTTCAAGCCCGTTCCGATTATGATCCTTACGGACAGCAAACTGTTTTAACCGATATTCTCCTGCCCTCGTTCGCGTTTACCGGCCATTACCAGCATCAACCCACGGGACTCTACCTTACTTTGTATCGCGCTTTAGATCCGCGGGCCGGGAGATGGCTCTCCCGAGACCCGTTGGCGGAAGCGGCGGGGTTGAACCTCTATGCTTACCTGGGCAACGATCCCCTTATGGGCAGGGACCCATTGGGCGAGGATTGGACCGACTATATTCCAAGTGAAAGGACCCTGGAAAAAGCCAACAACTTTGCCGCGGGGTTTGCCGACACCATCACCTTTTCCATCAGTGGACGCATCCGCAGGGCGATCTACCCTTGTGATGGAGTTAACACTAAGTCTGGCTACTATACTGCTGGCGTCGCGGGCGGAGTCGTCTGGCAGGTCGCCCTGACCGGAGCTTTGGGCGCGGGCAAAACCGCAGCCGCTAAAAGTGCCGTGGTTGTGGAGGAAGCAGCCACCGAGGGGGCGGCGGGAGCGACGGCCGTTGAGGCGCACGTCGAGTTCGCTGAGTTATTCAACTATAGCGGAGCCCAGAACGGGGCGGGGGCGGCCTATAGTGCCGCCTTGGAGGAGTTGGGGGCGGATACGGCGTTGGAAGAGGTTGTGGACGGCGGGGTCAGCGGTGTGATGCGCGTAGCGGAGGCGGCCGAGGCTGGCGAGGCTTCGGCCGAAGCGCTGGCGGCCGCCGAGAATTATAATAACGCCTGGAGCGCATTCATGGGTTGGCTGCAGGCTGGTGGAAACTCGGCGAACCTCGCCACCAAATTGAAAGCTTTGGAATCGTGCCGCCGTGCCTTCGGTCTGGCAGCTTTCCCATAATATGCGGGGCGGCTCAATCCGGAAATGTTTACCAACAAAATAAATATGAAAACAAGCTTCGCGGCCAACCGCCTGAGGCGATGGTTCGCCGGGCCGTTCTGGCTGGGGTTGGCCTTGCACGCCACCGCCCAGCCGGCAACATATATTTACGACCGGTCGGGCAACCCGACCGCAGTCACCCCCGGCGCGGCGGGCGCACCCACGATCACGACCCCGCCCCAGGCGGAACTCATCCAGCCCAACTCACTGGCGACTTTCTCGGTCAATGCCACAGGCATCGGGCTTTCCTACCAATGGCTTTCCAATGGCGTGCCGATTCCCGGTGCCACGGGCGACTCGCTGGTGCTCGCAAATTTGGCCCTCAACGGCACCAACCTCGGCAACTTTTCAGTGATTGTAAGCAACGCTAGCGGCTCGGTCACCAGCACCCCAGTTCCGCTCTGGTCCGACGTCAACGGCAACGGCATACCCGATTGGTGGGAGATGAAATATTTCGGCAACCTCAACCAAACGGCCGACGGCGACTATGACAAAGATGGGGTTGACAATCTGCACGAGTACTGGGAAGGCACGGATCCCACGAATCCCCACTCTTACGATCCGCGGTTGTATATCCAACAGGCCAATCTCGGGAGCGTCGTGGCTTCTCCGGACCTTCCTTACTACGTGATGGGCCAACTCGTCACCTTGACGGCTATGCCCGATCCCGGGCAGTCGTTTATTGGATGGGGCGGTTCAGCGGTCGGCGCCAAGCCTGTCATCTCCCTCATCATGAACAGCAATTCCACCGTCACCGCCAGCTTTGGCCTACCCTTGGCCGTCGCGCTCGATAACACTGATCTTACTTGGACGACCGGAGGCGACGTGCCGTGGTATGGCCAAACGCAAGATTC